>Ga0081539_10002207_pt1 | contig 28464 bp, 25 predicted proteins | sample TabmetS4T2R2_FD_71023 | JGI IMG/M metagenome (GOLD analysis project Ga0081539, IMG submission 71023) | Tabebuia heterophylla rhizosphere microbial communities from the University of Puerto Rico - S4T2R2 | ecosystem: Host-associated > Plants > Roots > Rhizosphere ... | reverse complement strand
TGGTCGGCGGCCGCATGCTCGAGGCCCGCGGCCCGGCGCTGATCAGCCGCGAGCACGAGCCCGGGTTCCGGCTCGAACACCACCTCAAGGACCTCGGCATCGCCCTCGCCGAGGCCCGCGAGCGCGGCGTCGAGCTCCCCGCCACCCCGATCGTCAAGCAACTGATGGAGCAACTGCAGTCCGAAGGCCGCGGCGCCGAGAACCACACCGCCCTAATCGACGCGGTCGAGGGCAAGTCCGCACACCCCCAGGGCAGGTAGGTGTGCGGGCTTGCCCCGCGATTTCGTGAGTCCGCAGTTAGGGTCGCTATCCGACCCTCAGAACGGACTCACGAATCAACCCTTGAACTTCGCCGCTTCCTCGGAGCCGCTGGTGGCGTTGCCGGCGCTGTAGGAGTGCGCCCCGGTCCCGGCCAGCCCGCCGCCGTCGACGATCAGGTACTCCTCGCGCTGGGGGCGTCCCTCGAAGAAGCACTCGAGGATCTCCCGGGTCCCGGCCGCGTAGCGGGCCTGGGCCGAGAGGCTGGAGCCGGAGACGTGCGGGGTCATCCCGTGGTGGGGCATCGTCCGCCAGGGGTGGTCCTTCGGAGCCGGCTGGGGGAACCAGACGTCGCCGGCGTAGCCCGCCAGCTGCCCGGACTCCAGGGCCGCCACGACCGCGTCGCGGTCGCAGATCTTGCCGCGGGCGGTGTTGATCAGGTAGGCGCCGCGCTTCATCTTCGCGATCATCTGCGCGTCGAAGAGCCCTTCGGTCTCCGGGTGCAGCGGGCAGTTGATCGTGACCACGTCGCAGACCTCCACGAGGGACTCGACGCTCTCGTGGTGGGTGGCGTTCAGCTCCTTCTCGACCTCGGCCGGCAGCGGGTGGCGGTCCATGTAGTGCAGGCCGACGTCGAAGGGCTGCAGGCGGCGCAGGACGCCGAGCCCGATCCGCCCCGCCGCCACGGTCCCGACCTGCATCCCCTCGACGTCATAGGAGCGCGAGACCGCGTCGGCGATGTTCCAGCCACCGTCGACGACGATCTTGTAGGAGGGGATGTAGTTGCGGACGAGGCCGAGGATCATCATCACCACGTGCTCGGCGACACTGATCGAGTTGCAGTAGGTGACCTCGACGACGGTGATCCCGGCGTCCATCGCGGCCTGCAGGTCGACGTGGTCGGAGCCGATCCCGGCGGTGATCGCGATCTTCAGGTTCGGCGCCTTGGCGATCCGTTCGGCGGTCAGGTAGGCGGGCCAGAAGGGCTGGGAGATCACGACCTCGGCGTCGGCCAGGTGGCGCTCGAACTCGGAGTCCGGGCCGTCCTTGTCGGAGGTGACGATCAGCTCGTGGCCGTTTGCCTCCAGGTAGGGGCGCAGGCCGAGCTCGCCGCTGACGCAGCCGAGCAGCTCGCCGGGCGTGAAGTCGATCCCGTTGGGGGTCGGGGCGCTCTGGCCGTCGGGGTAGCCCTCGATCTTCGGGACGTCGTCGCGCGCGTAGCTCGGTGGGTAGCCGTCTACCGGATCGTCATAGAGCACGCAAAGGACCTTCGCCATCTTTCAATTCCTCCTGTTTCGAGACTAACTCAGACCTGGTGGATGTCCAGGGACACCGTGCTACGCGGGGCGGCGATCGGAGTGCTGAGCGTACCCAGGTTTCCGATCTCCACCTCGACCACGTCGCCCGGGGTCAGGAACTCGGGCGGTTGGGCGCCCGCGCCGACGCCGGCCGGGGTGCCGGTGGCGATCACGTCGCCGACCTCGAGGGTCAGCACGCGGGCGTAGTAGGCGACCATCTCGGCCACCGTGAAGATCATCTTCGCGGTCGAGCTCTGCTGCTTGACCGCGCCGTTGACGCGGGTTTCGACCGCCATCGAGGTCGGGTCACCGGCGACCGCGGCGAGCGTGATCCAGGGACCCATCGGCGCTGCCCCGTCCCAGCCCTTGCCGATCACCGCATCGAGCCCGAGCGGGTGGGGGAAGGGGGCGACGAAGTCGCGCAGCGAGAGGTCGTTGAGGTTCGAGTAGCCGAAGATCGCCCCGAGCGGGTCGCTCGCCGCCAGCTCCGGGCGGCCGATCACAACCGCCAGCTCCGCCTCCCAGTCGAGTTCGGTCGCGTAGCCGGGCATCGCCACCTCGGCGCCGCTGCCGACCAGGGCGTTGCTCGGCGGCTTCAGGAAGCTGAACGGGTAGGGGGTCGCCTCGACTTTCGGCGCCCCGGCCTTCTCCATCTCCTCGACGTGGTCGGTGTAGTTGGCGCCGACGCAGATCAGCTTCGTCGGCATGATCGGCGGCTCCCACTCGGCGCCCTCGAGCTCGACCGCCGCGGCGGACTCGCCGATTTCCTCCAGCCGCGGCGCCAGCTCGTCCCAGCGCCGGATCAACTCCGCGGTCGAGGCGTGGTTCCAGCCCAGCGCCGCGGTCAGCGAGACGGTCTTCTCGCCGTAGGTGGCGAGGATCTGCGACTCGCCGCCGAGCTTGGCGACGCCGACCCGGGTCGGCAGCCCGTCGCCGTTCACGCGGTCTCGGCCGTCGCGGCCGGGGCGATGTTGTGGTTCATCCGGAACAGGTTGGTCGGATCGTACGTCGCCTTGACCCGGCCCAGGCGGGCGTACTTCTCGGGGCCGCCGTAGGCCTCGACCACGCGGTCCAGCTCGTCCACGTTGAGCATGTTCACGTAGACGCCCTTGCCGAGCCAGGGCTCGATCGAGCGGTAGGAGGCGCGGATGATCTCCATGTTCACCTCGTCGTCGCCCGCGTCGTGCCAGTGGTTGGCCCAGTTGATCCACCAGAGGCTGTCGCGGTTGGAGAAGGCAGCGTCCATCTCCGGGACTTCGCGGGCGACGCCACCGAGCCCGTAGATCGCCAGCTCGCCTTCGATCGTCGTGTTCGAGTTGAGGCTCTGCGCCCAGAAGTCGACCAGGGCGTCGATCGCGCCCTCCGAGAGCTCCTCCAGGTGCCCCTCTTTCGTGTAGTTGCGGAGCCCGTCGGGGAACTCGGCGTCGAGGAAGCGCTGCATCCCGAGGCCGAACGGGATCACCGCCGACCCCACCACGGCCGGGTCGCCGATCGAGGTCAGTTTCTCGACCATCGCCACGCCCTCCTCGGACTCGGGATCGTCGAGCCACATGCAGAAGAGCATCACCAGCGGGGTGCCGACCAGCTCCTCGGGGACAAACGGCAACGGCGGCATCTCCCGCTTCATCGCCACGTGCCAGCCGACGTTGTTGGGCAGCTCGGGGTAGATGCGGGCGTACTCGCGCAGCGCCTCGCGCGCCTCGGCCTCCTTATATAGAGCGGCGCCGAAGCGCATCGTCGGCCCGAAGTCGTAGGCCTGGAAGCTGAAGCGGGTGACGACGCCGAAGTTGCCGCCGCCGCCACGCAGCGCCCAGAAGAGGTCGGGGTGGGAATCGGCGGTGACCTCGATCGTCTCGCCGGCCGCGGTCACCACCTCCAGCGAGACGAAGTTGTCGCAGGTGAGGCCGTGCTTGCGCGAGAGCCAGCCGATCCCGCCGCCCAGGGCCAGGCCCGGGACGCCGGTGTCGGAGACGATCCCGGCCGGGACCGCGAGCCCGTGCTCGGCGGTCGCCTCGTCGACGTCGCCGAGCTTGCAGCCACCCTGGACGTGGACGACCTTGCGCTCGAGGTCGACCTCGACCCCGCGCATCAGGGTCATGTCGCAGGTCACCCCGTCCTCGTTGGCGAGGGCGCTGCCGACGATCCCGTGGCCGCCGGCCCGGACCGAGAGCGGCGTCCCGTGCTCGCGGGCGGCGTTGACCACGGCGACGACGTCGTCGCTGTCGGCGCACTTGGCGATCAGCCCCGGCCGTTTGTCGACCATCGCGTTCCAGACCCGGCGGGCCTCGTCGTAGCCGGCATCGGCGGCGCCCAGCAGCTCCCCCTTGAACCCACCCTCGAGCTGCGCGCGGACAGCGGCCACCGCAGCGGTGTCGGTCGTGCTCATCGGTCTCCTCCGAAGAAGTCGAGTAGCTCCTTGGCGATGAAGTCCGGGCGCTCCTCGCCGACCCAGTGGCCGCAGCGCTCGATCACGCCGCCGCGCACCTCGCCCGCCGCCAGCTCCATGCATTCCTTCGGCAGCGGCCCGAGGCAGGCCTCGCCGCCCCAGGCGCTGACCGGGATCTCCAGCGGCGTCTTGCGGTGCTCCTCGTTCTGGGCGGCGGTGGCGAAGAACGCCTTGTAGTACTCGAGCCCCGCGCGCAGGGCGCCGACGTGGGTCATCGCCCGCACGTAGACGTCGGCGTCGGCTTCGCTGACCGCCAGCGGGTCGTAGGCGTAGTGCTGGAAGAACCAGCGCAGGTAGAGGTCCTCGCGGCCCTCGATCAGGGCGAAGGGGATGTCGGGGACCGACTGGAAGCCCATGTGCCAGAGGAAGTTGCCCCCCGGCTGCGGCGCCATCGCCCCCTCCATGATCCCGAAGCCCGGGACCACCATCTCGAAGAAGGCGAGCTTCTTGACCTCATCGCGGAACTGGGCCGCGTAGGAGTAGGCGGTGGCGGCGCCCCAGTCGTGACCGGCCAGGTATATGGAGTCGAAACCGAGGCTCTTCACGAGCTCGTGAACGTCGTCGGCGACGTTGTTCGTGTCGTAGCCGGAGTCCGGCTTCGAGGAGGCGCCGAGCCCGCGCAGGTCGGGGACGATCACGGTGTAGCGCTCGGCCAGGGCCGGGATCACCTGGCGCCACTCGTGCCAGGTCTGCGGCCAGCCGTGCAGGAGGACCACCGGGTCCCCCTCACCGGCGCGAACGTAGTGCAGGCGCACGTCCTTGATGGCAGCGGTGTGGTGCTCCAAAGCCCTCTCCTCTCGCTCCTCAACAACCCTGTGGAGCGAACCTACCACAATTCACCATAGTCATTATGTGTGATAGCTTCCGAGGGGTCCGATGGCCGCGACGGAGGAGCTATAGATGGGTGTTGACGAGCAGACGCTCGCCGAGCTTGCCGCGAACCTGCGCGGGGCCGAGGACAGCCGCCAGCCGATCGGTCCGCTGACCGAGGCCCACCCGGACCTGACGGTCGCCGACGCCTACCGGATCCAGCAGATCAACGTGCACCGGCGCAAAGAGGAGGGCGGCCTCGTGGTCGGCCGCAAGATCGGCCTCACCTCGGTTGCGATGCAGGAGCAGCTCGGCGTCGAGGAGCCCGACTTCGGCGCCCTCTTCGCGGAGATGATCGTCGAGGAGGGGGACCCGGTCCCGGTGGCGGAGCTGATCCAGCCGCGGGTCGAGGCGGAGATCGCTTTTCTGATGGAGACCGAGCTGAAGGGCCCGGGCGTGACCGCGGCGGAGACCCTGCGCGCGGTCGCCGGGGCGCTGCCGGCGATCGAGATCATCGATAGCCGCGTCGCGGTTTGGAAAATCAAATTGCCCGACACGATCGCCGACAACGCCTCCTCGGCCCGCGTCGTCTGCGGCGGCAAACTGACCCCGATCGACGACCTCGACCTGCGCCTGCTCGGGATGGCCCTGAGCGTCAACGGCAAGGTCGCCGCGACCGGCGCCGGCGCCGCCGTGCTCGGCAACCCGATCCGTTGCATCGCCTGGCTCGCCAACAAGCTGGGCGAGTTCGGGGTGCCGCTGCGGGCCGGCGACCTCGTGATCGCCGGCGCCCTGCACGCCGCCCTCCCGGTCGCCCCCGGGGATTCCGTCCACGCCGAGTTCGCCGAGCTCGGCGGCGTTACCACCCGATTCGAGTAGGAGCAAGAGCGAAGATGAGCGAGAAGGTCCCCTGCGCGATCCTCGGTTCCGGCAACATCGGCACCGACCTGATGTACAAGCTGCAGCGCTCCGAGACCCTGGAGCCGACCGCGGTGATCGGGATCGATCCCGAGTCCGACGGGTTGCGCCGGGCCGAAGCGGCCGGGCTCGAGGTCTCGGCCGAAGGCGTCGACTGGATCGTCGCCAACCCGGACAAATGCCGCTTCGTCTTCGAGGCGACCTCGGCCGGTGCCCACCGCGCCAACGCGCCGAAGATCGAGGCGGCCGGCCTGCAGTCGATCGACCTCACCCCGGCGAAGATGGGCCCCGGGGTGGTGCCGGCGGTGAACATCGAGGAGCACTGGGAGGCGCCGGACGTGAACATGATCACCTGCGGTGGCCAGGCGACGATCCCGATGGTCGCCGCCGTCTCCGCCGTGACCCCGGTCCCCTACGCGGAGATCGTCGCCACGATCGCCAGCCTCTCGGCCGGCCCCGGCACCCGCGAAAGCATCGACGCCTTCACCCGGACCACCGCCAAGGGCCTGGAGGAGATCGGCGGCGCCGAGCGCGGCAAGGCGATCATCATCCTCAACCCGGCCGACCCGCCGCTTATCATGCGCGACACCGTCTTCTGCGCGATCTCCCCCGAGGCCGACCGCGACGCGATCCGCGAGTCGATCGAGAGGATGCGGGAGACGGTCGCCACCTACGTGCCCGGCTACCGCCTGCGCGGCGAGCCCCAGTTCGACGACGAAAAAGTCGCGATCTTTCTCGAGGTCGAGGGCGCGGCCGACTACCTGCCCGCCTACGCCGGCAACCTCGACATCATGACCGCCGCCGCGGTGGCGGTCGGCGAGGAGCTGGCGAAGATGCGCTCGCGCTCGGAGGTGCCGGCATGAGCGAGACGGCCCCCGACAAAAAGGTGACCCTGGTCGACTCGACCCTGCGCGACGGCAGCCACGCCAAGCGCCACCAGATCTCGGTCGAGCAGGTGGTCGCGGTGGCGGGCGCGCTCGACGCCGCCGGCGTCGACGTGATCGAGGTCAGCCACGGCGACGGACTCGGCGGCGCCTCCTTCAACTACGGCTTCGCGCTGACCGACGAGTTCGAGCTGATCGAGGCCGCGGTCGGCGCCGTCGAGCGGGCCCAGATCGCGGTCCTGCTGCTGCCCGGGATCGGCGTCAAGGAGGACCTGGGCCGCGCCCGGGAGCTCGGCGCCTCGGTCGTCCGCATCGCCACCCACTCGACCGAGGCCGACATCGCCCCCTCGCACATCGCGCTCGCCCGCGAGCTCGGCTTCAAGACCGCCGGCTTCCTGATGATGGCCCACATGAACACACCCGAGGGGCTGCTCGAGCAGGCGAAGATCATGGAGGAGGCCGGGGCGGAGATCGTCTACGTCACCGACTCCGCCGGGGCGCTGACCCCCGACGCGGTCGCGGCCCGGGTTCAGGCCCTGCACGGTGGGCTCGACGCCGGCACCGAGGTCGGCGTCCACTGCCACGAGAACCTCTCGCTGGCGATCGCCAACAGCATCATCGGCATCGAGAACGGCGCCACCTGGGTCGACGGCTGCACCTGCGGCCTCGGCGCCGGCGCCGGCAACGCCCCGACCGAGGTCCTGACCGCGGTCTTCGAGAAACTCGGGATCGAGGTGAATGCCCGCACCTTCGAGATGCTCGACGTCGCCGAGGACGTGGTCCGGCCGATCATGGACCGGCCCCAGACCGTCGACCGCGCCTCGCTGATCCTCGGCTCCTCCGGGGTCTACTCCAGCTTCCTCCTCCACGCCGAGCGAGCCGCCGAGCGCTTCCACGTCTCGACCAAGGACATCCTGGTCGAGGTCGGCAAGCGCAAGGCGGTCGGCGGCCAGGAGGACCTGATCATCGACATCGCCGCCGAGCTCGCGGCGCAACCGGTTAGCGTCAGCGGCAGCTGACCCCGAACCAAAGGAGCGCACGATGCCCGCTTCCAGCCTTGGCCAGATCCACCACATCGCCTACGTCGTCGACGATCTCGAGGCGGCCGCGAAGCGCCTGCACGAGCAGTTCGGCGCCGGTCCCTTCCTCTACCTCGACGAGGTCCCGGTCGAGGAGGTGACCTCGGGCGGCGAGCCGGCCGAGTTCCTGCACGGCTCGGCTTTTGGGATCTGCAACGAGATCCCGGTCGAGCTGATGGTGATCGCGAAGATGGCGCCCGAGCGCGCCGCCGAGCGCTTCGCCGGCGCCACCCCGCGCCTGCACCACGTCGCCTACGCGGTGCCGGCGGACCGGCGCGACGCGATCCAGGCCGAGCTCGAAGCCGCCGGGATGCCCGAGTACCTGGGCGCCCGCTTCGGCGAGGACGTCGTCTTCACCTACCACGACGCCTCCGCCACGCTCGGCCACGACATCGAGCTGCACGCCGACAGCGAGGGCCTGCGCAGCTTCTTCAGCATGATCGAAGTCGCCGCCGAGGGCTGGGACGGCTCGGACCTGATGCGCCAGCCCTTCGCCTGAGCCAACACGACCGTCGCGCGTTTAATCTTTCCTGCGTGGAGGGCGCGCCGCAGTCGATTCCCCAATACTCCGAGCTTCTGTGGCCGACCCTGCAGGCGGTGCGGGACCTCGGTCACTCAGCGAAGCTCGAAGAGATCGACGAGCGGGTCATCGAAGTCGAAAACTTCAGCGAAGCGCAGCTGGCGGTTCCGCACCTGGACGGTCCGCGGTCGGAAATCGAGTACCGGCTCGCCTGGGCTCGGACCTACCTGAAGGGCATGGGCCTGCTCGACAACCCGGCTCGTGGCATCTGGGTCACGACCGAGCCGGGCCGGGTCGTCGTCGAGCCGCAGCTCGAGCCGCTCCGCAAGGACTACCTGGCAAGGCTGGCGGAGGAGCGCAAACGGAAAAAGGTCGCCGCGGAGGCAGCCGGCGCGGATCCAGAGCTGTCGGAGGCAGAAGCCGAGGGTGAAACCGAGGACTGGCGGGAAGAGCTGCTGCGGACGCTGCTGGCGATGAGCCCAACCGCCTTCGAGCACCTCGCGGAGCGGTTGCTGCGCGCCGCCGGGTTCATCAACACGACGGTGAGCGGCGGTCCCGGCGACGAAGGGATCGACGGCGTCGGGGTCTACCGGCTTTCCTTGGTCAGCTTCCCGGTCTACTTCCAGTGCAAGCGCTACAAGGGCCCGGTCGGCCCCGAGAAGGTTCGTGACTTCCGCGGCGCGATGCAGGGGAGGGGGGACAAGGGTCTCTTGATCACCACCGGCAACTTCACGGCCTCGGCGAAAGACGAGGCGACCCGCGACGGGGCGCCGCCGATCGATCTGATCGACGGTGAGCGGCTCTGCGATCTCCTCAAAGACCACCGGCTCGGGGTCGAGACGCGGGTGCGGACCGTGGAGGATGTCCGCATTCGCACCGAGTTCTTCGCCGACCTCGCTTGACGCTGTCGAGTTTGTTCGACCCCTCCGAACAAACTCGACAGGGCCCTCAGGCGGGGCCGCGCAGGTGCTGCCAGAGGCGCTCGAGGAGCTCCTCGCCGGCGCTTGACCAAGCGGCGGCTTCCTCCTCGCTGAGGGGGCGGGGATCGCCGGCGGCGGCGGCGCGCAGGTAGGTGTCGGCGCTGCGCTCCAGCAGGACCATCCGCGCCAGGGCGCGGCCGGCGGTCGAGCCGGTCGCGAGGGCGCCGTTGCCGCGCATGATCAGCGAGGGGGCATCGCCCAGGGCGGCGGCCAGCTCGACCGCGCGGGCGGGCTCGCGGACCAGGCGCGAGTCGGGGTAGACCGGGACGGGGGCGCCGGCGATCGCGCCCTGGCCGAGCAGGGCCGGGAGCTCCTCGGCGACCGCGGCGAGGGCCAGGGGGGAGGGGGGCTGGGCGCGGCAGATCGCGCCCACGTCGGGGCGGGCGCGGTAGATCGCCCAGTGCACCCAGGCCTCTTTCGGCGCCCCCGCCGGCAGCTCGTCGAGCTCACCCAGCGGCAGCTCGACCAGCTGGTCGTTGGAGCGCACCTCGGACATCGGCGTCGCCGGGGTGATCAGGGCGAGCTCGTCGCCGAGCCGCTCGGAGACGTGGCCGAAGGCGTCGACCAGGCCGGTCGACGCGAGCGCCCGGGCGACAGCGGCGAGCTCGCTGCCGCCCGGGTCCGCGTTCATGCCGGCTGCGGTGCAGCCGCGGGGGCGGACAGGGGGGTGCCGTGCGTCAGGTACGTCTCCGGCATGTCCGAGCCCCACAACTCGAGGCCGAGCGGGGAGGTCTCCGGGTCCCAGCGGATCGGCTCCCAGTCCGGCGCGAACAGCAGGAAGCCGCCGCTCCAGACCTCGACCCGGTTGCCCGAGGGCTCCCAGCAGTAGAGGAAGATCGCGCCGCTGGTCCCGTGCTGGCCCGGGCCCCACTCGATCCTCACGCCGGCGTCGGCGAGCAGCGTCGCCGCCCGCGTCATCTGGTCGGCGGTGTCGACGTAGTAGGCGACGTGGTGCAGCTTGGTCCCGTTCTGCTCTTTGTTGCGCATGAAGGCCAGCTCGTGCGAGAGGTTGGTCTTCGCCATCCAGGAGGCGAGCCGCTGCTCGCCCTTGCCGAGGTCGCCGGTGATGAAGTAGTTGTGGCGGATCCCCATCTGCTCGCTCCAGAACTCCTGCTCGGCCTGCGGTTCGTCGGTCAGGAAGTTGACGTGGTCGAAGCGGCGCGGGTGGACGCCGTTGCCGGTGTAGCGGGTCGGGTGGCTCGGCAGCTTCGACTGCAGCGCCGGATCCTTCTCGACGTGTTTCTCGATCTCCCAGAAGAGCTCGGTCGGGACGCCGGCCGGCGAGAAGAAGCGCAGCGCGTCGCCGTGGCCCTGGCTGACGCCGGTGCCGCCCTCGACCCAGCTGGTCTCGATCCCGAGGCCCTTCAGCTTGCCCTCGAACTCGCCGAGCGCGTCGGGGCCGTCGACCCGCCAGGCGACGTGCTCGAGGCCGCTCTCGGCCGCCTTGGTCAGAACCAGCGTGTGGTGGTCCCAGTCCTGCCAGGCGCGCAGGTAGACGTGGTTGTCGTCCTCGGCGCTGACGTGGAGGCCAAGGATCCTGGTGAAGAAGTCGCGCGAAGCGTCGAGGTCGGTGACCCGGAGCTCGGCGTGTGCCACGTGGGCGATTCCCATCTCTTTATCTCCCATCCCCTCGGGTGAGGGCCTTGAGCGTAATCGATTACGCAGTCCGAACAAAATAGAGCGGTCCGGGCTTAACTACGAATCATTATAGGGAATTACCTACCGGGTGGTCGCCATTCCAACCGCATATCGATTGAAATGGCGACCACCCGGGGCTATTCGGAGATCGCGAGGAGGTCGATCTCGATCAGGAAGTCGGGATTCGAGAGGCGGGTGACGCCGATCAGGGTGCTCGGCGGCACCTTGCCCGGCTCCCAGTAGGAGGCGATCTCCTCGTCGTCGAGGTGGGAGGCGAGGAAGGCGTCGACGTCGAGGGTGAAGATCCGCCGGTAGACGACGTCCTCCCACTTGCAGCCGACCGCTTTCATCTCGATGTCGAGCGTTTTCATCACGTGCCGGTACTGGGCGTTGAAGTCGCCGACGTGGACCGCCTCGTAGGTCTCGAAGTCGGCCGGGGTGCGGCCGGCGAAGAAGTGGAACTTGCGCGGGTCGGTGACGGTGGCGACGCCGGTGTAGGCCGGATGGGCGAAGACGCCCTCCGGGTTGATCAGCTCACGCTTCATCTTTCTCCTCCTTGGTTGTTGCCTGTGCCGCCGCAACCCGGGCGATCGGCACGCGGTATGGCGAGCAGCTGACGTAGTCGACGCCGGCCAGCTCGAAGAAGGCGATCGAGTCGGGGTCGCCGGCGTGCTCGCCGCAGACGCCGAGCTCCAGCTCCGGCTTGGCCTCGCGCCCGACCCAGGCGGCGAGCCGGACCAGCCACCCGACCCCGGGACGGTCGATCGTCTCGAAGGGGCTGCGGTCGAGGATCCCGTCGTCGAGGTAACGGCTGAGGATCCGCGCCTCGACGTCGTCGCGGCTGAACCCGAGCGCGGTCTGGGTAAGGTCGTTGGTCCCGAAGCTGAAGAAGTCGGCGATCCGGGCGATCCGGTCGGCGACGAAGCAGGCCCGCGGCAGCTCGATCATCGTCCCCACCGCCAGCTCGGCCTCGTTGCCCTCCTCGGCGGCGACCCGTTCGACCAGCGCCCGCATCAGCTCCAGCTCGCGCTCGTAGGCGACCAGCGGGATCATCACGTCGAGCACCGGGGTCGCGCCGCTGCGCTCGCCGACCGCGCGCCCGGCCCGGACGATCGCCCGCGCCTGCATCTCGTAGATCTCCGGGTGCAGGATCCCGAGCCGCACGCCGCGCGTCCCGAGCATCGGGTTGGCCTCGGCCAGCTGCTCGGCCCGCTCGGCTTCCGCGGGGCTGAGGTCCTCGCCGCGGGGGAGGAACTCGTGCAGCGGCGGGTCGAGCAGCCGCACCGTGACCGGCAGTCCCGCCATCGCTTCGAAGATCCCTTCGAAGTCCGACTGCTGCAGTGGCAGCAGCTTCGCCAGCGCCGCCCGGCGCTCGTCCTCGCTCGCCGCCATCACCATCTCCCGCATCAGCGGCGCCCGCTCGGCGGCCATGAACATGTGCTCGGTGCGGCAGAGGCCGATCCCTTCGGCGCCGAGCTCACGCGCCCGCGCCGCGTCCGCCGGGGTGTCCGCGTTGGTCCGCACCCGCAGGCGGCGGATCCCGTCGGCCCAGCCGAGCACCCGCTCCAGCTCGGGGGAGATCGTCGCCTCGCGCAGCGGCACCTCGTCGGTGGTGACGACCCCGGCCGAGCCGTCGATCGTGATCACCTCGCCGGCCCGCAGCTCGATCCCGCCCGCCCGCACGCTGCCGGCGGCGAGGTCGATCTCCAGCTCGCGCGCCCCGCAGACGCAGGGCCGGCCCATCCCGCGCGCGACCAGCGCCGCGTGCGAGGCCTTGCCGCCCTCGGAGGTGAGGATCCCGCGGGCAGCGTCGAAGCCGGCCACGTCCTCGGCCTCGGTGAAGGGGCGGACGAGGATCACATCGCGCCCTTCCGCGGCGGCCGCGATCGCGTCACCAGCGGTGAGCACGATCTCCCCGCGCGCCGCCCCCGGCGAGGCCGCGACCCCCCTGGCGAAGACCTCGAACTCGGCCTCCGGGTCGAGCGCCGGGTGCAGCAGCGTCTCCAGCCGTTCGGCGTCGATCGTCGCCAGCGCCGCCCGCTCGTCCAGCAGCCCCTCCTCGACCGCGTCGGTGGCGAACCGCACCGCCGCCTGCGCCGGCCGCTTCGCGCTGCGCGTCTGCAGCATGAACAGGCGGTCGTCCTCGACCGTGAACTCGGTGTCCTGCATGTCGCCGTAGTGGCGCTCGAGCTTCGTCAGGATCTGCAGCAGCTCGGCGTGTGCGGCGGGCATCAGCGCGCCCATCTGCTCGAGGTCGAGCGGCGTCCGCACCCCGGAGACGACGTCCTCGCCCTGGGCGTTGGGGAGGAAATCGCCGCTCGGCTCGGGCGCGCCGGTGATCTCATCGCGGCTGAAGGCGACCCCTGAGCAACTGCGCTCGCCCTTGTTGCCGAAGACCATCTGCTGCACGTTGACCGCGGTGCCCCAGTCGTCGGGGATGCCGTTGAGGCGGCGGTAGTGGACGGCGCGCTCGCCGCGCCAGGAGTCGAAGACGGCGCCGATCGCGGCGGCCAGTTGGGCCCCGGGGTCCTGCGGGAACTCGCTCCCGGTCTCGCTCTGAAACAGCAGCTTGAACTGCTCGGTCAGGAGCCGCAGCTCGGCGGCGGAGAGCTCTGTGTCCTCGCTGACCCCGGCCTCACGCTTGGCCGCGGCGATCAGCTCCTCGTAGCGCTCGCCCGGGATCCCGTGGCAGACGTTGCCGAACATCTGCGCGAAGCGCCGGTAGGAGTCCCAGGCGAAGCGCTCCTCGCCGGTCGCCGCCGCCAGCCCGAGCACCGCCTCGTCACCGAGCCCGAGGTTCAGCACCGTGTCGAGCATCCCCGGCATCGACTCGCGCGCGCCCGAGCGGACCGAGACCAGCAGCGGGTCGGCCGGGTCGCCGAGCCGCTTGCCGGCCCGCTGCTCGAGCCGCGCCAGGGCTGTGGCGACCTGCTCCTCGAGCCCGCTCGGCATCGTCCCGCCGGCCTGCAGATAGGCGACGCAGGCCTCGGTGGTGATCGTGAAACCGGCCGGCACCCGGTCGGCGCCGAGCACCCGCGTCATCTCCGCGACGTTGGCGCCCTTGCCGCCCAGAAGGTCGCGCATCTCCCGCGAGCCTTCGGCGAAGTCGTAGACGAGCTTCAGCTCGGTCGCGGCGGCGGACGTCATTGACACCGAATCATTATAGGTGGTAGCTTCGAGCCCACTTCAGGGACCACCTCGCACAGATTGGCTACATGACTACTCAGACCGACTCGAAGACGCTCGACCCGGACTCCATCAGTCGCAATCTCACCGTGATGGGCGTCGATACGCACTTCCACGACGCCGGGGAGGGACCGGCTCTGCTGCTGCTCCACGGCTCCGGCCCCGGGGTCTCCGCCTGGAGCAACTGGCGCGCCGTCTACCCGGTGCTCTCCGAGCACTACCGGGTGATCGCGCCCGACCAGATCGGCTTCAACAAGACCCAGCCCGAGGGCCCGGTCACCTACGGCCGCCAGCTCTGGACCGATCACGCGCTCGCCCTGATGGACGAGCTCGGGATCGACCGCTTCGACGTGATCGGCAACTCGATGGGTGGCGCGATCGCGCTCTCGCTGGTCGCCGCCCGCCCCGCCGCGATCGACCGCATAGTCGCGATGGGGACGATGGGCATCGGCGGCGAGATCCCCTCCGGCCTGGCCGAGGTCTGGGGTTACGAGCCGAGCCCGGAGAACATGCGCCGGCTGATCGAACTGTTCGCCCACGACCAGTCGATCGTCACCGACGAACTGGTGCAGATGCGCTACGAGGCGAGCGCCGACCCGGTCGTCCGCGACGCCTTCGCGGCGATGTTCCCGGAGCCCCGCCAGAACGGCGTCGACGACCTCGCGCTCTCCGAGCAGGAGCTGCGCGCGATCGAACAGCCGGTCCTGCTGGCGCACGGCTACCACGACCAGATCGTGCCGCTGCGCAGCACCTCGCTGCCGCTGATGGACGTGCTCCCCGACGCCCAGCTGCACGCCTTCGGGCAGAGCGGCCACTGGGTGATGATCGAGCAGCCCCGCGCCTTCGCCGCCGCCGTCCTCGCCTTCCTCCAGGAAGGGGATTGAGACGCGCCGAATTTCGCACCGCCACGAATGGCAGCTCTTCGCATTTTTCAAACCGCAGCCTGGGAAACGAGGGAAAGGGATTTCAGATGAGTGACTGGATCGAGGAGTACTTCACGACCGTCGACGCGACCGACCTCGACGCTTTCATCGAGCTTCATACCGACGACGCCGAGGTTCACATCAACGACAACCCGCCGGCCGTCGGCAAGGACGCGATCCGCGAAACGATCGGCGGCTTCTGGGGCATGATCGGCGGCCTCAGCCACAACATCGTCAACCGCTACGAAGACGGCGACACGACGATCCTCGAGTCCGAGGTCACCTACACGCGCCAGGACGGCGAGCAGGTGGTGGTCAAAACCGTCTCGCTGCTGCACCGCGACGGCGACAAGGTCGACCGGCTGGCCTTCTACAACGACCCCTCGCCGATCTTCGCCTAGGCGAGGGGAGAGCGAAGATGAGCAGGCACGAGGGACGAACGGCGCTGGTCACCGGCGCCGCCGCCGGAATCGGGCAGGCCTATGCCGAGCGGCTCGCGGCGGACGGCGCCAAGGTGGTCGTCGCCGACATCGCCGACGGGGCCGAGACCGTCGGCCTCGTCGAGGCGGCCGGGTCCGCGGGGCTCGCGGTCGAGTGCGACGTCTCCTCGGCCGAGGCGGTCGCCGCCGCGGCCGCGGCGGCGAAGGAGCGCTTCGGCGGCGTCGACATCCTCGTCCACAACGCCGGCATCTACCCGATCCAGGACTTCGCCTCGATGACCTTCGAGGAGTGGCGCAAGGTGCTCTCGGTCAACCTCGACTCGGCCTTTCACCTCAGCCACGAGCTGTTGCCGGGGATGCGCGAGCAGGGGTGGGGAAGGGCGATCTTCATCGTCTCCAACACCTTCCACGCCGGGATCGGCAACATGGCGCACTACGTCGCCAGCAAGGGCGGCCTGATCGGCTTCCTGCGCTCGCTCGCCGACGAGGTCGGCAACGAAGGAGTAACGGTGAACGGCGTCGCCCCCTCGCTGGTCCGTTCGAAAGGCACGATCGAGGGCCCGCACGAGGAACTCGGACTGTTCGATTTCGTCGCCCAGGGTCAGGCGATCAAGCGAACCCAGGAACCGCAGGACCTGGTCGGGGCGATCTCCTTTCTCGCCTCCGACGACGCCGCCTTCATCACCGGCCAAACGTTGTGTGTAGACGGCGGCTGGGTCCGCGCCTGATGCCACCTGGCCGGCGCATCTCGGCGTCCTCGGTCGCTTGTGTGCAGAGCACACGGCGCTCCCTGCGTCCTTGAGCTGCTTGACCAGGCGACTTCAGGCCAACTGGACTTGACGCGCATCGTTACGAATGAATATAATGATTACGGTTAACGTGAAAGTCGCCGCTGTGGGAGTGGCGACGGGGATGGAAAAGAAATGAGCGAGACGAGCACTCCGCAGCCCGCAGCCGCAGCGCCCAATCAGGCCGCCGCACCACCGCCGCCCTCCGGCGCAACCTTTGGCGACAAGGCGCGGGAGGGAATTCGCCGCGCCTTCTCGATCGACGAGCTCGGGCCGCTGCTGGCGCTGATCGCGCTCGTCGTCTTCATCGGCGGCTTCCACTCCGACTTCCTCGACAAGGACGTCCTGCTCAACACCGTGCGCTCGGCGGCCTTCGTCGCGATTGTCGCCTACGGGATGGTCTACCTGCTGGCGATGACCGAGATCGACCTCTCGGTCGGCGGCATCTACGCGCTCTGCATCATGCTCGCGGCGAAGTGGATGTCGAGCATCGACCCTTGGGTCGCGGCGCTGCTGGCGATCTGCGTCGGGGTCGCGCTCGGCGCGGTCAACGGCATCCTCTGCAACCTCTTCAAGATCCCGGTGATCATCATCACCCTGGGAACGCTCTCGATGTTCCGAGGGCTGGTCCAGATCGTCTCCGACGGCAAACCGGCGACCGGGATCCCGCTCGACTCGAGCTTCTTCGAAAAGCTCGGCGGCGAAATCGCCGGCGTCCCGGCCGCGGCCTGGGTGGTGGTCGTGCTCGGCGTCGTCCTCACCTTCGTCTTCAAGAAGACGCGCTTCGGAGCGATGGTCCGCGCGGTCGGCTCCAACCACCAGGCGGCCGAGTTCTCCGGGATCCCGGTGCTGCGGATCCGCCTCTACGCGCTGATGCTGGTCGGCGGCCTCGCCGGCCTCGCCGGCGTGCTCAGCCTCGCCTACTTCCAGGGCGCCGACCCGACCGTCGGCGCCGGCTTCGAGCTGCAGGTGATCGCCGCCGCGATCATCGGCGGCACCGCGGTCAGCGGCGGCACCGGGACCGTCCCCGGGGCGCTGATCGGGGCCCTGATCGTCGCCGTGATCAACAGCGGGCTCATCTTCTTCTCGATCGATTCCAACTGGACGAACTTCGTCACCGGCGCGGTGATCGTGATCGCGGTTGGAAGCGACGCACTCGTCCGACGCCGGCGGGCCGCGCGCGCCTTGCAGGGCACGTAGCGGTCGGCCACCAGGGGTTCACCAAAAAAAGGAGAGAGGAATCACCGCATGAGGAACAAGCGAACCAATAAAGGGCTGCTCGTCTTGGCCGCCCTCGCGGCGCTGCTGCTGGCCCTCGGGCTCGCCGCTTGTGGAGGGGACGACGACTCGTCCAGCTCCGCGGAAACCGCCCCGGAATCGACCGAAACCGGAGGCGGCGGCGGTGAAGAAAAAGAACAGGTCTCCGTGGCGATGGTGGAGATCCTCACCGGCGTCAGCTTCGGTCAGGAAATCGCCGAAGGGATGAAAGGCTTCGCCGCTGAAGACGGTGCCGTCGACCTCCAGGTCCAGGGCCCGCCAACCGTGGAACCCGAAGTCGCGCAGAAGATGGCGGCCGACCTCCTGGCCACCGGCCCGGACGCGATGGGCGTCGCCCCGTTCCCGCCGGAGCTCTGGACGCGGACGATGAAAAACATCACCGAACAGGTGGACAACTACCTGGTCTTCAACGAACGCCCGAGCTCGCTGCCGGAGGACGTCTCGGCCGCGGCGATCCAGCTGTTCGTCGGCACCGACGACAAATCCGAGGCCCGCGAAATGCTGGAAGAAACGATCAAACTGGCGAAACTGCCGAAATCGTTCAGCGGCGAAATCATCCTCGGCCAGTGTGTGGCCCAGGAAGCCGGCGTGCTCGCGCAGCGGACCGAAGGGTTCGACGAAGCGATCGCCGCGCTGATCCCGAACGCCAAGGTGGAGAAGTTCACCTCGGAAGTCGAACCGCAGAAAAACACCAAAGCGTGGACGACCGAGCTCGCCGCCCACCCGAACGCCGAGATCGCGACCGGCACCTGTGACCAGGACGGCACCAGCCTCTACAAGGTCATTCAGGAAAAAGGCTACGACCTGATCGTCGGCGCGATGGAGCTCCCGCCCGAGGTGATCGCCGGTCTCAAAGACGGCACGATCATCGCCGCGATGGGCACCAACTGGTGGCTGCAGGGCTACACCGCTACGCGGATGCTGGCCGAAGCCGCCCGTGGTGAGGAACTGCCGGAAGGCTGGGTCAACACCGGCCAGCAGCTGTTCACCAAAGCGGACATCGCCGAAGTCGAAGAACGGGCCAGCGATCCCGCCAGCTTCTACGCCGCCGGTGTGGAAGAACTGTTCGGCAGCGGCATGCCCGAGGCCGAGCCGATCGAGAACGCCTGGAAATAACGGGCTGACTCTCCTCTAAATCGAAGACGACGACATCGGGGGCCCATGTACACGGTCAAAGATCTACATAAGAGCTATGGCGGTGTGAAAGCCCTCGATGGCGTCGACTTCGAGATCCTCCCGGGCGAGGTCCACGCCCTGCTCGGGGCCAACGGGGCCGGCAAGTCGACGCTGATCAAGGTCCTGGTCGGCGGCACCGAGCCCGACGAGGGGGCCGAGCTCGAGCTGGAAGGCGAGCCGGTCTCCTTCAGCAACTCCCGCGAGGCGGCCGACCGCGGCGTCGCGATCGTCTCCCAGGAGCTCACCCTCTTCCCCCACCTGGACGTCCTCTCCAACCTCTTCCTCGGCCGCGAGCCGCGCGCCGCTGGGATCGCCCTCGACCGCCGCGCGATGCGCAAGCAGGCGAAGCCGGTGCTGGAGACGATCGGCCTCGACGTCGACGTCAACCGCTCGGTCGACAACCTCCGGCTCGGCGAGCAGCAGCTGGTCGAGATCGCCCGGGCGCTGCTCGAGGACCCGAAAATCCTCGTCCTCGACGAGCCCACCTCGGCCCTGCAGAAAGCCGAGACCGAGCGCCTGCTCGACGTCGTCCGCGGCCTCCGCGATCGCGGCGTCGCCGTCGTCTACGTCTCCCACTTCCTCGAGGACGTGTTTGCGGTCGCCGACTGCATCACGGTCCTGCGCTCCGGCCGCGTCGTCGTCGCCCGCCGCCCGCGCGCGGAGATGACGATCCAGGGCACGGTCGCGGAGATGCTCGGCGAGGCCGCGATCCGCGAGCAGCGCCACAGCGAGGCCACCGCCTTCGAGGAGGCGAGCGCCGCGAGCGCGCCGCTGGTGATCGAGGAGATCGCCGTCGCCGGCACCCTGGAGCCCTTCAGCCTGACCGCCGAGCCCGGTGAAGTCGTCGGCCTCGCCGGCCTCGAGGGCTCCGGCGCCCAGGTCGTGCTCGACGCGATCTTCGGCCGCCGCAAGATCACCCAGGGGTCGATCTCCCTGCCCGGCGGCGGCCGCCGCCCGCGGACGATGAACGGGGCGGTGCGGGCCGGGATCGCCTACGTCCCCGCCGACCGCAAACGCCTCGGGCTGATGCTGAACAGCTCGGTCGCCGAGAACATCGCCGCCGTCAAGGGCGGGCCGCTGCGCCGCATGGGCGTGGTCCAGCGCAACGGGCGGATGCGCCGCCGCGCCGAGCACTGGCGCGAGGAGCTGAAGATCGTGATGCCGAACGCGCGGATCCCGGTCGGCTCGCTCTCCGGCGGCAACCAGCAGAAGGTCGTGTTCGCGAAATGGCTCGAGGCCGAACCCTCCGTGGTCCTGCTCGACGACCCCTCGCGCGGCGTCGACATGGGCGCCAAGGAGGAGATGCACGCGATCATCGCCCAGATGGCGGCGAGCAAGAAGGTCGTCATCTACACCTCCTCGGACCTCGAGGAGATGGCGAAAATCTGCGACCGCGTGGTCGTCTTCTTCGCCGGCCGTGTGGTCGGCGAGCTCTCCAGCGACGAACTCTCCGAGCACGGGTTGCTGGAGGCGATCAACGTCGGCTCGGTCCCCGTGGCGGGATAGCCGGTCTATAGACTCGGACTGAATCCCGATGCAATCATCACAGTCATATCGACGGGGGGATGATGGCGTCGACTGAGCCGGTCCGGATCTCCCGGGCGGAGGAGCTGTCGCGCCGCCTCGAGCAGGAGATCGTCGACAACGGTCTCCCCGCTGGCGAGCGCCTTGGCACCAAGGAGGACATCCGCAACCGCTTCGGTTACGCCGTCGCGACCGTGAACGAGGCGCTGCGGCTGCTGGAGACGCGCGGGCTGATCGAGGCCCGTCCCGGACCCGGCGGCGGCATGTTCGTCGCCTCGCCGTCCTCGCGGGTGCGGCTGAACCACCTGGTGCTCGGGTTCAAGGTCGACGACGCCCCGTTCACCGACTGCCTGGCGGTTCGCAACGCGCTCGAGCCGCTGGTCTGCCGCGAAGCTTCCGAACACTGCAAGGCCGCCGACGCGAAAGCGCTGCGCGGGATCGTCGCCCGGATGCAGAAACAGACCGGCAACCCGAAGGCCTTCCTGCACCTCAACTGGGACCTGCACCGGCGGATGGCGAAGATGGGCTCCAACGCGCCGCTGAAGACCCTCTACCTGACCCTGCTCGACTTCGTCGACGACGGCCTCGACCAGGTCACCGGCGACGAGTTCTTCGATGCCGAGAAGAACCTGCAGGTGCACGAAGAGCTGGTCGAGGCGGTGATCGACGGGGATCTGAAGCGCCTCGCGAAGGCGATCGAGCGGCACACGCCGATGGCGGACCGCTGGATCGGCAGCAACGGGTCCTAGCCGTCGCCTGATCCAGCGGCCCGCTGCTCGGCTCAGGCCGCGGGGACCTTGTTCTTGAGTCGGGTAAACGAGACCTCCCAGCGGACGGTCGTCTTCGCCCAGCCGCGGGAGCTGGTGCTTTTGTAGGTGCCCTGGGCGATCGAGATCCACTTCTGGAACTTCGGGTCGAAGAGCTCCTTCTGGGAAAGGTCCGCGGTGATGTAGCGGTGCTTCGTGTCTTCGACGATCAGCCAGGGAAAGCTCTGGATGCCCGAGCCGGGGCACTCCTTGAACGGGTCTTCGATCGAGGACTCCGAGGAGAGCAGCAGCCCGTTCTTCTTCTCCCGCGAGTACTGCAGGTTGACCTGGAAGGGACTGACGGTCTTCGTCCCGCAATCGGGCTGGCTGATGTTGTCGACGCCGCCGCCGTTCAGTCCGCAGCCTTCGGGGAAGCTCATCGTGCGGCGCGGCGTGTAGCTGCGCTTGATCGAGGCCTTGGTCGGGATCCCGAGCTGTCTGCCGGAGAAAAATTCCGGGTTGTCCTGGCCGGGTGAGTAGTAGGCGGTGATCACGATCGGCTTGGTGGTGCGGAAGTTGACCGTCTCCGAGCCGCTGGAGAAGTCGTCGCCGTCGCATTCGTTTTCGGAGAGGTGGCTGTTCTGCTGGACCATCTTCTGCCAGCCCTTCACCTCGACCTTGAATTTCGAGAGCTTGAAGCCGTTGCTGTAGGTGTTGGCGTTGGCCGGGGCGGTGAGCGCCAGCGCCGCCATCAGCGCCGCGCAGAGGGCCAGCCCCAGCGTGATCGCCTTGTCGCTTTTCTTGATCTCCCTCGCGTGCATGTCCTTCTTCTCCTTTCGGGTTGCCCGGGCCGCCTAGCGGCCGGCCCCGAGCTCGTGGTTGGCCTGGAACAGGTGGGTCGGGTCGTAGGTCTGCTTGACGTCCAGCAGGCGGGCCGCGGTGAGCGGATCGAAGAACGACTCGGCCGCGGCGGTGCGCTCGACGAAGTTGAAGTAGCGGCCGCTCTCATACGGGGTCAGCGCCGCCATCACCCGGGCCAGGTCGGCTTCGGTCTTCGCCGTTGTCTCCGGGTCGGCGGCGATCCCGACCGCGTAGGAGATGTAGGAGCCGGGCATCGTCGCGACCGCGCCGGCGGCCCGGTCGGCCCGCGCCAGGGCGCCGCCCATGTGGCGCAGCTCGACCGAGACCAGGCTCGATTCCGAGCCGGGGCCGGCGGCCGCGACCAGGTCCTCGATCGCCGCCGCGTCGAGCTCGCCGACGCAGTTGTGGTCGCCCAGCGAGGGCACCGGGTCGCGCGGGTCCATGTGCAGCTCGGCGATCCCGCCCGGGGGCTGCATCGCGAAGGTGTCGATCACCGGGACGAGCTTGCGCAGCGGCTCCAGCAGGGCCTCGCCTTCGGCCTGGGTGCCGAGGAAGACCGCCTCGACCACCGCGAAGGAGTTGCCGCGCAGCGGCTCGGGAACCTCCGGCAGCGGCGGGAACTGCAGCAGGCGGCCGACCGAGGTGACCTCCTCGGGCGCCTCGGCGGTCCACTGGTGCCAGGCGTGGAGGACGTCGGCGGCGCGCTCGAAGGGGAAGAAGAGCACGCCGGCGTAGACCTCCGCCACCGGGAACAGCTCGAACTCCATCGCGGTGACGACGCCGAAGTTGCCGCCGCCGCCGCGCAGCGCCCAGAACAGCTCCGGCTGGTGGTTCTCATCGACGATGTGGATCGAGCCGTCGGCGGTGACCAGCTCGATCGCGGTGACGCTGTTGGCGGCGAGCCCGTGCTTGCGGGCGTACCAGCCCATGCCGCCGCCGAGGCTGTAGCCGGTGATGCTGACGTCCGGGGTGGAGCCGTGCAGGGCGGCGAGCCGGTGCTCGGAGGCGACCGGGACGACGTCCTCCCAGCGGGCGCCGGAGCCGACCCGGGCGCGGCGCGCGACGGGGTCGACGTGGACCCGGTCGAGGCGGTTGGTCTTGAGCAGGATCGTCCGCTCCATCGAGCCCAGCGGCTCGGCGTTGTGCCCGGTCCGCTGCGGGGCGACCCGGAGGCCGGCCTCGCGGGCGAAGCGGACCACGGTGGCCACTTCCTCGCGGCTGCCGGGGACGGCGATCAGCGCCGGGCGCTGATCGACGCGCAGGTTGAAGGTCAGGCGGGCGGCGTCCCAGCCCGCGTCCTCGGGGCCGATCACATCGCCCCCGATCAGGCGGCGCAGGGCGCTCGCCTCGTCGGTCGTGAACATCGTGTCGAGCGGGTTCATCGAGTTCTCCTTTGCAGTGCCCGGCTGTGCGAGCAGCTCGTCGATCGTGTGCATCAGCCCGAGCCGGCCGGCGAACTCGCGGGAGGCGCCGACTTCGTCGTGGGCGCGCCCGCTGAGGCTCTGGTCAGCCACCTGCAGCTCGAGGGTGATGGTCTTGGTGCGGTTCATGCCCCCAGATTCCGCTCAGGAGGCCATCTGCACATCGAGGCACCCCCGAAACTCCCACCCCAAGATCTAGGAATAGGCCCCCTAGGCCCGGTCGTCTCGCATCCCCAGGTCAGGTGTGGATGCGAGACAACCGGGTTGCCGTCGAGCTCAATATCCCCTGCACGTAGGCGGGTTCGTGCTTGACCTGCCAGTGCGAGAAGCGCAAACGGGTGAAGCCGGCGGCGGTGTGGGCCTGGTCGCGTTCCAGGTCACGGGCTTGCGCCGAGGGGGTGCGGTGGTAGCGGAGGCCGTCGGTCTCGACGACGAGTTTGAGGTCAGGCCAGAAGAAGTCGACCTCGTAGCCGTTGAGCCAGATTTTGGTCTGGGGGAGGGCGAGGCCAACCCCCCGGGCCAGTGGGAGGAAAAGCCGTTCCAGCTCCTCGTCGCTTAGCACGAAGGTGTCCTTGTCGAGGAGATTGCGGAGGACCTTGACGCCCGGTTGGCCGGCGTAGGCCTCGAGCTCCACCCGCAGGTGGTCGGCAGGGATCACGCTCAGCTTGTCGGCCTCGTTGATCGAGCGCAGGAGCGTTATCGGTCCCTGCTCGGTCGCCAGGTCGATCATGGTGCGGACGGGGGAGGTGATCGGAATGCCGTGCAGGACGCCGACGTCCTGGCTGGGTAGGAGCGGGCGGCGCCTCACGCGCAGCTCGGGAGAGCCGACCAGGTAGGTGCGACGGATGCCCACTTCGATTCTGTCGGGCCGCTCTCCGCAGATCCCATAGAGAGCCCCGGCGCTCAAGTGCGTAAGGAACGAGCCCTCGCCGCAGGCCAGGACAGCAGCCATCCAGTGTCCCTCCCTTGAGAGATCGGACCGTCCCACCGAGTAGACGCCGCGGTAGACGCGGCGCAGGCGCCCCGTGCGAAGGCGGTGCTTGATCGCGCTGGCGCTGAACCCCAGCGCCACGAGTTGTCGGTGCGCGAGGACGCCATGCTGTCCCCGCGCGAGCCGCCAGGTTTGGGCCGAGCGCGACTGTTGGATTGAGGCCGCCACAGCGGCCCTAATGCAACAGCGGCGGCGGGGTCTCCCCCTCAGGCGCTGGTTAGGGCGCTGGCGAGCTGGCGGCGGTTGGAGATCTCCAGCTTGCGGTAGGCGTTGGAGAGGTGGACCTCGACGGTCTTGGGGGTGACGAAAAGGGCCTGGGCGATCTCGCGGTTGGTCATCTCGTCGGCGGCCATGCCGGCGACGCGGCGCTCGGAGGGGGTGAGGGATTCGATTCCGCCGAGCGCCTCGCGGCGGGGGCGGGCGCCGGCGGCGCGGAGCTCGCCGCGGGCGCGCTCGACCAGGGCGTCGGCGCTGCAGGCGCTGCCGATCTCGATCGCCCGGCGCAGGGGGTCGCGGGCGGTGGTCGGCTGGCGGGCGAGGCGCTGGGCGGTGCCGAGGTCGAGCAGCGCCTTGGCCAGCTCCAGCCGCGCGGTCGAGCCCTCGAGGGTCTCGACCGCCGCTTCGAGCTCGCCGATCCCCTGCTCGCGGCGCAGCTGCCCGAGCACGCGCAGGGCATGGCCGATCGCCTGGCGCCCGCCCCAGACGCGCGCCGCCTCGAGCTCCTCCTCGGCCAGAGCGATCCCCTCCTCGGTCCGCCCGAGCCGGTCCAGCGCGACCGCCTTCAAGGTCCGCCAGGGGGCCGCCGCGGGGTTCCGCATCAACCCCAGCCGCTGCTCGTAGAAGTCCACGAACTCCAGGGCTTTCTCGTACTCGCCGCGGGCCAGCAGCAGCTCCAGCTTGGCCTTGCGCCAGAAGGCGGGACCGTCGCCGACCCCGTCGCCCGGATCGGCGCGGTCGAGGATCTCACCGGCGGCGTCGAGGTTGCCCCGCTCGACCTGGATCTCGCCGAGGAACCCGACCGGCCACTCGATCACCGTCGCCCCTTCGGATCCCGCCCAGAGGGTCATCTCCTCGAGCGCGTCCTCGATCGATTCCTGCGCTCCCTCGAGGTCGCCGCGGCGCAGCATGTCGAAGCCGCGCCAAAGGTCGAGGGTCAACATCATGAACAGCGAGCCGCGGCGGTGGGAGACGGCGCGGACGTCCTCCCAGATGTCGCCGGTGTCGTCGAGGTCGGCGTAGATCAGGACGACCAGCGCGGTCACCCAGAAGAGCCCGTTGTCCATCTCGAACAGGGAGCTGTCGGCGAGCACTTCGCGGGCCAGGGCGGCACACTCCTCGGCCGGACCACCGGACGTCGCCCAGGTGTAGGCGGTCGCCGAGAGCAGCATCTTGCTGCCGACGTCATCGCCGGCGACGCCGCCGCGGTAGCGGATGGTGCGGTCGAGCTCGTCGACCGCCGGCCGGCCGAAGAAGATCGTCTCGATCTCCAGCGCCTCCAGCGCTCGGCCGATGTCCTCGCACCCCTCCGGCAGCTCGGCGGCCGCCCCGCGGGCGACTGCCGCGGCCTCCTCCTCGCGGCGCGTGAACATCAGCGTGCGGGCCAGCGCGTACCCGGCCCAGCCCTTCTCGCGGGGATCGGTCAGCTGCTCGTAGGCCTCGCGCAGGTGCGGGACCGCCTCGACTCCACGCACGTCCATCTCGCGCTCGCCGAGGTCAAACAGGACCGCGGTGCGGCGCTCGGGCGCCAGCGGCTCTTGCAGCGCTCGCCTCAGGTAGGCGACCGCGTTGTCCGGCGCGCCGCGCTCGGCCGCCGCCCGCCCGGCCCCGATCAGCAGCTCCGCGACCCACTCCTCGCCCAGCGGCGGCACCCGCAGGAAGTGGGCCGCGACCCGCTCCGGCGGGGCGTCGGCGTCGCGCAGGAGCCGCGCCGCGCGACTGTGTTCGAGCTCCCGCTGGCCCGGCGGCAGGTCGTCGTAGACGGCGTCGCGGACCAGCGGGTGGACGAACCCCAGCGGCGCCTCGCGGCGCAGGATCTCGACCCGGACCAGCTCGCCGGTGGCGCGGGCGACCGCGGCGTCATCGAGCCCGGCGAGGGCCGCGATCTCGGTCAGTTCCGCCCCCTCGCCGAGCACCGCCAGCGACCGGGCGACGGCGACGTCGGAGTCCGAGAGCCGGGCCAGGCGCAGCAGCACCGCCCGCGAGACCGCCCGCGGGCCGAGGTCGCGGACGACGCCGGCGCGGTCGGTGCGCGGTTCGATTCCCTCCGCCGCCAGGCCCTTGAGGAGCTCGTCGAGCAGCAGCGGATTGCCGCCGGTCGCCTCGTGGCAGGCAGCGGCGAAGGCGCCGTCGGGCGCGGTCCCGAGCCGGCGCTCGATCAGCACCGGCATCGCCGCCGGGCTCAGCGGCCCGGGCTGGATCCGCTCGGTCAGCGGGTCCTGGGCGATCTCGGCCAGCAGCGCCGGGTCGGTGCCGGGCTCGTTGCTGCGCAGGGTGGCGACGATCAGCAGCGGGATCCCCTCCAGCCGCCGCACCACATAAGCCAGCGCCCGCAGCGAGGGCCGGTCGCACCACTGCAGGTCGTCGATCGTCAGCAGCGTCGGCCGCTCGCCGACCAGGTCGAGGATCAGCCAGTAGAGCCCGTGCAGGACCGCGAAGGAGGCGTCGCCGCCGAGGCTGTCGTCGCCGGGCGGGGCGAAGATCGTGCCGGCCACCTCGGCCGCGCCCTCGAACAGCTCGCCGCGGTCGGGCCGGGCCAGCAGCGCCGGCTCCAGCATCTGGCGCACGACCCCGAAGGGGAACTCGCGCTCGAGCTCGGAGCCGCGCGCCCCGAGAGCCGGAATCCGCCGCTCCCGGGCGGTTTCCCGCAGCTCCGCCAGCAGCCGCGTCTTGCCGATCCCCGCCGGCCCCTCGATCAGGGCGGCCCGCGAGCGTCCTTGCGCGAGCCCGTCGAGCAGCGCGGTGAGGGCGTCCAGCTCGCTCTCGCGCTCGACCAGCTCCATCGCGCCTAGAAGCTCGTCCTCTCGACCTCGCCGCCGCGGCCGATGAACAGCTCACTGGTCATGGCGGGGGGGAAGAGGCCGTGGGCGGCGATCCCGGCGTCGGCCTCGAGGCGCGCCGCCAGCGCCGCCGGGTCGCCGATCTCGCCCATGTAGTCGGCGATCACGCCGCCGTCGGGGCTGGGGGGGAGGTCGCGCAGCTCGAACTCGCCGCCGAGCCGGGCCAGGGTCGAGGCGGCGCCGAACCCGAACAGCTCGACCGGCACCGGCCCGCGCAGCACCTCGACCGGCTTGGTCGAGTCGGCGATCACGACGAACCGGGCCGCCGCCGCGGCGACGATCTTCTCGCGCAGGTGGGCGCCGCCGCCGCCCTTGATCAGCCAGCCGTCAGAGGTTACCTCGTCGGTGCCGTCGATCGCGACGTCGAGGCGCTGCAGCTCGTTGAACTGCTCAACGGGGATCTCCAGCTCCCGCGCCTGATCCTCAGTCGCCACCGAGGTCGCGACGCAGCGGATCTCGCTCAGCCCACGCCTGGCGATGGCCGGCAACAGGTGGGCGACGGTCGAGCCCGTCCCCAGCCCGATCGTCATCCCGCTCTCGACCAGCTCGGCCGCCGCTTCGGCCGCCAGCCGCTTCTCGTCGTCGACTCCGCTCATCGGCGCGAACTCTATTTGCTGCGTGCTCCATACTGGAGGTCCCGCGCCTGAGGGATTCCCCTACTGCGCAAGAAACCACGACCGGGAGAAACTCGACCAGATGACCACCAGCACCGCAACTCAGGACTACAAAGTCGCAGACATCGGACTTGCCGAGTTCGGTCGAAAAGAGATTTCGCTGGCCGAGGTCGAGATGCCGGGCCTGATGCAGACCCGCGAGGAGTACGGCGCCGCGCAGCCGCTGAAGGGCGCCCGGATCACCGGCTCCCTGCACATGACGATCCAGACCGCGGTCCTTATAGAGACCCTGGTCGCGCTCGGCGCCGAGGTGCGCTGGGCGAGCTGCAACATCTTCTCGACCCAGGACCACGCCGCCGCCGCGATCGCCGCCGCCGGGATCCCCGTCTACGCCTGGAAGGGCGAGACCCTGGAGGAGTACTGGTGGTGCACCGAGCAGGCTCTGCTCTGGCCCGACGGCGAGGGTCCGAACATGATCCTCGACGACGGCGGCGACGCGACCCTGTTGGTCCACAAGGGGGTCGAGTTCGAGGCGGCCGGCGCCGTCCCCGGCCCCGCCGGGGCCGAGGCGGGGGGGGTCCGGGGCGTGCTGGGGGCCCCGCAGCGCCCCCCCGCGGGCGCCCCCCCCC
>Ga0081539_10002206_pt1 | contig 28466 bp, 27 predicted proteins | sample TabmetS4T2R2_FD_71023 | JGI IMG/M metagenome (GOLD analysis project Ga0081539, IMG submission 71023) | Tabebuia heterophylla rhizosphere microbial communities from the University of Puerto Rico - S4T2R2 | ecosystem: Host-associated > Plants > Roots > Rhizosphere ... | reverse complement strand
CAAACCGCTCGATGTTGTAGGGAGGATAGCCATCCGCGCCCTTCACGACGCGATCGAGCGCACGCTCGATTTCGTCGAATCCAAGCAGGAACGGGCTGGAGAGCGAAGGAACACGTGACATTAACAAAGTCCTCTCGAAGCGACTTTGACGCCTCGGGCCCTCTCGGCACCCTCGGCGCATGCCCGGCGGGCAACTGATTCGGCCGCCGGACAGCCACAATATGGCGTCGGTGGGGTGGGGGTTCAAGTGGCTCTGGGGACAGCCGAATCGGCTCGATTCGCGTCATTCCGGGGCAGTTGCGCAGCAACTGAACCCGGAATCTGGAGCTTAGCGAGCGAGATTCCGGGTTCGCGCTTCGCGCGTCCGGAATGGCGAAACCCTCAGATTTCGACCCGTTTCCGGCCGTCCGCGCTGAACAAATGCAGCTTGTCTTTGATGGCGACGGCCCGGATCCGCTCGCCGATGGCGGGGCCGGCGGCGCCGGGGACGCGGACGATCACTTCGCCGGGCGGCAGCTCGCCGGGGTTGGCGGCGACGGCCTGGCCTTCGGTGCGGCGGGTGCCGTAGACGAAGGTTTCAGCGCCGACCTTTTCGATCGCCTCCACGGTGAGGTTCAGCGCGATGCCGCCCGAAATGTTCTCGCTGGTGATGACGAAATCTTCGGGGCGGATGCCGAGGATGCCGGCGTCGCTCTGCGGCAATTGCGATTTCACTTCGTCCGACTGCGCTGGCATTAGGTTCATCGGCGGTGCGCCGATGAAGGAGGCGACAAAGGTGGTCGCGGGTTTTTGGTAGATATCGAGGGGATTGCCGATCTGCTCGACCTGGCCGCCGTTCATCACGACGAGAATGTCGGCGAGCGTCATCGCCTCGAGCTGGTCGTGGGTGACGTAGATCGACGTCGTAGAGAGCCGGCGCTGCAGCTTGCGGATTTCGACGCGCATGGCAATGCGCAATTTGGCGTCGAGATTCGACAGCGGCTCGTCGAACAGAAACGCCTTGGGCTGGCGCACGATGGCGCGGCCCATAGCGACGCGCTGGCGCTGGCCGCCGGAAAGTTGCCGCGGCTTGCGCTCCAGCATGGTGGAGAGTTCGAGGATGCGGGCGGCTTCCGTCACGCGGGTCTTGATCTCGGCTTCCGCCATGCCGCGGTTGCGCAGGCCATAGGCCATGTTGTTGTAGACGCTCATATGCGGATAGAGCGCGTAGTTCTGGAACACCATGGCGATGTCGCGATCGGCGGGCTCGACCTCGTTGACGACGCGGCCGCCAATGTCGATCTCGCCGCCGGTGATGGTCTCGAGCCCCGCGACCATGCGCAGCAGCGTGGACTTACCGCAGCCGGAGGGGCCGACCAGCACGCAGAACTGGCCGTCGCCGACTTCGAAGTCGATGCCCTTGATGGCCTCGAAGCCGCCGGGATAGGTCTTGCGGACGTTGCGGAGGGTTACGTTGGCCATTTCACTTTTCCGTCTGAACCAGGCCGCGCACGAACAGCCGTTGCATGAAAATGACAACCGCGACCGGCGGCAGCATGGCAAGCACGGCGGTCGCCATCGCGAGCTGCCATTCGGCGAGCTCGTCCTGCGTCACAAGCATCTTCTTGATGCCGATCACGATGGTCTGCATCGAATCCTTCGTCGTGATGAGCAGCGGCCAGAGATACTGATTCCAGCCATAGATGAACTGGATCACGAACAGCGCCGCCATGGTCGTCACCGACAGCGGCAACAGCGTATCCCAGAAGAAGCGGACGGGACCGGCGCCGTCGATGCGCGAGGCTTCCAATAATTCGTCCGGGATGGTCATGAAGAACTGGCGGAACAACAGCGTGCCGGTAGCGGAGGCAATCAGCGGCAGGATCAGCCCGGCATAGGTGTCGAGCATCTTGAGGTCGGAAACCACCTTGTAGGTCGGATAGATGCGCACCTCGACCGGCAGCATCAGGGTGATGAAGATGATCCAGAACGCCGTCTTGCGGAACGGAAAGCGGAAATAGACGACGGCGTAAGCGGAAAGGATCGAGATGAAGATCTTTCCGAGCGCAATGCCGATCGCCGAGACAAAGGAGTTGATCAGCATGTTGGCGACCGGCTCGCGGCTGGTGCGCGCGCCGCCGACGAAGATGGCGCGGTAGTAATTCTCCAGCGTGTGCGTGCCTGGAGTAGCCGGCATGTGGCCGCCAACGACGGTCGCGGCATCATGGGTCGAGGCGACGAAGGCTAGCCAGACGGGGAAGGCGACGATGAGTACGCCGAGCGTGAGGATGGCGTAGGCGATGAAATCGCTTAAGGGCCGGTGCTCGACCATCAGTACTGCACCTTCTTCTCGACATAGCGGAACTGGATCGCGGTGAGCGCGATCACGATGACCATCAGCACCACCGATTGTGCGGCCGAGCCGCCGAGGTCGCCGCCGAGCCGGCCGTCGGCATAGACCTTGTAGACCATGGTGGTGGTGGCGCCCGCGGGGCCGCCGCCGGTGACGGCGTCGATGATGCCGAACGTGTCGAAGAAGACGTAGACGACGTTGACCACCAGCAGGAAGAAGGTGGTCGGCGACAGCAGCGGGAAGACGATGGTCCAGAAGCGGCGCATCGGCCGCGCGCCGTCGATCGCGCCGGCTTCGATCACGCTGCGTGGGATCGATTGCAGGCCGGCGAGGAAGAACAGGAAATTGTAGGAGATCTGCTTCCACACCGAGGCCAGCACCACCAGGATCATGGCGTGGTTGGCGTTGAGCAGCGGATTCCAGTCGATGCCCATGCCGCGCAGCGGCCGCGCCAGCATGCCGAGCGAGGGTTGGAACATGAAGAACCAGAGCACGCCGGCAACCGCCGGCGCCACCGCATAGGGCCAGATCATCATGGTCTTGTAGGGACCGGCGGCCTTGAGGTTCTTGTCGGCTTGCGTTGCAAACAGCAGCGCAATGGAGAGCGAGAGGACGGCGACCAGCGTCGAGAAGATCGCGGTCGTCAGCATCGACTTGTAGTATTCGGGCTGGGCGAACAGGGCGACGTAGTTTTCAACGCCGACGAACTCGGAGACGAGGCCGAAGGCGTCCTCGCGCAGGAAGGATTGCCAGATCGCCTGACTCGCCGGCCAATAGAAGAAGACGATCGTGATGACGAGCTGCGGAAACAGCAGCAGGTATGGCAGCAGGCGGTTATTGAAGACGGTGGACTTTTCCATGCTCCATTTTCGTCATTACGAGCGAAGCGACCCTTCTTCGCTTGCTATGCAAGCTCCGCAGGGTTCAAGTCCGCCGAAGCGCCTAAGCGCGAAGGCGGAAGCAATCCACGTTACGGCGTAACCGGATCAATGGATTGCTTCGTCGCTACGCTCCTCGCAATGACGAACCCCCTCGGTCGGTCCTACTTTGCCGTCTTCTCGAACGTACGCAACATGGCGTTGCCACGGCTGACCGCGGCATCGAGGGCTTCCTTGGGCGACTTCTTGCCGTCCAGCGCCGCCTCGATTTCTTCGGCCCAGAGGTCGCGCATCTGCACCATGTTGCCGAAGCGCAGGCCGCGCGAATTTTCAGTCGGCTCCTTGTTGGTGAGCTCCTTGAGCGGCGTCTGCAGCACCGGGTTCTTTTCATAGAAGCCGTCATTGATCGACTTCTCATAGGCCGCCTTGGTGATCGGCAGATAGCCGGATTCCTGGTGCAGCCTGGCCTGGCGGCCGGTGTCGGACAGGAAGGTGAAGAACTTTGCGACGCCCTTGTATTCTTCCGGCTTCTTGCCGCCCATCACCCACAGCGAAGCGCCGCCAATGATCGAGTTCTGCGGCGCACCGTCAACGTCCGGATAATACGGCATCGGCGCCGAGGTGAAGTCGAATTTGGCGGTGGCCTTCGCGGTGCCGTAATAGCCCGACGAGGTCAGGAAGATCGCGCATTCGCCGGAGGAGAAGCGCGCCTCGTTGGCGCTGGCGCGGCCGCCATAGCTGTAGGTCTTGTCCTTCTGTAGGTCGACGAGGTTTTGAAGGTGTTTGACGTGCAGCGGCGAGTTGAATTTCAGCTCGGTGTCAAAACCGTCGAGGCCGTTGGCCTTGGTGCCGATCGGCACGTTGTGCCAGGCGGAGAACTGCTCGATGTGCACCCAGGACGCCCACGAATTGGAGAAGCCGCAGCTGTCGTGGCCGGCCGCCTTCAGCTTCTTGGCGGCGTCGAACACTTCGGGCCAGGTCTTCGGGATCTCGGCGATGCCGGCCTTTTTCAATTCATCCTTGTTGATCCACATCACCGTGGAGGACGAGTTGAAGGGGAACGACAGCATCTCGCCCTTGGAGGTCGAGTAATAGCCGGTGATGGTCGGAAGGTACGCCTTGGGGTCGAATGGCTCGCCTGCGTCCTTCATCAGCTGATAGACCGGCTTGATCGCGCCGGTCGCGCCCATCATGGTGGCGGTGCCGACCTCGAACACCTGCATGATGTGCGGCGCGTTGCCGGCGCGGAAGGCGGCGATGCCGGCGTTCATGGTGTCGGGATAGCTGCCCTTGTAGGACGGCACGACCTTGTAGTCGGACTGGCTGGCGTTGAATTCCTCGGCAAGCCGGTTGACGACGTCATTGTTGGCGCCGGTCATGGCGTGCCACCACTGGATCTCGATCACCGCATGGGCGGGCGAGGCGGCAACTGCCAGGGTGACCGCGACGGCCGCAGCCGTGCCGAATTGTCGAAGAGCCATCAATTTCCTCCCGGTTGGAACCGTCATCGGTTGGTTGCGCTAACAGCGCCGGATGACGCGCGAATGACCGTATAAGCGAGCTAATCGTAGGGGGGAAGGCAGCGTTTGGGGAAGCAGGAATTTTGGGCTCGATGCCGCGGCGCAGTGAGGGAGGCACCGACGGTAGGGCTCCCTCTCCCGCTTGCGGGGGAGGGCTGGGGTGGGGGTGGATCCGCATTGGGATTCCCTGCGTGGAGAGAGCCCCACCCGCCGCGCTCTTCGAGCGCGTCGGCCTCCCCCGCAAGCGGGAGAGGCGAAGCGAGCCCGCGAACACTCAGCGGCGCGTTGTATCTATCGCTTCCGCTCCGGGCCGCAGACCACGCCTTTTGCCACCAGCGCCTCGATCTCGCTCCTGGAATAGCCGAACTCGCCGAGCACCTCGGCCGAATGCTCCGAAAATTTCGGCGGGGTGCGGCGCAGGCTCGCCTTGGTCCGCTCCATCCGGATCGGCGAGGCGACGCCCTTGTACCAGTCTTTGGCGATGATATCGCCGCGATGGATGGTGTGCGGGTTCGTGAGCGCCTGGTCGATCTTCTGCACGGGGCCTGCCGGCAGGCCCGCGGCGAGCAGGCGGTTGCACAGCGGCTCGGCCTCGTGCTGGCCGAACACCGCGGCAAGCTCGGCGCGCAGCGCCTCGCGGTTGGCGATGCGGTCCTTGTTGCGGGCAAAGCGCGGATCGGCGCCGAGCTCGGGCTTGCCGATTTCTTTCGCGAGTTTGCGGAAGGTGCCGTCATTGCCGACGCCGATGAAGATGTTGTCGGTCTTGGTCGGGAAGATCGCGTAGGGCACGAGGTTCGGATGCTCATTGCCGGTGAGCTGCGGCGGCTTGCCGTGCATGAAATAGTTCGCGGTGTGCGGATGCATGACCGCAAGCCCGGTCTCGTACAGCGTGGTCTCCAGGAACTGGCCGAGGCCCGAGCGCTGCCGCTCCGACAGCGCCATCAGGATGCCGATGCAGGCGTAAAGCCCGGTCGTGATATCAACCACGGGCACGCCGATGCGCATCGGGCCGCTCGCCGGCGAGCCGGTGGCCGCGATCATGCCGGTCATGGCCTGGATGATGGCGTCGTAGCCGGGATTGCCGCCGCGCGGGCCGTCGGCGCCGAAGCCCGAGATGCGGCAATGCACGAGCCGTGGAAATTTTTCGCGCAGCACGTCGTTGCCGATGCCCCATTTATCGAGCGTGCCCGGCTTGAAGTTCTCGATCAGCACGTCGGCGGTTTCGAGCAGCTTCATCAGCACCTCGCGGCCGCCTTCGGAAGCAAGGTCGAGCCCGATCGAGCGCTTGTTGCGATTGATGCCGACATAGTAGGCCGCGTCGTCCTCGTGGAAGGGCGGGCCCCAGTCGCGCACCTCGTCGCCCGCCGGCGGCTCGACCTTGATCACGTCGGCGCCGTGGTCGGCGAGGATCTGCGTGCAAAAGGGGCCGCCGAGCACGCGCGTGAGATCGATCACGCGCAGGCCCGTCATTGCGCCGGTCGCTTGGGCATTCATGAAGACAACCTTCGGCTCGGATGGGATGGCTTCCAGAGCTAGCGGGCTTCACCGGCGTCAGCAATGCCCTGCGGCGCACAGGCGCATGCCGCACGCGAAAACGGCCCGCCGCGAGTTCGCGACAGGCCGCTTCGTTTGGGTTTGTGCGTGCGTCAGACGACGGTCAGGCGAACGTCGACATTGCCGCGGGTGGCGTTGGAATACGGGCAAACCTGGTGGGCCTTCGCCACCAGCGCCTCGGCATCCGCCTTGGCAAGGCCGGGCAGCGAGACCGCGAGATCAATGTCGAGGCCAAAGCCGCCCTCCGAACGCGGGCCGATGCCGACCGTGGAGGTCACGGACGCATCCGCCGGCACCTTCACGCCGCCGCCCTGGGCTGCGACCGCCTTCATCGCGCCGATGAAGCAGGCGGCGTAGCCGGCCGCGAAAAGCTGTTCGGGGTTGTTGCCGGCGCCGCCGCCACCACCGAGCTCCTTCGGGGTCGCGAGCTTGACGCTGAACGCGCCGTCGTTCGTCGCGGCGGTGCCGTCGCGGCCGCCGGTGGCCGTTGCGGTGGTCTTGTAGAGGACTTTTACTGACATGGGAGACTCCCTTGGGGGTTGGGGGCGGGTGGTGAGTACTGGAATATAGATTGCATGCAATCGAATTGTGTGCAATAGAAAAGATATCTGGTCACATTTAATTGTGCGCAATTGATTGCGGCCGCCGGGCGTCCCAGAATGTCCAAACAATTCCAGACGGATGAGAAGGTTCTCCGATGGCCAGGAAATCCACGGGCGATGCGCCGCTGCTGCTCGGCAACCAGGTCTGCTTTGCGGTCTATTCCACCGCGCATGCGTTCAACCGCTTCTACAAGCCGCTTCTGGACCGGCTGGGGCTCACCTATCCCCAGTATCTCGTGATGCTGGTGCTGTGGGAAGAGGACGATTTGCCGGTGAAGGAGATCGGCGAGCGGCTGTTTCTCGACTCCGGCACGCTGACGCCGCTGCTCAAGCGGATGGAGGTGGCGGGACTGGTCAAGCGCACGCGCTCCACGGAAGATGAGCGCCAGGTGATCGTGGCGCTGACCGCGCAGGGCGAGGCGCTGAAGGAAAAGACGCGCAGCCTGCCGCTGTCGATCCTCGCCGCGTCGCAATGTTCGGTGGCGGAGCTGACCGCGCTGAAGAACGAGATCGTGTCGCTGCGCGACAGGCTCAATGCGGCGCTGGGGGAGAAGGTGGAGGGGTGAGGGGGTTAACTAGAAATGTTTTTTCGCGAAGGCTCTACCGGAGCCTGACTTCAGATACTTCTCGAATGCAATAGCGCGCTTCTCGTCGTCAAATGCAATGTACGTTCGGAGCCGCCAAGGCTTGTACTTCGACGTATGAGGCACCTCGCCGGCGTTATGTTTGGCCAGACGGGCGCGAAGGTCGTCCGTCATGCCGACGTAGAAGTGCTCGGAATCCAGACTTTCAAGAATGTAGACATATCGCATGGACATCCTCCCTAAGATGGGACGATACAGCAGCTACGTGATCTGTGGAGACAAATGCTTGCCGAGGCCCGCCGTCGCCCTTCGGGCTATGGCGGGGCAGCCTTCGCTAGCTTCGCTACGAGAGACTTCCCGGGCCTGCCTAGCCGTAGCTGGCGAAGCCAGCGAAGGCTGGTGGAGCCAGGCGGGATCGAACCGCCGACCTCTTGCATGCCATGCAAGCGCTCTCCCAGCTGAGCTATGGCCCCATTAAGCCTGATCCGTTCAAGCTGATGCTTCTTTACGGATCGCTTTCCGGCGTGCCTGGGCGACGCACCGATTCACAGAACCCCTGAACACCACAGTTCAGGGCATATCTCAAGTCTCTTCGTCGTTGCTGACGTCGCCGATGATGTCGGTGACGTCCTCGTCGCCTTCCTCTTCGTCGGCGATGAAGGTCGAATCATCATCGTCGTCGCCTTCGATGGTCTCGTCGACCTCGATGTCGTCCTCGGACTCCGGTACGACGGCCTTGACCTTGCCGGTGTTCTCCTCGGCGTCGGCTTCCTCGAGCGACACCAACTCTTCGGCCTCCGCGGGCTCCGGCGCTTCGGGTGCCATGCTGGGCGCGGCAGCGGCGGCGCCACGCGCCATGCGCGGCGGCGCGACGGGCGCAATCGGCACGACCTCACCCGTGTACGGGGAGATCACCGGGCTCTTGTTCAGGTCGTAGAATTTCTTACCCGTCGTCGGGCAAATGCGTTTGGTTCCGAGGTCGGATTTGGCCACGTGCGAGTCCTGGGAATTTTTCGAAAAACGGTGCTTCACTTGGCTAGTTGAGGGGCCGCTGTCAATAGCGCTTTGCAGGCAAAATTGGGCATCGTGACGCCATCTGGCGCATGTGTTACTGGGCCGCGAGAAAGGACCCAAACTTGACCCATTCCGGCCCCGCGACCCCCCTCGAGGCCCGCGCCTCTGGCCCCCTTGCAGGCAAGGTCCGCGTGCCCGGCGACAAGTCCATTTCGCACCGGGCGCTGATTCTGGGGGCGCTGGCGGTGGGGGAAACCCGGATTTCCGGCCTGTTGGAGGGCGAGGACGTCCTCAACACCGCCAAATCGATGCGCGCGCTCGGCGCCAAGGTGGAACGGACCGGGCCGTTCGCCTGGAAGGTCAACGGCGTCGGCGTCGGCGGCTTTGCGGAACCGGCTGCGGCCCTCGATTTTGGCAATTCCGGCACCGGCTGCCGCCTGGTGATGGGTGCGGTCGCGGGTTGCCCGGTGACGGCGACTTTCGATGGCGACGCCTCGCTGCGCTCCAGGCCGATGCGGCGCATCCTCGATCCGCTGGAACTGATGGGCGCCAGGACAGGCGAGACTCGCGAGGGCGGCCGCCTGCCGCTGACCTTGCACGGCGCCCGCGATCCGGTGCCGATCACCTACCGCACGCCGGTCGCTTCCGCCCAGATCAAGTCGGCCGTGCTGCTTGCCGGCCTCGCCGCGCCCGGCGTCACCACCGTGATCGAGAGCGAAGCGAGCCGCGACCACACCGAGCTGATGCTGAAGCATTTTGGCGCCGATATCGCATCGGTGAAGGAAGGCGCGCATGGGCGAAAGATTTCGCTCGCGGGCGAGCCGGAGCTGCATGGCGCCGAGGTGATCGTGCCGGCTGATCCCTCCTCGGCGGCTTTTCCTATCGTCGCGGCGCTGATCACCCCTGGCTCGGACATCGTGCTGTCCGATGTCATGACCAATCCGCTGCGCACCGGCCTGTTCACGACGCTGCGCGAGATGGGCGCTTCCATCGAGGAAAGCGACGTCCGCGGCGATGCCGGCGAGCCGATGGCGCAACTCCGCGTGCGCGCCTCGAAACTGCGCGGCGTCGAGGTGCCGCCGGAACGCGCGCCCTCGATGATCGACGAATATCTGGTGCTGGCGGTGGCTGCAGCATTTGCCGAAGGCGCGACCATCATGCGCGGCCTGCAGGAACTGCGGGTGAAAGAGTCCGACCGTCTCGCCGCGACCGCCGACATGCTCCGCGTCAACGGCGTCAGGGTGGAGATTTCCGGCGACGACCTCATCGTCGAAGGCCGCGGCCATGTGCCGGGCGGCGGCATCGTCTCCACCCACATGGATCACCGCATCGCGATGTCAGCCCTGGTGATGGGCTGCGCCGCCGACAAGCCGGTGAAGGTCGACGACACCACCTTCATCGCCACCTCCTTTCCGGACTTTATCCCGATGATGCGCGCACTCGGCGCGGAGTTTTCGTGAGACGGTCGCCATGACTGCAGCCTTCGACCGCGAGGCCCTGCTCGACGCTTTCGACCAGATCGGACGTGTGGCAGTGCAGGCGGGAACGAAAGCTTCAGATCGCTGTCTATGGGGGCTCAGCCCTGATGCTGGCGAGCAATTTCCGTTTCGCGACGGAAGATGTCGACGTATCGAAGCTCGAACATCCTCTGCCGGATTGGCTGGCGAAGATTGTGAGTGCAATCGCCGCAAGAAACGGCTGGAAGGAAGATTGGTTCAACGATGGCGTGGCCTTCCACCTCAGCTCACTTGCGGACCATGCCTCTGATCATCTGGAATTTGCGACCTTTCCTTGCGGCAGCGATGAGGCAGGTCTGGTGATTTCCGTGCCGACAGCAGAGTATTTGTTGGCGTTTCGGATCCTCGATCCCAGCCGCGGAGAGACCGAGCGGCTTGATATCCTGAACTTGATGCGGGTAGTCGGCATTGCAAGTGCCGAGGAGGCGATCGCCTTGCTGGGCCGATATTTTCCCATCAGCGCGGCATCATCGGAGAAGCAGCGTTTCCTGTTGAAGAACATGAATTCTGATGGAGCGTTGGATGCGCCCAAATACCCTCGCTGACGCCGTGGAGAGAATTTGCGCCGGCGCGTCGCGGGACGTCGCGCTTGCCGAATTCGTCGATACCTTCGATCTCGCCAAGACCAATGAGGATCGCTATGCGTCGATCGAGCGTGAGCCGCGGCTGACCGGCGATGATCGACTCGACGCGCTAGTGGGCGCCATTGCCGAATACCTCGCCAAGCAGCGTAGGCTTGGACGCGTGCCGCCCTGGGCGGGCGGTCTAGCACGTAGACTCTCGACTCCATGGTTCACCGCAGAGTCACCGACCGACGCAATACCTCAGCTTCGCAAGCCCGGCCGAATTCGCCTCGCGCAACATCTTTACTGAGGAGCGGCCGCTGCGGCGGGCGCGCGGCCCGCGGTCGGTTCAATCGTAGTCCGCTGTGCGCGCCTCACGACGGCGCAAGGCCGAGGCTCGACACGGATTCGAGCCAGATCGGCGTTTCTTCCTTGTACAGCTTCTGCGTCTCCTCGAACGTCATCGCGGTGTCGTCGACGCCGAATGATTTCATCAGCTGCTGGATCTTTTCGGTCTTGCCGGCCGCGACGAGGAGCTTTGACAGTTTCTGGATGATTTCCGGCGGGGTGCCTGCCGGCACGACGCAGCACTGGAAGCCCGTCAGCTGGAACAGGCGCGGCTTTGCGCCGAGCTCCGCGAAAGACGGGACATCCGGCAGTGTCGACATGCGCTTGCGCGAAACGGCGATCGCGGTGCCGCGGCCGCTCTGCAGCACGGACAGTGCCGCGCCATAGCTGCCGTGGGCGCCGTCGATGAAGCCGCCGGCGAGATCGGTCCACATCGGCGCTTCGCCGCGATAATGCACCGGCTCCATCCTGAGATCATACGCCTTGTTCATTTCGACGATCGCCATATGCGCGTAGGAGCCTGCGCCATAGGTGCCGATGTTGACCTTCTCGGCCTTCTTCGCGTAGGCGATGAATTCGGCAAAAGTCTTGGCGCCGGTTTTCTCGCCGACGACGAACGGAAGGCTGCCGGCCGGCATGATCGAGACGATGACGAAATCCTTGTCGGGGTCGTAAGGCATGTCCTTGATCAGGACGCGGTTCATGATCATCGTCGTCGAGATCGTGAACATCAGCGTGTAGCCGTCCGGCGCGGCGCGCTTGGCTTCGGCCGCTGCCACCGATCCGGAGGCGCCGGCCTTGTTTTCCACCGTCACGGTCTGGCCGGTCTCGGCGCGGATATAGTCGCCATAGGTGCGCGCAAACAGATCGGTCTGCCCGCCGGCCGGATAGCCGGCGATGATGCGGATCGGCCTGGTCGGCCAATCGGTCTGCTGCGCATGGGCCCTGGATCGGATCAGCGGGATGGCCGAGGCGGCCGCGGCGCTGCCGATGAAATGACGTCGTGAAATGGCGCTCATGTTGCCTCCGGCCGATGCAGTTTCGAATCAGGCTGTCACGGATCGGTGGCACCAGAATAAGTGGCGCCCGGCGTCCCGTGCACGGACATTTGGACGCATCCGCATCCCGTGGAATTCCTTGTGGCGGAAGGCCTTGACCATCATGACGGCTTTGTCACACATGGCGTCCATGATCATCGCCATCGACGGACCGGCGGCCTCGGGCAAGGGCACGCTGGGCAAGCGGCTCGCCCATCATTACGGCTATCGCCATCTCGACACCGGTGTGATCTATCGCGCGGTGGCCAAGGCGCTGCTGGATGCCAACATCGCGCTCACCAATGAAGCGGCCGCGGTGGCGGTTGCCATGGAGCTCGATCCGGAAAAATTCGGTCATCCCGAGTTGAAGACCCAGCGGATCGGCGAGGCGGCTTCCGTCGTCTCGGCGATTCCCCGGGTGCGCGAGGTGTTGGTGGATTTTCAGCGGCAGTTCGCCGCCGGTCCGCCGGGCGCCGTGCTCGACGGCCGCGACATCGGCACCATCATCTGCCCGAATGCGGATGTGAAGATCTTTGTGGTGGCGGATGCGCAGGTGCGGGCGCGGCGGCGGGCGCTCGAGGCGCGTGCGCGTGGCGAGACGGTGGATGAAGCTGCGGTGCTCGCCGACATCATCAGGCGCGATGAGCGCGACAAGAACCGGACCGTCGCCCCGTTGAGGGCGGCCCCCGACGCGCACATGCTGGACAATTCCAATCTCGACATCGAGGCGGGCGTTCGCGCCGCCATCGCGATTGTTGAGGCTGTTCGCGCGGGCAAAAAACCGGCGCAGTAAGACTTAGTTCTTCGACCAGTAGCGATCGAACGGCAGCTCTTGCTCGGCCATGAAGAGCACGGGATGGGCGGACTTGCCATTGGCCTTGACGGGCGCGGCCGGCATTGCGGCAACGGCGTTGACGGTGAGAAGGGCGGCAGCGGCAAGAATAACGAAGGTCTTCATAATGGTACTTCCCTGTTTAAATGCGGGAGCAATCTGCGGGACCATGCTTAAGGCTGGGTTCCATCAATGGGGAACCGCCCTGGGCTTTCGCCGAACGCGGTCAACAACCCCTTGCAGCGCGGCTCCGTCTTTCGCGGATTGCGAGCGTTAAGGCGCCCTTAACGGGCCGATTTCGGCTTGCTGGCAGCAGCTTCGAGGGCTATATCAGCCCCGTCCGGGCTGCCCCCGATGCGATCAGGGCCGTCCGAGTGGGCCGGTTAAGGGATTTCACCACCCTGCCGATATCTGGAGGAAGCCCGCTCCCCGTCTTGCACGCCGGCATCGTTGCCCGGCACGTCCAGGGCCCCGGAGAAATCAACGTATCGAATGGGCAGCCATGCTGCCGGCCCGCTGTTGCGCCTCTTGCAACGAGCGGCCGCCGGGTTTTGCGGAGCCCGGCACTGTCCATCCGATGCGCCCATCCACCCCTATGGCTGGCAAGTACCCCGCATCTGGAGAACAAATGGCTTCGAATACCGCTTCTTCCCTCACTCCCACCCGCGACGATTTCGCTGCGATGCTCGACGAATCCTTCGGCGGCGGCTTGCAGGAAAGCTCCGTCGTCAAGGGCAAGGTTGTCGCAATTGAAAAGGACATGGCCGTCATCGACGTCGGCCTGAAGACCGAAGGCCGCGTGGCGCTGCGCGAATTTTCCGGCCCCGGCCGTGAAAGCGATCTCAAGATCGGTGACGAAGTCGAGGTGTTCCTCGACCGCATCGAAAATGCCCTCGGCGAAGCCGTGCTGTCGCGCGACAAGGCGCGCCGCGAAGAGAGCTGGGGCAAGCTGGAGAAGGCGTTCCAGAACAACGAGAAGGTCAACGGCATCATCTTCAACCAGGTCAAGGGCGGCTTCACCGTCGACCTCGATGGCGCTGTCGCCTTCCTGCCGCGCTCGCAGGTCGACATCCGTCCGATCCGCGATGTCGCACCTTTGATGAACAACACCCAGCCGTTCCAGATCCTCAAGATGGATCGCCGCCGCGGCAACATCGTCGTCTCGCGCCGCACGGTGCTGGAAGAGACCCGCGCCGAGCAGCGCCAGGAGCTGGTGCAGAACCTCGAAGAGGGTCAGGTGATCGACGGCGTGGTCAAGAACATCACCGATTACGGTGCGTTCGTCGACCTCGGCGGCATCGATGGCCTGTTGCACGTCACCGATATCGCCTGGCGCCGCGTCAACCACCCAACCGAGGTGCTGACCATCGGCCAGACGGTGAAGGTCAAGATCATCAAGATCAACCACGAGACCCACCGCATCTCGCTCGGCATGAAGCAGCTCTTGGATGATCCGTGGCAGGGCATCGAGGCGAAGTATCCGCTCAACGCGCGCTTCACCGGCCGCGTCACCAACATCACGGACTACGGCGCCTTCGTCGAGCTGGAGCCCGGCATCGAAGGCCTGATCCACGTCTCGGAAATGTCGTGGACCAAGAAGAACATGCACCCCGGCAAGATCGTCTCGACCTCGCAGGAAGTCGAGGTGCAGGTCTTGGAAGTCGATTCGGTCAAGCGCCGCATCTCGCTCGGTCTCAAGCAGACCATGCGCAACCCCTGGGAAGTTTTCGTCGAGAAATTCCCGGTCGGTTCGACCGTCGAGGGCGAGGTCAAGAACAAGACCGAGTTCGGTCTGTTCCTCGGCCTCGAAGGCGACGTCGACGGCATGGTGCATCTGTCTGACCTCGACTGGAAACAGCCGGGCGAGCAGGTCATCGACAACTACAAGAAGGGCGACATGGTGAAGGCCGTGGTGCTCGACGTCGATGTCGAGAAGGAGCGCATCTCGCTCGGCATCAAGCAGCTCGAAGGCGATCCCTTCGCCGAGCCGGGCGATGTCAAGAAGGGCGCGGTGGTGACCTGCGAAATCACCGACGTGAAGGAAGGCGGCATCGACGTGAAGATCGCCGGCACCGACTTCACCACCTTCATCAAGCGCTCTGAACTGGCGCGTGACCGCAACGACCAGCGCCCCGAGCGCTTCGCCGTCGGCGAGAAGGTCGATGCCCGCGTCATCCAGTTCGACAAGAAGGCCCGCAAGGTCCAGGTGTCGATCAAGGCGCTGGAAGTGGCCGAGGAGAAGGAAGCCATCGCGCAGTACGGCTCCTCCGATTCGGGCGCGACGCTCGGTGACATCCTGGGCACCGCGCTGAAGAACCGCGGCGAGAACAAGTAAGCGGCGCGGTCTTTCGCGTTGTCACAATCGAAGGCCCCGGCTTCGGCCGGGGCTTTTTTCTTCCCCTCTCCCCTTGTGGGAGAGGGTGCCGAGCGAAGCGAGGCGGGTGAGGGGTCTGCCTCTGCAAAGACAGTGGCCATATTGAACGTTTGTGTTCGCGGATAGAGACCCCTCATCCGTCGCGGACTTCGCCCGCGCCACCTTCTCCCACAAGGGGAGAAGGAAGAGGCCAGCCGAGGCCTTGTTTTCTTCAAATTGCGTCGCAATTGATGTAATCAGATAAGCCGATCATTACGCCGCGCGGGCACAAGAATTGCGCGTTTCAGGAGAATTTCGATGTCGCTGGATTCGGACATCATCGTCGATCGCCGCAGGATTCGCCGCAAGCTGACCTTCTGGCGCGTATTCGCGGCGCTGGTCGTGATTGGCGCGCTCGTCACCATCGGCCTGATCGTCACCCCGGGGGCACGCGGCTCACTGGCGACGACCGGCTCGATCGCGCGGGTGAAGATCGACGGGCTGATCCGCAGCGATTCCGATCGCGTCGAGGCGCTGGAGCGGCTGGAGAAGTCGCAGACCGCCGCCGTCATCGTGCACATCAATTCGCCGGGCGGCACCACCGCCGGCTCCGAGCAGCTCTACGATTCCCTGATGCGGCTGAAGGCGAAGAAGCCGGTGGTGGTGGTTGTCGAGGGGCTCGCTGCGTCCGGCGGCTACATCACCGCGATCGCTGCCGACCACATCGTCGCGCAGCAGAGCTCGCTGGTCGGCTCGATCGGCGTGCTGTTCCAGTTTCCGAATTTCACCGAGCTGATGAAGACGGTCGGCGTCAAGGTCGAGGAGATAAAATCCTCGCCGCTGAAGGCCGCGCCCAACGGCTTTGAGCCGACCAGCCCCGAGGCGCGCGCCGCCATCGACGCGTTGGTGAAGGATTCCTATGCCTGGTTCCGAGGCCTGGTGAAGGAACGCCGCGCCATGGATGACGCGCAGATTGAGAAAGTCGCCGACGGCCGGGTCTTCACCGGCCGGCAGGCAGTCGAACTGAAGCTGATCGATGCGCTCGGCGACGAGAAGACGGCGGTCGCGTGGCTCGAGGCGAACAAGAACGTCAAGAAGGGCCTGCCGGTACGCGACTACAAGCTGGCGCCGCGCTTCGGCGACCTGACCTTCCTGCGCACGGCCGCCTCCATCACCCTCGATGCGGTCGGCCTTTCCGGCATCGCGCGCCGGATCGAGCAGTCCGGCGTCGGCCAGGCGGTCGACCGCCTCTCGATGGACGGCCTGCTAGCGCTCTGGCAGCCCGCTGCCTCCAACTAGGGGCGGAATCCGCACCCATCCCGCGATGCACTCGCATTGCTTGTATTGTGACAGGGCCGTCCCGGGCCCTTTGTCACGCCTTTTCGCGCTGCCCAAATTTGATTTAGCGTCTTGACAGTTCAAGGCATTTTCACGGAAATGGCTTACATGAATGGCCCCGGGTCTATTCCTCGATGATCAAATCCGAACTCGTTCAGCGCATTGCCGAGCACAACCCGCACCTCTACCAGCGGGACGTCGAGAACATCGTCAACGCGATTCTCGATGAGATCGTGGCCGCGCTCGCGCGCGGCGACCGGGTCGAGCTGCGCGGTTTTGGCGCTTTCTCGGTCAAGCACCGCCCGGCCCGCGCCGGCCGCAATCCGCGCACCGGCGCCCATGTGCCGGTCGACCAGAAGAGCGTGCCGTTCTTCAAAACCGGCAAGGAAATGCGCGAGCGGTTGAACCGCGAGCCCGTGACGCCCGAGGCCGGCAGCTAAGCCTTTTGCGCGGCTCGGCCAACCCGAGCGGCAGTCTTGCCGGACCCGTCCGGGGAGCCTCGATTCAGACGGGAGTGGTGATGCGAAAATTCTTCTCCGCACTGGTCGTCATTCCCTTGGGGCTTTTCTTCGTCATCTTCGCGGTCGCCAACCGCCATCTGGTGACGGTTTCGTTCGATCCCTTCAATTCGGCAACGCCGACAGTCGCGGTGACGCTGCCGCTGTTCGTGGTGATCATTGCAGTGGCCATGCTCGGCGTGCTCGCGGGCGGGATGGCGACCTGGTTCCGGCAGGGGCGCTTCCGCCGCGCCGCCCGGCAGCATGAGGCCGAGGCTCGCCAGATGCGGACCCAGCTGGCCGATTTGCGCAGCCAGGCTGCCCGTGAGCAGCGCTATCCGGCTCTCGCGCAGGGCGGTATTTACGGGTCTGCTGGGCGAGACAAGCAGGGCGCGACGTTGTAGAACCCGCCCCGTCAGCCGGCCAGAAATTCAGTACTTTCAAGGTCCAACGGAACCATGTCCCTGCTCGTCAAGATTTGCGGCCTGTCCACGCGCGAGACGCTCGACGTTGCGCTGGAGGCTGGCGCGGACATGGTCGGCTTCGTGTTCTTCCCGCCGTCGCCGCGGCATCTGTCGCTGGAACGGGCGCGCGAGCTTGGCCGGCATGCCAAGGGGCGTGCGGTCAAGGTGGCGCTGACCGTCGATGCAGACGACGCGACCTTCGAGAACATCCTCGAGACGCTCAGGCCGGACATCCTGCAGATCCACGGCAAAGAGACGACAGCGCGGGTCCGCGACATCAAGCAGAAGTTTGGCCTGCCGGTGATGAAGGCGCTACCGGTGGAAGCCGCGGCCGACCTCGCCGCACTGCCCGGCTATGCAGCCGTCGCCGACCGCATCCTGTTCGATGCCCGTGCCCCCAAGGATGCCACGCGTCCAGGTGGACTGGGTACGACCTTCGACTGGCATGTGCTGGAAAATCTCGACCTGAAATTGCCCTTCATGGTCTCGGGCGGCCTGCATGCCGGCAACGTCGCCGAGGCCATTCGCGTCACGCGATGCGGAGGCGTCGATGTTTCCTCGGGCGTGGAGCGCACGCCCGGCGTCAAGGATCCCGACATGATCCGCGACTTCATCCGCGCCGCGCGCGCGACACAACTTCCCTCACCTCTCCCCGTTCACGGGGAGAGGTCGGATCGCGTCAGTGATCCGGGTGAGGGGGAGCCTCAACGACCTCAACTCTCAACGAATTTGCGGCGCTAGCCCCTCACCCCAACCCTCTCCCCGCAAGGGCGGGCAGAGAGAGTAGAAGGCAAACACAAGAATTGACGGTTCGATGAATCCAAGACTTCCAAACTCCTTCCGCAGCGGTCCCGACGAGCGCGGCCATTTTGGCAATTTCGGCGGCCGCTTTGTCGCGGAAACGCTGATGCCGCTGATCCTCGATCTGGAAAAGGCTTATGCGGCGGCCAAGGCCGATCCGGCATTCCACGCCGAAATGAAGGGGTACCTCCGGGACTATGTCGGCCGGCCGTCGCCGCTTTATTTCGCCGAGCGCCTCACCGAGCATCTCGGCGGCGCCAAGATTTATCTCAAGCGCGAGGAGCTCAATCACACCGGCTCGCACAAGGTGAACAATGTGCTCGGCCAGATCATGGTCGCGCGGCGCATGGGCAAGAAGCGCATTATCGCAGAAACCGGTGCAGGCCAGCACGGCGTGGCGACCGCGACGCTGTGCGCGCGCTTTGGGCTGGAATGCGTGGTCTATATGGGCGCGGTCGACGTCGCCCGGCAGGCGCCCAACGTATTTCGCATGGAGATGCTCGGCGCGAAAGTCGTGCCCGTGCAGTCGGGCACGCGTACGCTGAAGGACGCCATGAACGAGGCGCTGCGCGACTGGGTCACCAATGTGCACAACACCTTCTATTGCATCGGCACGGTGGCGGGCCCGCATCCCTATCCGATGATGGTGCGCGACTTCCAATGCGTGATCGGCGAGGAGACCCGCAAGCAGATGATGGAGGCCGAAGGCCGCCTGCCGAATTCGCTGATCGCCTGCATCGGCGGCGGCTCCAATGCGATGGGCCTGTTCCATCCCTTCCTCGATGAGCCCTCCGTCGAAATCTTTGGCGTCGAGGCCGCTGGTCATGGTCTCACGCAATTGCACGCCGCCTCGATCGCCGGCGGCCGGCCCGGCGTGCTGCACGGCAACCGCACGTACCTCTTGATGAATGACGACGGCCAGATCCAGGACGCCCATTCGATCTCGGCGGGCCTCGACTATCCCGGCATTGGCCCGGAGCATTCCTGGTTGCACGACACCGGCCGCGTGACGTATCTCTCGGCAACCGACAATGAAGCGCTCGATGCCTTCATGCTGCTGTCGCGCCTCGAAGGCATCCCGCCAGCGCTGGAAAGCGCGCATGCGATCGCGAAAGTCACTGAGCTCGCGCCGAAGCGGCCCAGGGATCATCTGATGGTTGTCAATCTCTCCGGCCGTGGCGACAAGGACATTCCGCAGATCACGGAAATTCTGAAGGGCAGGAAGCAGTGACTACCCGTATCGACACGCGCTTTGCCGAACTCGCCAAGCAAGGCCGCTCGGCCTTTGTCACCTACGTGATGGCCGGCGATCCCGATGCCACGACTTCACTCGACATCGTTAAGGCGCTGCCCAAGGCCGGCGCCGACATCATCGAGCTCGGCATCCCCTTCACCGATCCGATGGCGGATGGTCCATCGATTCAGGCTGCGGGCCTGCGCGCGCTCAAGGGCGGCATGACCCTGAAGAAGACGCTGGAGCTGGTGCGCGACTTCCGCAATGACGATAGCGCCACGCCGCTGGTGCTGATGGGTTACTACAATCCGATCTACATCTACGGCGTCGACAGGTTTCTGGCTGATGCGAAGACCGCCGGCGTTGACGGTTTGATCATTGTCGACCTGCCGCCGGAGGAAGACGACGAGCTGTGCATCCCCGCGCTGAAGGCCGGGCTCAACTTCATTCGCCTGGCGACGCCGACCACCGACGACAAGCGCCTGCCGGCGGTGCTCGCGAACACGTCAGGCTTTGTCTATTACGTCTCCATCACCGGCATCACCGGCGCAGCCGCGGCCGATTCGCAGGTTGTCGGCGAGGCCGTGGCGCGCATCAAGCGGCACACCAGGTTGCCGGTGTGCGTCGGCTTCGGCATCCGCACGCCGCAGGCGGCGCAGGCGATTGCCGAAAAGGCCGACGGGTCCGTGGTCGGCACGGCCCTGGTGGATGCGCTGCGCGACAGTCTCGATGAGCAGGGGCGGGCGACCGGCAAGACGGTGGCGGCAGTTGCCGATCTCACGGCGTCGCTGGCGCAGGGCGTCAGGGGTGCGAAGCAGGCGGCGGAATAAGCCACAATTGCCTGCGAACTGGACCTAACGGCGGCTTGCCCGGAGTGATTCGGGCCGCCATATAATTGGCATAGCTTCGGAGCGAACCATGAACTGGCTCACCAACGTTGTCCGGCCAAAAATCCGCAACATGCTGCGGCGTGAGACGCCGGAGAATCTGTGGATCAAATGCCCGGATTCCGGACAGCTGGTGTTCTACAAGGACGTCGAGGCCAACCAGTTCGTCATCCCCGGCTCCAACTACCACATGCGCATCGGCGCAACGGCGCGGCTGAAGTCGGTCTTCGACAACGAGACCTGGTACGACATTGCGCTGCCTGAAGTCACGGCTGATCCCCTGAAATTCCGCGACGAGCGCAAATATGTCGACCGTCTCAGGGATGCCCGCGCCAAGACCGGGCTGAACGACGCGGTCAAGGTCGGCTACGGCAAGCTCGAGGGCGCGGCCGTCGTCATCGCCGTGCAGGATTTCGATTTCATGGGCGGCTCGCTTGGCATGGCCGCGGGCGAAGCGATGGTGCGCGGCATGGAGCTCGCGCTGGAGAAGAAATCGCCCTTTATCGTATTTGCCGCTTCCGGCGGCGCGCGGATGCAGGAAGGCATCTTGTCGCTGATGCAGATGCCGCGCACGACAGTGGCCGTCCAGATGCTGCGTGAGGCAAAACTGCCCTACATCGTCGTGCTGACCAACCCGACCACCGGCGGCGTCACCGCCTCGTACGCCATGCTCGGCGACGTCCACATTGCCGAGCCCGGCGCGCTGATCGGCTTTGCCGGTGCGCGCGTGATCGAGCAGACTATCCGCGAGAAACTGCCGGAAGGGTTCCAGCGCGCCGAATATCTGCGGGACCACGGCATGGTCGACATGGTCGTGCATCGCCACGAAATGCGCCCGACACTGGCGCGGCTCTGTCGCCTGCTGATGAAGTCTCCGGCGCTGGAGACCGAATCGAAGCCTGCAACGCAGGTCAGCGCCGCAGCGCAAATCGTAACGGCTCCGGATTCGGTGCCGGCCGCGCCGCACGCGTGAACGCGCCGGCGGCCAAACCTGCAGCACCGCTTGGCGAGGTGATCGCGCGGTTGTCCGCGCTGCATCCGGTCAAGATCGACCTTTCCCTCGACCGCATGCACCGCGTGCTGGAGCGGCTCGGCCATCCCGAACGGAAATTGCCGCCGGTGATCCACGTTGCCGGCACCAATGGCAAGGGATCGACCATCGCCTATCTGCGGGCGATGCTGGAAGCCGCAAGCCTTCGCGCCCATGCATTCACCTCGCCCTATCTGGTGCGGGTCAATGAATGCTTTCGGCTTGGCCGCGCCGGTGGCGGCGTCCTCGTCGGCGACGATGAACTCCGGGCTGCGCTGGAGCGCTGCGAGCAGGCCAATGCCGGCGCGCCGCTCACGGTGTTCGAGAGCAAGACCGCGGCGGCCTTTTGCCTGTTCGCCGATAATCCGGCCGATGTCGTCCTGCTGGAAGTGGGTCTCGGCGGGCGGCTGGATTCAACCAACGTCATCGAGCAGCCGCTCGCCAGCGTGATCGCGCCGGTCAGCATGGATCACATGGATTTTCTCGGCAGCACGCTCGCTTTGATCGCCGGCGAGAAGGCCGGGATCATCAAGCACGGCGTGCCGGTGGTTTGCGCCGAGCAGGCGGATGAGGCGATGGCCGTGATCGAGGCGCAGGCCCGCCGCCTGCACGCGCCGCTGTTCGCGGCGAACCAGCAATGGCACGTCGGCGTCGAGCGCGGGCGTCTGGTCTACCAGGACGACCGCGGATTGATGGACCTCGCCGCGCCGAGACTTTTCGGCCGCCACCAGTTCGACAACGCGGGGCTTGCGATCGCGGCTTTGCGCGCGAGCGACGTATTCCGGATCAGCCACGCGGCGTTCGAGGCCGGCATTGTCGGCGCCGACTGGCCGGCGCGGATGCAACGGCTTTCGTCGGGCCGCCTAATCGAATTGGCACCCGCGGGCTCGGAAATCTGGCTCGACGGCGGCCACAATGCCGAAGGCGGCCGCGTCGCCGCCGCCGCGCTTGGCGATCTCGAGGAGCGCGTGCCGCGCCAGCTCGTGATCATCGCGGGCATGATGGGCAACAAGGATGCGAGCGCATTCCTCGCCAATTTTGCCGGACAGACGCGGCACATCATTTCGGTGCCGATCCCCGACACCGACAACGCGATGCCGCCGGATCGTCTGGCCGATGCCGCGCGCCAGCTAGGCATGCGCGTCGAGATCGCCGAGGGCGTCGAGGCGGCGCTGCGCTCACTGGCGAAGCTCGCTTATGAGACGCCGCCGCGCATCCTGATCGCCGGATCGCTCTATCTCGCCGGACATGTGCTGGCGCTGAACGGCACGCCGCCAAACTAGCGCAGCAGCTTCATCGGATCGGCGGCCTTCTGCTTCAGTTGAACCCATGTGCATTGCCGCGGCGCCTTGTCCGGCCGCCAGCGCAGGATCGAGGTGCCGTGGCGGAAGCGCTCGCCGCTGAAATGGTCGTAGCAAACCTCGATCACGAGTTTTGGCTTCAACGGGCACCATTGCGCCGATCGTTCGGTGCTCCAGCGGCTGGGTCCGCCCGGGGCATTGCCGGTGAAGCCGGGCGGGGCGATCAGCGTTTCGAGCTTTGCCGTCAATGCCGGCTTTTCCTCACGCTTGATCGCGGAGGTGAAGCCGACATGGTGCAATAGCCCCTTGCCGTCGTAGAGGCCGAGCAGCAGCGAGCCCACAACCTTCCTGCCGCCGAGCTTGTTGCTTGCGTAGCGAAAGCCGCCGACCACGCAATCGCAGCTGCGGAATTTCTTGATCTTCTGCATGCCGTCGCGATTGCCGGCCTGATAGGGCAGGTCGAGGCGCTTGGCGATCACGCCATCCGAGCCGCCGCCGGCCTGTGCAAGCCATTTCCTGGCCACGGCGAAGCTGGCCGTGACGGGCGACAGGCGGAACGTCTTCGTCGCCCTGAACTGCGCCTTGGCAAATGCTTCCAACGCCGGCCGTCGCCTGGCGAGCGGCTGGCTGGAAAGCTTCTTGTCGGCCACGGTCGCCAGCAGATCGAACGCCAGAAACAGCGCCGGCGTCTCCTGCGACAGCTTCTGGATGCGGCTTGCGGCGGGATGAATCCGTTGCAGCAGGTCGTCGAACGAAAACGTCTTGCCATGCGGTACGACGATTTCGCCATCCAGCAGGAAGGTGGTGGCCTTCAGCTCGAGCGCCGCCTGCACCAGCTCGGGGAAATAGCGGGCAAGGTCCTCGCCGGACTTGGAGCGGAGGTCGACCTTGCGGCCCTGGCGGAACAGCAGGCAGCGAAAGCCGTCCCATTTCGGCTCGAACTGCCATTCCGGCCCGCGCGGGATGGCGTCGACCGAACGGGCTTCCATCGCGACGAGGGGGTGCGCCGCCTTGCTGCGGCGGGTGGAGGACGGAGCGACGATTTCAACGCCAGACATGCCCCACCAACGCAAACGGCCGGCTATTCGCCGGCCGTCCCGTCAAAATATCCGTCGGGAGCCGATCAGACGGCAGCGGAAATCCACTGCTGCAGCTTGGCCTTCGGCGCGGCGCCGACCTGGCGGGAGGCCATCTCGCCACCCTTGAAGATCATCAGGGTCGGGATCGACATCACGCCATACTTCGACGCCGTCTTCGGGCTCTCGTCGACGTTGAGCTTCACGATCTTGACCTTGTCGCCCATGGAGCCGGCGATCTCGTCGAGCGCGGGCGCGATCATGCGGCAGGGGCCGCACCATTCGGCCCAGAAGTCGACCACGACGGGACCGTTCGCCTTGAGCACTTCGGCTTCGAAATCGGCGTCAGAAACCTTGCCAACGGCCATGGGATACCTCGTTCGGTTACATGATAACGGGCGCGGGAATCGCGCCCAAACAGCATGGGATGAACCTATGAACGCCTCCTTGCCGGGTCAAGCAGGCTCACGCAGAGATGAAAGGGCCTGCTCCATGGCGGCGGCCGAAATCTCCATCAAATCAGCCGTTTCAGTCCACAGCAGCGCCGCCCGCACGGCGCGCTGGGGATAAAGTTTTGCCAGCACCGCCCGGTAGATCGCGAGCTGGCGGACATAGCCCTGGGGCGCCTCCTCGGCGGTCGCCGGCGGGGCGTGGTTGGTCTTGTAGTCCACGATCAGGATTTCGGCCGGCGTCACCGCCAGCCGGTCGACCTGGCCGGAGACCAGCCGCCCCTCCAGCCGGCCGACGACCGGCACCTCGGCCCGGCTGCCGGGCGCGAATACCGGGGCGAATCGCGTGTCCGCGATCAGTTTCAGAACCTGGTCAACCAGCGCGCCACGCTCCTCGGTCGTCCAGTCCTCGGCATTGCGGGCGAGATAATCTCGCGCGAGATCGCGGCGGCGGTCCGCGGCGAGGTCCGGCAACGATTGCAGCAGCCGATGCACCAATACGCCGCGCTGCAGCGCGCGGGCGCGCAATGCCATAGCTTCTCGGCCGCGGACGTCCCTTCCTTCGTTATCGACGGGATCGGATGGACGCAGGCGGCGGTCGGCGGATTTTTCCGGTGCGGCTGCCATCAGCAGCCATGATGGCAGCTCCGCGGGCGCGCTGGACGCGATGTCAGGGGCGGTGCTTGCCTGCGGTGCCGCATGCTCAGGGAGCCGATAGCGCTTTACCACGCTGTCGCCGGCCGGGACTTCCTCAAGCGTGAGTCCCGAAGCGTCGAGGCCACGGCGGGCCAGGTCGTACCAGGAATCTTTCCGCACGCCCTTCATGTTGCCGGGCTGGACGCCGGTAACGATCAGGCGGTCGGCGGCGCGTGTCATCGCCACATAAAGCAGCCGGCGATACTCGTGCTCGGTCTCCTCCAGCATGGCGTTGCGGGCTGCGGCCACCGCAGGCGGATCCTCAGCCTTGCGCCCGGCCCAGACCACGACCTTGGCGCCATTGCCTTGCGGCAGGTGGATCAGCCGCAGCCGCTGCGTGTCCGAAGGCGACGTCGTGGTATCGGCCATGATCACCACGGGCGCTTCCAGGCCCTTGGCGCCATGCACCGTCATCACGCGCACCTCGTCGCGCGAAATCTCCATGTCGCGCTTGACCTCGGTATCGGCGGCACGAAGCCAGGACATGAAACCCTGCAGCGAGGCCGGTGCCTTCTTCTCATAGGCCAGCGCCAGTTCGAGGAATTCATCGAGTGCATCGTTGGCTTCATGCCCGAGTCGGCGCAGGAAGCGCGCGCGGCCCTGGTCGCCGCCGAGCAGCCAGGCATAGAAGGCAAACGGCGCATCGCGGCGGAAGCGACGCTCGCAAGCGACCAACCGGTCGAGCGCTTCCTTGATCCTGCCGTGCTCTGCGGCATGTGCGGAGAGCGCCTCGCGGAGCGAACCCTTGCGATTCCACGCGAGCTTGAACAGGTCGTCTTCATCGAGATTGAACAGCGGACTTTTCAGCGCCACCGCCAGCGCCAGATCGTCTTGCGGCAGCAGCAGGGCGTCCGCGAGATTCATCAGGTCGATGATCGCGATGTGTTCGGTGAGCTTCAGCCGGTCGGCGCCGGCCACGGGGATGCCAGCGTGCTTCAGCGCCTGTATGACCGCGTCGAACAGATTGCCGCGGCGGCGCACCAGCACCAGCACATCGCCATAAGTTAGGCGGCGGCGGTCACCTTCGCATCCGGTCATGGTGCCGCTGGTGACCATCTGCCTGATCCCGGCCTGGATGCGCTTGGCCAGCTTCACTTCGGCTGACGTCACCGACACGCCGTCGAACGGCGCACGCCAGCCCTCGATCTCCTGTTTGTCGTCGGCTTCCGAAAGCTCCCAGAGTTCGATCTGGCTCGGTCCCGCGTCAGGCAGCGCATGATGAACGGGATACCCGATCTCGACCGCATGGATGCTGCGATAGATGTCCTGTTCACGGAACACATGGTCGACCGATTGCAGGATCGCCGGTCCCGAGCGGAAAGAATAATTGAAGGAGACCGGATCGAATTTCAGCCCGGCGTCTTCGAATTTCTTCTTCAGCGCACGCCGCCGGTCGTCGAACTCGTGCGGCGCAGCGCCCTGGAATGAGAAGATCGACTGCTTCTCGTCGCCGACCGCAAAGACGGTGCGAAGCGCGCCGTCGCCGGCGCCTTCGCCTGCGGTGAATTCGGAGATGATGTGGGCAATGATGTCCCATTGCCGCGGGCTGGTGTCCTGCGCCTCGTCGATCAGCACGTGATCGACGCCGCGGTCGAGCTTGTAATGCACCCAGCCCGCGGCTCCGCTTTCCAGCAGAGCCAGCGTCTTATCGATCAAATCGTCATAGTCGAGCAGGCCACGTTCCAGTTTTTCGCGGATATAATTTGCCGACGCTGCGGTTGCGATGTGCAACAGCGCCTCGGTACGGTCGCGGACGATGACGGCGCGGCGACTTTCGATCAGCGGGCCGAGCCGGCGGCCTTCGTCTTCGATCCGCTTGGCCAGGTCGCGGTTGAGTTTCCCAAAATTGGCGGTCACCAGCGTCTTGCGAGGTGTGCGTTCGGTCTCAGTCAGGAAGACGCCGAGATATGTGTCGACCTGCAGCGCATCGGTGGCCACCAGTGCCGCCCGCAGGCGATCAGCGTTGTCCTTCTCGGTCTTTGCTCCCAGCTCGAGGTCCCGCGCGAACTCCTCCCAGCGGGCGCGGGGCAGGTTGGGACCATCGACAATATCGCGTTCGATATCCTCGATGCGATCATGCTCGGAAACTCCCAGCGCCGACGACGCCTGCCGTGCGGCAGCCTCGGCGCTGCCTGCCGCATTCGCCCAGGCCATGAAGTGGTCGCGGCTCAGGCAGGCCTCGCGCACGACCTCTTTGAAGGTGACATCGGCGGCGCTCGCCATGGCCGTGCGCAGCGCGCGGCCAACGGCGCTGTCGGGCGCGCGCGAGGCATCGAGCATCACGGCTAGGCTGGCGCGCTCCATCATCTCGGTTTGGTCGCGATCGTCGAGGACAGTGAAACGTGCCGGCACCCTGGCCTCGAACGGAAACTGCTGCAGCAAGCGCGTGCATAGCGCATGAATGGTCTGGACCTTCAGCCCACCCGGCGTCTCCAGTGCGGAGGCAAACAACTCACGCGCCAACTTTCGCAGGGTTCTGGATGGATGCGTAACGCCAGCCTCGCGAATGGCGGCGTCAAGCTGGTCGTCGTCGAGCGTCACCCAGTGCCCGAGCGTCGTGAACACGCGCTCGGCCATGTTGGCAGCGGCCGCCTTGGTGAAGGTGAGGCACAGGATCTTTTCCGGCGGCACGCCCGAGAGCAGCAGCCGGATCACCCGGGATACCAACACATGTGTTTTTCCCGAGCCGGCATTGGCCGACACGAATGCCGATGCCTTGGGATCGGAGGCGCGTGCCTGCGCTTCACGAACGGGTGGCGGAATGGTGCGTGGTGCCTTCAATATTCCTCCAGCGCGATGCCGCCTGCAGCAGACCATTCCTTGACGCGAGCGAGATTGTCGTAATCTCCGTAGCGCGCCGTCCACATCGACAGTACCAGCGAGCGATATGGCTCCTCCGGGCTTTCGAATCGGCGGACCAACTCTTCGAGTCTTGCGCGCGCGTAGTTGGCCGCATCGTCCGGCAGCTGCGGCGTTTCGTTCTTGATCTTGAGTTCCAGCGTCTTGTGCTCGCCGGGCGGATTGTTGCCGCTGAGCCTGACATAGGCGAGCTCGGCGACGCTGCCGCCGGCGCCGAATTCGACGAAGCCGCCCTCGCGCAGGATGGCGGCTTCGAGGGTGAGCTGCGGCGACAGACCCATCCGCACCTGCTTTCCGGTCGGCGGTTGGCCGGTCTTGTAGTCGAGGACGGCGTAGCTGCCGTCGCGGCGGCGCTCGATGCGGTCGGCGCGCGCGGTGAGCGTGAAAATCCGCTCATTGTCGAGCGGGATCTTGATATCGCCTTTGATCTCGGCGGCGATGGCCGCGATGCCGCCGCGGCGCGCAACCTCCCATTCGGCAAACCAGTGCGCGATGCGCACAAAGCGCGGCCACCACAGCGCGCGTGCCTCGGGCCGCTCCATCAGCGGTGCAAAATGTTTCTCTCCAATTGCGCGCAGTATGCCGACGACATCGGCCGGCAGCGCGGTCGCGCATTGTCTGGTGAATTCGCCAAGCGATTCATGGATGGCCGAGCCGCGGTCGGCGGCCGACAGCGGCATGTCGACGGGATCGAGCCGTT
>Ga0081539_10002205_pt1 | contig 28476 bp, 22 predicted proteins | sample TabmetS4T2R2_FD_71023 | JGI IMG/M metagenome (GOLD analysis project Ga0081539, IMG submission 71023) | Tabebuia heterophylla rhizosphere microbial communities from the University of Puerto Rico - S4T2R2 | ecosystem: Host-associated > Plants > Roots > Rhizosphere ... | reverse complement strand
ACAATCGGCGATCGCATCAATGCCATGCTCAGCGCCAGTGCCTGGAACCTCAAGAAACTCTGGCGCCATTATGCCGACCATCCGCTGCCAGTGCCCGCGACCTGACTTTTTCAGGGACGACTAAAGTCTGGTGGAGCGTGCTACTCTTCCGTCCCTGGCAAGAGAACGCCACCAGACTTCTTGTCTGGTGGTACGGCGAAGCTCGGGCGATCGAGCTGCTTTTGCCACTGGGGCGGCGCTCTGTGTTCACGCAAGAAATTGCGAAAGCGATCACGCTCGCCGGATGAGTGTGCAGCAATTTCAGTGTCATCGCGCACGATATGCGGGGTCAGAAAGATCAGTAGATTGATCTTGTTACTATTACTACTGTCGGTGCGAAAAAAGTTGCCTAACACCGGCACATCCTGAAGATACGGCACGCCAGACCGCTGCCGCAATGAATTATCTGAGATCAACCCGCCAATAACCACTGTTTGTCCACTCTTGGCGACTACAGTCGTACTGGCCGAGCGGACCGAGGTTGTAGGACCGACTAGGTTCGGATCACCCACAGTGGTTGGCACAATGGCAGAGACTTCTTCGTAGACATCGAGTCGCACGGTCTCACCTTCAGAGATCTGTGGTGTCAACCGCAACGTGATTCCGACATCCTCGCGTTGGACGTTCGCGAACAGGTTGCGTAGTTGTGTGGTATCGGTGGCACGACTAGCAATAAACGGTACATTCTGGCCGACGAGGATTTCGGCTTCTTGGTTATCTGCGGTGAGGAGTGTCGGTGCGGAAAGCACATTGATATCACTGCTGGTTTGCGCGGCACGTAACAGGGCAGCCTGTGCTGGGATACGGGTGCCATCGGGAAGTTCAATCGTCTTGTTGCTCGCTGCTGCAAGCAACAATCCTGATAAACTGGCTGGGTTGGTCAGCGCGGTGTTTAAATCTTTAAGCTCGGTGCGCCCCAACGCAACTCCTTGACCGTTTATACTAAAACTCCCTTGTAGTTCGATGCCTAACTCACGCGCGCGCTCCAGGCTGACTTCGAGAATAATGGCTTCAACGTAGACTTGCTTGCGACGGACATCGAGTTGTTCGATCACGCTTTTCAATATGGCGAAGTCTTGCGGAGCAGCACTAATCAGTAACGAGTTGGTCGAGGGATCAGCGGAAATAGAGACCTCGCTACTAAACTCCGGAGCAGCGCCAGAAACTGAACCGCTAGGTGTTGGTACATTCGAAAGCTGAGAAGGAGAAGAGGAGAGTCGGTCGCCCATTCTTGAGCTATAGCGATCGTTACTTCTCCCGAAGCGCTGCTCCCGACTGTAGCGTCGTTCGCGACGAGGAATGTCCAACGACCGGCGGCCCCCAGTACTACCAGTGCTGCCACCGATCAAGTCTGCCAACACTGGCAGCAACTCTTCGGCGTTGGCATATTTGAGGGTATAGACGTGAATCTTACTCCGTCCTGGCGGGAGGGGAACGTCGAGTTGATGAACCAAGCGCTGTACAGTTTTTAACTCTAGGGGGCTCGCCATGACAATCAGTGAATTGGTGCGCTCATCAGGTAATACACGAATGGTGCGAGTGCTGCTCGGATTTGCTGGTGGATTGTTCGTTGCTGCTGTGGTTGTAGCGGTGGTGACGATTTTGACTCGTGAGCCGGTCGAGCTATCGTTATTGTTTTGGTCTTTCATGATCTCTTCGATTTTCTTGGAGAGATCAGTCGCCACGGCATGCTTGAGCGGAATCACTTCGGTGAGGCGTTCGTATCCTTCAACATCGAGGTCTTCTAACATCAGCAGTAAGCGTTTGACGTTGGTCGCGGCATCGGTGAGGATCAACGAATTGGTTTGCGGGTAAGGCAGAACCAGGCCGTCGCTAGAGACCATTGGCTGCAGAACTTGGACCATTTCGGTGGCGCTGACATGGCGGAGCGGAACTAACCGTGTGATGAATTCGTCACCGACCGTAGCGATCGAGCCGTTGTATACTGTAGGCAAGCCAACCTGTTTGGCCTCTTTACTCGGGACGATTTTCACCACACGACCACTTTCTACGGTCGTAAACCCTTTCACTTGCAGGACAGACTGAAAGATGGCGTAGGCTTCATCCGTCGTGACTTTGGTGGGAGAGATAACCGTGACTTTGCCATGTACTTTCTCGTCGACAATAAAGTTACGATGAGTGATTTCGCTGATGAACTGAGCAAGGACTGGGATGTCGATGTCTTGAAAATTCATCGTGACCAAGTTGTCCGTTGCTAACGGCACTGGGGGCTTTCTAATTTCCCCCTTAGAAAATGCCTGGCCTGAGCTTTGTCGAAGGAGGGGGTGAGGGGGGATTTCTCCAGCAGACTTGGACCTGACATCAAGATCTACCTGGGGACGATGCTGTGCCCAACCCGTCGCGCCAAGGGCCAGCGCTAGGAGCGTAGCTACCGGACCGATTATGTGATTAACGAATTTCATACGAGAGCGAGGTCGGTTGCTGGTTGCGCAGCACGTCTACGCGGATTTGTTGGTGCCCTTGGAGATCTTGTAAGAGTTGGAAAGCGGTGCTGGGGTCAGAAATCTCAACGCCGTTGACGCGTTGGATTACGTCTCCATTTTTCAAACCAATGCGATCAATTAAGCTATCAGGTTTGATTTGAAACAGCCGAAAACCTTGGACGACGCCTTCTTGTAGGGAATAGGGAACTGCGCGTACCTGAGTGAACAGTTCGCTCAAGTTGTTGATTACATGATCAACCTCACGGCGGTCAATGGCGTAACTATCCTGGGCGAGTTGTCGTATGCCTTCTTGGGTGTTTTGGCTCGCCTGTGTCGAGATAGGAACAACGGGTGACTGACCCGACGCTGGTGGGGGCAGGTCTTTCGGTAAGAGGAGTGTCTCGCGTTTTCCGTCTCGCTCGATAGTGATGCGGTCCCATCCTACTTGGACCAAGAGGATGCCAGGAGCGATACGGTCTCCTTCGCGATAGAGTCCTTGCGACCGGCTGGTTTGGTTCTCAACAATGGCAAAGGCACGGTCTTGCATGCCGGTGGCGGTGCCGAGGAGTCGGATGTTGGCACTACTAGTAGCTGCGACAGGTGCAGTGCCTTCCCGATTCGTCGGTGCTTTGACGGAATTGAACAGGTCGCGCGTGTAGACAATCGCGTATGACGAGAGCAGCGGTTTTGTTCGCGGGGTACGAGAAAATGTCGTCTCTTGTCGCTGCGGGACTACTGGCGGCAGCGCCAGCTTGGTAGCAATGACCGTGTTAACAGAAAGTGCGCAAAAATACGCCAGTCCTGTTAACAACAACACCCGGACACTAAGGAGAAGAACCTGCACACCTACCACCACCGCATCCACCTTTCAGCCTATGGTGGCAAGATAAGTGAAAGCCGCTGGCAATTCAAGCTTTGCGCGAAATTTGTTGCAGTAACCCGATGGCGAACAAAGAAAGATTCTCTTCCTCATTGACTCGTTGTCAGTTCTTGGTTAAGCCCGTTGCTCTATGGAAGAACATGAGCAGATTGTTGTGCGTAAAAGCAAACTGGCTGCGCTGAAAGCATCAGGCGTACACACCTACCCGAACGATTTTTTTCCCTCTCAGACAACCTCAGAGTTGCACGAGCACTTTGCGGGTGTGAGCGAAGAAGAACTCACCAAAGGAACGGACGTCTTTACGGTCGCCGGCCGGATTATGTCGGTACGTCACTTTGGTAAGGCGGCATTTTTTCATCTCCAAGACCGGAGTGGGCAAATTCAGGTCTATGTGCGTCAGGGCGATAGTCCGCCAGAGGCAGTGACACTGTTAAAAGAGTCACTCGATGTCGGAGACATCGTGGGTGTCAGCGGCCCGGTTTTTCGTACCCGCACCGGTGAACTGACCATTAAAGCAACAATGTTGCGCTTGTTAAGCAAAGCGCTGATTCCGTTGCCTGAGAAATGGCATGGCCTGCAAGATGTCGAAGCACGCTATCGTCAGCGCTATCTTGACTTGATCGTCAACCCACAGGCGCGCGAGACTTTTCGCAAACGTGCCAAGATCATTGAGATTGCCCGCCGCTTCTTTCAAGAGCGGGATTTCATCGAAGTCGAAACGCCAATGATGCAAAGTCTCGCGGGTGGGGCGCTAGCTCGTCCGTTTATTACCCATCACAACGCATTGGATATTGACCTCTATCTGCGCATCGCACCGGAGCTATTTCTCAAACGCCTGGTCGTAGGCGGCTTCGAGCGCGTGTTTGAGCTGGGCCGTAGTTTCCGTAACGAAGGAATTTCGACCAGACACAATCCAGAATACACTATGTTAGAGTTCTATCAGGCGTACGCAACCTATGAACACCTGATGACGCAGACCGAAGAGTTGTTTGTCCGTCTCGCACAGGAAGTGAACGGTGGCTTACAAGTCACTTACGGTGAACATGAGATTGATTTTTCTCTGCCATGGCGGCGGCTTGGGTTGAAGGAAGGCGTCTGTGAATACACAGGACTCACTTCAGAGGAAGCGGATCAAGAAGCGCCGTTGCGAGCGAAGGCCCATGAGCTTGGTCTTCATCCGCCAGCCGTTGCCCCGTTAGGGAAAGTGCTGGAGGAAATTTTTGGTGTGGCGGTTGAACCGCATTTGATCCAACCGACTTTTGTCGTTAGCTATCCTGTCGAAGTGTCACCGTTAGCGCGGCGTGATAATACTAATCCTCGCTTCGTCGACCGCTTCGAGTTGTATATTGCCGGACGTGAGATTGCCAACGCCTTCTCAGAGTTAAATGATCCTGAGGATCAGATGCAGCGTTTTGTCGAACAATTACGCGAGCGCGAGGCCGGAGACCAAGAAGCGCACGCTTTGGATGAAGACTACGTGCGAGCACTAGAGTACGGCCTTCCGCCAACGGCTGGAGAAGGAATCGGCATTGATCGGTTGGTGATGTTGTTGACCAATTCTCCATCCATTCGTGATGTAATTCTGTTCCCACAGATGCGACCCGAAAAAAAGTAGTGGCACTATGGAAGAGGATAAAGGATAAGGGGAAAGAGATAAAGGATAAAATAGGACAAGGAGAGAAAATGCTCTTTTTTTGTACCGTTATCTGTTATCCCTTATCCTTTATCCCGTTTTCCCTATAGGTTCATAGCTGAGAGCTGGTACAATTAGAGACGAAAGCGTGGGGTCTCATGAGGAAGAGTGGAGCATGCCAATCGAACAGACGGTAGAGGCTGAGTCCAAGGACGTAGGCGAAGCGATTACGCCACTTCCTGCTCCGCTCTCCGATCGCAAGCCGTTCTTTTCCTTACCGTATGAACTGTTCGTTAGCCTTCGCTACTTGCGTGCCAAGCGAAACGAGCGATTCATTTCTCTGATTACATTTTTCTCCATGCTGGGCGTCCTCTTGGGAGTAATGACGCTCAACATCGTGCTTGCAGTGATGACCGGGTTTGAAGAAGATCTGCGTAATCGCATCTTAGGATTCAATCCGCATGTCCTGGTGTCGAGCTACACCAATACGATTCCCAATTACCAGGCGACGGTCGAGAAAGCGAAGCAGGTGCCAGGGGTCATTACGGCGACTCCCGTCGTGTATGGCCAGGTGATGGTCAGCTCACGCCAACGTGTCTCCGGTGTCGTCGTGCGCGCGGTCGAGCCGGAGCTCATCAGTTCAGTGGTGAACGTCATTGCCCATATCACAGCTGGTTCATTGGACGGTATTGGCAAGGAACGAGACGTGACAGTCCATGAAGGAGCAGAAACTCGGAACGTTCGCCTCTCGGGCATTGTCATTGGCGAAGAGCTGAGGAAGCAGTTGGAAGTGCAAGTAGGCGACCCAATCAGTCTGGTGTCTCCGCTCCAAACGACTCCTGGACCGCTCGGGATGGTGCCGAAGGTCAAGCGATTTTTTGTTGCTGGCGCCTTCAAGTCCGGCATGATCGACTATGATACCACGCTGATCTACATGGGATTGGCTGACGCACAAAAGTTTTTCGATATCGGCGACCAAGTGACAGGAATTGAGATCCGCGTCGAAGAACCCTATAACGCACCTGAGGTCGCGCAATCATTGCAGTCACTGCTCGGTGTCCCCTACACTGCGCGGGATTGGACCAGGATCAACAGTAATATCTTTGCCGCGCTCAAACTAGAAAAGTTCGTCTACTCCCTGGTGATTCTGCTGATCGTGCTGGTAGCGGCGTTCAACATTATTGCTACGCTGATTATGGTCGTGATGGAGAAGCGCAAAGATATTGCCGTCCTCAAATCCATTGGTGCGACCAGCAAGTCGATTAGTCGTATCTTTATCTTCAAGGGCTTCGTGATTGGGGCAGTGGGAGCACTGCTCGGCACGCTTCTTGGTTACAGCGTCTGCTGGATGATGCAAGAAGGATACATCCGCGTGCCTCTACCGCCGGATGTATTCTACGTCAACACGGTGCCGATCAAGATCTATGGCGAGAATTTTCTTGTAGTCGGAGCCGCGGCGTTACTGATCTGTTTGCTTGCGACCATTTATCCCGCGCGCCAAGCTGCCAAGTTATCACCGGTAGAGGTGATCCGATATGAGTAGGTTCAAAGTTTAAGGTTCAAGGTTCAAAGTCTTTGCTTCTCCTGATAACTAACAACCGATAACTGATAGCTAATTCTCCCCTATGTCCGACATTCTGATCCATGCCGAGCGACTCGGCAAACGCTACGGTGACAGTGAGCACGGGGTACGTGTGTTTGCCAATTTAGACCTAGCTATTCACCGTCGTGAGCGAGTCGCAATTATCGGCGAGTCAGGAGTCGGTAAGAGTACGCTCTTGCATATTCTCGGGACGCTAGATCGACCAAGTGAAGGAAAAGTCTTTCTCGATGGGCACGACTTTTTTGCCCTACCGGAGCCAGAACTCGCGTCCCTACGCAATCGCGAGATCGGTTTTATCTTTCAGTTTCATCATCTCATGCCGGACTTCACGGCACTTGAGAACGTGATGATGCCCACGCTTGTTGCCGGAGCCAGTTGGCCAGAGGCACGGAACCGCGCGTCGGAGATGCTGCATCGCGTGGGCTTAGCCGATCGCTTGACCCATCGCCCAGGAGAACTTTCCGGCGGCGAGCAGCAACGGGTGGCGGTTGCTCGTGCGTTGGTGTTGCGACCGCGACTCATCCTTGCCGACGAACCGACCGGTAATCTTGACCCTGCGACTGGCGAGAGCGTGTTACGGTTATTGCTCTCGCTCAACCATGAACTTGGAGTGACGATGGTGATTGTCACTCACAGTGAAAAACTTGCAGCCGCTATGGACCGTACCCTACGGCTCACCGGCGGCAAGCTGGTGGACGTGACGGCGAGGCACTAGTAGTCGGCTTTGTGTAATTAGAGCTAGGTCTTTACTTTGGGGATTACCGCTAATTTCTCTCTTGAGAAGAACAGCAAATGCTAACTTCAAGACCTGACCCCATACATCCGCTGACCCCATACACCGCGCTCGGGTCTCTTCGGCATCCGATAGATTGACATAATTCCTATCCACCCTAAGCGCCACTGCCCGTGACAGAGCACCACTTCGTCGTCCGCCCATACCGCGTGTAATACTCCTCACAGGCTACCGCATTTAGATGCACGAACACCCCTGGCTGTACTTTCTACCGCGCTTGGCTGTATGCACTCGCCATCTCCCATCCCCGGCGCCGCAAAACATTTGTTCAGGGCATTAAGCAATGACACATGGTCTTCCGTATGCTTCGACCTTTCGACAAGCTCAGGACAGACCTCGCTCTGCGGGCGTAGTTTATCCTGTCGTTGACAGGTCCAGCATGAGCATCATGGTAGGCAGGGTACCAATATCGCGTGACTCGATTTAGCAAGACTTCGATGGTTCAAGTACCCGCGGCAACTCTCGATAACTGATCAACTGCACATGATGCTCTTCAAGGGAATTCCGCACTGACCGTCGCGTCAATGCGTCAAGCTCAACATCACGGCGATAGGTGGGCGTCCAGCGTCGAATTTCCAGACAGGGAAGAAATGCGGGATGACAATAAATCTCCGTTACTCCGCTTGTCAGTTGTGGGATGAGACGGAGAAGGTAACTCTCAGTGATTTCACCACTCTGATGTAGACCAAAGAGTGCAGAGGGAAAAGTGATTCCGGCCGCGAGCAACTTTTTCTTCGCGCGCAGCGCGAGACGGGTAAAAATCAATGATTCCCATCGCTTGCGCAACCCGGAACGAGGATCCAAGGCAAGACTCAACGCCAAGGGTTCATGGGTTACGCGCATGGCAGAAATGTTGTATTCCCGCAACAGCGGAATCAGGATGTCAAGCACCGTCGGGTGCATGTGAATGTTGAGATGCCCATCCACATGTCCTAAGTGAAGTCCAGTGGCGAGAAACTTCTCAATCTGTGCGCGGCATTCATCCCGCAATTGATCGCGCGCACGTGGCAGAAAGAAATACCGCAATCCGGCATGCGTAGGGTTATCGAGAAAATTTCCGCCGAAATCAGTGAGCGCCGACGTGAAGTGCGGAGGTAATGTTGCTCGGCCTTGTACAAGTGTCAGGTGCAAGCCGACACTTAGGCTTGGTGTCTCCTTGGCGCGAGCGACTGCGTCTTGCCAGGCTGGAGCGGAAACCATCAGACTCGTATTGGTTAGAATGCCGTGCTGGTGGGCGTGGACAATACCGGCATTTACTTGCGGAGAAAGGCCAAAGTCGTCACCGTTGACGATTAAATAAGAGCTGAGTTGAGCAGTCATATGTCGCGGGTGTTCTTTCAGCAAAATTTCTATTTGCCAGCAAGAGCCGGTCTCCCCATTGACCTATCGTTGCGGTGGGGGACAATCGCGTTGTCAGCGAGCGATCCTCTTTTCGCGCAGGATCAACCAGGAGAAGAACTGGGCGGCTCTCACGCCAACGATGGACTGCTTCTTCTGTGGAAATAAACGCGCGGCTGTTTTGTACATCGAGATAGGTCGGCGGCGTGAACCCATCGGGAAGAATGATGGTGAGGGGCCTCTGACTATAGAAATTCAATCCACCACAAATTTGGTACTCTTCAGACGCGGCGAACAAGATTTCTCCATCGCTTGGGAGTCGAGCAATACATTCTCCAATCGGCTTCCACGAATTGAGAGGCTCGATCAAGACCAGACTGTGGTAGATATGCAAAAACTGCCACGGCATCATACACGCGAGGACAGCAAACGCCAATTGCGGCCGGCGCCCCCAGAAAGCCATTGCGGCGAGGAGACTACTGACAATGATGATCCTGCACACCGACAGTGCATATTGCTGCAAGAGCGGAAACTGTTGCGTCCAGTGCTCGGTCGCAAGCAGCGGCGACGTGAGAAAGAAGCCACAAATTCCAGCCAAGGCTAGTAGTACGCAACCGACTCCTCCGCTATGAGTTCCGGCCGAAGCAGTGGCGGGAATGTTTGCCCACCAGCGTCCGACCAGCAACGCCACTGCCGGGAGTGCCGGGATCGAGTAATGCTCCAAGCGCGAGGGAGAGAGAGAAAAGAGCAGCAGGACAACACTCAGCCATGTGAGCGGTAGGAGCATGGCAAGTGACGGTGAGTGCCGAGCCTCACGTACTGTGTGCCACATTGCCACTGGCAGGAAAATACTCCAAGGAACCGTTCGGCCCAAGAAGGCGCCCCAAAAAACGGTCACAGAATCAGGAATCGAATCGCGGGGGAACTTTTGGTCAAAAAAGAACAACAAGTGCTGATTAATAGCATAGTCCCAGAAAAATCCAGGATGCCGAAGTCCAACCAGGAAATGCCACGGAACAATGACGCACAGCGCGACAGCCAACGGATAGGTCCAGCGGACGTCCCGAAGTGATACAAGGCGTCCGCACCAGAGAAGTACAATCCCAATCGTTGCTGCCACGATTATCACCCCAACGAATCCTTTGGTCATAACCGAGAACGCGAGGCTAATTGCGCTCAGGCACAGCCAGCGGGTGCGCTCGGGTTCTGCTTTGCTGTGTTCGGCTTTCAGAAACCCATAGAAAGCAACAGTGACGCATAGAGTCAGCAGCATGTCTGGCCGCAGGAGACGGGTTTCGAGGAAGAACCCTCCGCTAAGCAACAGGATCAGACTGGAATAGAATGCCGTGTGTGGGCCTGCGAGGATGTGGCCCAGAAGGAAAGTCACTAACAGTGTTCCTACCCCACTAACGGCGACCCATGCCCGTGCAGATTCACTGATTCTGATTGCACGAAAGATGAGGGCAGTGATCCAGAATGCCAGGGGAGGTTTGTTGAGGAAGGGAGTGAAATTGAGCTGTGGCGTGATCCAGTCGCCGGTCAACAACATCTCGCGTGCCACTTCGGCGTAGCGCCCTTCGTGGTCCATAAATGCCGGCGCACTGAGACCGAGAAATAATACCGGGATTGAACAGCTGATGAGGAAAAGAAGAGAAGGAATTGGAGAATCGAAGAAGCGGAGAATCCAAAACGGAAAAGGGATGTACCTGGGTCCGCCCTGTCCATTTATCCATTGTCCCATTTATCCCTTATCCATTTCCATAGGATCGATGTTGACCCACACTCCATGCTGTGCCAGTGACCGTGCTCCTGCTTCCAGCACGGTAAGTGTTACTAATGAATACGCAGCGCTGCTTGGCGCGGCTTTTCCAGTGAGGATGCTATCGCGGAACGCGGTGCAGGCGAGCGCCAGTGGTTCACGCTCGTCACCGGAAAAGCGTGCCACGGCTTCGCTCCGCTCGATAGGAATACGGTTCGAGTACAGAGCCTCTGGAGTCGCGACCGTGCCCAGGCGATACGTGTAGTGCGTCAAAGCTCGTTGAGAAAAGCGCCCTTCGTACCCCAGCATGCCACGTTCGCCGATAATCATAAGCGAGGCTTTTTTCTCAGGAAACAACCAGTTGAGATAGAGATGCGCGGAGCAGCCACCGGCAAGTTCGAGCGATGCATGAGCAACATCCGCAATCCGCGGCTGGATGAATGCGTGTCCTGACGCCGCAATCCGCAAGATAGGAGCATTGAATAGATAGCGGAGGAGCGAGAGGTCGTGTGGCGCAGAATTCCACCATACATTTGAGTCGCGGCGGATCTGGCCCATACCGGTACGTTCTAAGGAAACATGGACAACCTTACCTATCGTCTCCGCAACCAGCATGGCGCGGGTCTGCTGGATGAGCGGGTCGTACAAGAACGTCTCGTCAACAAAAAGGGTTCGTCGTGTCGTCGCAGCAAGTGCGACCAGTTCCTTGCCTTCTGCAAAACGTAGCGCAAGCGGTTTTTCTACCCACACATGCTTGTTTGCGAGTAGTGCGGTGCGGGCAAAATGAAAATGGCTTGTCGGCGGTGTCGCTAGCACGACCGCGTCGATTGCCGGATCGGCAAGTACGCTATCTATAGACGAGGTATAATGCAGGGTTGGATACCGCGTCTGTATGGCGTGAAGCGCTTCAGAGCGAGCATCACAAACTGTATTGAGCGAGAAACCGTCAGTATCGTGAAATATGCGAATGAGGTTCGTTCCCCAATAACCAGCGCCGATGATAGCCGTGCCTATCGCCATGACCATCATCTGACCTCAGGCCGCCGAAGAGTTGGAAACGTGGTGTCCTGAAAAAATGCTTGGATCTGGGTAATAACGGTTTTCACTTCCTCGTCAGTCAGCTCGGGAAAGATCGGCAACGAGAGTATTTCCTGCGCAGCACGCTCACTGTGAGGCAGCGCCAATCTCTGACCATAGTGTGTCTGCCACGCCGGTTGCAAGTGCAACGGAGTAGGATAATGGATACCTGTTTCAATCCCTTGAGCTTGAAGCGTGGAGCGCAGCGCATCACGATGCGGAGTGCGAATGACATATTGATGGTACACGCTCATCTGTCGGGAATCCTCTCGCGGCAACACCATATCGAGCGCAGCGAAGGCTTCATTATATCTGTGGGCGATTTCCCGTCGTCGGGCATTACGGGTCTCAAGCGACGGCAAGCGAACACGCAGCACCGCGGCTTGTAATTCATCCAGGCGTCCGTTGGTGCCATAACATAAGTGGTTATTTTTTCCTTCCTGCCCGTGTTCGCGGAGCCGTGTGAGTCGGCGAACAATGTCAGCGTCGGAGGTTGCGATGAATCCGGCCTCACCCAAGGCGGCGAGATTTTTGACGACGCCGGCACTAAAACAACCGACCGAACCAAAGCTGCCCACCCGGCGTTGCTTGTATGAGGCCCCGTGGGCGTGGGAGCAATCTTCAATCAAGTGCATATGTGATGAGTGGCAAAGGTCGAGGAGCGGATCAAGGTCAATAGGAGTGCCGTAGAGATGGACGACGAGGAGGGCTTTGGTTCTTCGAGTGAGTCGTTGACTTATCTGGTGAGGATCAGGGCCAAAATCTCCCGATCCAATATCAACCAAAACTGGTCGTGCTTTTAGCCACCACACAGCTTCAAGCGCGGCGATAAAAGCATTAGCTGGTAGGATGACTTCATCACCTTCTGCAACGCCACAGGCAGCCAGACTGAGAATCAGCGCTTCGGTTCCTGACGACACGCCGATAACGTTCGGCACACCGAGGAAGGTGGCCATCTCCGCCTCAAAGGCGCGCACTTGCTCACCGTTAACAAACTGCGGATGGGACAATAAGTGATTCCACTGTGCCTGTATTGCAGGGCCGATAATGTGCAGTTCTCGGCGTAAGTCCAATAACGGAATGCGCATTGTCACAGTGGTTTCGTACAAAGAGTTAACGAGATGAGATTTGTTTCCGTACCAGCATTATCAACGTCACACCACCAATGATCCCGAGCACGCCTATCCAGCGAAGGGTCGTAGACCAATTGGCCTGCCATCCACGCACGAGGATGCCTTGGTAGGCTTCGAGAAGTGCAACTCCCGCAAGCCAGCCACAGCACGATTCGTACTCTTTGCGCCATGCGAATCCCCAGCTAAAAGGGCGCGTGGTGTTGAGCGCTGCTCTCAGGTTGCCGAGAGCCGGAAGAAATCGCGGAACCTCATCCTTACGATACTCTTGATAATCCTCGCTGAAGCGGCGGCGTAAGCGTTGTTCTTCCATGTTGGTGATGGTGTGGTACAGATAGGCAAACGGCAGCAGCAGGAGCGGGTAGGCCCAGGGATTGTGGAAAATCACGACAAGACCAACGACAATGAGAAAGTTTCCTGCATAGAGTGGATGCCGCATGAGTTGATACGGTCCGCGATCCCGTATTCCCCATTTCCCGACTGTGGCATTACTTCCCCAGGCCCACATGCGTAGCCATTGGCCGAGCGCGCAAACGCCCACACCAACAATGTCACTGACTGTGTCAAGCGTGGGACTGCCCAATGGAACAGTCGGGCGCAGGTAGAGAACCGTGAACAACACGACAGGGAGCGGCAAAGAACGACGGTAGCGACGCAGCCAAATCACTCCTGGTGATGCATCTGGTGAATGAGGAGGACGGTGGATAGGGGCGCGTACTTCACCTGACGCCTCATCGCCCGTGGCGACTGCCGCTGGTTCTCTATCTCGCAACACCACGTTCCTCCATGATCGTGCTCAACGGTTTATCGCTGCTTCAGGAAACTGTCTAGTCGGGAAGACGTTGGATCAGCGCTAAGCGTGCCTCAGCATCAGGACCGGCGGAGGTGCGACTGTCGAGAAGCAACCGCGCCGGAGCCTCGTCTTTGACCTTCTGCCAGTGTGGAAAGCGCAGAAGATAATATCCAGGCTCACAGCGACGTAAGTCCGGCTGTTCCGCACATGGAGCCAAAGGGACGTGTCGACCGAGATAGAAATAGACCTGCGAGAACTCGTCGAACTCAGAGGAGTAGGGGAGTGGAATATAGAAGTGTAGCGGCTGATCGATGGGAACTGTCTTCGAGATTGCGGCAGCGAAGCCGGTAAAGGACTTGAATTCTTTTGCGTAGGCGCGTGTAAACGGATAAATTCCCACTGTTGAAAGAAGAAGAGCGCAGAGCAGGCTCCACAAGGCACTATGCCAGCGGCCTGCAGTTGCGAGAAAGACCGCCCAAGCAAGACTCATACACAAAACAGTAAACACCACCGTGCCATACACTGGTTGTTCAGCACAGAAGCGAAGGTAAAGTGCCACGTTGCTCCATTTATTTTCTCCAATCAACTTATCAATCCACGGTGTGTCGATTGTCAAATTTCCTGACGCAGCAGACCACGCAGCCAAGATGGCCAGTCCACTAGCGGCACAGACGATGAGACGAAGTGGCATACGCAGAGACGGCGGCAACGGGCGAGAGGTCACCGGCACTGCGGGCCATCCCCATTCGACGGCAAACAGCGTCATGGCTGGATACACTGGCAGCAGATAGATGCTTCGTTTGCCAGCGGCAATCGCAAAGAACATCACGATTGAGCACAGCCACACCAGGGAAAAGACGCCACGCTCGCGCACCGGAGCATGCTGCGACAGTCGCCAGAGGCCCAAACAGAACAGTAGACTCCACGGAAAACCCTCGACAAGAAAGGGTAAGAAGAAGAACGCCGCCGACGGAATACGTTTACCAGAGCCTGCAGTAAAACGGACGAGATTCTCCTGCCAAATCTGTTTGTGAACGAACGTCCACCCCTGCTGTGAGAAAGCCAGTAGATACCAGAGCAATGGTACCCCAATGGCGATGAGAATGCCAGGCAGAAAGACGAGAGCACGCAGTCGTGAGAGTTGTTGCTGAATCGCGAGATACGACACAATCACAATGAGCGGAAGAAGGTAGCCGATTGGTCCTTTACTGAGTACCGCGCCAGCGAGCGAGAAATAAAACACCCAGATCTTCCAGTCACGCCACTGTTCGTTTTCGTACATGAACGTAAAGCTAGTAAGTGCAGCCAAAACAAAAAATGACAGCGCCGGGTCCACCCAACCTTCACGAGCCATCTCGCCCACTGCTGGTGTGGTGAACAGCATCAACGCAGCCAAGGCGCCTACGTCACGACCCGAGAGGCGACATCCGAGCAGACAGGTGAGAGCAACGCTCAGTGCAGAGAACAACGCATTAGGAAATCGTACACTCCACGGCGAAACACCATCAGTGAGTTTTGCAACCATCACTCCACACCAGTGGAGAAAGGGTGGTTTTGAGGGAATCGTTTCTCCATTGCGGAGCGGCAAGATCCAATTGCCAGTGCTGGCAATCTCCTGCATAACCAACGCTTCACGTCCTTCCATCGTGCGATAGATTGGCCCTTCACCAAGCCGCCAGGAAAAGGCGGCGAAGGAAAGAACAAAGAGTGATACTGCGAGCACCGGCGGTGATAGGCGATTGAGAGGGGCAAGAATGGGGGGGAACATGAAAAGAGCATTAGCTTTTTTTTGCTGTCCGGTGCAATTATCGTAGCCCATACTTGGTAGAGAGCAATTCACGCAGCCTTCTTTTTGCCATTTCCGGGTCCATTGATCGGCCCAATCGGCATTTGGCACTCGTAGCAAGTTGTGGTAATCAGGATCTTGGCGCTCGGGGAAGTGAGGTCTCTTTTGTTTCCGAGCTTCTCTGGCGGTAGGACGTTTCACGCGCACAACGTACAACCAAAGCACAGACGCGTAAAGCTATAACTACCCTTGATCGCCTTAACTCCCGTCTCTCTGTTGTTCTTACTTCTTCATTTCATCCAATACCACAATCTTCGGCAGCACTTCCTGTTCCGCTCGTTGCAGATCTTCAGGAAAATCGATCTCAGTCCACGGCAAATCATCGACTCGCTCGAAGCCAACAACACGTTGCGAGAGAAAAATCGGATATGCTTCTTCATGCTCAATCGTGTCACGACCTTGTGCAACGAGATTCTCAAGTATCGAGCGTAGTAGTGGGGCATCGCCGCGAGAGACTTTGAGAAACCCAACCGACTCACCAATAACATCAAAGTCTCCAGACCCGCCACGCACGATATTCAACACCCGTCCACCACGTGTGAGTAGCATCTGCTCTTCACCTGTGTTTTCCGCACTACCATCAAGTAGAAAACAATTGGCATGTGGAGAACATATCAAGCGATCAATCATCGCAACGGGAAAAAGAACATCTGCGTCCATGATGAGAATGTCGTCGTTGAATTCTTTGCGTGCGCTGAGCAACGAGAGAATCGCGCCTTTCTCGTACTGCGGGTTATTAACATAGGAGATGTTTACTCCGCCACAGGTCGAACCAATCTGCTGCTTAATCATCTCGCCGCGATAACCGACAACAACAATTGCGTGCGAAACTCCAGCTACTCCTAGCGCTACAAGGGTCCGTGCAAGGAGGGTTTTGCCTTGAATTACAATCAGACATTTAGGCTGATGCTCTGTGACTTCCTTAAACCGTTTGCCAACACCAGCCGCGAGAATGATAGCTTTCATGGTTTTCCTTGATATTCCCAAAAAAAGGACACCGAGCAAAGGCCTTACTGTAATTAAGATTTTGAATCGCAAAAGTCCCCTAGCCGAACCTCGCTTCTCATGTTGTAAAGCATAGAAGGATTTCGAGGAAGACTCATGATGCAACTATTTTGTCAGGCTCGTGCACGGACGATGCTCACAGCTCAGCGATCTTTTGTGGTTGTTCCGATAATGATTACGGTGATGGCGTTGCTAGGCTGCAATAAGGAGAAACCCTCAGGTGCAGCAGCACCCCCACCACCCCCACCACCAGAAGTCTTAGTCGCTCCAGTGATCCAGCAAGACGTGCCGGTGTACTCTGAGTGGTTGGGGACGACTGACGGCTCGATCAACGCGCAGATTCGAGCACGGGTACAAGGCTATCTCCAGGCGCGGCATTATCGTGAAGGAATATTTGTCAAGACAGGAGACCTGTTATTTTCGATTGACCCTCGCCCCTACCAGGCCGCGCTTGATCAAGCCAAAGGAGATTTAGGACGAGCCGAAGCGGCGCTGGGAAAGACTCGCCTTGATGTCGCACGTTATACGCCGTTAGCGAAAGAAGGGGCGATTAGTCAGCAGGAGCTTGATAATGCGGTTCAAGCCGACCGGGGGAATCAGGCTGCGGTGGCCGCGGCACAGGCTGCCGTCAAACAAGCGGAACTCAATTTAGAATGGACACAGGTGAAATCACCGATCGACGGAATTGCCGGAATTGCGATTGCACAGATTGGCGATTTGATTAGCGTTAACACGTTACTGACAACGGTGTCGCGGGTTGATCCCATCAAGGTCACATTTCCCATCAGCGAGCGAGAATACCTGAAATTTGCCAACCGTATTGGTCAAGCAATGCAAGCCGAACAACGTGCCCAACAACACGGGCCCCCGATCGAGTTGATTCTCGCTGATGGCAGTGCCTACGGCGAACGCGGCGGGTTTGCCTTGCCAGACCGCGAGGTTGATCTCAAAACCGGGACGATTACCGTCGTGAGCTACTTTCCCAACCCTAAGAGTATCTTGCGCCCTGGCTTGTATGCCAAGGTGCGAGCCGTGACAGATCAAAAAGTTGGGGCCCTCCTTGTTCCGCAACGTGCGATACAAGAGTTACAAGGAACTCGTCGGGTTGCCATCGTCAACGCTGAAAATAAGATTGAATTCCGCGTTGTCCAAGCGAGCACGCGAGTCGGGACACTCTGGGTGATTGATGAAGGGCTTGTGCTTGGAGATCGTGTGGTAGTAGAGGGGATACAGAAAGTGAGAGATGGCGTGCCCGTTGTTCCAAAGCCTGCTCCAGTGGACTCTAACCCGCAGGGGACTGTTGCTTCGGCTACTCCCTTAACAACAGTGCCGCCTGCGACAAAACCTAAAGGAAAGTAGTATGGCCCAGTTCTTTGTCAACCGGCCAATCGTTGCGATGGTCATCGCGATTCTTATCACTATCGGTGGGGCTGTCTCCCTGGCGCGTCTTCCAATCGCGCAATTACCTGACATCGTGCCGCCGCAAGTCCAAGCGACAACGACGTATACTGGCGCCGACGCCGTGACCGTCGAACAGGCTGTGGCCACGCCGATCGAACAACAAGTGAATGGTGTGGACAACATGCTTTATATGAAGTCCACTAATGCCAATGATGGGACGTTGACCATCTCAGTGGACTTTGAGGTGGGGACAAACGTCGATATCGACAATGTGTTGATCCAGAATCGCGTGGCCCAGGCGACCCCGTCTTTACCAAATGATGTAAAAAACTTCGGCGTCAGCGTAAAAAAGTCGCTCGCATTTCCCCTACTAATTATTTCTCTGATCTCGCCGAATGGGACCTATGATTTTAACTTTCTCGGTAATTACGCTACGATCAACATCAGCGATGCGCTCAAACGGATTCCTGGAGTTGGGGATGTGCAGACGCGCGGCACGTCGGATTATGCCATGCGTATTTGGGTCAAGCCCGACCAAATTGCCAGGTTAGGGCTGACTGTCACTGATCTCCAGAGTGCTATTCAGAAGCAGAATACCGTCAATCCCGCTGGACAGATCGGCGGCGAGCCTGCGCCACCAGGGCAAGAATTTACCTACGCCGTGCGGGCCCAGGGGCGCTTGGTGACGGCTGAAGAATTTGGCGATATCGTTGTGCGTCTGAATCCGGATGGTTCGACAATTCGTCTCAAGGATGTTGCTCGGATCGAGCTTGGCACGCAAAACTACAACCAACGGGGACGATTAACCGGCAAAACGGCAGCCGTCATCACGGTGAACCAGTTGCCAGGCTCGAATGCTCTGGCGGTGGCAAACCAAGTGAAAGCGACAATGGAAGAACTCAAGACCAGATTTCCTTCAGATCTTGATTATGAGGTGTCGCTCGATACTACACTCCCAGTGACCGAAGGTCTCAAAGAAATTGGTAAGACGCTACTAGCTGCGATCGTGCTAGTGATACTGGTGGTCTATCTCTTTTTACAAAGTTGGCGAGCGACGTTGATTCCGTTACTGACGGTTCCTGTGTCACTGATTGGGACATTCATGGTTTTCCCCTTGTTGGGGTTTACCATCAACACACTCTCGCTTTTCGGGCTAGTGTTGGCGATTGGTTTGGTTGTTGATGATGCCATCGTTGTTGTTGAAGCTGTGCAGCATCATATCGAACGTGGGCTCGCGCCGCGCGAGGCAACCTTGAAAGCGATGGAAGAGGTCTCCGGTCCGGTTATTGCCATTGCGTTGATTTTGGCCTCGGTTTTTATTCCAGTGGCGTTTATGGGTGGTATTACCGGCCGCCTCTATCAGCAGTTCGCTTTAACGATTGCCATTTCGGTGATGATTTCGGCCTTGAATGCACTCACGTTAAGTCCAGCATTAAGCGCCAAACTCCTGCGACCAGTGAAGAGAGGACGAGGGCCGCTGGGCCTCCTCTTCCGCGGGTTCAATTGGACCTTTGAGCGTGCCACCAATGGGTACATTCGGATTACCGGCGGACTGGTACGGAAGGTATTTCTGAGTGTACTTCTTTTGATAGCGATTGCTGTGGCCGCGGGCTGGATTGGACGCCTGTTACCGGGTGGCTTCCTACCGGACGAGGATAACGGCTATCTAGTTGTGAGTTTACAATTACCTGATGCTGCCTCCTTTCAGCGTACCGACGCTGTTGTGAGGAAGATTGGGGAAATGATCGAACACACCCCCGGTGTGCGCGGTTACAATGCGATCACCGGTTTCAATCTGCTCACTGGCGCTTCGACCACCTATTCGGCGACGATTTTCGTGCGATTTGACTTTTGGGAGAATCGGCGCACCCCTGAGACCAGTGTCAAAGGCATATTGGCGGCGATTAACCGTCAGATAGGTCAACTTCCAGAAGGTCGAGCGTTCGCCATTCTTCCCCCCGCTATTCCGGGGTTTGGTCGGGCAGGCGGATTTAGTTTTATGCTCCAGGACCGCAGCGGTGGATCAGTAGACTTTTTAGCTGGCCAGGTCAACCGTTTCCTTGAAGCGGCACGCAAACGGCCAGAATTGGTAGGAGTAAACAGTTTGTTTAGTGCCGCGGTCCCGCAAGTGTTCGCACGCGTCGATCGCGACAAAGCCCTCAAGTTGGGGGTTGATATTCGTGAGGTCTATTCTACTTTGCAAACGTTGATGGGCGGGTTCTATGTGAACGACTTCAATCGCTTTGGGCGCCAGTGGCGGGTGTTCCTGCAAGCAGACCCAGAGTATCGCATCCGTGCAGAAGACATCAGCCAATTTTTCGTGCGCAATAACGAGGGCAACATGGTTCCGCTCTCGACCCTGGTGACAATTGAATCAACCGCAGGACCTGAATTCACTATCCATTTCAATCTCTATCGTGCTGCAGAAATCATCGGCGCGGCAGCTCCTGGATACAGTTCCGGCCAAGCTATGGCTGTACTAGAAGAAGTCTTTCACGAAGTCATGCCCGCAGAAATGGGCTATGCGTGGAACACGTTGTCTTTCCAACAAAAGCGTGCAGAAGGTGGAGCTGCCGGTGTATTTGCGCTCTCCCTACTCTTCGTGTTTCTGATTCTCGCCGCGCTATATGAGAGTTGGTCGTTGCCGTTCAGTGTGTTACTTGGCACGCCCATCGCGATCTTTGGCGCGTTTCTCGGATTGTTGACGCGACAATTCGAGAACAACGTGTATGCGCAGATTGGGCTCGTCATGTTGATTGGTCTTGCGGCCAAGAACGCCATACTTATTGTCGAATTTGCTAAGCTTGAACTCGAGAAAGGCAGGTCTATTCGTGAGGCGGCACTGAGCGGGGCGCGGCTGCGATTACGCCCTATTCTCATGACGTCGTTCGCTTTTATTCTTGGTTGTGTGCCGCTGTGGGGTGCGTTTGGAGCTGGGGCGGTCGCACGACAAATTCTTGGCACAGTGGTCATTGTCGGTATGCTGACGGCAACGCTCATCGGAATCTTTATGATTCCAGTACTCTTCGTGGCGATAGAGAGAATCGTTCGCCGTAAAGAGCGGACATTTATTTCGCAAAGACCTGAAGCTGTGGCGGTTGAAGGAGTGGCGGATTAACAATGAAGACACTTGCAGTGACTTGTGCTTTTGCAACGACGCTCTTAACGTCCTGTACTTTTGGCCCCTTGTATCAACGCCCGGCTGTAGATGCCCCTGACAGCTATCGGAGCGACGTCGGTCCGCCGGAGGCAGTTTCCTTTGCTGATCTCACGTGGTGGGAAGTGTTTCGTGATGAAGCCCTCGCTGAATTGATCAATGAAGCGTTGAAGAACAATTACGATCTGCGCATCGCCGCATCTCGGGTCGAGCAATCCCGTGCGCTGTACGGTGTCGCCCGTGCCGATTTCTTTCCGCAAATTGGTTATGAAGGAGGAATCGGGCGGTCGCACAGTACCTCGCAACTTTCCGTTCAAGTTCCGTCTGGACAGGAAAGTAATGCCTTCAAAGGCATTTTCACTCTTGCCTGGGAACTCGATGTGTGGGGCCGGATCCGGTACTCAACCGATGCAGCCATAGCAGAACTACTCGCCAGCGAAGAATTTCGTCGCGGGATTGTTCTCTCGCTGGTCGCTGACGTTGCCCAAGCATACTTTGAATTACGGGAGTTCGATCTTGAACTCGAGATTGCGCGACGAACAACCGAATCATTTCAAAAGACGCTCGAGTTATTCTCACGGCGGTTCCAATTAGGTGTCGCGTCGAAACTTGAGACTGCACGAGCTGAAGCCGCGTTAGCCTCGACCTCGGCAGTCATTCCCAATCTGGAACGATTTATCGTTGCCAAGGAAAACCAGATTAATGTTCTTTTAGGGCGTAAGCCTGGTCCGATTCCGCGTGGCGCAGGGTTGACGGATCATATGTTTCCACCGAACACTCCACCTGGGTTACCATCCCAACTATTGGAACGTCGGCCTGATATTCGCCAAGCCGAACAGACCCTAATTGCTGCCAATGCCCGCGTTGGTGTCGCACAGGCGAACTTCTTTCCGCGCATTGGTTTGACGAGCCTGTTTGGTGGCGCGAGTGCAGACGTAGAGAACGTCTTTCTGAACAGCGGCAACATTTGGACTGTTGCCGGCCAACTGAGCGGTCCTCTTATCCAAGGGGGACGACTCTCCAGCTTGTATCAATCGGCCATAGCTCAGTGGGACCAAGCCAGGCTGCGCTACGAACAGTCGGTGATTACTGCGTTACGAGAAGTATCGAATGCCCTGATCAACCAACAAAAGCTGGCAGAAGTACGAAGAGACCAAGAGCGAGCAGTGGCGGCGCTACGAGAGTCAGTGCGTCTTTCAACACTGCGTTACAGCGGTGGGCTGGCCGGCTATTTTGAAGTGATCGAGTCTCAGCAACAACTCTTTCCGGCAGAGAACGCTCTCGCGCAGACGAGGCGTGACCAACTGATTGCGGTGGTACAACTTTACCGAGCGCTTGGTGGTGGGTGGGCAACGTACGCCGAGCAGCTGGAATTACCGTCGGTGTGGGAAGCGCTCCAGCCATAGCGATCGGTAGAGATCGGAAAGAAGCTAGAGTATTTCGCACGGTAAACTAGAAAGCGTACGAATGGACCCTCGAGCAGTAATGCCGATTTTCTATGATCCACAACGCCGCCGGTGGCCACGATTCAAACGGAGTGTGCAGTTCTTTGTTGCGTTGTTCTCAGCCATCTTGGCGATACTGCTGGTGAGTATTGTAGTCAATCCAGCCTAGCCTTGGGCTCCCTGCCATTCGGACACTGCCGCAAGCTCATCATCTGGCTCCGCCTCAAGTACGACATGTTAGCAACAGGAATGAACGAAAATTCCAACGCACCAAACAAAAGCTCCGCACCTACCTCGCCCAAACACGACACGTCACGGTTACAAATGGGCTGATGCCTGATGGACAGCGGCAATCCGAGTTGATTGGCTTCTACGTCAATTGGGACGACACCAGCTTTACCTCGCTGAAACAAAATCTTTCCACCCTCGATAAACTCATGCCTGAATGGCTTCACCTTGCCAGCGCGGATGGAAGTATAAGCCTCGACGATCCTTCAAAGCAGGCTCAAGTCTTAGCCTACATTCACGCCCGTCGCCCTGAACTGCCAATTGTTCCGCTGGTCAATAACTTCAACTCTCCCCAGATGCAATGGGAAGAAAAAAAACTTGTAACGATGCTAGCCGATTGTACGACACGAACGCGAGCAATTCACAATCTGTTCCAATTTGTTCATGAGCATGGCTTTGCCGGAATCACTATCGATTTTGAGAATGTGCCGACTGCGGCGCAGCCTGCATTGCGGACGTTCATGAACGAACTCTACAAGCAGTTTCATGAGGCTGGTCTTGAGGTCTCACAGTCGGTTCCGCTTGACGATTCTGAGTTTGATTATTCTGGTCTGGCGACATGTAACGACTACCTCATTCTGATGGCGTATGATGAACATTGGGGTAGTAGTACGCCAGGGCCGCTCTCCTCGCAGCGGTGGTATACTCGCGCGCTCCGACGGCGGTTTGCTGAACTGCCAGCCAATAAGTACGTCATTGCCGTCGGCAACTACGGCTACGACTGGAAAACGCACGGCAAGGAAGCGACAGAGATTTCATTTCAAGAAGCATTGAAAACAGCGCAGGAATCTGAAGGTACGATTGCCCTGGACGCGACGAGTCTCAATCCCACTTTTGACTATTACGATGATAATGATGTGTTGCACCATGTTTGGTTCTTAAATGCGGTGACTGCCTTTAATCAACTCGTTGCTGGCCGGCGTCATGCGCCGCGTGGATTTGCGCTCTGGCGGCTTGGCTCGGAGGATCCCTCTATTTGGTCGGTTTTTACGCAGCGTGCCCACCTTGATCGCGCGGCAGCCGATCTCTTACGCCAGGTGCGCTATGGCTATGATCTCGATTACGAAGGGAGTGGCGAGGTCCTCAAAGTGACCGCGACGCCACGTGCCGGGACTCGGGACATTTCGTATGACGAAAGCTCCGGCCTGGTGACCACCGAACATTTACAGTCCTATGCTTCACCATATGTGATCACCCGTTGGGGCGGGACGAACAAAAAACACATTGCACTGACGTTTGATGATGGACCTGATGAACGCTTTACTGCGAAGATATTGGACATCTTACGTGAATATCGCGCACCTGCAACGTTTTTCATTGTGGGTCTCAACGGCGATCTCTACCCTGCATTGTTGCGCCGCATTGTCGATGATGGACATGAGATCGGTAACCACACGTTCACGCATCCCAATGTGGCTACGGTGAGTCAGCAGCAACTGCGGCTCGAAGTGAATGCCACCGAGCGACTCCTTGAAAGCCGTCTCGGGCTGCGGTCGCTTTTATTTCGCCCTCCCTACGCTGAGGACATTGAGCCAGAGACACCAGAACACGTCCAGCCGCTATTGTTTACTAGTGAGCACGGGTACCTCACGATCGGTATGCAGATTGACCCGAACGACTGGCAGAATCCTGGAGTCGATGAGATCGTACAGCGAACAACCGCTGGTGTTGTGAATGGTGAAGGTAATATTGTGCTCCTGCACGATAGTGGAGGAGATCGGTCACAAACGGTCGAGGCGCTGCCGCGGATTATCGAAGGTCTCCGCGAACAGGGGTTTACCCTGGTGCCAGTTTCCACGCTCTTGGGATTATCCCGCGATGCGGTTATGCCAGCGATTCCCATCGATGAACGCTTTAGCGCGCGGATGACGGAGCTGGGCTTCGTTTTTATTAACTTGGCCAATAATGCCGTTCATTGTCTATTTCTTATTGGTATTATTCTTGGCACCATCCGCCTCGTATTTGTTGGGATGCTTGCTGTCGGGGAACACTGGCGGGCTTGCCATGCGGTCTATCCTGCAGAATTTCAACCAGCAGTGAGTGTGATTGTTCCGGCGTATAACGAAGAGCGCGTGATTTGTCAGACGATTCGCTCATTGCTGGGTTCAGATTACGCGCATTTCGATATCATTATTGTTGATGATGGGTCATACGATGCGACTGCACAGCGTGTTCGTGAAGAATTCTCGGGCGATGCTCGTGTCCGCCTGCTCTGCAAGGCCAATAGTGGCAAGGCGCAAGCGCTCAACTACGGCATTGGTCATACGCAGGCAGACATCGTTGTGACGTTAGATGCTGATACGATCTTCTGTGCTGATACTATCAGTAAGTTGGTCAGGCATTTTGCTCATCCGGAAGTTGCTGCTGTGGCCGGCAATGCCAAAGTCGGTAATCGCCTCAACATACTGACCAATTGGCAAGTGCTGGAATATATCACCAGCCAAAATCTGGACCGTCGGGCTTTTGCTATGCTCAACTGTATTTCAGTAGTACCGGGTGCGGTCGGTGCATGGCGACGCTCGCTGGTGGTGCGTGCGGGCGGATTTGCTGACGAGACGCTTGCGGAAGATGCAGACCTCACGCTAGCACTCTTACGTCTCGGTCACCGAGTTGATTACGAAGAAGAAGCGGTTGCGTTGACCGAAGCTCCCGACACTGTGCGAGGCTTTGTCAAGCAACGTTTTCGTTGGATGTATGGTACCCTACAAGCGGCATGGAAACATCTCAACGTGGCCTTCCGCCCACGACATGGATCACTGGGTATGTTGGCGATTCCTCATGTCCTCATCTTTCAAATTCTGTTTCCGTTGATCTCGCCGCTCATGGACTTGCTCACGTTGTCGTCACTCATGGTAACTATATGGCAACGCTATCAGCATCCGCTCGACTACTCGACAGACGCGCTGCAACGGGTCCTATTCTATTATGCGCTGTTCCTGGTGCTCGATTTGTTGTCTGCGGTGGTCGCTTTCTGTTTGGAACACACGGAAGACTGGCAGTTACTGATCTGGTTATTCTTCCAACGGTTTCTCTATCGGCAATTGATGTACTATGTCGCTATTAGAGCGACACTGACAGCAATTCGTGGGACGATCATCGGTTGGGGAAAGCTGGAGCGGAAGGCGACGGTAATTGTCGGCGGGCCGGGATAGAGCCCCTCCCTAAACCTCGATATGGATTTGCACTTGAGCCCATTGTGGCGGGCGCAGCCCGTCTCAGGACGAGGGGAAATGGCGAAATGGGGAAAAGGAGTCTAGGAGTCAAAAAAGGCATTCTCCTTTTCGCCTAAGGAGCCAAGGATGGAAAACCGCGCACAACACGTCGAGTGTCAGATTTGCAAACAGCAAAAACGCTTCAGCCAAGTGGTCCCTGGAGAGCTGGTGCGCCCTCCTATAGTCGAAATGATTGTCAAAGAGCATCCTGAGTGGTCGGCGCAAGGATTTATCTGCTTTCTGGACTTGAACCATTTTTATGGCGCGTATGTTGAAGACTTGTTGGCCGCTGACAGAGGCGAGATTTCGGTGCTCGAAAGCAAGGTCGTCGCGAGCCTGAAGAATGAGGAACAACTCCTGTCCACCAACGTCAATCTCGAATTTGATCGGCAACTCACATTTGGTGAACGCGTGGCCGACAAGGTCGCCGAGTTCGGTGGTAGCTGGCTGTTTATCGGGACTTTTGCCGTCGTTCTCGTCTTGTGGATTGCTTTCAACTCCCTAAGCTTCTTGTGGCAACCCTTTGATCCGTATCCGTATATTTTGCTCAACCTGGTTCTCTCCTGCCTCGCAGCCCTACAAGCCCCAGTCATCATGATGAGTCAAAACCGCCAGGAAGCGAAAGATCGGTTACGAGCAGAACATGACTATCGTGTAAATTTGAAGGCGGAAATCGAAATCCGTCATGTGATCGCCAAGCTCGATCAGTTAGTTACCCACCAATGGCAACGACTGCTGGAAATTCAGCGCCTGCAGTTAGAAATGATACAGGAGCGCTCGCGTACTCCGGGTGAAAGCGTGCAGAGATAGCAATACGACGGCAGGAAAGAGGAATGCGATAACCGATCAACGAGGAATCACAATATCTGCTGTAGCGACCAGGGGCCTTAAAGCTAAGGCCCTCGCGCCGCTCCCGTCTTCCTCTATAGCTTTCTCTTCACGTGTAGCCGATCACTCACCACTGGTTACTTGCTCCTTATCTGGGTTTTCGTACACCCAACAAGACTTTTAGAAAGTTCTGCGCTTGCTCCTATGATTTCCTACCCTGCTTTTCCTATATCTCTCCCCAAGCGTAGCTTGATAGGGCCAAACCCAGAAGGACAAAAACGAATCTCTTGCTCGTCTCTCGCAAGATTTCTGCCCGTGACGGCTGATCCGATATGGAATTGAAATCGTTATCAGCGGAATCGAATGAGATGTGTGCACCCGGAATGCGATAGGCCCCTTCAATTTGGGTCATATAGTCTCTGTTTATAAGCGTAGGTCCAATTCTAAGGCAGTTCGATTACTCCCTCCGCAATAAGAATTCTTGCCTGAAGAGGCCTCAGAAAATCCATGCCCCACAGCCCATCGACAGGACTCCCAAAGGGCACAGTGTGAGCAACCACCATCATCTGGTCGACTTTTTGACCAAGACATTGTAACCATGAAGTCTGAACCCGCGGAACAATGAGATAGCCACTCTCAGTGATAAGCCGAATGTAATCCGCACTCACCGCTGGACTACAACCCACAGATTCAAGCACCTTTACCGCAAGGATAGCGTAGACCGAGCCGGTATCGACCAAGAGCCTCACGACCTTCACTCTCGATGGCCCGGCAACCGCCGCCTTCGTCAAGAGCAGGCTCCCTACTCGTGTCAAGGGGCACCTGGTCATGCATCGAACATCACTGCCAGCTCTTGTGGGAAGTCGCCAGCATATTCGATAGCAATATTCTTTCCAGTGGTCTTCAGTAACTGTCGGTAGATTTCCTCTTTCTCAGGGGAATGGGCAATGACCTCTCCCTCGATGACATTGAGCTGCTCGTCCAATTGCTGATACTCGATCAACACCCACTGTCCTCCATACTGCTGACAAATTTCTTCCCATGTCATCAGAGCCTCCTACTTTGCTCAGAACGCTTATAGTGGTTTGCACTCGCATGTGACCTGAGGTCCTGTAGAGACGCGACCTGTTGCGTCTCTACGAAGCGCCTGGCGTTCCTTACGGTTTTGCGAATGAGTCGCTCAATTATGAAAGCCGATATAGAGCGTAGTTTCATAGACATTTCTTCTTTTTCTTGTAGTCTATTCTTACAGTCCCTCCAACAACGTCTTGGCCTCTTGTAAGTCTTTGGTGTCAAAGCCTTCGGTGAACCAGCGGTAGATTTCGGATAACATCTGGTGAGCTTCTTTCTTCTTTCCCTGTTGTTGCCACAGCCGCGCAAGGCTTGTCACCACCCGTAGCTCTAACGACTTCGCTTGCTGCTTGCGGGCGATTTCAATGGCTTTGAGAAAATACCCTTCTGCCTCCTGCAACGCCTCCCTAGAGCCTAGAGGCCGGAGACTTGTGGGGAGGGAGAACTGCTCTCCAGTCTCCAGCCTCTGCCGAAACGCTTCGACCAGCGTCGTCTTGCCAATCCCCGGCTCACCCGTCACGAACACCAGCGGCCGTTCACCGGCAAGGGCTTTGTCTAACTACCGGTGCAGTTGCCTGAGTTCCGCGTCGCGCCCCACTACAACCGAGCGCTGAGGACTACGGACTGAGGACTGAGGTGGCAGAGGGGAGCTACTGACGACTGAATGCTGACCGCTGACGACTTTGCTGATGAACCGCTACCCTCTCCCGTAGACCGTCTCGATGTACTGCGGG
>Ga0081539_10002204_pt1 | contig 28480 bp, 19 predicted proteins | sample TabmetS4T2R2_FD_71023 | JGI IMG/M metagenome (GOLD analysis project Ga0081539, IMG submission 71023) | Tabebuia heterophylla rhizosphere microbial communities from the University of Puerto Rico - S4T2R2 | ecosystem: Host-associated > Plants > Roots > Rhizosphere ... | reverse complement strand
AGGCTAGAGGCTAGTTGAAAGCGCGTGTCTTCAACTAGCCTCTAGCCTCTAGTCTCTAGCCTCTCTCTTTTAGAAATCGCCCTTGCAGGTGTCGTGTCCGCAGTCGCAGTCAATCTGTATGTTGTGTTCCGTGCTCTGGCAGTGGACGCTGCAAAACTTCTCGCCCTTCTCGACGGGGCACGTGCAGGGCGGGTTCTTACACGCGTTCGCGGGTTTCACTTCGTCGCTTACGTCTTCGACCATCTTCGGTGCTCCTCCGTGTGGTTGCAAATGTTGAAGAAAGACGAATCGGTTCTATGCCAATTCGCGCGGAGAGTCAAGAAAGCTGATAGCTATTAGCTGTTGGCTGTTAGCTTAAAGAAAGTGGGCGAGAGTTTGAACTATCAACGCTGACGCCGGCCCGACGGCGTAGGCCGTGAGCTAACAGCCAACAGCTAACAGCCAACAGCTCTCACAAATTCTTCCTGAGGTACGAGACGATTTTCCAGCCGTCGAGATAGACCCAAGGGCGCGCGCCCGAAGTGTAGTGGCCGCAAGGAAGCCAAGAAACGTCGAGCGGGACGCCCGTCCGGCGCACGCGTTCGATAACGTCGCGCGAGAGGTCTAAAGGGAACGTGAGGTCGTGTCGCGCGGCGATGAAGCGCATGGGTCGCGCGCGCTGCCGGGTGAGTCGCGCGGCGAAGGTCATGGGGCTTATGGGAAGCCAGAGGGCGCGAAGTTCTTCGAGCGTGAGCGAGCCTTCGATTCCGGCGCGGACGTGACGCGTGGAGATGCCGCGCCAGACAACGTCTGCGACGTAGCCGGAGACGTGGTTGAAGACTCCGGCGTCAATCCGTTCGTCGTGGACGAAGGCGAGGAAGGCGACGCAAGAGCCGATGCTCGTTCCCATGATGCCGACGCGCTCGTAGCCTTGCGACCGAAGCCAACGGGCGGCGGCGCGCGTGTCTATCACGGCTTGGCGCATTGACTGAAGCGTGCGACCGATGTTGGGCGAGACGAGATGGTCGGCGCGCTCAATCTCCGAGGGCCTGCGCGCCTCGTGATAGGGGAGCGTCAGGCGCAGCGCCGCTATCTGGAAGCGCGCGAGCAGACGGCAGAGCGCGACGTGGCTCTCGGCGTCGGCGTTCCACTGCGGAAGTACGACTACGGCGCGACGCGCAGCTTCGACGTTTGAACGAAGGCGCGCACCCTTCGATTGCGCGCGTCCGTGTTTTGAACCGCGCTTCGGCGTCTGTTCACGGAAGAGGCGCGCGCGCACGGTGTTGTTTTCGCGCGAAGGCGTGCTGACCGCGCTCGTCCAAGTGAGGCGCTCGCCGTCGAGCGCGTAGTCGTCAATCGGGGGAAGCGCGTAGAAGTCTTCGCTGCGGCGGACGGCTTCGCGCGCGTAGGCTTCGACGACGGCGCGGGGCGAGTCGCCGTTCAGGTGCGCGGCGACGAACTCCGCGCCCCACTCGAAGGGGCGCACGACGCGGTTGGTGTCGCGCGCGGCGTGCCGCCGCTCCTGTGCCTTGATGATGCGTCCGAGCAAGTTGGCGTTAAGTCCCTCGGAGAAAAATTTCAGCAAGAGTGAGTGTTGAATCGTAAAGGCGCGGGGGAAGGAAGGCAAGCGGAGGGGAAGAGAGAAAAGGGGAAAAGGGTAAAGGGGAAGGGGGAAAGGGAAAGCGAGTTCTTAACGACCGCTTTATCCTTTTGCCCTCTTCCCCTTTTCCCCTTTTCCCCTTTCTTTTACTGGCAGCCTTGCAGCTTGAAGGACGCGATGCGCGTGTTCCAGTTGAAGGTGCCGCTGGTCTTGAGGTATTCGGTCGTGAACCACATCGTGCAGTCGTCCACGGGGTCAACGCTGAGGGTCGAGTAGTCGCCCCAGCGTTCGAGGTTCGTGAGTTGCGAGCCGATGCCCGACTGGATGATGGTCTCCGAGCCGAGAGTGCCGGCGGGGTCGAGCGGCGAGCGCGCGGCGAAGCGTATGCCGGGACGCACGGTGCTCGACGAAATGCTGTAGCCGACGGCGAGGTTTCCGACCTTGTCCATCGCGGCGCTTCCCATCCAACGGTAGTTGGTGTCGGGCGAGAAAGTGCCCTGCTGGAAGACGCTGATTGCGCCGTTCGGGTTGCGCAACTCGTACCAGCGGACGCCCGTGTACGGGTTCTTGCGCGTCGTGCCGACCTGAACCGAGTGGTTGACGATGAGGTTCTCGTACGTCCCGAAGTTTCGGTAGGCGAGGCGATACATCAGGCGGTCGCCGAGAGAGTCGAGCTTCTGGTTCGTAGAGGGCTGCGGGACGCAAGTGCCGCCGCCGCAGGCGGTCGAGAAGGAGGCGACTGGAATCGTCGTCGGGCCTGTGAAGGTCGTGTTCGCGGGGGTCGTCCAGTCAACGTGAAACTTCCAGAGGCGCAAGGAGTTTGTGCCGAAGTTCAGGACGTAGTTGGGCGAGCCTGCGGGCGGCAAGGTCGAGCCGTCGAGGTCAGACGGAAGGAGTCCGCCGTAGGAGGTGCTCAACTGGAAGCACTGCTGCGTGGCCGGAAGCCCGGCGAGCATATTGGCGCGGTCGAGCGCGCAGACCTTCGCGCCTTGGAACGAGACCGAGCCGAACATGTTGTAGGTGATGTAGTAGGCGTCGGGCCAGATGCCGAGCTTCGGGTAGTCGTTAAAGGCGGTGTAGCTGAAATCGTAACGATACCACGCGCCGGTCGCGTCCGAAGTCTGCGAGACGGCGACGCACTGGTGGTAGCCAGCCGCGCCGCCGGGGACTGCGAACTGAGTCATCACCCAACGGTTCGCAAGCTGGTCGTACTGGACGATGGGGTCGCCGTCGTTCGAGGTCTCGCAAGAACCGCCGAAGCCGCTCCAGAGCGTGTTGCCGTTGGCGGGGCCGTAGAGAAGCGCGCCCGAAGCCTTGTCGAAGACGGCGAACTTGAGGTTGACCCACTGGACGTACTGCGTCGCGCCCACGTCGCCGGTCGTGTCGGGCGGGGCGACGTTTACGGTGTGGCCGTAGACGCCCTGACCGATGCCGTCGAAGTTGAGACCAGCCGTGATGGCGATGCTCGGCGAGGCCGAGTCTTGAACCGCCGCCGACTGCCGCGACGACGGGGCGGTCACGCCAGAGAAGCGCTTCGGCTCGAAGTCGTCGCGGTTGGTGCGCCCCGAGGCGGGCGCAATCTCGCGCAGCGGCTTAGACAAGTCCTGACGCACGGCGCTTCTGACCTCTGCGCGGTCTGCCGCGCCGCCTCCTGCGACCGTTCCGGCGCGACCCTGTCCGAGTACGACCGCCGGTAGTAGTAGAACCGAGAACACGGTGACGATTTGCGCAAAAACTTTCTTCATTTGCCCTCCAGTGAGCTTTTTCTAAATGTTGAAGGTGGCGAGGAAAAACCCTTTGGGGGTGATTCCACGTTGAGCTGCGGAAGGCCGAACGAGTTAATGAAAATCGGCCTTCGGGAAAACTGCCGTCACAACCCCGGACACACGTCGAACGCTGCCGGGTGAAAATCAGTGAGTTGTTAATAACGAGAGAGTCTGTCACTCACGGGAGCAAGCCGGACGAGTATAAGGACGTTTCCGCCTGACTGCAAGCGCGCCGTGCAAGATTTCAACCCGAAATTCACTCACGCCGAAATTCAAACAAAACCTCGGAAGCTTCGTTTTCCGGTCGCCGCGCACGAGGACAGCCCTCGCGCGCGGCGACCGGGAAACCGAGTCTGCCGACTTTAAGGGTGCAGCGTCCAGAAGTTGTAGCTGCCCGAACCGCTGTAAGAGTAAATCTGCCACATGTAATAGCCCGCCGTGCCCGTGTACGAGATTGTCTCGCTCGACGTCGAACTCAGCGAGCTTGCGACCGTGACCCACGATGAGCCGTTCCACTTCAGAAGGTATAGGTCGAAGTCAGCGCCCGAGGTCGGGCCGACCAGACAGCCCTTGTGCGTGCCGGAGACTGAACTGTAGTAGTAAGTTCCATTCGGCTGATAGCTAGAACTGCCCGTGCCTGAGAGCGAACCCGTGTAGAGCGTTCCGCCCGTGCAGGCCGACGGCGTGCCGCCTCCGCCCGTCGTCAGGAGCGAGTAGAGCAAGCGGTTCGGAGAACCCGTGCCGATGCCCGTCAGATGGTTCGTGGTCGCGGTCGTGATTATCTGGTTGGCGACCGTGGCGGGCGATGCCGTTGGGTTGTTCTGAAGGTAGAGCGCGGCCACACCCGTCACGTGCGGCGTCGCCATCGAAGTGCCGCTGATGGTGTTTGTGGCCGTGTCGGAGGTTGACCAAGACGAGAGAATTGACGAGCCGGGCGCGAAGATGTCAACGCACGTCCCGATGTTTGAGAAGTCTGACTTGGCATCGGTGCTCGTGGTCGAGCCGACGGTGAGCGCCGCCGCCACGCGTCCCGGCGACTCCGTGCACGCGTCAACGCCGTAGTCGTTTCCGGCGGCAATCGCGTAGGTGACGCCCGCGTTGATGGAGTTCTGAACCGCAGTGTCGAGCGCGGCGGAAGCGCCGCCGCCGAGACTCATGTTTGCGACGGCGGGCGTGATGCGGTTGGCCGTCACCCAGTCAACGCCCGCGATGACGGTCGAGTCTGTCCCGCTCCCCTGACAATCCAGAACGCGTACGGCGTGGAGCGTGACGCCCTTGGCGACGCCGTAAGTCGAGCCGCCGACCGTTCCGGCGACGTGCGTGCCGTGGCCGTTGCAGTCTTGGCCGTTGCCGCCCATCGAATCGTAGGCGACCGAGGCGCGACCGCCGAACTGCGTGTGTGTCGTGCGGATGCCCGTGTCAATGATGTAGGCGTGGACGCCCGCGCCCGTCGGCGTGTAGTTGTACTGGGAGTTGAGCGGGAGGTCGCGTTGGTCAATGCGGTCGAGACCCCACGGTGGATTGGTCTGCGTCGTCGTGGCCGTGACGATGCCGTCCTCTTCGACCGAGGCGACGCGCGGGTCGTTCGTCAGAGCCTCGGCGGCTTCGGGCGAAAGACGCGCCGAGAAGCCCAGAAGTGCGTGCTTATAGACGTGCTTGAGTTGGCCGCCGTGCTGCGAGACGATGTCGGCGGCCACGTTGGGCGCGAACGAGTTGTCGCCGAAGGGCTGCGCCGCCCAGTCTTGGAGCGTGACGATATACTGGCCCTCGACGTGTCGGGCCTTCTTGTGAATCTTGCTCTTGGTGTTTTGGCCGATGCCGGTAGGCGTGAGTGTGGCCGCGGCGCAAAGCATAAGGATGGCCGCGAGCGAAACGAACAATCTTTTCATTCAAACCTCCGAAGTCAGTTTCCAGCCCTAAGTTTTGCGAACGGCGCGCGACGGCTGCGGCCTGAAACGCCGCAATCGGACGCGCGAAGTCGCGTGGAAATGTTTGCGAACGGGCGAGTCTCCGCGCCTGCGTGGAGACAGAGCGGACGGCTCTCGGAGTCTGTCTGAAAGGACAGACCCGTTGCTTCCGGGTGTTCATTCCGAACTCGCGAGTCGAAATGAAGCGCAGGGCAAGAAACGACCAATGAGGGGTCGAACAACTTGGGGAAGCGGCACTATAACAGATTTTTGTTACCCAGCAAGAAAAATTTCATTGACCACCTTTTTGTTAACTCGACCGGCGCGCGTGAAGCCGTGAATGTCAGATACACAATGGTTTTTAACCACCGCAGGCACAGAGGACACGGAGGCTGCACAGAGGGATTCATTCTCTGTGCCCCCTCCGTGTCCTCTGTGCCTGCGGTGGTTAAAAAACCGCGTTCCAGTCGCCATTTACGAAGCTTTAACGGGTTCGGGCCGGGACGCGCGCCGTCCGGGCGGATTTTGTTCTATACTCCGGCCTTCGATTTCGACGGTTTCGTTCGGGAAGAGACTGAAAAGATGCTCTCTTGGTATCGGGAACGTGTGCGGGAACACGGCGCGTCGGCGGCGACGGGGCTTCTGGCGCGCGTCGTCTGGTCGCGCGGCGCGACGGCGCTCGCAAACCGCCTTCTGGCCGGAAGGGTCGTCTGCCCCTGCTGCGGTTGGGCGGGGCGTAAGTTTTACGACTTTTTGGAGATAGGCTGCACGGCGCGCGACGCCGAATGCCCGCGCTGCAACAGCCACCCGCGCCATAGGGCGTTTGCCGTGTGGCTCAGGCGCGTTTACGAGTTGGAGAAAAGGACGGGCGTGGCGCTCGTCTTCGCGCCCGAACGCGCGCTCGAAGAGCTTTGGGCCGAAGCCAAAAATCTCGTCGTCGTCAAAACCGACATAGAGCCTTCGCGCGGCGTTGACCTTCTGGCCGACATACAGCGCCTGCCGTTCGCCGACCGCTCGTTCGACCTCATCTGGTGTCAGCACGTTCTAACGCAAATCTCGGACGACCGCGCCGCGATTCGAGAGATGACGAGAGTGCTGCGGCGCGCGCCCGCGGGCGAACTCATCGTCTCGGTCGCTCAAGGCGCGGGCGCGCGGACGCGCGAGTTTGGACGCGCGGACAAAAATCATCTGGGCTTCTGGCGTATCTACGGGGCCGACTTCACGGAGCGTTTGGAGGAGGCCGGACTTGAGGTGCGTCGTGTCGGCTACGGGCTGAGCGCGGAGGAGTGCGCGCGTTACGGGATTGACTCGGACGAGGGCTTTTTCATCTGCACGAGGGCGGCGTCCGTGTGAGCGTCGAGCGAGCGCGTGCGGACTTCTTCGTCGCCTGAACGCGTACGCGTACGTCGGAAGGCTGCGCGCAGGCGGTCGTACCACCAAGTGACGCCGGAGACGCGCGCGGCGAAGGTCGCTAGGTCGTCGTCGCCCGCGATTACGACGCGGCGTAAGTCATAGAGGTCTGCGTCCGGCTCGTTTGCGCCGAGTTCGCCCGTAAACGCGCAGGCGTAGCCGAGCGCGTGGGCGGCCTCTTCGACGGAGGCGGAAGTCCTTCCGTGCGGGTACGCGAGCGCGGGGCGCGTGTTGCCCGTGTTCTTGACGATTGCCTCGCGCGACTGCTTCAACTCACGCTCGACATCTTCGTGCGAAAGTATGGTCAGGTCGGGGTGCGTGTGGCTGTGCGAGCCGATTTCGATTCCGGGCATCGAGGCGAGCGCGCGAACCTCAGACCAAGACAGGTACAGGTGGTCGTCAATCGGCGTCCACTCGCCGTCGAACGAGGAATCGCCGCGCTCGTCCGTGATGCGCGTGATGATGAAGGCCGTGGCTGGAAGTCTTCGCTCGACGAGAAGGGGCGCGACCACAGTCAGGAAGTTTCGCTGTCCGTCGTCGAAGGTGAGGACGACCGAGTTGTCTGGAATCTCTCGACGCTCTCGACGCGCGTCGAGGTAGTCGGCGAGCGAGATGATTTTGTAGTTGTGCTGAAGGTGGTCGAGATGCGAGACGAAGCGCGAGAAGGGGAGGTGTAGTTTGTACTCGTTGAAGATTAGGTCGCGCTGTCGCGTGACGCTGTGGTAGCAGAGGAAGACCGTCCGCTTGCGATGCCAGCGCGCGACGAGGCGCGCGACGCCCGCGCGATAAAGGAGGATGAAGAAAAGCTTCTTCATAAGCTCGGCTCGAACCGACGGGAGACTGAGGCGGCGACGGCGAGCGGGGCGAGCTGCGGCGCGGCCTCAAGGCAAAGAGTGAATCCGCAGGACTTCGCGCGACGCGGCCCCGTGGCAAGCGGCTTCCGGGTCGCGCCCGTCCCGAGCTTGTTGGAGTCGCGGAGCTTACTACAAATCACCGCCCGCCTTCAAACATTCACGCGCCGTGGTCGCCGCCGTCGCGCAAGAATTTCGGTGCGCGCCACAGTCTTACAGTTTTAATCGCGCCACAGTCGCAAGTTTAACTCGCGCAAGTTTCGGCTGTCGCGCGCACGAAAGTTTAGGGCGTCGCGCTCTTGCCAAGCGCGACGCCCATCCCACCGAAGACGCTCGATTTGGGAGACCGCCGACGGCCCTCTTTGCCCGGTGACCTGCGGCGACCGACGTTTTTGACGCGCACGGTCGCCGCAGAGTCTGAAAAATTTTCAGAAAATTCTCGACGCCTCTTAAGTTGCTCGTGCTTCCAGTAATTGAAGGGTCTTTGCCTGAATGGATTCCAACACCGCATCACGAAGGAACGCGCTTGCGTTAAGGATTTCCACCCCGATCAGTTCGCCCCGGTCATTGAGTTCGACCGTGATGTTCGGACTTAATTCCAAACTCCGACTCTCTGGCTCATCAGTGAGAACCAGATGGAGAACATCTTCCTGCTCGAAATATCGTATGCGCGTTTTACTCATGTGTGAACCTCCCGGTTCGCAACCGGAAACGTATCTGCTGACGTGTAATGGCATGGACAGTGACAGGAGTGATGGTATCTCCTTCCACTTCGCACGGAATCAACACCAGTTGCCGATTATGACGACCAACCACGATGTTTAGTCCCGTCTCTGTATCGAAATATCGCTCGCTCGAATGGCGGACGATGTACTCAAGCTTTTTCAAGTCAAAGCCTCGCAGTTCTGCTCGATATTGAAGATACTCAGTCCAGACAATACTCGGCATATAATCTCAACCGTCTTGGCTACTGCCAAGATTTTTTCATTCGCCTAAATTGCCGTCAGACTAGCAAAAACTTGACCATTATTTCTTCTCTCCTGAAGCGCGACCTTTGCGCTCGCGGTGTCGGCGGAGCATTTGCGGCGCGAGCAGAAGGGTTTGGAGAAGCGACCCCGTTGCGAAGCGGCGCGCGAGGCCGCGGAAGAGCGCGGCGGCGGCGGGCGTGTAGTTGAACCACCAAACGTCGTGTAGGCGCGCGAGTCGGTTGACGTGGACGTGTATGGGCGCGACCAACTCAAGCAGGCCGAGCCGCCCGTGCGTGCGCCCAAGCCCGCTCTGCTTGACGCCGCCCCAAGGCGTCTGCGCGATGCCGTGCGTGTAGAGCACTTCGTTGACCATCACCGTGCCCGCTTCAATCCTCGACGCGACGCGACGCCCGCGCGCAAGATCGCGCGTCCAGACGCTCGCCGTCAGTCCGAACGGGCTGTCGTTCGCTAAACGCACGGCCTCGTCTTCGGTCTCGAAAGTCATCAACGGCAGAACAGGCCCGAACGTCTCCTCGCGCATGACAGCCATCGTGTGGTTGACGTTCGCAAGCACGGTCGGCTCGTGAAACGTTCCGCGCACGCGGTCGCCCGCCGCGCGACTGCCGCCCGTTAGAACACGCGCGCCGCGCTCGACCGCGTCGCGCACGTGCTGTTCAACCGTCTGAAGTTGACGCTCGCTCGACATCGCGCCCAAGTCGGTCTCGACGCCTTCTCCGACCGACTGGCGCAACGACTTCACCCGTTCGACGACGCGCGAGGTGAACTCTTGCGCGATTGATTTTTGAACGTACAGGCGCTCGACCGACGCGCACGCCTGCCCCGCGTTTGCGAACGCGCCCCAGACCGCCGCGCTCGAAGCCGACTCGATGTCTGCGTCCTCGAAGACGATCATCGGGTCTTTGCCGCCGAGTTCGAGCACTACGGGTATGAGACGCCGCGCCGCGGCTTCGGCGACGCGCCGTCCCGTCTCGACGCTTCCCGTGAACATGATCTTGTCCACGCCCGATTCAATTAGCGCCGCGCCCGTCCGCCCGTCGCCCGTCACGATTTCCAGAACGCCTTCGGGCAGACCGGCGCGCGCGAACACATCGCCGATTTTCAGTGCGACGAGCGGCGTCAGTTCGCTCGGTTTGAGGACGACGGCGTTGCCGGCCATCAGGGCCATCACGACCTCGTCGAGCGGAGTCGCCCAAGGGAAGTTCCAAGGCGAGATGATGCCGACAACGCCGAGCGGGCGGTATTCGACGACGGAAGTGCGACCGAGGAACTTGTAAAGTCCTATGTCAACTCGCTCCGCTTTGAGAAGCCGCTCGCTTCTTCGCGCGAAGAATTGCATCAGGTCGAGCGTCGGCACAACCTCCATCGCAACGGCTTCCACCGCTGGCTTCCCCGACTCGCGCGAAACGAGCGCGGCAATCTCGTCCAACTCTTCGAGCACAATCGCGCGCGCGCGCAACACCACCGCCGCGCGCTCGCGAAAACTTTTCGCGCCCCAACCCTTTTGCGCCTCGCGCGCACGCGCGACCGCACGCGCGACCGTATCCGCCGAACAGAGCGGCACGCGCCCTAACTCTTCGCCCGTCGCCGGGTTGAAGGAAACCAACTCGCGCGCGCTTTCGGCGGGCGCGGTCGAAGTTTGAGCTTCGGAGATTCGAATCGCCATCGTTTTTCGCCTCGCCGGGGATTATCGCGCGAAACGCCGGACGCGTCGAATGAAATGATGAATGCGGAATGATGAATGATGAATGAAACAACGGTCGCTGTTTTAATTCATCATTCCGCATTCCGCATTCATCATTCGTCTTTCGCCGCGTCTGTCGGTTAAAATCTTTTCGAGACGAACAGTTCAAGAGATGGAGAGATTTTGATGAAGAGACCGAAGCTTGCCGAGTTTATGCGGCGCATGGAGCCGAACTCCGTCGCAATACTTCCCGCCGCGCGCGAGGTCACGCGCTCGAACGACACCGAATACCGCTTCCGTCAGGACTCGGATTTCTACTACCTGACCGGCTTCCAAGAGCCTGACGCGATTGCCGTCGTCGCGCCCGCGAAGGACGCGCGCTACACGTTGTTCGTGCGCCCGCGCGACCCCGAAAAAGAGGTTTGGAACGGGCGACGCGCCGGCGTCGAGGGCGCGAAGCAGAGTTTCGGCGCTGACGCCGCGTTCCCCGTCGAAGAGTTTCAAGACAAGCTCACCGAACTTCTCGACGGCGCGCGCAATCTCTATTACCGTCTCGGCAACGGCAACCCCGACCTCGACCAAACAATCGTCCGCCAACTCGCGCGCATGCGCTCGCTCGCGCGCCGCGGCATACGCGCGCCGCAAACAATCACAGACCCCGGCTCAATTCTGCACGAGATGCGCCTCATCAAAACCGAAGAGGAGATTGCGCTCATGCAGCGCTCGGCTGACATCGCTTCGGAAGCGCACCGCGAGGCGATGAAGTCGGCGCGCGCCGGGATGAAGGAGTACGAACTCGAAGCGCTCGTCGAATACATCTTCCGGCGAAACGGCGCGAACGCGCCCGCCTACGGCTCAATCGTCGGCGGCGGCGCGAACGCGACCATCCTTCACTACGTCAACAACGACGCCGAACTCCGCGACGGCGACCTTCTCTTGATTGACGCGGGCGCGGAGTTTGAAGGCTTCGCTTCGGACATCACGCGGACGTTCCCCGTCAACGGTAAATTTACCGACGCGCAGCGCGAAGTCTATAACCTCGTGCTCGAATGCCAAGAGCGCTGCATAGAGATGACCGCGCCCGGCGTCACTCTCGACGAAATGCACCAACGCTCCGTTGAGATTCTCACCGAAGGCATGGTTCGACTCGGCCTCTTGAAGGGCGACGTGAAGAAGTTAATCGAAGAAGAGGCGTACAAGAAGTTCTACATGCACCGCCTCGGCCACTACCTCGGCATGGACGTGCACGACGTTGGCCTTTATCACTCGGACGGCCAACCGCGCCCCGTCGAGGCCGGCATCGTGATGACCGTCGAGCCGGGACTCTACATCTCGGAGGACGCCGAAGACGTTCCAGACAAGTATCGCGGCATCGGCGTGCGAATAGAAGACGACGTACTCGTCACCACGGACGGCTTCCGCGTCCTCACGGACAAAGCGCCGAAGAGCATCGAAGAGATTGAAGCGCTGATGGCGCGATAAAAAGATGAAACTCCCTCTTACCCAACGGTTGGGTAAGAGGGAGCACAAGAGATATAACGGGCTTTCTATCAAGCCTCTGTTAGAATCTCACTGAGGAAGTCTTCAACACCTGCGACTTGATATCTCACCGCACTAAGAAGATGACTAGTTGCTTCTGTGTGTGGAAACGTCCACGTACCGAGACTATTGTAATCTACTAACTCAAGAACTGTGGTGCTAGCCCAATATGGATATTTCCTTTTCCAAAGAATACCCACACTGGCAGCAGTTAAAGGGTCAGGCTCGTCAACTCTAAAACTCAATTCATAGAGCCTGAGAGTGTTATCTTTGTAAGAGGCTTCATATACTACATCAACATGCCTGTCTGCCTGATTCGTTAGATGTTCTGGTGGCCTACCAGATTTCCAAATGAGTTGCCCATCTTGCGTCAGCTTCAGTAGTCTGCCTATTGCCTCTACCCATTTATTCTTCTCTGTTGCCATACTACCTCTCCCAATCTAAATCCTTCTGGTAATCATTTACCTCTTCTATAACTACCATCATCTCAACATAAACTTGCCGAATCACCTCTTCATCTTTTGTACTAGCATTATAACTCTGAATTGATTTTCGTAAATGCTTAATTGCCTTCTTGACAGATCTGGGCAGCTTTTTCTTCTCAAGGCTTTTTAATTGCACATGTGAACGGCCTAACTCTAAATCTATCTGAGGTAGAAAACTCTCAAATTCGTTGAGATAGTCTGCTAGCTTCGCGGAGTGAGCCTTTAGTTTTCTCAAAATCTCCGGCCCTCTTACGCGGAATTTGTACTGTTCTTTTAATCTTCTTACTTCGTAGAGGACAAAAAGAGTAAGTATTAGACTAATTACTGAAGCAATGTCACTAATGAAAGAAAAGTTTTCCTTTGCGAAGAATTTTGAGACGTAAGTTGTGAGGTCATTTTCATTCATGGCAAAGATAGTAAAGATAAAGAATCTGGCATCAGTTATCAAGCTAATCGCTCGGCTCACCTCCGTATCCTTCGCGCAACTCGGCGACTATCTCGCGCGCGGCCTCGCGTGCGCGTTCGACTTCGTCGGTCTTGAAGGAGACAGCGCCGACTACGGCGTGGCCGCCGCCGCCGTAGCGTTCGCAGATTGAGGCGATGTTGTGCCGGCGCGGGCGCGGGCTGAAAGGGTTCGAGCCGACGGAGATTTTCGTTCGGTGCGCGCTGCGCGTGACGGCGACCGAGTAGGTCGTCTCAGGGTGGACGTAGTAGGGGATAAACTTGTTGAAGCCTTCGAGTCCCTCGTCAACGAGGTCGAAGGTGACGACGCCGCGCTCGTAACGTGCCTTGCGTCGAACGGCTTCGACCGTTTCGAGGTGGCGCGCGAGAATCGGGCGGAAGCGGCGTTGCACTTCGTCGTCGGTCGCCACCTCTTCGAGCGTGCCGACGCAGAGTCGGCGAATTATCCGCTCGATGAAATCTTCTTCCGAGACGTTCTCTATAACCTGCATAAGTTGGAGCGCGGGTTCGCGCAGTTCGACGGGCTGCGAGGCCGACTCGTAGAACGCGCCGTCAATCGTGTGCGCCCAAGCGATGAGCGGCGCGAGCGCCGTGTCTTCGAACCCGAAGCGCTCGCGCGCGACTCGCGCGATAAACTCGGTGCAGGATTTGCTGTCGGCGTCCCAGAACTTTTTGCCGGACGCGTCGGCGCGGAAGTGCGCTTCGTCGTCCGGCGTGAGAAAGGCGGATTGATGATGGTCGAACCACCAATCGAGACGCGCGGAGGGGCTGTACTTGAAGTCAACGATGGCGTTCTCGTCGCCGTCGAACATCTCTTCGCGGAAGAGCGAGCCGGGCGTGTGCAGCAGAGGCGTGTAAGCGACCTCTGCGTCCGAACGCTGCGTCGCGCGGTAGAAGCGCGTGAAGACGGCGGCGGAGGCCACGCCGTCGAAGCAGTGGCCGTGATAGAGCAAGCGAAGTCTCATCTGAAACCCGTCGGCGAACGAACTGAGCTTGAAGAAAGCCGGACATCATAGCAAGTCGAAAGGCAAAAGGAAAAAGGCAAAAGAGAGATGAAAAGCTGCAAGGCATTCGTCTTCGGACGAAGAAGAAAGCCTTGCAGTCATTCAGTCGTTCTTCTCTCTTGCCTTTTCCTTTAACTTTCCCGAACGGTCTTACTGCTTTTTGACTTCGGCCTTCGCTGGCGGCTCGTCCTTGCAAGGCTCTACGGCGGCGGCGTTGAGGCCGAGCCGCTCGCGTATGAACTGTTCGATGTCTTTCTCGACGAGTTCGCCGCCGACGACGAAAGCCTTCTCCGCGACCACTTCGCCGTCCTTGTTGAGCTTCGAGGGTTCGAGGAAGACGTTGAAGGGCGAACCCCAGCGTCGCGGGTCGCCGCAGGCTTGGCGGTAGCCGAAGTGAGTCGTCTTGTCGCGCGCCGCCGCGTCTTCCGACTCGACGACGACGGGAAACGGCGCGCCGCCCTGCGACTCGAAATACTTCCGCGCGTCGTCCACAGAACCGTACTCGCTCACGGCGACAACCTCGAAGCCGTCCTTCTTATACTTGTCGTAGAGACGCCACACGGTCGGCGCTTCGGCCTTCCAGTTCGGACACCAAGACGCGAAATAGACGACCATCAAGAGCTTCTTGCCCTTCGACAACTCGCGCAAGGTCACTTCTCGCCCGTCGGCCAGCGTCTTAAACTTCCAATCCTTGTAGCTAATCTTCTGCTCAAGAAGCGGCGCATACTCGTGGCCGTCGCCCGTTCTCATCAAGCCCGTCGTCGGGCCGCTGCTTGGCGCGGCGGCTGCTTGCGTCGAGTTCGGCGCGGGCGTCGTTGGAGCGCTCGCTGCGGGCGCGGGCGTCGGTGTTGCGCCCTGCGCGCGAGCCTCGCGCGCACACGCGAAGGCGAGCGACGCAAACGCGAAGAGGACGAGGGCCGTGCGGTTGAGATTCTTGAGCATGGTATTTCTCCCTGTATTGCCGGGACATTAACAGTCGCTGATTGTTCAAACTCGACGCCAATAATTCTGTAGGGGCAAGTCCGCGGCCCGTGTTCTTCATAACAACGACGGGCAGGGACAAGCCCTGCCCCTACAGCTTTCGGCTCACTCGCTCTTGAGAACAGCGGTCGTCTGCTCGTCGAGGAGCGGCGCGACGAGGGCGTCGAATTCGGCGCGCGATTTTTCGCCGATGAGTTTGTGCCGGACGCGGCCCTCGCGGTCAATGATTACGGTGACGGGAAGAGGGCCGACGGCGAACTTCGCGGCCACGCTGTCGTCGCCCAAGGCAACCGTGTATTCCTGTTTGACCTCTTTCTGATACTTGATGACGACATCAACGGTGTCGTTCGTCGTCACGCCGAGGACGCGGAAGCCGCGCACGCCGAGGTCGTGCTGCATTGCGTTGAGCGAGGGGATTTCGTTGCGGCAGGGCACGCACCAAGTCGCCCAGAAGTTTAGGAGCACGACCTGCCCGCGAAGGTCTGAGAGCTTGAAGGGCTTGCCGTCGGTCGTCTTCAAGTCAACGTCGGGCGCGGGTTCGGCGGCGACGTTGCTCGCGTTCGCCGAAGTCGTTGTCGCGCCGTTCGTCTTGCCTGTTTCTGTCGTCGGTTGCTTCACGAGGTTTTCGGCGTTCGGCAGATAGCGCGACGCGACCGACGCAATCCAAGTCAGACTATTCGAGGCGACCATCAAACCGATGACGATGAGAAGGACGCCGGAGACAACTTCGACCTTGTGCAGGTGCTTGCGAAACCATGTGTAGAAGCCGAGAAACTGGTTGAGCACGAGGCCCGTTACGAGGAACGGCACGGCGAGTCCGGCGGCGTAGAAGGCCGAAAGCACAAGCCCGTTCTTCCAGCCGCCGCTCGTGGCGGCCAGCCCGATGATGCCGCCTAAGATCGGGCCGATGCAGGGCGTCCATCCGGCGGCGAAGGCGACGCCGAGAAGCGCCGCGCCGAGTGGGCCGCGCGGCTTGTCTTCGGAGAACTTGCGCGTGTCGCGGTAGAGCGCGCCGATCTTCAAAACGCCCATCATCTGGAAGCCGAAGGCGATGATGACGAGTCCGCCGACGATGCGAACCCAAGGGCGCGAGAAGAGGACGTTTCCGACCCAGCCCGCGGTCGCGCCGAGCAGGATGAAGATGAGCGAGACGCCCGCGTTGAAGGCGAGCGAGTTGAGTATGACGGCGCGACGCGCCGCCGTGCGCGAGCCTGTCTCGCCCTTCAAGTGCTCCATGCTCACGCCGGAGATGAGCGAGATGTAGCCGGGGACGAGCGGCAAAACGCACGGCGTCAGAAACGACAAAAGGCCCGCCGCAAACGCGATAAGGACGGTGATGTTATTAGAGCCTTCCATAGCAGGGAAAGATTACAACAAACCGCGCCGGGTGACGAACGACGAAGGCGCGCGGCGAGGTAAAGAAAACGTAAAAAAGTAGACAGTAGACAGTAGACAGTAGTCAGTAGAAAAACCCGTTTAGCCGAGCAGTCGGCGTGAAAATCCTGCGCGCCCGTTGCGCGAAGCCTACTGACTACCGACTACTAACTACTGACTACTGACTACTTCTTTTCACTGAGCCGGTTCGTCGAGGAGCTTTTGGATGAGCCGACTCATAATCTCGGCCTCCTCGTCGGCGGCGCTGATGGTTATGAAGCGTACGCGCCCGCGACGGTCAATCAGGACGGTGGTCGGGAGGGATGTGATGCTGTAGTGGCGCGCGTTGTCTTTGTTGTCGGCGACGGCGAAGCCGTAGGCGATGCTCTGCCTGCGCTTGAACTGCCGAAGATACTCAAGCTCCTCTGCGCGCGTCATGCTTCGTCCCTCGGCTTCGCCCTCAAGCTCGGTGAGTCCGAGCACGACGAGGCCGCGGTCTTTATACTTCTTGTGTAGCGAGTTGAGCTTCGGAATCGTGTAGCGACAAGGGCCGCACCAAGTCGCCCAGAAGTCTAGGAGCACAACCTTGCCGCGCAAGGAGGCGAGGCTGACGGGCGTCTGGTCAATCCACTCCGCCGCCTTAATCTCAGGCGGCGCAGACGCGACGCCCGCGTCGTCCGAGAGCGCGGGGGGAACGCTCAGGACTTCGCCCTGTTCGAGCAGGAGTTCCGTCGCCTGCCGGTACAGACGCGCCGAGGGAATGGCGACGGCGCGCGCGCGCATCTCTTGAATGACTTGGACGGCTTCCTTGCGGCGGTCTGACTTCAGCAGCGTGTTCGCCAGATACATTCCGGCGCCGAAGATGCTCGTGTCGCGCTGCGCCGCGTCCGACTGGTTGCGCCGTGCCATCTCAAGCGCGGCTGCGTAGGCGGCGCTGGCGTGCGGCGCGGCGTGCGCGAAGTCGCGTTTCTTCGTGTAGGCGGAGGCGAGCAGGAGGTTCATCCGGTGTAGGTCTGTGGCGTCGCGCGGCTCGGCGTGCGTGTATGCGTCGAGTTGGCGTTCGGCGTCCGACGCGAGTCCGACCTGCGCGGCGTTCTGCACGAAGGTGACGCGCGCGCGCTGTTTCATCTCGTTTGTGGCATCCGAAGAGTCTTCTTCGAGGAAGCTGAGGAGCGTATCGAGCGCGCCCTCGCTCTTTCCGGCGAGCGCGTAGAGCATCCCGGCGTAGTAGAGGTCGAGTCCGTGGAGGGGGCCGCGCGCGGCGAGCCGCGTCACGTTTCGCAAGGCCAAGTCTTTCTGCTCCTGAAAGGTCTTCTGTTCGAGCGCGCGGTCGTAGGGCGTGTCCGCCTTGCGAAACTCCTCGAACCTGCGCTGGACATAGACCGACGCTTCCTCATACAAAGCGCGCGCCGACGCGTCGCCGCCCGAAGGTGTCTCTTTCGCGCTCGACTCCTTCGACGCGTCGCCGTTCGACGGCCTGACCGCGCCCGATTGCCCCGTAGCCACGCGCGTCAAAGGCAGAAGCGCGAGCGCAACGACGACCGCGTACGCAAAGATGAAAACTCTCTTCATCAAAACTGACTCCTAAACTTAAATGGTGAGCGATGAATTGAAAGCACGAACGCTCTCATCCGTCACCGAGTCAAAAGCGCGTCCTCTCGTCAAAACTTAGAGCCTCTGACAAGACTGTAGGGGCAGGGCTTGTCCCTGCCCGTGTTCTTCATAACAACGACGGGCCGCGGACAAGCCCTGCCCCTACAGTGTTCTTCATAACAACGACGGGCCGCGGACAAGCCCTGCCCCTACAGTGATAATCACCGATTGACGTGTTCGCGCGCAACTTAATTCGCCCGCGCTTCCGCGAGGGCGCGCCGGAAGCGCGCGGGGGAGAAGGTGGAGAGAGCGTTCGCGCTGAGCGTGCTTGCGCAGCCGCCCGTGATGCTGTCGGCGAGAATTTCGGCGGTCGCGGGCGCGAGTAGGATGCCGTTGCGGTAATAGCCCGTTGCGTAGAAAAGCCGCTTCACCTCCGCCGACTCGCCGAGCACGGGCCAGTCGTCTGCGGCGCGCGGCCTCAAGCCCGCCCAAGAGTCGGCGAGCGCGAGCCGCGAGACGGCGGGCGCGATCTCTTCAGCGTTGCGCCTTAACGCGTCAACGCCTTCCGCGGTCACGCGACAGTCGAAGCCGACGCTCTCGGTCGTCGCGCCCGCGAGCAGTCGTCCGTCACGACGCGGGACGATGTAGCCGCGCTTGCTATAGACGACGTGGCGCACGACGCGGTCGCCCGCGTCCGTCTGCCGGAAGCAGAGCATCTGCCCGCGCACAGGCTCTATGCGCGGGTGCTCGTCGAAACTCACGCGCGCGCGCATCTCTTCACGTTCGGAAAACAGAAGCGGCACGCGCGACGTTTGCGCGCCAGCCGCGACGACGACCGCGCCCGCGCTCACGAACCCTTCCGAAGTCTCGACGCCCGTCGAGCGTCCGCCGGAAACGCGCAGCCCTTCGGCGCGCGCGCCCTTCAGAGTTCGCGCGCCCAACGCCGTCAAGCTCGACGCGAGCGCGCTGACGAGCAGCCGGTTTTCGACCTGCCAGTCTCGCGGGAAGCGTAGCGCGACGACGACGCGCGTAGAGACGTTCGGCTCAAGCGCGCGCGCCTCACGCGCCGTCAAACGCTCGACCGCCAGCCCCGCGCGCGTCTGCCAATCGAAACGACGCTCGACTTCGACCGCGTCCTCTTCCGTCAAGGCGAGGTAGAGCGTGCCCGTCGTGTCGAGTTCGATGCAGACGCCCGACTCATTGAAAAGCTCTTCGGCGAAGGCCGGGTACATGTCGCGGCTCGCGCAGAGGAGACGGAAGAAGTCGTCGGCGCCGTCGGCCTCCGATTGCGGCGCGAGCATCCCGGCTGCCGCGCGCGATGCTTCGGCGACCGCTCGTTCGCCTTCTACTAAGACGACGCTCAAGCCGCGCCGCGCGCAAGCGCGCGCGACCGAAAGCCCCGCGACGCCGCCTCCAACAACCGCCACGTCCGCCGTCAACTCTTCACTCTTTCGCATTTCGGGAGAACTACTGGTATGATTCAGAAAACAAATGATGAACGATGAATGCGGAATGATGAATGAAGGGAAGCAGTGTCTTTAATTCATCACTCATCACTCCGCATTCCGCATTCCGCTTATGGCACATACTATCACACTGATTCCGGGCGACGGCATCGGCCCCGAAGTCTCTTCGGCGGTGGTGCGAATCATAGAGGCTTCGGGCGTAGAGATTCAGTGGGAGACGAAGTACGCGGGCGCGCAGGCGCTCGAGAAGTTCGGCTCGACGCTCCCCGAAGACCTTCTCGAATCAATCAGGCGCAACCGGGTGGCGATCAAAGGGCCGATTACGACGCCCGTCGGAAAAGGCTTCACGTCCGTCAACGTCGGACTCCGAAAGGCGCTCGACCTCTACGCCAACCTCCGGCCCGTGCGCGCGCTTCCCAACGTGCCGTGTCGTTACCCGGAACTCGACCTCGTCGTCGTGCGCGAGAACACCGAAGACCTTTACGCCGGACTCGAACACGTGGTCGTCCCCGGAGTGGTCGAGAGTTTGAAGATAATCACCGAGAAGGCTTCGACGCGCATCGCGCGCTACGCCTTCGAGTTCGCGCGCCGCGAGTCGCGCAAGAAGGTGACGGCGGTTCACAAGGCCAACATCATGAAGCTCTCCGACGGCCTCTTCCTCGAATGCTTCCGAAACGTCTCGAAGGACTACCCGGAAATCGAGGCCGACGACAAGATAGTTGACAACGCCTGCATGCAACTCGTGATGCGCCCCGAACAGTTCGACGTGATGCTGCTGGAGAACCTCTACGGCGACATCGTCTCTGATTTGTGCGCCGGACTCGTCGGCGGTTTGGGGTTAGTGCCCGGCGCGAACATAGGCGAACTCGGCGCGGTCTTCGAGGCCGTCCACGGCTCAGCACCCGACATCGCCGGACAGAACATCGCCAACCCGACCGCCCTTCTACAATCCGGCATACTCATGCTCCGACACCTCAACGAGCGCGAGGCGGCAGACCGGATAGAGCGCGCGATGCTCAAGGTCTATAAGGAAGGGAAAGTCCGCACGCGCGACGTTGGCGGCACGGCCCGCACCAACGAGTTCGCCCGCGCCATCGTCGAGGCGATGGAGTGAAGCGGAAAAAGCTCGGTTGGAAAAAGCCGGAGGCGGCCCAAATTATTGACAGTAGCCCGTGGGCGTCATATATTGCGTGCGCCTGACGAGGCAAATTGACTCTCCGCGGCGTTCCGAACCTCGCTACACCACGGTTGACGTTTTGTAACGCTTTCATTGATTCGTTCAATTTCCGCCAACTCATAAATCCTCGGACAGAACCCGCGTTAAATTGGAGGTTGCGATATGCGCCCGATTCACGATCTATCTCGACGCAGTACGTCGTCGGCATTAAGAGGCAATGCAAACAGGAGTATGGCTTTGAGAAACGCCGCGCTCCTTTGCGGAGTGTTTTTGCTGATGTCGCTCACGACGCGCGGACAAACCTTCTCAAGCGGCTCGACAGGGGCCGACGGCGCGCTCGATTTGACAAGCGGTAGCTTAACGCTTCAGTTGCCCGACTCCGGCGTTTTTAATTTTACGACGGTGAACGTTCCCTCTGGTAGAACCCTGAACTTTACACGCAACCTCCGAAACACTCCGGTCATCATCCTCGCGCAGGGGAGCGTAAACGTCGGCGGCGAGATTAATCTGGGTGGCGGCTGTTCGGGTGATTGCCCTACCATCGGGGGATTTAGCGGCGGCGCATTTAATCAACCCGGCTTCGGCCCGGGCGGCGGTCAGCCGTCGCCGGGCGATACGAACGGGAAGTGGGTGGGGCCGTTGTCGCTCGTGCCGATTATCGGAGGGTCAGGCGGCGCGAGCAGCGGAGGGGCGGGCAACGGAGGGGGGGCAATAGTCGTAGCGTCCTCGACCTCAATAACGGTGAGCGGGCGCATTTTTGCCAACGGGAATTGCGGTGCCACTGGTAGCTGCTCCACGGCGGGAAACGGTTCCGGGGGGGCTATCCGTCTGGTTGCAAATTCGGTCACGGTTACAAGTTCGGGCCTTCTACGAGCCACTTCAAATGCCGGTGCTGCGTATCACGGGATAATTCGTATCGAGGCTACTTCGGGAGCTTTCGCCGGCACGTCAACTCCCGCGCCAATCCTGTCAACAACCATCAACCCGGTGATTGTGGCTAACAGCAACACGCCTTCGCTGACCATCACCTCGATCGCAGGCTTCCTCGTGCCGAGCAACCCCGCGGCCCGCTCCGATCTTGTGGACTTGATGCTCCCCTCTCAACTTACAGACCCGATCAGCGTGGTCGTGCGCGGCCACAACATTCCCGTCGGCACGCAGGTGAAGATGGCCGTTGGAGGTTCGAGCGCGACGACCACGACGGCTAACCTCTCCGGCACGCTAGACTCTTCGTCGGCGACGCTAACCGTGTCGGGCCTGAGCCGTACATCGGCGAGCACGCTGTTTGTCTTCGCCACGTTCAGTGCGCCGAGCGGCGCGCAGGCATTCAACCCGCGGGGCCGTAACCACGTGGCGCGGATTCGTGTCGGAGCGACACTCGGCGGCACGCCCAAGCTCGCCTTTCTGCGCGCCGACGGCACCGAGATTGACGCCGCGAAGTTGTCGCCGGAATTCCTGAAACAGTTCAAGCCTTAGACGTCACCGCAATCACCCGACTGCTTCAGCGCCATACGGCCCGAAGGCGTTGCACGTGAGACTCGATTCACGAGGACGCAGAGAATAAGTCTGAGTTATGGACGCGCCTGAAGTAGGAGCGAGCGTGCACGGCTGGGTAAGTAGGCTAGGCAGCGATGAAACGACCTCCAACATTACCCAAACCCGTCGTCGGGCTGTTTCAGTTGTGCGTCGGGCCGTTTCAGCGCGGGCTTGACGGATCGCGCCGCAAGAATGTGCGCGTTCGCTTATCGCTGCTCATAGTGGCCTCGCTGGCCGCGATTTCACCGCTCGCTATTAACCTCGCTTTGCGCCCTACGTCGCAAAAACAAAGAGGCCCTGAATTTTCAGAAGAACTTAGAAACAAAGGCTCCGACTCAAACCGTGGACTCAACAACTCCGCCCGACCGCAGCCGAGTGGCGTTCAGACCGAGGCGCAGGCCAACGACGGCTACGGAGGCTCCGGCGTCAGCGTCGGATTTCAGAACTCCGCGAGCGGCCAAAGCAGCTCTGGAAGCGGGGTTACTGTTGCCTTCCAAAATCTGACGAGCGGGGGCGGCGGCTCGGCCAGCGGCGGAGTAACTGTAGCGTTCAAAAACGCGGGTAGCGGAGCAAACGACGCACTGAGTCCGGGCGTCAGCGTCGCCTTTGAGTCCGGCCCCACTCCGACGCCGAGTCCCACGCCGCCGCCGCCCACCACTCCGCAACGCAGGCCGTTAATCTTCGTTCCCGGTATCGCAGGGAGTCGCCTCGACGATGCCCTCGGCACGAAAATCTGGCCGCCGCCCGACAAACTCGAATTCGCCAAGCCTACTTCGCCGAGCGGCTTCACGCGGATCTCGCTCGATCCTTCAGCGTTTTTCGCGTCCTCGAGTATCGTCGTCCCCGATGTGATACGAATCTATGAGCAGGAGTCCGACCCCGCGAAGAGTAACATCTATTCGTTGTTCCTGTCGGCGCTGACGGCCCGCGGCGGCTACGTCGAGTATCAGGTAACGAAGCCTGAGATGAGAACTGCGGGTGGCTGCGATCTCAGCCAGAAAGCGAACACCCCCACTCTCTTCGTCTTCGCCTACGACTGGCGTAAGAGTAACGAGGAGAACGCCGCGCTGCTCAGCAGCTACGTTCGATGCGTGCAGAAGCTCTACGACGATAACACCGACGTTGACATCGTCGCACACAGCCAAGGCGGCCCTTTGGCGCGTCGCTACTTGCTCAATCACCCGACCTCGCATCACGTCAAAAAGTTCATCAGCATCGCGTCTCCTTGGTTAGGCGCACCCAAGGCTATTAACGTCCTAGAGACTGGGGAGTTTTCCGACCCTTCGATGCCAATCTATCTCAAGGATTACTTCATTGATCCCGTCAAAGACTTTGGCACGCGGCGCATCTTCAAATATCTGACGAAATACTACCCCGGCGAGCACGAACTGATTCCCAGTAGGGCCTACTTCAAGCTCGCCGGAAGTCCGTCGCCCTACATCTTCAATAATAAGAGCCTGAGCTATGACGAAACCGTCTCGCTCCTCGACGCGCAATTCAGTTCAAGCCCTGGGAGTAGGGGCCGCACTTTCCACGACCATTCCGGTCAGGACGACTGGAGCGACCCGAACAATCCGGTGAACACAAACGTGGAGTACCATCACCTCTACGGCGTTAAGACCGTGAAGGCTGACACCGTCGGCTCGGTTGTGGAGAGGATTATTAAGAGCTGCCCACCCCTTCTGCCGTGCGTCACGCTTCCGCCCGTGTTCATGGTAAGACCCGTCGAAGGGGACGGGACTGTGCCGACACTCAGTGCCCTACGCGACGCAAGCCTCAACGCGCCGGGCGTGTCGTTGAGTTCAGGCAGGATCAAGGTCTTCCGATGCCCGGCCCATTGTGACGCGCGAGATTTTCTTTACGACCACACGGGACTGATGAACAACGCCGATGTCCAGAACGAGATTCTCAACATTCTGCAATCGCCGTTTGCGGCGTCGCCGTCTGCGGGCGCGGGTAGCGACGAGGGTCTTGAAAGCGTCCCAGTCCAACCGGCCTATTATTTTACGGTAATCAACATCGCATCGGCGGCGATTCAGAACAACAACGGCAACGTCACGAACCCGCTGGCTGACCCCCCCGACACAAACACCCCCGAGATCACATCGTATGTAATCGGCGAACAGTCTTTCACGTCAATCATACCTACCGGTCAGAGCTACACTATAAGCTTGCGCTCGGGCGAAAGCCCGATGGCTATTGAGTTGACGCAGGGAGATGGCGTTAGCACCACGCAGGCGATCCGCTATCAGGACTTCTCCGTGCCGCCGAATGTGAACCTTCAACTGCAAATCACACCGCAAGGCGTCGGCGCTCTTCGGTTTGACGCGGACGGAGACGGGACGTTTGAATCGGCTGTCGAGCCTAAGGCTTCGGTCGCGGGCGCGGTTGCACAGGACACGGACCCGCCCGTCGTCAAGGCCAGCGGGATTGTGCAAGGGGGAAGCCTCTTGATTACGCTCGACGCTTCGGATAACAACTCCGGTGTGAAGGCGACCTTCTTCTCGCTCGACGGAACAAACTTTCAAACCTACACGGCCCCGTTCGTTGTGGATGCCATCCGCCCACCAGTCGTCTATGCCTTCGCCGACGACAACGTAGCCAACCGCTCAAGCCTCATTGCTTTCTACCCTTCGTCCACAGGCAACCAGATTGACAACGCGCAGTTCTTCGTCCGCCAGCACTACCTCGATTTCCTCAACCGCGAGCCGGACGCGTCGGGGCTTGCCTTCTGGACTAACGAGATTACGAAGTGCGGGGCGGACACGCAGTGTCAGGAGGTCAAGCGCGTGAACGTCAGCGCGGCTTTCTACCTCTCGATTGAGTTTCAGGAGACGGGGTATCTCGCGTACCGCGCTTACAAGGCCGCATACGGAAACATTCAGGGTAAGCCCGTGCCGATAACGCGCGAGGAGATGCTTGCCGACATGCAGCAGATCGGGCAGGGCATCGTCGTCGGCGTTGGCGATTGGGAGCAGCGTCTGGAGCAGAACAAGCGCGACTACTTCGACCAACTGGCCGCGCGCGAACGGTTCACGACTCTGTACCCGCAATCAATGACGCCGGAGCAGTTGGTTGACGCACTGAACGCTAATGCTGGAGGCGCACTCTCGCAAGCGGAGCGCGACGCGCTGGTCGGCGATCTAAAGAGCGGCGCGAAGACTCGCGCGCAGGTCTTAAGGGCGGTGGCGGAAGACGCAGACCTCACGCGCGCCGAGACGAACAAGGCGTTCGTCCTGATGCAATACTTCGGCTACCTCCGCCGCAACCCCGACGACGTGGGTTTCGACGGGCAGCCCGATCCGACCTTCTCCGGCTACAACTTCTGGCTCTCGAAGTTGAATCAATTCAACGGCAACTTCGTCAAGGCCGAAATGGTCAAGGCCTTCATATCCTCCATCGAGTACAGGCAAAGATTCTCCACGAATTAAAGTGCCCGCGGGCGTCGAAAACTCTTGACAGTTTCCGGCGCGCGGGCATAGATTCTCCTACGCATCTCCGAAATTTAAGCCGAACCGTTTAATCGTCTCAGCGTCCCGGAAGCGTCCGCGCCGGACGTGCGCGTTGCGCGCCGCCGGACGCGACCGTAGAAATTCTCTCCCCGCTTGAAAGCGGCCCAACCTCGCCCGCGCCGCCACGGGTTTTCACGCGCGGGCCGTCGTGCGCCCGGCGCGTTTATTTGTCAACAAAAGAGTCTGCCGCCGTCGTCGTCCAAACGTTCAAACGCCTTTGGGCAGGAGGAAAGTATGTTTCAAGCGCGCCTTGTCAACCCTAGTTTCAGAAAAACTTTCAGCGCCGCGCTGGCGTTGATGCTCACTTTGGCCGTACTGCCGACCTTGCGACCCGCCGCGTCGAAGACGACGGCGAAGGTGAAGCCCTCGAAGACGGTCGCCTCGTCGCAAGACGTGCAGACGCCGTTCGTGCCAAACATCGCGCCGGGTTCGGCCTACCGACAGACAAATCTTATTTCCGACATACCGGGCTTCGCGCCCGTCCTCGACCCGCTCCTCGTCAACCCGTGGGGCCTGACCTTCAGAGGCACCAGCCCCTTCTGGGTCGCCAACGCCGGGTCGAGCACGACGCAGCTCATACGCGACCCGAACGGGGGGGCCGGGCCTGTCGTCCTCAACCCGAACCCGCAGACCATCAACATTCCGGGCCAACTGCCGACGGGGACGGTCGGCAACTCGACCTCCGACTTCCAAATCACGCCGCCCGGCGGCGGCACGCCCGCAGCCGCAAACTTCATCTTCGACTCAATCACCGGCAACATCACGGCTTGGAACGGCGCGAGCGGCACGATGGCGCAGAACGTCGTCTCGATGCCGGGCCACGTCTGGACGGGCCTCGCCATCGGCGCCAGCACCACCCCTGCCGGCAACCGGCTCTACGCCGCCGACTTCGAGCTGAACCACATAGACGTCTTCAACGGCACGTTCACGGCGACGACCGTCACGGGCGGCTTCATTGACGCGACCGTCCCGGCTGACTACCACCCCCACAACATCCAGAACCTCGGCGGCTCGCTCTACGTTACCTACGCGAAGTTCGACCCCAGCGTGCCCGTTACGCACCGCGCGACCGGGGTCGGACTCGGCCTCGTCCGCAAGTTCAACACCGACGGCGTACGCGACCTGACCTTCGCCATCAACGACGTCAGCACCAACCCGTCCAGCCAGCTCAACGCGCCGTGGGGCTTGGCGATTGCGCCCGCCTCCTTCGGCATCTTCGGCGGCGCGCTCCTCGTCGGAAACTTCGGCGAGGGCAATCCTTCAATCCACGCCTACAACTCTACGACCGGCGCTTTCCTCGGCACGCTCCAGAACGAAGACGGCGTAGGCATCGAGATTGACGAACTCTGGGCCTTGCAGTTTGGAAACGGCGGAAACGGCGGCGACCCGAACACGCTCTACTTCACCGCCGGAACAGCCGAAGAGGAACACGGACTCTTCGGCAAGCTCAACCCTACGACCGCCACCGCGACCTCGCTCGTCGAGTTCGCAACCGACAACTTCTCCGTTGACGAAGCTGGCGGCCACGTTGACTTCACGGTCATCCGCACGGGCGACACTTCCGCGCCGGCCACCGTCAACTTCAACACCTTCGACGAATCGCGGGCGGGCCACGCCTCGCAGAAGAGTGACTACGAAATCTCGCTCGGCACGATCAAGTTCGCCCCGGGCGAGACGTCGAAGACTTTCCGGATCCTCATTGTCAACGACAACTTCGTCGAAGGCGACGAGACCATCTCTCTCGCGCTCTCGAACCCGACGGGCACGGGCGTCGGACTCGGAAGCCCGAACATCGCCGAGGTGAAAATTCTCGACAACGACACGACGCCGTCCGCCACCAATCCGATTGATAACTCGTCCTTCTTCGTACGCCAACACTACCTCGACTTCCTCAACCGCGAACCCGACACCGCGGGCCTCAACTTCTGGACGAACACAATCGAGTCGTGCGGCGGCGACGCGCAGTGCCGCGAAATCCGCCGCATCAACGCGAGCGCGGCCTTCTTCCTCTCAATCGAGTTCCAGAAGACGGGACTGCTCGCCTACATGACGCACCGCGCCGCCTTCGGCCCGGTAGCCGCCGGCGCCTTCGCCAGCGTGCCCATCCTCTACGGCAACTTCGAGCGCGACACGCAGGCGCTTCAACAAAACCTCGTCTTCGGCCAGTCGAACTTCGACACGCAACTCGAAGCCAACAAGGTGGCCTACTTCAACGAGTTCGTCACGCGCCCGGAGTTCGTCGCCAAGTATCCTTCGACGCTTACAAACGACCAGTACGTTGATAACCTGCTCACCACGGCCAACCTGTCGCCGAACGATTTCACCGTCAACATGACGACCACGCAGGAGGCGCCGCCCGCCAACCCGACGACCACGGGCGGCGCGCGCCGTCCGGCCTCTTACGGCACGGCGCGCTTCCAGTTCAACGCCGGCCTGACGGCGTTGACGTTTACGGCGACGGTCAACAACATTGACTTCACAGGCTCGCAGACCGCCGACACCAACGACAACCTGACCAACGCGCACATCCACGCCAGCGCGACCGACCCGCCGCCGCCCACCCGCCCCGTGGTCTTCGGCTTCATCGGCACGCCCTTTAACGACAACAACCCGAACGACGCGGTTGTGACGCCCTTCGCTTCGGGCGTCGGCGGCACCGTCAGCTCCAAGTGGGACGCGCCCGAAGGCAACAACACGACGCTCGCCGCCCAACTCGACAACCTTCGCAACGGTCGCGCCTACATCAACTTCCACACCGTCCAGTTCGGCGGAGGCGAGGTGCGCGGCAACTTCCCCGCGCTCATCGCCTTCCGCGACTCGCTCGTCGCGGGCCTGAACGGAGCGACCGAGACGCGCGCAACGGTGCTGCGCAAGGTCGCCGAGTTCCAGTTCTTGCAGGCGCGCGAGCTTAACGCCGCTTTCGTCACGATGGAATACTTCGGCTACCTCCGACGCGACCCCGACACCGCCGGATTCAACTTCTGGTTCGACAAGCTCAGCAGCTTCAACGGCAACTTCGTACAGGCCGAGATGGTTAAAGCCTTCATCACCTCATCCGAATACCGTCAACGCTTCGGGCCAAGCTAAAAGAAATAGAGGCTAAGGGGGAAAAAAAAAAAGGGAAATAAAAAAAAAAGGGTTTTTATACACCCCTATTTTTTTCCCCCC
>Ga0081539_10002203_pt1 | contig 28490 bp, 20 predicted proteins | sample TabmetS4T2R2_FD_71023 | JGI IMG/M metagenome (GOLD analysis project Ga0081539, IMG submission 71023) | Tabebuia heterophylla rhizosphere microbial communities from the University of Puerto Rico - S4T2R2 | ecosystem: Host-associated > Plants > Roots > Rhizosphere ... | reverse complement strand
TGGGTGGCCGAAGTCTTGGAAGGGTGCGGGCATGAGGTCATCGTCGCTGATCCGAACTTCGCGCTGATGTATGCGACCCGTAGCCGCCGAGTGAAGACGGATGCCCGTGACGCTCGCGCGCTGTGTGAGGCGTGCCGGGTGGGTGCTTATCGCGCGGTGCTGAGGCGTTCACCTCGACAGCGTCAACGCCAAGCGCGACTTGCCGTGCGCGACTCATTGGTCAGAAGTCGCACCCAGCAGATTAACCTCGCGCGGGCGCTGCTTCGTGGTGCAGGGCTGAGGCTGCGGAGCGGGTCAGCCGAGAGCTTCGCCCGCCGGGTTGAGGAGTTGAGCCTGGATGAGAGCTTGCGCCGGATGATTGCACCGTCTTTGGTCGTCATCCGAGCCGTGAGCGAAGAACTAGCGAGTTGCGACCGGCAGTTGGCCTCGGAGGCGCGCTCTGATGAGGTGGTTAGCAGGTTGATGAGTGTGCCAGGGGTCGGGGTGCTGACGGCGCTCTCGTTCGTCTCAGCCCTGGATGAAGTGGGGCGCTTTCGGCATGCCAAGCAGGTGAGAGCTTACCTGGGGCTGGTGCCCAGTGAGCACAGCAGTGGCGAGCGGCAACAGCGCGGGCATATTACGAAGGCAGGCAACAGCCGTGTGCGCCGCCTGCTGGTCGAATGCGGGTGGAATATCCTGATCAGGCCATCAGAGGCGAGCCGGCCTTTGCGACAGTGGGGCCAGAGGATCGCGCACCGACGAGGCCGCAGAGTGGCAGCGGTGGCCGTGGGGCGCAAACTGGCTGGCATTCTCTTTGCGCTCTGGCGTGACGAGAGCCAATACGATGCCGGGTGCGCTCGCGGCTGAGGCCATGAGGCGAGTCGAAGCCCCGGCTCGGCGTGGACTCGGAGTGCTCGAAGAGAGGGGGCGGCGAGTACGTAAATCCGCTTGGGACTAAAGAGCCCGACCTAGAGATTGTGCCGCCGCTCCTCGGATGACCAATGATGCGTCGCCCTCTGCAATTGATGAGGGCCAGAGTTGAGCGCGGACAGAAGGGTGAAAGAGCACTTCGTGGCAAGGGGCGGTTGTGTCTTGACACCGGCCAGCCGCTTCACAGAAGCGATTTTCAGTTGGGTGCGGAACAAAGCCATTAACCACAGAGGCACAGAGGACACGGAGCGGGCACAGAGAATAAATCCCTCTGTGCAATCTCTGCGTCCTCTGTGCCTCCGTGGTTAGCTTTCCTTCCCTCACACTCAAGCGAAAATTGCTCTAAGCGACCGAAGCAGGCCGCGCAACACGAACGCCCGCGAATCCGTAGAAGGTTCACGGGCGTTCGTCTGCGTGTAAAAGTCTTTAAGGCTTTTTCGTCGTCGGCTTCGACTCAGCCTCTCGCTTCGCCTCGTTAAGCTTGCGCGCGCGCTCAAGCTCGCTTCTTCCTTCCTCCTTCCGCCCCGCCTGCATCAACGCGCGCCCCAACTGATAATGCCCGTCAGCGATTTCTTCATCGAGTTTTACAGCCGCGCGCAACTCTTCGACGGCGCGCACCGCGTCGCCCGCCTGCGCCAGCGCGCGCCCCAAAGCGAAGTGCGTGTCGAACTCCTGCGGGTACTCTCGCGCAGCCTGTTCGAGCAAGGGAAGCGCACGCGCCGCGTCGCCGCGCGTCAAGTAAAGGTCGCCGAGCGTGAAGGCAGCGCGCGCATCCTTGGGGTCGCGCCGCAAAACTTCCGTGAGCACTCGCTCCGCGTCCTCGTAGCGATAGAGCTTCCAGTAGAGATAGCCCAATCCGTATCGCACGGCATTTGATTCGGGCGCGAGCCGGACTGCGCGCTCGTATGCTTCGGCGGCTTCGGGCGTGCGGCTCGCGCCGTCGAGCGCGTCACCGTAGATCGTCCACAATTCGCTCGTCCCTTCGTCTAGGTCGAGCCGCCTGCGCAAGACCGTCGCGGCCTCGGCGTACCGGCGCTGGCGCATGAACGACTGCGCCGCCAACTCTAGAAGCGCGGCATCGCGCGGCGCGCGCGCGAGAAGTTGCGCTATCTCGCGGCTCGCCTCCTGAAAACTCTCCGTCCCGACGAGCGCCACGACCAGAGCGCGCCGCGCCGCCTCGTTTTCGGGTTCGAGCGCGAGCGCGCGCCGCAGGCTCGGAACAGCCGCCTCAAACTCGCCCTTCCGCACGAACGCGAGTCCGATGTTGAAGTGCGCGCCCGCGAGTTTCGGGTCAATCGCAGCCGCGCGACTCCAAGCCTCCACGGCCTCATCCGTCTTGCCCTGCCGGTTTCGCGCCACGCCCAAGTTCACCCACGCGCGCGCGTCCTCCGGCGCGGCGCGCACAACCTCTTCCCACAAACTCTCCGCCCCGCCCCAGTCGCCCGCCGCCTCGCGCTCGCGCGCCGACTCGTAGAGCGCGCGCAGCCTCTCGTCGCCCGCCTGCCGCGCGCTCGTCTGCGCCGCCGACACCGGCGCGGCGAGTAGTAGAAGACAGGCTGTGACCATTAACTTCATCGCTAAAGCTCTCATGCGCTTCGCACGACGCGCTTCCTCGCCGCGCAATTCTACAAGGTCGGACGCGGCGAACGGAAATCCATTCGACTGAGACACAGCCCCGTTCGTCCGGCGTGTGATAAAGTAGCGCGAACGCTTGTATGTCGAAAGCTTCCGACGCCACACAACTCCTACGCGGCGCGCGCGTCGTCACGCCTTCGGGCGTACGTGAGCGCGCCGCCGTCTTGTTGCGCGGCGGACGCATCATTCGCATCTACGACGACCCGAAAAGAATCAGGCGACCGAAGGGCGCGGACACGTTCGACCTCAACGGCCTCACCATCTTCCCCGGCTTCATAGACCTACACATTCACGGCTCAACCGGCGTTGACACGATGGAGGCCGACGCGAAAGACCTCCACGCGGTCGCGCGCTTCCTCGCCTCAAACGGCGTCACCTCTTGGCTTCCGACGCTCGTTCCCGCGCCCCTCGAAGACTACCGGCGCGCCGTCCGCGCAATCGAAAAGTTAATCCGCGCGCAGGACGCGCAAGCGGCTGTTGCGGCGCGCGCCGTCGGCCTCCACTACGAAGGCCCTTTCGTCAACGAGCGCCAATGCGGCGCGCTCCGCGCGCGCTTCTTCCGCGCGTTCAAAAATCTTTCCGACTTCGATGAACTGCCAACGCTTCGCTCCGAAGGCGCGGCCCACATGATGACGCTCGCGCCCGAAGTCGAAGGCGGCGTCGAACTCGTACGCCTCCTCGCGCGACGCGGCTGGGTCGCTTCAATCGGACACACGCGCGCCGAAGTCGAAACGCTCGAACGCGCGCGTGCGGCGGGCGCGCGACACATGACCCACTTCCTCAACGCGATGTCGCCTCTACATCAACGCTCGCCCGGCCCCGTCGGTTGGGGCTTGACCGCGGACGACGTGTCGGTTGACCTGATAGCCGACCGAATCCACAGCCATCCTCTCATGCTCCGTCTCGTCCTTCGCTGCAAAACGACGGCGCGCGTCGCGCTCATCAGCGACGCGGTCGCGCCCGCCGGACTCGGCGACGGCGAATACGAAGTCTGGGGCGAGACCATCACCGTCCGCGAAGGCCGCACGAGCAACACGAATGGAAGCATCGCAGGCTCCGTCATCACGTTGCTCGACGCCGTACGCAACGCGCGCGCGCTCGGTTTGACGGAAACGGACATCGCGCGCGTCGCGTCGCTCAACCCCGCGCGCCTGCTCGGACTCGACAACGACCGCGGCTCTATCGAAGAAGGGAAACGCGCAGACCTCGTCGCGCTCGACCGCGAAGGACGCGTGCGCCTCACACTCGTCGGCGGACGCATCGCCTTCATCGAGAAATGATGAATGCGGAATGATGAATGATGAATTAAACGCAAGGTGTCTTTAATTCATCATTCATCATTCCGCATTCATCATTCATCATTTCTCATAAACTCCCGCGCGCCTGTAAGACTCATCGAGCAGTTCAACGGGATGGCAGACGTTGAGACGCAGCCCCGCGAGGCGCGCGCCCGCGCCAATCTGCATGTGGCATCCGGGATTGCCCGTGGCGACGACGCTCGCGCCGGTCTCGCTGACGTGCCTGAGCTTCTCGTCCAACACACGCGTCGAAAGTTCGCGCTCAAGAAGGTTATAGACGCCTGCGCCGCCGCAGCAAACGTCGCTGCCTTCGAGCGGCGCGAGGCTTAGACCCGCAATCGCGGCGAGCACGCGCAGAGGCTCGACCTGCGCCTTCTGCCCGTGCAGAAGATGACAAGAAGCGTCGTAGGTCGCCGTCAACTCGTCGAGCCACGCGCCCTCGCGCACGCCCGTCGTCGAAAGCTGCTGGCTCACGTCGCGCACGCGCGCGCTGAAACTTCGTGCGCGCTCGGCGAACTCCACGTCGCGCGCAAGAAGGTGCGCGTACGACTTGAGCATCGCGCCGCACCCGCCCGCGTTCGTCACGATGGCCGCGTCCGACGCCTTCCCGACAATCGCGCCCGTCGTCGCCTCCGACGCTTCATTCTCCGGCGTCTCGAACGCCTCGATGTTTCGACGCGCGAGCGCGCGAGAGCCTTCGATGTCGCCCGCGTGCGCGTGGAGCGCGCCGCAGCAAACTTGACCGCGCGGCGCGCTCACGCGGCAGCCGTTCGCCTCCAACACGCGCGCCGTCGCGCGGTTGACGCGCGCGAACAGACCTTCCGTCACGCAACCCTCGAACAGAAGCGCCGTCGCCGTGTGCCTGTCATCATCCTTCGCGCCCTTGTCGTCAAACTTCGCGCGCTTGTCATCCAACGTCGCGCTCTTGTTATCGAACCGCGCGCGCTTGTTGTCTGAGGCTTCCTCGCGCGCATCGCCGACGCCCGCCGTGTCCGTCTCTTCAACATCAGTTTGAGCGCCGCGCGCCTTCGTGAACTGAGCGCGGCGCGCCGCTCGTTCGCCGAGACGCGCGGGCGCGGAGCTTTCGAGAAGCGCGACGGCGAACTCGATGCGCGACGGGAGAAGCTTCGTCAACTTCGACGCGAGCAGAAGGCGCGGAATGCGCGAGTCGCGCAGCAGGCGCGCGAGAAGAAAGGCGAATCGCAGACGCGCGGGCCGCGTCCAGACGTGGCGCAAAACGAAGCGAAGCGTGCGCGAAGTCCAACCCTTGCGTTGTCCATTGTCGGCAATACGAGCGCGCGCGGCTTCGAGGAGTTGGCCGTACTCGACGCCCGCCGGGCAAACGCTCTCGCACGCGCGGCAACCCAAACAGCGTTCGATGTGGCGCGAAAACGAGCGCGACTCGACCGCGAGACGCCCCTCTTCGACCGCGCGCATCAAGTAGATTCGACCGCGCGGGCCGTCGTTCTCGTCGCCCGTGTGAACGTAGGTCGGGCACGCTTCGAGGCACAGGCCGCAGTGAACGCACGCGAGCAGCTTGTGCTCCTCGTCGGCCAACGCGCACGCGAGTTGTGTCTGTCTCTCTTGCATCAAGTCAATCTTTCCGCGTCGCACTCAAAGAGAAGCGACCGGGAGAGAAAACGTCTGACGGGTCGAGTTGCCTCTTCACGCGCGACATCAAAAACGACGACGACCCGGTCAACCCCCACACGTCGAACTTCTCCTTCAAAACGGACGGCGCGCGTTCGACGACCAGCGCGCCGCCAGCCGCGCGCGCCGTCTCGCGCAAACGCAGCAGCGACGCCGACGTCTCGGCGATGTCGCGCTCAACTGAATCGAACACACGCAAACGCCCGTCGCCCGCGCCCGCGTGCCACGCCCCGACGCGCGCCCTCTCTTCGCCGAGCGCGTCGAGAAGCGCGCCGAGTTTCGACGCAAGGACGCCCGCGCGCCAGACGAGGCCGTGAGTCGCGCTCGTTGGCGCGTCGGCCAAGCGTGTCCAGAGCGCGCCGTCGTCCGCCGACGTTTCCATCTGAGCCTCCGGCGCGATTGGCCCGACAGTGCCTTCCGCGCGCGCGAGTTGATACTCGACTCCTTCAGCCGTCCCCGCGAAGCGCGCCAGCAACGCGAACCCTTCGTCTTCCGACTGAACTCCGACCGCCGCAGCCATGCGCGGCGACAACAACTCGACCGCGGCGGGAAGCAACTGCGCGCCGGCGAGCGCGCGTGCCGCATTGAACAGTCTATTTAAATCGCTTGCGCGCGCGACGAGCGTCGCCTCGCGCGGCGGTCGCGGTCGAAGCTTGAACGTGAGTTCGAGTATGAGTCCGAGCGTCCCATAGCTCCCGACGAAGAGTTTGCAAAGGTCGTAGCCCGCGACGTTTTTCACCACGCGGCTTCCGACGCGAATGATTCTGCCGTCGGCGAGAAGAACCGTCATGCCGAGCACGTGCGCGCGCGGCGTGCCGTACGCGAGCGTTTGCGCGCCGCCCAATCCGGTGGCGGCCACGCCGCCGAGCGTTGCGCGCGCGCCGCACGGCGCATCGAGCGGAAGCCACTGACCCGCGCGCCCCGCCTCGCGGTTGAAGTCGGCGAGACTCAGACCCGCGCCCACGGTCGCAACCAAATCGGCTGGCTCGTGCGCGACGACGCGCGACATGCGCGCGGTCTTGACGACGACGCAACGACCGTGCACGACGTTTCCAACGTCGAGCCAACTACACGCGCCCGCCGGAACGACCGAGAGGCCCGACGACGCGGCGAGACGCACGACCTCGCGCGCCTCTTCAGCCGTCGCGGGCGAGACGGCAAACGTTCCGACACCGTCGCCTTCATCTTCAACCCACGTGTCGCCCACTATCCCCGCGAACGACTTCGACGCGTCGCGCGCGACTGTCGCCGACGAAGTTTTCACCACTGAAGCAGTCGCCGGAAAAGCATTCGTCTCGGATGCGTTCGTTGATGAAGCAGTCGCTTCAGTCCCCCCGCTCAAAGCCGCGTCGGATGAATGAACGACTGGCTCGGTCGCTCTCTGTTCCGCCTCGCCTTCCTTTTGCCCTTTGCCTTTTGCCTCTTGCCTGTTGCCTTCAGAAACCGCCTCTTGCCTTTTGCCTTTGGAACTCGCCCCTTGCCTTTTGCCTTCGGCGACGCCGCGCGCCTCGCCGCAGCCCTTGAGCACGGGAATGATTTTGCCGGGGTTGCAAAGCCCCGCCGGGTCGAAGGCGGCGCGCACTTGAAGCATCGCGGCGAGCGTCGAGTCGTCGAAGACGAGCGAGATGTACTCGCGTTTGTCTAGTCCGACGCCGTGCTCGCCCGTTATCGTCCCGCCCGCGCGCACGCACGTCTCCATGATCTCGCGCCCGGCCTTCTTCACGCGCACGACCTCTTCCGCGTCGCGCATGTCGCAGCAGATTATCGGGTGAAGGTTTCCGTCGCCCGCGTGAAAGACGTTTGCGACTCTCAGGTTATACTTCGCGCCGATTCGATAAGTCGCCGCGAGCACTTCCGGCAGGCGCGAGCGCGGGACGACGCCGTCCTGCAACATTATGTCGGGCGAGATGTGGCCCATCGCGCCGAACGCGCCCTTGCGAGCCGCCCAAAGCCGCTTTCGCTCCGCCTCGTCAGCCGCGAGACGCACACTTCGCGCGCCGCTCCGCGCGCAGATTTCGCGCACGCGCGCGACCTCTTCGTCAATCCCTGCTTCGAGTCCGTCCAACTCGACGAGCAGAGCGCCCGCCGCGTCCGCCGGCAGTCCGGCGGCGAAGACGCTCGCTTCGACCGCGCGAATCGTCGCGCCGTCAACCATCTCAAGCGCCGCCGGGATTATCCCTTCGGCGATGACGGCGGAGACGGCGCGGCTCGCATCGTTGATGTCCGTGAAGTCGGCGAGCAGCGTCCGAACGGAAGGCGCGACGGGCATCAAACGCAGCGTCGCCTCGGTCGCAACGCCGAACGTTCCTTCCGAGCCGACGAAGACGCCGAGCAGGTCGTAGCCCGCGGCGTGCGCGCCCGCTCCCCCCAAGTCAACGACGCGCCCGTCCGAGAGAACGACGCGCGCGCCGACGACGTGGTCGGTCGTCGTCCCGTACTTCAGGCAATGTATGCCGCCCGCGTTCTCCGCGAGATTGCCGCCAATCGTGCAACTGCCTTGGCTCGAAGGATCGGGCACGTAATGCAAACCGTGGCGCGCGACCGCGCGCGAGACGTGCGCGTTGACGACGCCCGCCTCGACCACCGCCAGACGATTCTCCACGTCAACTTTCAGCACGCGGCGCATTCGCGCCAACTCCACACACACGCCGCCGCTCACGGCGACCGCGCCGCCCGACAATCCAGTCCCCGCGCCGCGCGGCACGAGCGCGACGCCCTCTCGATGAAGAAGCCGCAACACTTCGGAGACTTCATCGGTTGACTCAGGGAAGACGACCGCGCGCGGCCTGTGCTTGTAGTGCGTCAGCCCGTCGCACTCGAAGACGAGCAACTCCTCCGGGTCTGCGACGACCTGTCCGGGCTTGAGTAAGGCACGAAGATTTTTGACGAGCGCGTCCACCAGAATATGCCAGTGCTTAGCTATCCCTTGATGCGTGTCAGCGCTGCCTTGCCGGGATATCTCCCGACTGCGCTCAACGCCTGACGCTCTAAAATTTGGTCGCTGTGATTGAGCTGTAGGATTCGAGCAGTGACTTCGCCGATTGTCGTTATAGGAAGAATGACGGCCAGCGATAATCGAAAATGATCCGCCCAATGATCTGTTCGAGGGTTGAAGAATCTACTGAACTCGCCCGACTCCGAAACAGAGCCGACATCGCTTCCCTTATGACGATTACAGAAGACGCAGGCGTATGCAAGGTTGTCCAGCTCGGACGAGCCGCCATGTTTGAGACTGATGATATGTTCGACTTCGCAACCGAAGAAAGTATCTTCTTCGGCGATCAGGCAATACTCACAAAGAAAATCCGCGCGCCCGGCGACTTCGCGTCGAACCTCCGGGCTAATGTATCTACTCATCAGCGATATACCGCCGTGCGCGTGCTTTCGCCAGTCTCATCAGATGTTCCAGTTGAAGATAGTGATCCAACTCCGATTTTTCGTCGGGGGAGAGAGAGTCTGTTCTCTCGCGTTGAATCAAGTCGGCGACGCGCTCTTTAGCGCTTTCGGACGGATGAAATGCCACGACGTTCCGCGGGCTTGTTCCGGCAGCGATAAATTCGATGACTTCTTCGTAAGCTCTCAAGGTGCTCATAACGGCCTCAGTTTAACCCCCGGTAAATATTTTGACGAGCGCGTCCACAGGGTTTGTTGAAAAGTGCGTCGGAAAAATTTTAGCGGAAGGCGACGGCCAATGATACACTACGCGCCCGTTGATTTCGCAGCCTGAATCGAGACTCCCTTAAAGATGAAAGCAAAGCTGGTTTCAGTCGTCCTTGTTTGTCTTATGTCGTCACTCTTTCCGCAGTCGAGCGGCGCGCAACGGTTCGAGGCCGACCTCGTCGTCGTCAACGCGAACGTCCGCACGATGGACTCGAAACTTCAGTCCGCGCAGGCCGTCGCGGTCTTCGGCAATCGCATCGCTGCCGTCGGCACGAATGAAGAAGTGCGACGACTCGCGGGCGCGCGCACGCGCGTCGTTGACGCGAAGGGCGCGCTTGTCCTTCCCGGCTTCAACGACGCGCACGTGCATTTCCTTTCTGGCGGCTTCCAACTTTCGAGCGTTGATTTGCGCGACGCGGCGACGCCGCGGGAGTTTGCCGAACGCATCCGACGCTTCTCGGAAAAGCTCCCGGCGGGGCGTTGGATTACGGGCGGCGACTGGGATCACGAGCGCTGGCCCAATGTTAATGGAAGCGCGCCGCTTCCGACCAAAGAGTTGATTGACTCGTTCACGCGCGACCGCGCGGTCTTCGTCAACCGCCTCGACGGGCACATGGCGCTCGCCAACAGCTACGCGCTCCGGCTCGCCGGAGTCACGCGCGACACGCCCGACCCGCCCGGCGGCCTCATCGTGCGCGACTCGAAGACCGGCGAGCCGACCGGCATACTCAAAGACGCCGCGCAATCGTTCGTCTGGAAAGTCTTTCCCGATCCGAGCCGCGAAGAAAAACTTCAGGCCGCGCGCGCCGCGACCGAACACGCCGCCGCCCACGGCGTAACGAGCGTACAGGACATGTCCGCCGGAAACGACGTTGGCGTCTATCAGTCGCTGCTCGACCGCGGTGAGTTGAAGACGAGGATTTACGCCGTCTCACCTCTGCCTGATTGGGAGCGTCTGGGACGCGTCGGAATCTTGCGCGCGTTCGGCGGCGACATGCTTCGCATCGGCGGACTCAAAGGCTTCGCCGACGGAAGCCTCGGCTCGACCACCGCGCTCTTCTTCGACCCATACAACGACGCGCCCACGACGCGCGGACTCCCCGGCGACGAGATGTTTCCCGAAGGCGCGATGCTCAAACGCGTGGAGGCGGCTGACGCGGCGAGCCTCCAAGTGTTGATTCATGCCATCGGCGATAAGGCCAACGACACGATACTTTCAATCTACGAACAGGTCTCGAAAGAGCACGGCGAGCGCGACCGTCGCTTCCGCATCGAACACGCGCAGCACCTACGCGCGCAAGACATCCCGCGCTTCGGACGCGACCACGTAGTCGCCTCGATGCAGCCGTATCACTGCATTGACGACGGTCGCTGGGCCGAAAAGCGCATCGGCCACGAACGCGCGCGTGGGACTTACGCCTTCCGAACGCTTCTCGACACGGGCGCAGTTTTAGCTTTCGGCTCTGACTGGTCTGTCGCGCCGCTCGACCCCGTCCTCGGCATCTACGCGGCCACGACGCGACGCACCCTCGACGGCAAAAACCCACGGGGCTGGATTCCCGAACAGAAGATAACGGTCGAGGAAGCCGTGCGCGCATACACGGTCGGCTCGGCCTACGCGGAATTCACCGAACAGTCGAAGGGAACTATCACGCCCGGCAAACTCGCCGACATCGTGATTCTCGACCGCGACATTTTCAAGATCGACCCAATCGAGATTGAGAAAGTGAAAGTCGTGATGACGATCATGGACGGGCGCGTCGTTTACGAGAAGAAGAAGGATTAACCACAGAGGCACAGAGAACACTGAGGACGCACAGAGAAGAATTTGAGCTTTGAAATTTCCGATTCAAATCTCTGTGCAATCTCCGTGTCCTCTGTGTCTCTGTGGTTAACAGTCGTCGAGAGGTGAGAGATTGGAGCTAACAATCGTCGAGGGCTTGCGCACCGTCAAGTTCGACCTTGTCTTCTCGCTTGCGCTCGCCGCGTTCGCGCTCTTCGCCGGCTACTTCGTGCAGCGTCGTGTCGCGCTGCTCGCACGCGCGAACATTCCGGCGGCGGCAATCGGCGGCCTGTTGTTCGCGGGTCTCGTCTTCGCTCTGCGCGCGCGTGGAACGCTCGGCATCTCCTTGAACACGGCCCTGCGCGCGCCGCTTCAAACCGCGTTCTTCACTACCATAGGCTTGGGCGCGACCGTCTCTCTGCTGCGCGCGGGCGGCTGGCGGACGTGCTTCTTCTGGCTTCTGGCGACGCTCACGGCGGTCGTGCAAAACGTTGTAGGAATCGCGCTCGCGGTCGCAATGGGCGCGCCCGCGCTGCTCGGCGTTATATGCGGCGCGCTGACTCTGACGGGCGGCCCGGCGACCGGGCTGGCGTGGGCCGACAAGTTTGAGACGTGGGGCGTGGGCGGCGCGGGCGCGCTCATCATCGCGTCGGCGATGTTCGGCATATTCACCGCGAGCCTCGTCGGAAACCCCGTTGCGACCGCGCTCATACGACGCTTCCGTCTCGCGCCCGCGTCGAAGCCCGAAGCGCGCGGGCGCGAGGAGGAGTTCTGGGCGCTCACGCCGACGTTGGAGTTTGACGAAGAACGGGACGAGCGCGTCGCATCGGTTTCGCGCAAAGAGACCGGCGCGCGCGTTGGCGCGAAACGCGACGAAGAGTTGACGGCGGGCGCGCTGCTTCACAACATCCTGCTCGTGCTGCTCGTGATGGGAGCGGGCGTGATTGTCAGTCTGCTCATCATGTCGGGAGTCAACGCGGCGCTCAGATTTTTCGCGGGCGCTTTCGGGCTGACGGGTGCGAGCACGGAGTTCACCTTGCCGGATTACATCGGCGCGATGATAGTGGCGGCGGTCGCGCGTAACGTTGACGACCGAACGAATCGGTTCGGCTTCAACGCGCGTGCGGTGGAAGCAATCGCGGGCGTCGCGCTCGCGCTCTTTCTGGTCGTCGCGTTGATGAGCCTTGAGCTTTGGAAAATCGCGGGACTCGCGCTCCCGATGCTCGTCATACTCTGCGCGCAGGTCTTCGTGACTGTGGCTTACGCGGTCTTCGTAACGTTCGTGTTGATGGGGCGCGACTACGAGGCGGCGGTGACGGCGAGCGGCCACATCGGATTCGGCCTCGGCACGACCGCCAACGCCGTTGCGAACATGGAGGCACTCGTCGAACGCTTCGCGCCCGCGCCGCGCAGCTTCCTCGTCGTGCCCGTCGTCGGCGCGTTCTTCATAGACCTGACGAACTCTCTGGTCATCACTTTGTTTACGAACTTCGCGCGCTGAATCAAGATACAGTACCGCGAGCGGTAGCGAGCGGGTAACTGCTTCAATAAAGGCTAGTGTCGTGTAACTACGACCCGCTCGCTACCGCTCGCGGTACTGTACCTTTCACGAGGGTATTGATGATGAGAAGAAAACTTTTCACGGTCGCCGTTGTCGTCGCAGTTCTGTTGAGCGTCTTCTCCGCGAGTCAGTCGGCGAAGGACAAGTCGAAGCAGGCGGCGCAGGCAGTCGCGCCGGTCGCGTCGCCGCGTCTTCAGAGAATCGTTGACGAGGCCGCGCATGCCGCGCTCGAAAAGTTTAAGGACAAAGGGTTCGCGGAGAAGAATCTGGCCGTGACGCTCGTTGATGTGACAGACCCGCAGCACCCGGAGCAGGCGAGTTTTCGCGGCGCGGAGCCGATCTACCCGGCGAGCGTTGTGAAGCTTTTTTATTTGGTCGCTGCGCATCGTTGGATTGAGGATGGGAAGTTGAAGGAGACGGAGGAGTTCGACCGCGCTCTGAAGGACATGATCGTTGAGTCGTCGAACGACGCGACGCATTTCGTGCTCGATTCGGTGACGGGCGTGTCAAACGGCGCGGAGCTTTCGCCGAAGGATTTGAAGAAGTGGGCGGAGAAGCGCAACGCCGTCAACCGCTACTTCGCCGCGCAAGGCTACCGAGGGATAAACGTCAACCAGAAGCCTTGGTGCGAAGGCCCTTACGGGCGCGAGCGACAGTTCCTCGGCCCGAAGTTTGAGAACCGTAACAAGCTGACGACGGACGCCGTCGCGCGCTTGCTCACGGAGATTGTGACGGGTCGCGCCGTTACGCCCGCGCGAAGCGCGCGTATGTTGGAGTTGATGAAGCGCGACTTCTCAGGCAAGTCCGAAGACCCCGAAGATCAGGCGCACGGGTTCACGGGAATCGCGCTCGAACCGGGGATGAAGTATTGGTCGAAGGCCGGTTGGACGAGTTCGACGCGCCACGACGCGGCCTACATCGAACTGCCCGGCGGCCAACGCATCGTTCTCGTCACCTTCACCACCGACGCCACCGCCGCGAAAGAGCGCGACATCATCCCGACAATCGCGCGCATAGTCTTGAAAGCAGTGATGAGTGGCAAGTGACGGACAAGCTGTCAGCGTTCAGCCGTCAGCTTTCAGCCCACGGCAGACGCCGCCGGGCGAGTCGCCGACGGTAGTTTAAAATCCGCGTCCGCTCTCTTTTAGCTGAAAGCTGACGGCTGAACGCCGACAGCTTTTCTCATCACTGCTTTTGAATCAAAGCTTTTGAGCAAGGACGACGCTTTTCGTCCAGCCGATGGGTTCGAGCGGGGGGAAGCGGTAGTTGTCGAGGATTTGGAAGAAGCGTTCGGTGTTTTCGACGACGGCGCGCGGCGGGTGCGCCTTGAAGCGGAACATTACTTCGAGCAGGAGCGTCGCGGGCGAAGGTCGCACGGGCAAGAAAACCAGATGGCCGCCGGGCGCGACGACGCGCGCAATCTCGCCCAAGCCTTCGCGCAAAGGCAGATATTCGAGCACGCCGCTCGTTACGACGAGGTCGAAGGATTCGCCGGCGAAGGGAAGCGCGAGCGCGTCGGCCTGCACGAAGGCGACCGTGTGTCGCGCGGCTTGTTCGAGCTTGCGTACGGCGCGGCGCGCGGTTTGGAGCGAGCGCGCGGAGAGGTCAACCGCGGTGATACTAGCGGGCCTACGTAGAACGCGCAGGAGCGCGAGCGTGAGCAGTCCTGTGCCGCAGCCCGCGTCGAGTATGCGCGCGCCCGTGGGGAGCGGCGGGAGGTTTTCGCGCAGGTAATGTTCCATCGAACGACCGTAGCCGTTGAACCTGAACATCAGGTCGTAGAGGCTCGTGAAGCGGTCGTAGATGGAGACCGGGCTTTCGGGAAATCTTGTGGTTGCTGCCTCTTGCTGGCTCATTCGGCTGCTCGCGCCCTTCACAGTTTTTTGAACTGCGTCGCCGGGGATGCAAACGATAATGCTGTTCGCGGATTCGCAAAAGTTAACACAAATATCCTTTTTTTCTAAGCGTTGACGGCAGAGAGGCGCGCGCCGACAGCGACTCGAAAAGTGCTTCGGCGCGTTTCGGCGCGGGGGCGCGAGGGTGTTACCATGTGTCGGAAAGCCGGAAGCGAAGTCGCCCGACGCGTTTGACGCGCGCCGTCTTCAGTAGAAACGCAGGCGCGACGTTTCACTCCAACGTTTCGACTTACGGCCCGCTCTGACTATAAAAATTTTCCGAGACGGTGTTTAGCCTAAATGAGTTCCAACCCTGAAGGCGCGAAGCGCGCCCTCCCATTCGTAATCATCGGCGTCGTTCTGGTCGGCGTCATCGCGGCGATGCTTCTCGTGTCGCGCTCGAACAACTCAAGCACGACGCGGGAGAACTTGAACCTCAACACGACGAACACACGTGCTTCGAACGCGGGACTGTCGCAGCCCGGCGCGCCGAACCCGCACGTGCGCGGCGGCGCGAACGCCCCGCTCACAATCGAGGAATTCGCGGACTATCAATGCCCCGCCTGCGGCGGACTCGACCCCAAGCTCCGTCAGATTGAGAAAGACTACGGCGACCGCATACGCGTAATCTTCCGCAACTTCCCGCTCAAGCAACACAAGTATGCCTTCCTCGCGGCGCGCGCAGCCGAAGCCGCCGGGCTGCAAGGCAAGTTTTGGGAGATGCACGACGCGATTTACGATAACCAGAAGGACTGGAGCGAGGCCGATGAGCCGCGCACGTTCTTCGAGCAGTATGCCACGCGGCTCGGCCTCGACGTGCAGCGATTCCGCGCCGACACCGAGAAGCAGGAAGTCGCAGACCGCGTCGTAGCCGACTACAACCGCGGCCTTGCGATGGGCGTCGGCGGCACGCCTTCGCTCTATCTCAACGGGCGTCAGTTGTCGGGCGACGACACGCTCGACGAAAAGAAACTCCGCACGAAGATTGACGAGACGCTGAGCGCGGCTGGCAAGTAAACTTCGAGCGCGTCTGTTGAGTCGAAACGCGCGTGAACTTAAACGCGCACGATGTTCGACCGTGGGCGCGCGAGGCTCAAACGATGGGCGCTGACGAAACGATGAAGAGCGGCGCGCGTGGTCTGTGGTGGGACGCGCTCGTCGCGCTCGTCGCGCTCGTCGGACTGCTCGACGCGACCTACCTGACGATTGAACACCTGTCTGGCCGAAGCGTTCGCTGCATGATCGTCACGGGCTGCGACGAGGTTCTGTCGAGCCGTTACGCGACAATTGCGAGCGGCGTGCCCGTGGCCGCCGTCGGCGCGCTCGCATACTTCACTGTCTTCAGTCTCGCCGTTCTAGCGGCCTTCGGTTACGACTCCTCGCGCCGGCTTCTCGCGCCGCTCGTCGCGCTCATGTTCCTCGCAACGCTCTGGTTTCTATACCTCCAAGCATTCGTCATACGCGCCTTCTGCGCCTACTGCCTCCTCTCCGCAATCGTCACGACGACGCTCACGCTCCTAGTCTTCGCGCGCCGCCTCTTCGGCCCGAAGACGCGGCTGGCCTGAGACGAACTGCACGCAGGTACAGTACCGCGAGCGGTAGCGAGCGGGTAAACGAAAGGATGAAGGCGGAAGGATGAAGGATGAAGTGAAGACTGTTTTAACTTCATCCTTCCGCCTTCATCCTTCATCCTTTGCATCTACCCGCTCGCTACCGCTCGCGGTACTGTACTTTCAGCCTGTGTTGAATTAAGAAACCTAAAAAAACGCATTTTTCCGCTGTCCACGCAAGAAAAACTCGCCGCCGACGTTCCCCCAAATGTGGAAGCCTTGCACGGAGGGAACAGGATGAGGAAATCGCGTTTAGTCTTGAGTTTGGTGTTAGCGGCGCTTCTGTGCGCGCCCGTCTTCACGTCGCCTTCGGGCGCGCGCGCGCAAGAGGGTAGGACGCATGACGGGCGCATCGTCCGTCCGCAGTACGGCGGCTTCGACGTTGAAGTCGTCGTTAACGGCGGCCCGCTCGAAGCGCTCTACGGGCGCGGGCGTCGCTACGTGGAGGCGCGCGAGGGCGCGGAGTACGATTTAGTTTTGCGCAACCCTTCGCCCGTGCGCGTCGCCGTCGCGCTCTCGGTTGACGGCCTCAACACGATTGACGCGCGACGCACTTCCGCTTGGGAAGCAAGCAAGTGGGTCGTAGAGCCTTACGGCACGGTTCGCATACGGGGCTGGCAGATGAGTTCGAGCCGCGCGCGCCGCTTCTACTTCACGACCGAACGCGACTCCTACGCGTCGAAACTCGGTCGCGCCTCCGACCTCGGTGTCATCACAGCCGTCTTCTACCGCGAGCAAGCATCGCGCCCATACCCCGTCACGCCTCCACGCTACGAAGACGATGAAGACGGGCGTGTGCGCGACCGTTCCGAAGCGCCGAAGGAGAAGGCGACGCCCGAACGCAGCGAGTCGAGGGCTGGAAACGGCGCGCGCGGCGCAATCACCGCGCAGCCGCGTCGCGGCGACGACGACTACGCGGCGACCGGCATCGGACGCTCGGTTGATCACGACGTCACGTGGATTCAGATGCGACTCGAACACGCGCCCGCGGCTGAAGTTTCGATTCGCTACGAATACCACGACGCGCTCGTGCGCCTCGGCATCCTCCCGCGCCCTTGGTCAGACGACAATGCGCTCCGCCGGCGCGAACGCGCGCGCGGCTTCACGGATGTCTATTGCCCTGAGCCTTGAGGCGAGTTGTTCGGAGCGTCGAAGTGAAAAGAGTTTCCGTGTGTTGAAGAAACTTTCGGAACGAGTCGGCCCGCGGGGCGTCTATTCAGTCGAAGCCCCGCGAAGTTTGGAGAGAAAGCGATGTCGAAATTCACGAACCCGCTTGAGCACGTGAGAGTCGCCGCGCCGTGTCCGGCTGACTGGGGACGCATGACGGGCGACGAGCGCGTGAGGTTTTGCGGCCAGTGCAACCTGCACGTCTATAACCTTTCGGGCATGACGCGAGCGGAAGCGGAGACTCTCGTCACGAACGCCGAAGGTCGCCTGTGCGTTCGCTTCTACCGGCGCGCCGACGGAACTATCTTGACGCGCAACTGCCCCGTCGGACTCCGCGCCGTCAAGCAACGCGTCTCGCGCACGCTGAGCGCCGCGCTCACAGCCGTCGTAAGTTTCTTCGCGGGCCTCGGCATCGTCGAGAGTCTCAAGCCCGCACCCGCGCCGCGCGGAGTTCAAGTCATGGGCGCGATTGCGCGGCCCTTCACGCAAGGCGAGATGGCGATTCCGCCGACCCTCGCGCCGGAAGCGACGCCACCTATCGTCGTCGGGGCGTTGGTAGTGGACGAGGTTGTCGGCAGGCTAGAGCCGCGCAGGCCGCCTGTCGTCAAGACGGGAAAGCTGAAGCGTTAGAGACAAGCCGCGCTCGTCGAAAAACTTTCTAGGGCAATCTTCGCTTGAGTGTAAGGCAAGGGCGGTTAACCACAGAGGCACAGAGGACACTGAGGTTGCACAGAGTTTATTGAACTTCTCTGTGCAACCTCAGTGTCCTCTGTGCCTCTGTGGTTAATGTCTTTTGTTCCGCACCCAGTTGAGCTACGACGTTTCAGCGTCGCGGCTTCAAATCTTCCGTGTAGAGAATCTTGTAGGCGCGGTAGTTCGCCATCACCTTGTTAACGTAGTCCTTCGACTCCGTGAACCCGACTTCCGACGTGAAGACGCCGGGGTCTTTGTGTACGGCGCGCTCGACCCAGCGCGCGACATTGTCTTCACCGCCGTTGTAAGAGGCCGCGACGGCTTCCGGCAGTTCGGGAAACATCTTGTTCAACTCCGACAGGTAGGCGCTCCCGACGAGAAGATTTGTTTCGGGCCGATAAAGGTCGTCCTCGCTCACGTTTGAAAGTTTGACGACGGGCGCGTACTTTGCGGCCATGTCGGGCGTCATCTGCAAAAGCCCGCGCGCTCCGGCGGGCGACTTCGCGCGCGCGTTAAATCCGCTCTCCTGTCGCATGATAGAAAGCACAAGACGCGGGTCAATCTTTAGCTGCTTTGAGATGCGCACGAGCGTCTCGCGGTAAGGCGCGGGGAATTCGCCCGCCGAGCGCTTCACTTCCGCCGCGACGCGCATCTCGCGCGCGAGCGCGGCGGCCCGCCCCGCGCCGCCTAATTTCTGTAGATGAACCGTGGCGAGTCCGCCGTAGTACGACGCCGCGCCGTCCGCGATTCCCTGAAAAGCTTTTATCGCATCGTCCTTCCGCCCCGATTTTTCGAGACTGTAGGCGCGCAGGTACGCGACCTCCGAGCTGGTCGTATTGACGCCGCGCGTGAAACCGCGCGCGCTCAACTCTTCACTCACGCGAAGCGCCGACGGCCAGTCGCTGCGCGCAACGTCGAGACGCAGGCGCGCGAAGATTGCGTTTGTCTCCGTGTCGCTGCCGCGAAAGCGCGTGCGCGTGCGCTCTATCCACTGAAGCGCGTCTTCGGGCCTGCCGGCCTCGCGCAGCGAGTCAATCGTGTTGAGGTACGCGTTCTCGATGCGCTCGCCGTTCGGGTAGCGCTCGGTGTACTCGGCATATCGCGCCGCCGCATCCGCGGGGCGACCGACGCGCAGCAGCGCCGCGGCGACGTAGTAGAAACCGTCGCGCCCCGCGGGCGTCGTCGGATACTCGTCGCCGAGCTTCTGGAAGACGGGCAGCGACTCCGCGTAGCGACGCTCTTGGTAGAGCGTTCGCCCGATGCCGAAGTAGGCGGCGGGGACGTTCGCGTCGTTAGGGTAGCGCGCGATGAGCGCGCGCCAGTGAGTGCGCGCCTCCTCGAAGGCTCGGTTGGCTTGATAGATGGCGGCGCGTCGCATGTGCTCCTGCGGCGTCAACTGCGCGAGTCCGCCGTTCGCGTCGGAGCGTCGCGTCGCGGCGAGCGCGTCGTCGGTCTGGTCTTCCTCGGAGAGCGTGAAAGACTCGGCGGACGCAGACTCCGACGCCGCTAAGGGCGCGGGCGTCGCACTGTTGGCGCGCTGCGAATCTTCGACGCGCGCGCAAGAGAGCGAGAGCATGAGCGCGACTGCGCAGGCCGCGAGTTGTTGTGCGAAGATAACCATTCTCAACCTTTGACGAAAAAACATGCTTGACCGATGTCTTCTAATCGGCTTTCAGTTGCGTTTATCGAAAGAGAGTTCAACACAGAGGACACAGAGAGCACAGAGTTAATCTCAGTGAACTCTGCGTCTCAGTGCCCTCTGTGTTAGAACTTCTTTGTAAATTCATCCGCAAATCACTCTAGTCCGCGTCTTCGATTATTTCGTAGCTCGTCACGATTTCGACGCCGGGTCGTAGCGTCGCCGCGACGCTGCAATACTTCGTCTCCGACAGTTCAATCGCCGAAGCGACTGCCTTCTCCGAAACGTTTCGACCGCGCACGACATGGCGCAACTCCATGCGCGTGTACGCGCGCGGGTGCTCGTCGCGACGGTGCCCGCGAATCTCTACGCGATAGTCGCTCACGCGCTCGCGCTTCTTTCGCAAGATGGAGATCACGTCAACCGCCGTGCAACTGCCGAGCGCGATGAGCAGCAACTCCACGGGCGTCGCGGCGCTCGCGCGCGTCGTGTCGGTTTCGATAACTTGCGCGTGGCCGCTCGGCGTGATGCCTACGAAGAGTCCGTCGCCCGCGTCGTGAACCACGGCCACCGCGTCCGTCTTTTCCATGCTAAAACCTCCGTCCGCGTTAGAGCATAACACGTCGCGCGTCAGCGATTTAAACCGCGCGGCGAACCTTTTTCGATTGTACGCTACCCGAACATTTGAGACGGGTTTCGTACAGCCGCGCCGCTTCTTTCAAGCATCAACGCAAAGTTTTTTATTGATTTTAACGGCAAACTCTACGCGCCAACGCCGAATCTCACGGCCAACTCGCCTCTCCCAAAACTCCCCGCGCGACATTATTCAGTTTGACAGAACGTGCGCTTTCAGGCACGGAGGTTGCTTCAACCAACGTAGATGCAACCTTGCTTTGAGCTTGTCTCTTCGAGTTCTACGCGCATCTCCCCGAAAATTTCGCGGAGCAGGGACGGCGACTCTCGACTCCCAAAGTCGCCGCCGGTTTTTTTAAGTATCGGAATCGTGAAAACAAAGTTGGAGGGAAGAGCGATGAACAGAATTAGACAGACCGTTTCGCTTGTCCTCATGCTCGCCATCGTCAGCCTCGGCATGACGACGGCGCAGGCGCAGTATCAACGCCGCGCCTACCGCATGAGCGACCGTCAGGTGAGCGAACTGATTAGCCGCGTCGAAATGTCGGCTGACAGATTCCGTTCGAGCCTAGCAAACGCGCTCGACCGCAGCCGCTACAACGGGACGAGCGTCGAAGATGATTTCAACCGCTTCGTTCAAAACTTCGAGACCGCGACGGATCAACTCCGCTCGCGCTTCAACTCGCGCACGTCCGTTGCCGCCGACGTTGAAAACGTTCTGCGTCAGGCGTCGGTCATCAACGACTTCATGAACCGCAACCGTCTCAACCAGCGCGCCGTGAGCGACTGGGCGCTCGTTCGCTCAGACCTCGACGCGCTCGCGCGTGCCTACAACGTCACTTGGGACTGGACACAGACGGGTTCAACCTACGGCAACCCGACTTACGGCACGCCGACCTACGGCAATCAGCCGTACCGCATCAGCGACCGCCAAGTTGACGCGCTCATCGCACGCATAGAAAACGAGGCCGACCGCTTCCGCGCGAGCCTCAACAATTCGCTCGACCGCAGCCGCTACGACGGCACGCGCGCCGAAGACAACATCAACCAGTTCGTGCGCGACTTCGAGAACGCGACCGACCAACTCCGCTCGCGCTTCAACTCGCGCACGTCCGTTGCCGCAGACGTTGAGAACGTTCTGCGTCAGGCGACCTACATTGACGACTTCATGCGTCGCAACACGCTCTCCTATCGCGCGGAGAACGATTGGACGACGCTCCGAAACGATCTCAACCAACTCGCTACGACCTACAACGTGGCTTGGAACTGGGACGTGCGCTCGCTCCCGTATCCCGGCGGCACGACCACGGGCGGCTACAACTCGCCCTACGGCACGACGGGCGGACGCCTGACGGGCACTTTCCGCCTCGACGCTTCGAGCAGCGAAAACGCGTCAACGGTGGCCGACCGCGCAACGCGCAATCTGCCTTATAACGACCGCGCGCGCGTGCGTGAGCAACTCATGCGCCGCCTCGAAGCTCCCGACATGCTCGCAATCGAGCGCAACGGAAACAGCGTGACGATAGCATCTTCGCGCGCTCCGCAGACCACGTTTGATGCAAACTCCAGCGAGCGACGCGAACAGCTTCCCAACGGCAACTACGCGCGCGTGACGACCGAGCTTGACGGCGACCGTCTCATCGTTCGCTCGGCGGGAAATCGCGCGACCGACTTCAGCGTCACCTTCGAGCCGATAGACAACGGACGCCGCCTGCGCGTGACGCGCGAAATCTGGAACGACCAACTCGGCCAGAACCCCGTCACCGTGCAGAACTACTACGAACGCACGTCCGACGTTGCGCAGTGGAACGTCTATACAGGCTCGCCCAACTACGGGCAGACCGGCTCGAACAATCCGAGCGGCAACGGCTCGTTCATCATTCCGAACGGTGAGTTGCTCACCGCCACGCTCGACACCGACTTGACGACTAAAGACGCGCAGCCCGGCCAACGCTTCACGATGACCGTCACGTCGCCCGCGCAGTATCAGGGCGCGGTCATCGAAGGCACGGTCGCGAGCGTCACCCGCAGCGGTCGCATTTCGGGCCGCTCCGAGATGTCGCTCAACTTCGACTCCGTACGTATGCCCAACGGAAGCACCTATCAGTATGCGGGCTTCATCGAGAGCGTGCGCACGGCGTCGGGCCAGACCGTCCAAGTTGACAACGAAGGCACGGTGCGCGACGACAGCAGCCAGACCAAGACGACCGCCGAACGCGCGGCCATCGGCACGGCTGTCGGCGCGATCATCGGCGCGATTGCCGGAGGCGGCAAGGGCGCGGCCATCGGCGCCATACTCGGCGCGGGCGCGGGCGCAGGCTCGGTCTATGCTCAGGGCCGCGACGATCTGGTGTTGACACGCGGCACGGAAGTCAGCATTCGTTCGAGCGCGCCGAACCGTTAAGGCGCGCGTCGGATACTCGATTCACTGTCCTCAACTTAAAGGGAAGCCCGGCGGCCACGGTGTCGCCGGGCTAATTTTTTTAAGGCGTTCGTCTTCGCGCGCGTTTCGCCGCGTCGAGTCTAGACCAAAGGAAACCGGCGTGCGGTTGCGCCTTCAGAAGTTTTAGTTTCGCCCGCGTGTGCGTTGTGTTAGTATCTGGCCGCCCCAATTCCTCTCGGGTCGAAACAATCACGAATCAAGTTGCGTCGGGGGATACATGTGAGGCGGTGAAGTTTCGGGCGCAGACGCGTGCGCCCGAACGCCCGCCGGAGGTAGAAGCGATGGCTGCAATCCTCATCGTTGACGACGACGCCGCAGTGCGCGACCTGCTCTACGAACTCTTCGCGGACGAACACCTCTGTCACGCCGCCGCGACCGCCGAACAGGCGCTCGCCTTCATACGCGAGCAGTCCTACGACGTTGTGCTCACGGACATCTCCATGCCCGGCTTGAGCGGCCTTGAGCTTCTGAGCGGGTTGCGACAGACGCAGCCCTTCACGCCCGTCATAGTTATCTCAGGAATTGACGACCGCACGCACGCCGAAGGTCTCACCCGACTCGGCGCGTACGACTACATACTCAAACCCTTCCAACTCGAAGTTGTCGAAGAGAGCGTCGAACGCGCGCTCAATGCGCATACGCGCCGCGCGCACGCCGACGACTAACGTCCGACCGAGACTTGATCGGTCAACACCTTGAGAATAACTTTGCGCCCGTCGGTGGCGACCAAGTGAACGTCGTCCTCGCCGAATTTTAGCGGCTCTGCGCCGTTTGCGAGCGCCTCGACTTCGACGACGAGCAGCACGCCCGCGCCGCTGATTGTCGCCTGTCCCGTTGACGGCGCGACCGAAACGAGCAGCAAGCCTTCGGGTGTGAACGTCTGCGTGAGCCGCGCGTCCGCCTGCGTGAAGAGCGTGCCGCCGCTCACGGAGCGTACGGAGAGAACGCGCGGGTCAAGTCTGAGCGTGAGCGCGACGAGACCGAGCGGCGCGTCGGTCTTAAGCAGCAGTCTCAACTGCCTGCGCTCGCCGACGTACATCGGCTGCGGGTCGGACATCAACCTGAACGACGCCGCGCTGACTGCCGTCACGCTTGCCTTCATGCTCAACGCACTCGACGGGCGGGCTTCATTCACCGAGACCTCGCGCGCGCGCGTCTGTGCGTTCGCCCGCGACGCCTGCTCGAACGAGAAGAGCGACGTTCCGACCGCGGGCTTTGAAGCTGTTGGTGTTGGTGTCGGTTTAGGAGCGACGGCGGGTTCTTGGACGACGGCCTCGCGCGTATCTGGCCGCGCGGCTGACTGCTCCGCGACGACGTTCATCAGAGGCTTCGGCGCGGGGATGAATGACACGTCTTCATTCGTCGCGCCGTCGTCGGACGATAAGGAAGTCGTCGCGTTCGAGGGAAGATTTGCGACGAACGAAGTTTGCGTTTCGTTGGTCGCGGAAGTTCGCGCTTCGGTAGTCGTATGAGTCCGCGCTTCGGTGGTCGCGGGAGTTCGCGCCTCGTCGGGCGCGGGCAGTTCGACCTGTGCGTGCGTGGGGATTGCGCGCGCCGCCGCGAGCTGCTCCTCGCGCGTGACTTCTTGAAGCATGGCTTCGAGCGTCTCGGTCGTAGGCGTTTGCAGCGTGCCCGAAGGGCGCATCTCTTCGTCCTGCGGCGTGACGGTCGAAGCGCGCATGACGTGGGGCGTGACGGCGATGACGATGTCAGTCTGCCTGTCGTCGCGTCGCGGCGCGGTGAACATACGTCCGAGCACGGGCACGAGGCCGAGCATTGGGAGACCCTGACGCCCGCGCGACTGCGTGTTCTGCGCGACCGAGGCGATCATCATCGTGCGGTTGTTCTGTATGCGCGCTGTGCCTTCGATGTTGCGCTCGGTGAAGGTCGGCGTGAGCGCGGGGCCGCCCTGCGTCGCCGACACGTCGTTCGACTTGATGTTCATCTTCACCTGCACGTCGAGGTTCGGAAAGACTTGCGGCGTGAACTCTAAGGTCAGACCCGTCTTCTCATACTGAATCACCGGATAGCCGTTTCCGCCGAACGCGCCTTGCGTGACGCCGGGCTGGTTATTGTTGTCGCCTGACGCGACCGTGCCGTAGGGCGCGACCGTCGCGGTCTGCACGGGGACGCGCTGGCCTATGTGCGCAGTTGATTTCTCGCCGTCGAAGGCGTGAACCTGCGTGGAGGCGACGAGGCGCGTGTTGTCTTTGCGCTGAAGCGCGCTCAAGGCCGTCGCCGGAACTAAGAGCGCCGCGCCGAGCGCGGTCGGGGTCGTGATGGCCTGCGTGACCACTTCGCGGCTTCCGCCGAGGACGGAGAGACCTTTCTGTATGCCGCCGAGATTGACGAGCGAGTCGCTGTTGCCAATCTGGTTGCCGAGTTGCATCAAGTCCGCGCGCGAGACTTCGTAGATGTTAACGTCCATCACGACTTCGGCGCGTTCCTTGTCAATGCTCTTGAGAAGGTCGCTGATGAGGCGTACGTTTTCGGGCGTGTCGCGGACAGTGATTGAGTTTGTCGCTTTGTTCGGAGTGATGACGGGCTGCCGTCCGGCCTGCGGAGGAATCGAGGCGGTGATGAGTTGGCGCGCGTCGTTCGGATCAACGTTGTAGAGATAGAACGTGCGCAGGACGAGTTGTTGATACTGCGGGCGCTTCACCTGTTCGGCGACGAGTATGGTTCGGTTCGAGAGCTTCTGGAAGAAAAGACCCTGCGTGATGAAGATGTAGTCGAGCGCCTGCGCCGATGTCACGTCTTGAAGGTCAACTTCCACGTCGCGCTTCGGAAAGTCGCGGTCGAAGACTACGTTGAGCTTGAGTTGGCGCGCGAGATACTTGATGAACTTTTGCAGGTCGCCGCTGAACTGTACGGCGCTCAGTTGTTCGGTGCGCGGGGAGATTACGTCGTCCTTCGCGGTCGCGCCGCGTCGCGTCGCGGCGGGCGTGTCGGGCGCGTAGGCGGCGGGCGCGATGTTCGCGGTTGACTGTTGAGGAGCGGGCTTGTTCGCGTCGTCGCCGCCCATCTGTAGGCGGAAGGCGCGTTCCATCATCGAGCGCGCGAGTTCGTTCGCGGGGTCGTAGCCGTATGCGCGCCGGAATGCGTTGTAAGCGCCGAGGTAGTCGCCGCGCTCCATGAGCGTCGCGCCCTGCTGCGCGAACATCTGCGAGGCGTTGAAGACGGAGCGCCGGTAGTGGAGTTGATATTCGGCGTTCGATGGGTCGGCGGCGACGGCGAGCGAGAACTCTTCGGCGGCCTTCTCCCATTGCTGCGCGGCTTCATACTGGAGGCCCTGCTTGTAATTCTTCTGCCCCTTCGACGCGAAGGCCGAAGCCGCGGGCGCGATGAGACAGAGCGTGAGAAAGACGGAGGCGAACTTGAAGAGCGTGCGACGCAACGTCGCGCTTGAACAGACGCGCGCGAAGGCTTCCGGCGCGGCGACGCCGGTGTTATCTTGACGCCTGCCGCGTCGCGCTGTCGTTGAGGAGATTGTCGGTTGCGTCGGAGCGTCTTTAGTCAACTCTTCAAGATGGTCGTTCAAATTGCACCTCCAGAAATTCGTGCGGCCCGAACGTGGGCGCGTCTGTTCGGTTCACGCTTCGGAGCAGACCCGTCGGCCTTCGGCTAAAATTTTTGTCGAGACGCCTTGCTGCATGGCGCGGGCAGGGGCTTTAGAGGGTGGAAGATTTGACGCGCGGACGCGGCGTCGCCGTACTTGAACTGTGCTTTGAAGCATCGGTCGCGCTCAAAAAAAGAGCGGACACAAGGAATTAAACGACGTTTGTGATAGTTTGTCAAGGACTCGCACCCCGTTTTTCACGTGCGGATTCAAGCGCTGGAACTGATTTCTGTTGAGCTAGTCGAAGGAAAAGTTCGGCACAGAGGACACGGAGAGCACAGAGTTAATCTCAATGAACTCTGTACCTCAATGAATTCTGTGTCAGGCCATTGAATTTTCAACGGTTTATGGAGAAAACGCTGCCGGAAGAGGTTGAGGTTTATCGTGACCGAATGTGGAGGCGCGAGCCGGAGGCGCGCGTGGAGACGGCTGTGGAGGCTGAGAAGCTCGTGGAGGCGGCGGGCTTCTGCGCGGCGATGACGGACGCGCGACGGCCCGGCGCGTCGCTCTACGTGGCCGTCTGCGGGCGGCGCGACGCGCACATGCCACGCAACGTGCAGAAAGACCCGGAGAGCAGTCTGACTTGGGTTCTGAAGGACGAGGTGATGCGACGCGGGCGAGTCTATTACGCGAAGCTTGCGAAGAATCGTTCGACGTTCGTCGCGCGCCGCCTCGTGCCGCACTTCAACGCGCTGTGGGGCGTGCCGCGACGCACGGAGTCTAGGCTGCTGTCTGCGGACGCGCGCGCGGTTCTGAAGGTTCTGCGCAGGGAGTGGGAGATGGCGACGTGCGACCTTCGTATGGAGTCGAAGATTGCGGAGCGCGCGAGGTTCACGCGCGCGCTCGACGAGTTGCAGCGGACGCTGAAGGTAGTGCCGCAGGAAGTTTTATACGAGCCTTGGTTCACGTACATCTGGACGCTCGGCGAGGGTCGTTTCGCTGAGGAGCTTTCCGTTAAGGTCAGGCGCGAGGAGGCGTTGCGCGAAGTGGCGCGAGCGTTTTTGAACGGGGCGGGGATGACTCTGCGCGGCGAGTTGTCGAAGGTGACGGGTTTGTCGCGCCCCGACGCGGGGAAGGGAAATCGCGCGCTCGTCGAGGAAGGGTACGCCGTGCGCGTCGCCGAAGGCGTCTATCGTCTGACGGATTTAGACGAACGGCTCAAGCAGATGGGCGCGAGGGAAACGTAGAGCAGTTTTAAGCAAAGAGCTTTCAACGCAGAGAACACGGAGACACAGAGTACACTGAGTTAATTTCTGTGAACTCTGTGTCTCCGTGTTCTCTGTGTTATTCCTGACTCAGAAGATTGAATTGCAAATTGCTCTAGCGGCTTTGTTGCGGAGGAAGTTCGCGCGGTTCGTGTTCAGTCTTTTGTTTTCGCAAGTCTTGCTCGACCTCTTCGCGCGCGTCCTGCTCTTGTTGCGCGGCTGTCAGTCCGATTGGGACGTTGTCGCGGACTGAGCCGAGGCGTTGGAGCGCGAGTTCAGTCTCGGCACGGCTCGCGTCGCGGCTCGCCATCGCCTCGATTGACTGAAGGCGCGCTTCGACCTCTTGAATGTGTTCGGCGGCCTCGCGCTCGACGCGCGAAAGTCGCTCGCGGTCTTTGTGTAAGCCGCGCTCAAGTTCTTCGCGGCCCGACGCCTGAAGCTGCGACGCGCGCGCAAGACGATTCTCGATTGTCGCCGCGTCGCGTCGCGCGCGTTCAAGCACGCGCGTGGCCGTGATGCGCGCGGCGAGGGTTTCGCGGTAGGCGTCGGCGAGGAGCGGATTCCGTCGCTCCATCTCTTTGAGCGCGCGTCGTTGCGGGGGTGAAAGTTCGTTGGCGAACCACGAAAGCTCGTCTTCGGTTACGCCGTCGGCGGCGAGGCGTTCGCGCAGGCGTCGCTCCCAGAATTTGCGGAAGATGAAGACTATAAGCGCCGCGACGAGGCCGAACAGCGCACCCGCGGCGAGCGAAGACATTGCGAGAATCATGTATTCGCCGACCGCTTCGGTAGCGGTGAAGTAGCGGAAGAGGAAGTATGCGGGCGGCGGGAAGGCGAGCGCGAGGAAGACGAGAAGGGGCGACCAGCGAAGGAGTTTCGCCGTCAGACGCTCGCCCGCGGTCAACTTTCTGTCCCGACGTTCTCTGCTCAACGCAACACTCCCGAAAAGCTTCTCGGCCCGCGAGCATCACAAAGGCGGTCGCGGAGCGTCTATAGCGGTTTGCAATTGAATGCGACTACTGAGGGATGATTGTAGGGGCAGGGCAAGTCCGCGGCCCGCTCGGTTTCGCCAGCAATGGGCAGGGACAAGCCC
>Ga0081539_10002202_pt1 | contig 28498 bp, 22 predicted proteins | sample TabmetS4T2R2_FD_71023 | JGI IMG/M metagenome (GOLD analysis project Ga0081539, IMG submission 71023) | Tabebuia heterophylla rhizosphere microbial communities from the University of Puerto Rico - S4T2R2 | ecosystem: Host-associated > Plants > Roots > Rhizosphere ... | reverse complement strand
ATGGGCAATGAGGTGGAAACCCGCCCTGAACGCGTTCGCCATCACCTTCGAGGGCCGGATCAACCCGGCCGGGAACTGATCATGAGACCAGATCAGATCCACCGTTTATCTGATACTTCCTGATACAGGGACGAACGCCGGCGGATGGTGGCAACTGAGACCACGCAGGGCTTGCGGACCTACGCATTGCCAGTGAGTCCACTGGTCAACGGGCTGCGGCTGACCGCATCTATCTGACGGTCAGACCGCGGGTTTCGAGACTAGTTGCTATTGGTTGCGCACGGACCGTCGGGAGCACCTTGGAGAAGGCTCGCCGGTAGCGGGTTTCTCCGCATGACCGTGTGTCACGATGCAGCTCGTGTCGAAACATGATCTTGACTGAGATGATCCTGAGGCGCAAGGCAGGAGCAAGGTGAAGGTTGCTAGGCCGACGGAGCGCCGCCACCGCGAGTAGCCCTCATCAGGTTAGCGTGATCGCGATGAATCGAAAATAGGTTCGATTGGCCGAGGATGGTGAGTGAGCATGGCTCTGAGCAACATCGAGTGGACCGAGGTGACTTGGAATCCGGTCACGGGATGCGATCGCGTTGCCGCCGGTTGCGACAACTGTTACGCGCTGGCCTTGTCAAAGCGGCTGAAGGCTATGGGGGCTGAAAAGTATCAGACCGATGGGGATCCTCGAACCTCTGGGCCAGGGTTTGGGGTGAGCGTTCACCCCGCCGCACTCGAACAGCCGTACCGATGGCGTGGCGCCAAGGTGGTGTTTGTGAACTCCATGAGCGACCTATTTCACGCCAAGGTGCCAATTGGTTTCATCCGCGAAATCTTCGACGTTATCCGCGAGACGCCGCAGCACACCTACCAAGCACTGACCAAGCGGGCGCACCGCATGGAGCGCCTGGCCGACAGGCTTGATTGGCCTGGCAACTTGTGGATGGGGGTATCCGTTGAGAACGGTGAGGCTGTGGGGCGGATCGAACATCTTCGCCGCACGCCAGCTCGGACTCGATTCTTGTCATGTGAGCCGCTTCTGACCGGACTGCCACTTTTGAACCTGGAGTCGATCGACTGGGTAATAGTTGGTGGTGAGTCGGGACCTCGGGCCCGTCCGATCCAGGAGCAGTGGGTGACGGACATTCGTGACCAGTGCCTAGCGGCAGGCGTTGCGTTCTTCTTCAAGCAGTGGGGCGGCCGAACTCCAAAAGCTCATGGCCGACTGCTAGATGGTCGACAATGGGATCAGATGCCTGCAGTAATGACTTCCTGAGGCTGGCCTGCCCCGGCGCCGTGTGAACCAGGTCATCGCGGGCAAGATGGTTGTGTGGACGATGTCGTTTGGAAGCTCGAACCCGCGACTGCAGCGAAGCATCGGCTCTACCGCCGGTACCTTGCAGCATGGTGGGCGAAGTTACTACAGCCGAACGCGAAGGGTTATAAGCAGCCGCGGGTTACGTATGTGGACGCGTTCGCCGGGCCAGGCCTATACCTGGGTGGGCAGGAGGGTTCGCCCCTGTTTGTGCTCGATGAGCTCCTCAACCACGCAGCGATTGACCGCATGGATCTTCGGCGCGAACGCGTCACATTGATTTTCATCGAGCGGGAGCGTGCCCGTTTCGAATATCTGCGAGATGCGTTGCATCAAAAGTTTGGCCCTCTTAACGCGCTCCCGGTAACTGTCGACATTAGGTTGGGAGATGCTGCGACAATGACGACACAAACCCTTGACGAATCGCGTGCATGGGGGTTTCCGATGCTGGCCGTTTTCGATAGTTGGGGGAATGTCGCTATTCCGCTGCGAGTGGTTCAGCGAATTGCGCATAGCAAATCTGGCGAAGCATTGGTGACGTTCGGACCAAACTGGTTTAGCCGCTGGCAAGCGGAGGATCCCGAGCAACTGGACCTGGTCTTCGGTGGTCGTCAGTATTGGCAACCGGCTGATCAAGAAACGAGACCGGACGAACGCTGGCGAGCCTGGCTGGAGACATACCGCTCCGCCCTCAAGCGTGCGGGGTTCCCATACGTCTTGGACTTCGAGCTGGTAACAAAGACTGGACTACCACTCCACCTTGTCCACGGCACGGGACACACCGCCGGGGTGGACGTGATGAAAGACGCTATGTGGAATGTCGACAAGAGCGACGGGCTTCACTTCAGGGATCCGCGGTCGCGTGGTGGGGTACCGCCAGATCAAACGTCATTGTTTGATGACACAGATGTTCTAGACCCAGAGCTGCGGGAGCTCGTTCTCCAACGTCTCCAGGATGGTCCTACAACAATCGAAGCCTTGGGTGACTGGCTCCTGCTCGAAACGTCACGTTGGCGCCGTACCCACGGCTTACAGGCGGCACAGAGTCTCGTCCAAGAAGGAAGGGTAGTCGTCCATCCGACGGGACGGATAACACGGAAGAGCGTGATAAGCGCCAAAACGTGAGTCGCGGATGCGATGGAGGACGTTAGCCGCTGCCGAGGGACGTGAGAGCACGGCCCGCCTGGGTCCGGCGAGGGGCCCCTAGACAACTCTGTTCGGTCGGCCGAAACTGCACCAAGCGAGGTGGGTTTTGGCACCTTGGTCAAATTCTGAATCTCTGATTGACTCGCGGGTGTGGTTCAGATGAGGAAGGTGCCCGACATCGAGAAGCGCTGGATCGAGGCGGGCAGTCCACCTTGTCATCACGGACGCACAGACAAGGAGTACGACCTCGGTGCTCAAACCGGCGACATAGTCTGCCTGGACTGCGGCGAAACCTGGTGGAGTGGGGGTCCGGTTCCGCCGCCGCGCGGCGGCGGAAGTTGAGCCGCGCACGCAACTCCCACGCTGCGTAACGCCTGAGTAGCGTGAAAGCGGCGAGGTCTAACGATCGCGCGCCGTTGCCGAGCGGTGCTAGACGGCGAAAGCCGATGAGCGGCGGAACGGTTGTGGTTGCCTCGAACGCGGACTGCATGTGAAGGCGCTAATCCGGGATGGACGGCCAGCGCACTGAGACGACGACGGAGTCTTCCTCTGCTTGCCAGGAATGGTCGATGCCGGGTCCCCAGGTGACGTAGTCACCTTGTCGCTCCAGCACTCTGCTACCCGTGCTGAGGTCGATGCGAAAGCGGCCGCTGATCAGGAGGAGAAGGGTGCTGCGTGTCTCGCCCTGGGTCCAGGCTTCGCGTTGTTGGCCGGCGGGGTGGATGCCCCATTTGACTTCGAGGTCGTTGGTTGTGCGAACGGGGTCCTCTGGCGTGACGAAATAGCCGAGGATCCAGCCTCGATGCCTGTCGCGCTCGTCGTACGCGTTGCCTGCGTGCCAGCCGGTGGTTCTTGTCGTCACGTTATGTGCGGTCCTTTTGCGATGATCGGGGCGGTCACTCGGTCCGGTGCGATCTCGGCGAGCCTTCGCAGTCCTTGCAGGAACGCGAAGAGGCCCTCGTTGCTCCAGCGATCGTCCATGATCAACCGCGCGATGCCGTCGTGGTTCTGGCTAGAGTACCGACGCACGCCGTCCGCCTCCCAGTTGCCGCGAAGGTCGCCGCCGTAGTGGTTCCACCACTGCTCGTCGTGGATGGCGATGAGCCCGGCAAATTCGTAGTTTCCGCTGGCGAGATTGACGCCGATGCCGGTGCATTCGGCCGTCCATGAGTCAGCTGGGCCGTCGGTCAGCTGCCGCATAGGCGGAGAAAGGCGGCCGTGATGGCGAGGATCGACGAAACTGCCGGACGCGATGACTTCCAGCTCTGGCCGGCCGAGGAGTTCCTCCTCGAATTCGCGTTCGAGGGTCGCAGAGATGGCGGCATCCTCGCTGTAGTCGCCGAGCGGCTGATGAAAGGCTTTGGGCACAACCGAGAGTCTGCGGGTGCCGTTGACGACCTGGGTGGAGCGTTCCTGCACGAGCAGCAGGTAGTCAGCAGGTCGGCCTCCCCGGCCAGCCGGGCGGGCGATGGCGACCAGTGCCAGTGCGCCTCCGACACAGGCCCGGCTCCGGAAGTCAAGGGCCGCATCGACGGTTGGGAGTTCCGCCGTCCGGAGGGGGAGTTGATGGCGACCAAAGTCACGAGGCTTCTTTGCGACCGTGCGTGACAGTTCGTCCTCGAGTAGATCCGTGGTCAATGCGTAGGGCAGGAACTCTGTAAGGCCGAAAGATCCGCTCATCCCGTCGGGCTGCACGCTGAGGTCCAGAAGTGCGTACAGCTGAGCGTTGAACACCCGAGCCCCGCCGGCGACGATTTCTGCGATGCGCTCCACTGCGGCGTTGGCCTGCTCCGCCGACAGCTGAGCGGGTGGCAAGGAGGTCTCGTAATCGACAGTGAACCGCTCGGACTCGCCGCCTAGGGGAAGCGCAAGGTCAAGCCAGGAGTCTTGCGTCAGAACGCTGGTCTGAACCGGGCGGTCATCGACGAGAGCGTCGTAGAAGTGCATGCCGCCTGTCACCGAATAGAGAGCCGTCACGGCTTCCGCCAACTCGCCTCTGGGCACGGCGTCATGATCGCCAGACCGCTTGTGGTGCATCACGGCGGTCTTCGTCAACCGCTCGTGGACGTACCGCTCGGCGGTTCCTAACGGCCAGTCAGCATGATCATCGATCCAGTCCAGTGCGGCCGAGAAACCAGGCGGCAGCTGGACCCCGCCGATGCTCGCGCCCGACCCTGCGCTGCCGGTGAGGTCAGCCGTGATCGCGTTGAACCGTTCGAGAGTCGTTGCGTCGCAGCGCTGAAGCACCGTATCCAACACCTGCTGCAATATCGGCGATGGCGTCAGGTCGGGCTGAGCATGCCATTTCGCGACGGCGCGGACAGAGACACCGAGTTGTTCGGCGAAGCGCTCGTTCGTCAGCCGCATCGCCGAGCGCAGTGCGGTGGCACTGGCCCCGGTCCAGTGATCAATAACAGTCACGGCTGACCCCCGCTCGATCGGCCCGGGCGACACCTGCAAGGCGAGTGCACTGCGAGTGCATCACGCGTTCATGGTGGGCCAATCCCTTCCAGTATTCATTGTTTCGCATGGCACAGACAGAACCGACAGACCCGAGGACTCGCCTCGGACAACCCGGCCCTCGGCTGGGGGAGCGGCGTTGGTTGAGCGTCGCTGAGTTGGCCCGTGAGCTGGGCATGTCACAGATGACGCTGTACCGGGTGATCGCGGCTGGGGAGTTCCCGGCGGTGCGGATCGGTCGGCGACTGGTGGTGCCAGCGCGCGTGCTGGACGACATGGCGGCCGCCGCCCTCGCAACAGGGACGACGGTGAACACCGCCGAGTGGACCGGAGGTGTCGCATGAGCAGCGGATTGCGCTCGGTTAACGCTGAGGCTACCGGCGTTCATGACCGCGGTGTGCGGTGAAGCGGCCGTCGACCCGGGAAGGGCTGTTGATGCCCAGGGCCGCTCTGGCCGGCGCGTGTCTGCTGCTGGTCGGGATCATCAATCGCGGTTCGACCGCTGGCCTGTGGGTGCTGCTCGCCGGGGTGCTGCTGCTGGTGACGGCGGCGCTGGTGGGGTGGCGGCTGGTCTACGGCGCTATGTTCGCCGCAGGGTTGTGGCTGCTCGGTCTGTCCGGGCTGCTGGGATCGCTGCCGGCGAGGGTGCCGGCGCATCGGTATTGGCCGTTGCTGCTGGGCGCCGGTCTGCTGGTTCTGGCTTGGCCGTATCTGGCGGTGCGGCAGCGTCGGACCGGATCGAGGGGTGTGGTGCGGCGCTGGTCGCGGCGGGCCCGCCGCAACGACGGTGTCGCTTCGCGGCTGCAGATTCTGCGCACGGTGTCTCGGTTCGCCGTCCGCCGGCGCGCCGCCGTGCTACGACCCAGCCTCGGCAGCCTGTCGCGGTGGCAGCGGTTCCGGACCCCGACCCAGGCGGTGGCCACCCGGGTGGCGCGGGTCGGGCTATTCGGCATCTGGTCGCCGATCGAGGACGTGACCCTGCGCATTGGTGGCCCACGGACCGGGAAGACGGGCGAGCTGGCCGGCCGGATCCTGGATGCCCAGGGGGCGGTGATCGCCACCAGTACCCGCACCGACCTGATCGAACTCACCAGCCGGCTACGAGAACAGGTTGGGCCGGTCGGAGTGTTCAACCCCTCCGGACTCGCCGGCCTGCCGTCGACGATCACCTTCGACCCACTGTCCGGCTGCCGCCGCCCCAAGACAGCGACCGAACGGGCCGCCGACCTGTTGGCGGGTGTCGCCACGCCTGGTCAGGGGAGCGGGGATCGGGACTTTTGGGCCGGGCAGGCCCGCCGCGTCCTCGCCGCCCTGCTCCACGCCGCCGCGCTCGGCGGGCTGTCGATGCGGGACGTGCTCGTTTGGGTGGCCGACCCGGACGCCGCCTCGACGGAGGTGCAACGGCTGCTCCGCCGATCCTCCGAACCCGCCTACGAGGCCGACGCGCTGCAGTTCCTGACCACCAATGACCGGACTAGGTCCTCCATCTGCGCCACCGTCATGCCCGCCCTGGGTTGGCTGACCGACCCGACCGCCGCGGCAGCAGCTCGAGTCGGTGATTTCGATGTCGCCCGGCTGCTCGATGAGCGGGGAACCGTGTACATGCTGGGCGCCGAGGACGCCCAAACCGCACCCCTGGTGACCGCGTTGACGGGCCATATTGCGCGTGAGGCGCGGCGGATCTCGGCGGAGCAGCCGGCCGGCCGGCTCGACCCTCCGCTCACGCTCGCGCTTGATGAGGCGGCGCTGATTTGTCCGGTGCCGTTGGATCAGTGGACCGCGGACATGGGTGGCCGCAACATCACCATCCACATCGCCGCCCAATCCCGCGCCCAGCTGCGGCAACGCTTCGGCGAACCGGGTGCGGCCGCGATCATCAACAACACCGCCACCCTGTTGATCTTCGGCGGCACCCGCGACCCCGACGACCTCGCCGCCTACGCCACCCTCGCCGGGGAACGCGACGAGGACGTCGACACCTACGACCACACCCGCGGCCAAACCTCCACCACCACCCGCCGGGTGCCCGTGCTGACCGCCGCCCAGATCGCGCAGTTGCCCGCCGGGCGGGTGATGATCGTCAGCCGCGGCATGCCCGTCACCATCGGCCGCGTCCAAATGGCCTGGAAGCGCCGCGACGTCCGCCGCGCCAACCGACCCGTCCCAGTCGCCGACTGGACGCTCGAGCCGGTCGAGCCGGTCGGTGAGCTCGTCGCCGCTATCACCGCCGGCGACAAGGCCACCGCCTAACCCTCGAAGCTCTCCGTCCACAGATCCACCAGAGGAGGCCTGGCTATGGTCCCCACAGTCGATGGTTCCCACCCGTGCCCGGTGGTCGACGATGTCGCCGCCTTGCGGGCCGCGGTCGCCGGGTTGGCGCGGGAGGTGGAAGGTATGCGGCGCAGCCTGACCGGGACTGCGAGTGCGGCGGAGCTGGGTCGGGTCGCGGACCTGGTCGCTGATTTGAGCGCGATCATCACCACCAACCCGAGCTTCCCCGATCCGCCACCGTCCTGGCTGGCTCTCCGGCCCGACGTCGATATGGCAACGACCTTGTTGGCGGATTTGGTCGGCTGGCTCGGCCAGGTGTACCTCCGCTACACCGACGCCGCCCGCGGTCTGCCGGAGTGCTGGCTGTGGCACCAGGAGGTGATCGAGGAACTGCTGTGGCTACGTGCCGCCTGGCATGGCGCCTACCAGTCCGCCGACGCCTCGGTCCGCGCCGCCGGAGACTGGCATGACCGGCTCCGCCCCGGCGCCGTCCAACGGATCGCCGGCTACACCAGGGCCTGCTCCCTAGAAAGCCACCTTGCCGGCAGGGCCGCCGCCGCACCCGGCGTTCCACTGGTCGACGCGATCGAGCAGATCGCCGCCTGGTGGGCCAGCCACCGCAGCGAGCCCGGCCCGATCCCCACCGATAGCCAGCTGCAGGCGGCCGCGGCCGCGACCCGCTACGCCCGATCAGGTGCCCGGCCATGACAGCGCATCGCCTACGTCGAGCTGTCGCCGCCAGCCGCGGTGCTGACGGACGCGCTCGGCGCCGTAGAGGCGGCCCCGACGACGTGCACGAGCTTCACAGAGAAGGAGTCACGATGATCACCCTTGAAGAGATTCGGGCGGGCGATTGGGTCCAGCTCGTCGATCAACGCGGCAACGGCGCTTCGGGCACCGTCCTGCTGGACGCCACCCGGGGACGGCTCTGCGTCCGCGCGTTCGGTGTCATGGTGCCGTTTGCCTTCGAAACTCCAAGCGGCACCTGGCTGCTCGCGTCCGGTATCGAGATCGTGGGCCACACCGGCTCTCTGCTGCGGGTCGCCGAGTTGCAATGTCCAGAGCTGTTGGCCAGGCGGCCGACGAACGTGTCCGGCGGTGAGCGGTCATGACGGTCCATGTCGACAACATGCGCCGCTACGCCTGGCTGGATCGCGGCAGCGGGCGGCCGGTGACCGGCCGCTGGTCGCATCTGCTCGCCGAGACTCCGGCCGAATTGGCTGTCTTCGCGGCCGGGCTTGGCCTGCGTCCCGAGTGGCTGCAGCTTCCGAGCACGGCGCGGGAGCATTACGACATCGTCGAGACGGTGCGCCGCCGCGCCATCGCTAAAGGGGCGATCCCGATCTCGTATCCGTCCGGCACAGCGAACCTGATCGTCACCAAACGCCTCCACGCGTCGGCACTGGACGCGGCTAACCGCGGCTGGCAGGTATTTCCGCTCCGGCCCGGCACCAAGACCCCCGCTGTACGGGACTGGGAACATCAAGCCAGCGGTGACCCGGAGCGGATCCGCGCTTGGTGGTCGGTCCGGCTGCAGCGGGATCGACGGCACGTCCGGGAGCCGTTCAACGTCGGCGTCGCCTGCGGCCCGTCCGGGCTGGTTGTGATCGACCTCGATGTTGCCAAACCCAATCACGACCGCGCTGCGTGGCCCGACAGGTGGCGCAACCGCGACATCGCGTCCGGCGCCGATGTGCTCGCGGCGCTCGCCGACCAGGCGGGGCAAACCGTTCCCGGGACCTACGCGGTGGCGACCGCGCTCGGCGGCCGGCATCTGTACTTCACCGCTCCCGATGGCGTACCGGTGCGCAACTCTGCTGGCCGAGCCGGGCCGCTGATCGACGTCCGCGGTCACGGCGGCTACGTCGTCGCCGTCGGTTCCCGGATTCGCATCGGCCCTAGGGGAGACGGCACAGCCGCGGAATCGGCAGTGCGCGGGTACCGCCTCCTCGACGGCCGACCGCCCGTGGAGCTGCCCGGCTGGCTGACTGCCGAACTTGCTACCGACCGGCGGCGAGATGACAAGCAGCTCGAGGAACCTGATCGAATCGAGAGCAGCAGGGTCCAGGCCGTCGATGGCTGCCGCGAGGTCTACGGCGCTGCGGCCCTCCGAGGAGAGGTGGATCGCGTCGGATCGGCGCCCGTCGGCCGGCGGAACCACACCCTGAACGCGGCCGCCTACAGCCTCGGCCAACTCATCGCCGCCGGAATCCTCGACCGCGAGCGGACCGTTGAGGCGCTCGGCGCTGCAGCCGACTCCGTCGGGCTCGAGCCGGCCGAGATCGCTGCCACCATCGAGTCGGGACTCACCGCCGGCGCCCGACGGCCCCGCCTAGTCGCCTCGCGCCAGAGCACCGAAAACATCGTGCAGCGGAAGTTCGCCACAGCTGAATGCCGATCGGCGGGCCAGGTAAAGGAGCCGAGCCGAGCTGCGGACGGGCGTCGGTTCGGCGACGACGAGCGGGACGCCGCCCATCATGCGGCCCGCCCGGCGGACTCGGCTGAGGCGGTTCTATGACTGCCTCGACGCCGGAGCGGCCGGGCCAGATCGGCTCCGTACGGTCGCGACGCGCCGAGCGAGCCCTGGCCCGGGTGCTGATCGTGGTGGCCGTAGCTGCGGCGGTCGGTGTCGCCGTGGTCGGCGGGGTCCGGTCGTTCGAGGCGGTTTCGGCCCGGTTCGGGAATGCACTGGTGCCGCTGACCGCCGACGGCATGATCATCGCCTGCACAGCACTCCGACTGGCCGCCCTGACCCGAGGATGGCGACTACCGGGATCGCTGCTGGTCACCTACGGCTTCATAGCCGGGACTGTCGCCCTCAACCTCGCGGCCGCTCACGGCTGGGCCGAGGCTGTGGCCCAGGCTTTGGCGCCGGCTTCGTACGCGGTGCTGGTGGAGATGCTCGCCCACTTGCTGCGGCTGCATCTTCGGCTCAGCGAGCCGAGCCGGCCGCGGATCACCTTCTTGACTTGGACCACCTCCCCGGTCGTGACCACTAGGGTCTGGCTGCACCTAGCCCGAACCGGCGGCGACGATGCGGCCGCTGCCCGGACGCTGATCCAACAGGTGATCCGGATGGCGTCCCGGCTCCGCGCAGTTTGCCCCGGCTCGTGGCCTCTCGGCAAGGCGCAGGCTGCCCGCACCGCCGCGTTGCAGACCATCCGCGACGGCCTGCTTTCCGCCGAGACCTTGGCCAGTCTGCTCCCGCAGGACGGTGTCCAGCTGCGGCCGGGCGCACTGCTCAGCCTCGTCGACTCAGCCGCACTGCAGTGCACCCCACCAGACCCGCACCAGCGCACCGCCACAGGTGCACTGGAGCGCACCGCCACTGGTGCACCGCAGCGCACTGAGCCTGCCGCACCGCCACTGCACCGGTCGCACGACGGCGTCCCGCACCGCGAGCGCACCGACGCCGAACTCGTCGCCGAGCTGCACAGCCACGAAGGGCCGCTCTCGGCACGGCAGGTGATGCGCCTGCTCGGCGTCGGCACTCCCAAGGCCACTCGCCTCATCCGCCTCGCCGGCTGGGCACCCTCCGACCCGGAAACGCCCACGCCCGACCACGCACCGCGAGCATCCTGGCCCCTCGAGATCGTCACCAACCCCAAGACCGGCCATTCGCAGCCAGGTCACAAAGACGACAAGACGACTACTTCGAGCTCTGGATCCGCATCATGACAAGCAACCCTCAAACGCCCACTGCTGTCGATCTGAACTCAAAATCCGCACGAGTCGAGCAGTCACCAGACTCCACCAAGCGTCTCAGAATTCTCTCAGAAACAGTCTTCAAGAGCAGTACACACCTAGGCATCACGATCAGACGGGGTGCACAGCGCCTTGAGCGGCGACGTTTCCGCGGTCGGGGGGGCGGGTCATGCTGACCATATCGAGCGGTCACAGCGCCTCGTACCTGACCGATGCGGTCGCTGCTGGCCGAGAGAACTACTACACCGGCGCCGTCACGGCGGGGGAGCCGCCTGGGCGTTGGTACGGGCGAGGGGCGGCCATGTTGGGACTGGCCGGTGAGGTCGATCCGCAGGACATGTCGGCCCTCTACGAGCGGTTCCTGGACCCACGCGACCCGCTGTTCCTCGATCCGTCTCGGTGGGACGAGGCCGCAACCCTCGGTCACACCGGCCGGCGGTACCTGAGCGAGGAGCAGCTTTACGCGGCCGCACTAGCCGCTGAACCCGGTGCAGACCCCGAACGGCGGGCTGAGCTACGACTCGAAGCCGGCAAGCGCGCTAGAAAGAACGTCGCGTTCCTGGACGCCACCTTCTCGGTGCAAAAGTCAGTCACGGTGCTACACACCGCGTTCGAAACCCAAGGGGTGCAGGCGGCCAGTGCGGCCGCTCGAGCCCGCGGTGCACTGGCCAGAGCACTGCAGTGCGGCGACAGCGGTGCAGTGCACCAACACTCCGCAGAGTTGGCTGAGGCTGAGGCGGCAGAGGCTGCCTGGGCTGAGCATCGCCGAGCGGTGGAGGATGCCATCTGGGCCGGCAACCATGCCGCCCTTGACTACCTCGCGCAGAAGGCCGGCTACGCCCGGATTGGCCACCATGGCGGAGCCGCCGGCCGCTGGGTCGACGCCCACGACTGGACCATCGCCTCATTCTTCCAGCACGACTCGCGCAACCACGACCCGCAGCTGCACATCCACAACGCCATCCTCAATCGCGTCCGAAGTGCCGACGGCGCGTGGCGGACGCTCGACTCGAGGGCGCTTCATAAGTACCGCGGCGCGGCTTCTGCGGTGGGGGAGCGGGTGATGGAGGAGCACCTCACTCGGGCGCTCGGAGTCCGGCTGGCGACCCGGTCCGACGGTCACGCCCGCGAGGTCGTGGGCATCGACCAGAAGGTCATGGACTTGTTCTCATCACGGCGTCGGGCCATCACCGCCAAGACGAAGACGTTGGTCGCTGCGTTCGAGGTACGGTTCCGCCGCGCACCGAATTCGCTCGAGCTGGACCGGCTCCAGCGCAGCGCGACCTTCGCCACCCGGAACGCCAAGTCCCATCAGGGCGAGACCGTCGCTGAGCGGCTGGACAGATGGGATGCCCAGCTACGGGCCGAGGTCCGTGGTGGTCTTGCCCAGGTCGCCGCAGATGTCCTCGACCAAGCTCAGGCTGACCAGGAGGCGCCGGCCTGGTCGGTCAGTGCGGTGCTGGAGACCGCGCTGGCCGAGGTACAAGAAACCAAGGCCGCCTGGACAGCGCCCGACGTCACGCGCGCGATCAGCAACGCGCTGCCCGACCATCTCGGCCATCTCGACCCTGGTCAGATCGGCCATCTTCTCGATGGCCTGACTGCCGAGGCCCTGAAACTTGCGCTGCCATTGGATGTCGAACGGCCGGGAGACACCTCGCTGCCCGATGACCTGCGGCTCGCCAACGGCACTTCGGCCTACCAGGCTCCGGGCGGCCGCCTCTACGCCACCCCGGACCACCTGGATCACGAGCGGCTCCTCGCAGCGGCCACCGCCGACCGGGATGCGCCGACAACCACTTTGGTGACAGCCAATCGATTCATCGCCGACCTGGCCGTCCAGGGAATCGAACTCGGCGCCGACCAGGCGGCCGCCATACGCGGCATCCTCACCTCCGGCGCCCGCGTCGAAACGCTCATTGGACCGGCGGGCACCGGTAAAAGCTTCGTCATCGGTGTCTTGGCCAGAGCCTGGCAAGATTCGGCCCTGTGGGCCGGGAAGCCGCGCCGGGCAGTCGGCTTGGCGGGGTCGCAGATCGCCACTGAGGTTCTCGCCGGCGAAGGTCTAGACGCCCGCAACATCGCCCGCTGGCTCGCCACTCAAGACCGGCTAGCCGTAGATGCCGCCCGAGGCGACGACCCACGTTGGCGCCTCCGGTCCGGTGATCTGGTCGTGGTGGACGAATCGGCGATGGCCGACACTTCCGACCTGGTTCGCATCCACGCCTATTGCCGGAACGCCGGGGCCAAGCTGTTGCTGGCCGGTGATCATCACCAGCTGGCTGCGGTCGGTGCTGCCGGTGGCATGGAGCTCGTCGCCGCGGCCGGAGTGCGGCACGAACTGGCAGAAACCCACCGCTTCACCCAGACCTGGGAAGGTGCCGCATCACTCCGGCTACGGGAACGCGATCAGACCGTCCTGGCGGACTACCACAAACAGGGTCGGCTCCTCGACGGCGGTGCGCTCGACCAGGCAGAGGTTGCGGCCGCTCGCGCGTGGCTCGCCGACACCCTCGCCGGTCGCCACTCGCTGCTTATCGTGGACAGCAACGAACAGGCGGCCCGAATCTCCGCACAGCTACGCGCCGACCTCGTCCGCCTCGGCCGAGTCGCCGAACACGGGGTGCCACTCGATCTGCAAGGAACCTGGGCCGGCGCCGGCGACATCGTCCAGGTTCGCAGCAATGGCTGGCATCTGGCGGGCTACTGCGGCAACCGGCGCGGTCCAGTCAACCGGGAGCACTACCGCGTCACCGCCGTCCGTGAGGACGGCTGCCTCGAGGTCACAACCCTCGTCGGCGGCAGTGGTCGAGTGGCGGGGGATCGGATCGTCCTTCCGGCGGACTACGTCACTGAGCATGTGACGCTCGGTTACGCCTCGACCGTTCATGCTGCCCAGGGCCTGACCGTCGACACCTGCCACACCGTCGTCACTCAGACCACATCAGCCGAGGCGCTGTATGTCGGCATGACGCGCGGCCGACAGGCCAACACAGCCCACGTCGTCACCCGGGCGGTGCCAGCCGACGCACCACTCGGTACTGTGCTTGGAGCAGTGCACCGGTCACCCGATGCCGTACTGGCCGGACTGTTCGAAAACAGCGACCCTCAGCGTTCTGCGCTCGCGCGGGCAGTGAACAGCGCAGCCGAGGCCGAGGCCATCCGGACACCGGCCGAGTTGTTCGCAGACGCCAGCCAGCTCGCCACCGCCGGGCGCACCGCGAGTTGGCTCGACCAACTCGTTCACGACGGCCACCTCACGTCAGACCAGCGCGTCGCAATCGCTGTCGAAGACGGTGCCACCAGCCTGACCGACCTACTCCGCCGCATCGAACTCGCCGGCCACGATCCCAAGCAGCTGCTGACCGACGCGGTCACACAGCGCTCCCTCGAGGATGCTCGGCAGATCACCAGCGTCCTGCACTCTCGTGTCAGTGATCGAGCCAGCCTCGACCCGGTCGGGGACAGCTTCGCCGATTGGACGCCTACGATTGAAAATCGGCAGTGGCAGACCTACCTCACCGCGCTCGCCGCCGCGGCCGATGAGCGCCGCCGCGAGCTCGGTCGAGAAACCGCCACCGGCACGCCCGCATGGGTGGTGGAAACGCTGGGAGCGCCACCAACAGCGGACCACGTCCAGGACCGCACCGACTGGGAGAAGCGCGCCGCCTCGGTCGCCAGCTACCGCGAGATGGTCGGTCGCGACGACGAGTCCGATCCGCTCGGCCCGCCGCCAAAGCCCGGGCAGATCGAGGCCTACGCTGCCTGGCGAGCCGCCTGGCGCGCCCTCGGTCGGCCTGAAGCCGACCGAGCCGAGGCCGAGATGTCCACAGGCCAGCTCCGAGTGCGGATCCGAGCATACGAACGCGAAAAGAGCTGGGCACCCGACCATGTCGCCAATCAACTCGCCGGCACCCGGCAGGCCGCCGAAAAGCACCGCCGCGACGCCACTCTTTGGAGTGCCCAGGCAACCTCAACCACAGAGCGCGACGCCGCCGCTCGGCTCCGCGACGAAGCCGCCAAGTCGGCCGCCCTCACGAAGGCCCTCGACGAGCGTGCTGCCCAGCTAGCGCTAGCTGACGAAGCGCGCGCGGCGTGGTATGCCCACACCGCCGAGACGAGGGCCATCGCCGAACGGGCTGCCGCCGAACTCGCCGGCCGTCAGGTGGACCAGATCGCTGAACCTCCGCCCGTCACCGCCGAGGAATGGCTCGCTGCCCACAACGTCGAGGCGAAGGCTGAAGACGCACACCGCAGAATCAACGATGAGCACGACCTTGCCGAGATCGCAGACCAGCGGACCAAAGACCAAAATGAGGTAGACCACCATGAGCCGCTTGTCCAGTCACCAGAGCCTGACATTCGGCACCGAACCGATAACCACCGTTGGGCGGAGTCGATGTCTCACGCCTCGGATGAGGTGCGGGTTCCCACCGCGGACGAAACGGCGGAGTCCGTGCGCCGCGCGCAACGCGCTCTACTCGAACTCAAGCACCGGCAAGCCGCCGACGCTCGCCATGCCGACGAAGCCTCCGAGCAGAACTCACGCTGCCGCGCCGACCAAGAATCACGAACCATCGACGATGAAACTCACAGCCGTCCGACGAACCAAGACGATGGCCGCGAGGCCTTCGTCCTCGACGCATTCGTATAGAGCCATTGCGACCTCAGACCGGCAACAGCCGCCGGAGGTGTTCGCGGCTCAGCCTGCGTTCGTTAACGGCACATCGAGCGGCGTAACCGAGGAACCGCCCCACGCCCACTGCAGGGTCGCCACGATGCCCTCAAGCCACCCCGGCCGTCCCTCCAGGCCGCCCGGGTTCTTGATTGCTTGCACCTCCGCCGCCAACCGCTCAGTTTCGATCGTCTCCTCATGAGCCAATCCAGAGCGCTCGGTCACAGGCGCCCACGCCAGCTGCCAACCACCAAGGATCGATGGCACGGCTGCGCAGGCCAGCCACCGGCACGTGGCGACCACACCCGCGACGTACCAATCTGCGGGGTTCGTATCCCCGACGTACTCCGCCAGCCGCCATAGCGCAACGAAGTCGTTCCGTGACACACGGAGGTTGCTGCGGGGAATGTGTTCGACCTCAACTGCCGTGACCTCCATGCACTCCATTCTTTCTCAGAAGGACGACAAATAGGGGAGCTGGTTCACTGACTACTCGGGCAGCTTAGGTCGCAACCAACACTCCACAGGAACTGGAGTCGTTGAGAAAGCACAAAGAGTTGCCTGGGCGACACCGCGGCAACATCCGGTTCGTCAAAGCTGCTCTTCGAGCAGATGCCGTGCGGTCTCCAGGTCGGTGATCAACGTGTTGACCCAGCCGCCTTTGAGCGCTGCAGCTATTGCCGCTTGCTTTTCCGTTCCGCCGGCAACTCCGATCCGCCGCGGAACGGCCTTGAGCTGCTCAGGGCTTATCCCCATAACCCGATCGTTGAATAGTGAGTTGATGAGGTTTCCATCCTGATCGAAGAACCGCAGGCATACGTCCCCGACAGCGCCGAGACGGCTTAGCTCCTCTCGCTGGCTGGGGTCGAGGGCATTTCCGCTGCGCCGCAGGAGGGGTGACGGTTGCAGGCTGCCGATTCCGAGCAACGCGAGCGAAAGCTCCTTCCAGGTCTGCAGGACCCCGTTGACAGCTGGATCTTCTAGGAGAGCTCGCCGTACAGCTGCGTCCTCGACCAGCCCAGGTGTGGGCAGGAACACTGGGCGGGCTCCGGTGAGGTTTGAGAAACGGTCCAGGAGCCGTGTGGCACTGACCTGGGCCTGGGGATCGCCAATGCCGCCAAAGAGCTGCGTAACGACGCTGGCAACAGGTCCGGATCTCGGTCGCATCGCGTCCACAGTTGCGATCAAGCTCGAGCTCCACGAGGAGATCCCGACGACATCGCCACCCGTCAGGGTTTCGCTAAGGTACGTCGCTGCAGCCGCTCCTAACGCCGGCTGAACATCGCCGGATGCGCCGTCAGCGTCGACGATCACCGAGTCCAGCAGGTTGTATCGAGCCTCGAGGTCCTCCTCCACGTCGGTATAGACCCCGCCTGGCAGTGTGACGGTGGTTCGGACGATACCCATTTCTGAGGCCTGCCGAAGGAGTCGGGAGACACGAGACTGCGAGATGTGCAGGTCGGCCGCGATCTGCGGCTGACGGATACCTCGTTCGTGATACATCCGGGCGATCTTCGCAAGCAGCCGCAGCTCGTCGGTGCCGTAGGTCCTCATGGTCGTCGTACGGGCCTGAGCCACGGCCTCCTCCTCCTGCGGGTAGATATTCAATTTGGACGCACGATTCAATCCTAGCCGATCATAGGGAGGACGTTTAGTGCTGAATGGAGATGCGGATGTCGGACGGGGATCGCGCCGGTCTCGAGGACGTTTCTCCGGATAGCCGACTGGTACTTGCCATAGACCAAGGCACCAGCGCGACGAAGGCGGTTGTCGTTGACGACCGCGGGATCATTCGTCGCCGCGCATCCGTTTCGATCGAGCAGCACCATCCACGGCCTGGTTGGGCCGAGCAAGATGCACTGGAGATTTGGCGCTCCGCGCAGCGTGCCGTGAGTGACGCGCTGAGCGGTCTCGATCCGACCCGAGTGGTAGCGGTCGGGCTAAGCACCCAGCGAGAATCGACACTGCTGTGGGATCGGCGCAATGGGGAACCCCTTGGCCCCGTTCTCGGCTGGCAGGACAACCGCGGTGCGGCCCTTTGCGGGAGATTGCGCGAGGCGGGCCATGCGAATCGCGTGCGCGCGGTCACCGGACTCCCACTCGATGCAATGTTTTCAGCGTCAAAAGCATCGGCGCTACTTGATCGTTATGACACTGACCGGTCCCGCAGCCGGAGCGGTGAACTTTGCCTGGGCACGATTGACTCCTGGCTACTTTGGCAGCTCGGTGGTCAGCATCTCATCGAATCTGGTAACGCCGCCCGCACCCAGCTGCTCGACATCAGCTCTCGCCGGTGGGACCCATGGCTGCTCGAACTTTTCAACGTTCCGATCGAGTCTTTGCCGACCGTAGTTGCCTCCTCGGGCCCCTTGACTGGCTGCCAGAATCTCGCTCCGCTGCACTCGGCGGTTCGGGTCACGGGTGTGCTCGGTGATTCACACGCTGCGTTGTTCGCGCACGCTGGCTGGCGGCCAGGGCAGGTCAAGGCAACCTATGGCACTGGGTCCTCTGTGATGGGGATTACTACTGCGGAGCAGGCCACCTCAGGCGGGGTGGCCCGCACGATCGCCTGGGAGCTGGATCGGCCCAGCTACGCACTTGAGGGCAACATTCGATCCAGCGGAGCGACGCTGGTGTGGCTGGCGCGGCTATTCAATACGACTCCGGGCGAGATCGCTGCGCTCGCCGCTCCGGAGAGTGACGGCGTGGTACTGGTGCCGGCGTTTACGGGTTTGGGCGCGCCGTGGTGGGACGACCGGGCTCGCGCTGTCATCACCGGGTTGAGCGAGGGTACCCGGCTCGAGCACCTCGCCCGTGCGGCGCTGGAATCGATTGCGTTTCAGGTCGAAGACGTCGTTTCCGCCGTCGAAGACGGCTCGGACCCGATCACGGTCATCCTCGCCGACGGCGGCCCGTCGGCCAATTCCACCTTGATGCAGCTGCAGGCTGACGTCTCACACCGCCAGGTGAGCACGTCACAGGTGGCGGAACTCTCGGCACTAGGCGCGGCACATATCGCCGGCCTCGGCATCGGATTGTGGTCGATGGCTGATCTTGAGGAGCTCCCTCGAGAGCGCACCTCATATGAGCCTCAGTCCGGCACAGCGGAGGACCAGCACCGAGCTTGGCAGTCGGCCATAGCCGCAGCTCGCGGAATCCCCCACCAGCTTGACGAACCATCATGAGCGACAGATTCGTCGGCAGGGTGGTCGCCGTAACTGGCGCGGCCCGAGGCATGGGCCGGGGCATCGCGGAGCGGTTCGCCGCCGAGAGCGCTGCTGTAGTTCTCGCTGATCGTCACTCCGAAGTCGTAGCGGTCGCGGCCGAAATCGCCGCAGCGAGCGGCGTGGACACGCTCGGCGTTACGTGTGACGTAACCGACGAGGCGGACGTGGCGAGCCTCGTCGATGTGATCGAAGATCGGTTCGGGCGCTTGGATGTCCTGATCAACAACGCGGGCATGATCACGATCGCAACACTGGCCGACCTGACTGTGGATGCCTGGAACCGAGTCCTCGCGGTGAACACGACAGGTCCCTTCTTGTGCACTAAAGCTGCTGTGCCGTTGATGCGTCGGGGCGGACGTGGCGGCAGGATCCTCAATGCCGCATCCGGTCAGGCCCGCCAGGGCTTCATCTACACCCCCCATTACGCCGCCAGCAAGTTCGGCGTGATTGGACTGACGCAGAGTCTGGCGAAGGAGCTGGCCGGAGATCAGATCACGGTCAACGCCTACTGCCCAGGGATCGTCGGCACTGAAATGTGGGCCTACAACGACCGGGAGTGGGGCCGCTTGCTCGGCGATTACAAGCCGGGCCAGCTGATGGCCGAATGGATCGCCGACATTCCGCTTCGCCGCGCCGGCACGAACGACGATGTCGCCAACCTTCTGCTTTTCCTGGCCTCAGATGAGGCCAGCTACATCACCGGCCAGTCCATCAACGTCGACGGCGGCATGTTCATGAACTGACCGCTGCAACCTTCACTCCGACCCTGAACTCGCGAAAGGGAGTACACCGTGAGCTCGACATCTACAGCAGCACCCCCTGTACGCACGGCCGGCTCAACGCCGTTTCGGGAACGGCTGAAGCACCTTGCCAGTGGCACGGGCGGTCCGCTCATCGGCCTGCTGCTTCTCGGTTTGGCCCTGTTCATCGCGACTCCGTACTTCCTGACGGTGAACAACCTCCTCAACGTCCTCGACCAAGTCACGATCCTCGGCGTACTCGCCCTGGGCATGACCTTCATCATCGTCACCGGCGGTATCGATCTGTCCGTCGGCTCGGTGCTCGCCCTCTCGATGATGGTTCTCGGCTGGACCTCGCACAACGCCGGCTGGCCCGTTCCGCTCAGCATCCTCGCCGCGGTGGTCGTCGGCGGCATCTGCGGGCTTGCCAACGGGCTCGGCATCACCCTCACCAAGCTGCCCCCGTTCATTGCCACGCTCGCCATGCTCTCGATCGCCCGCGGCACCGCCAACGTGATCACTGACGGACAACAAATCGTCGGCTATCCCGACTGGTTCACCGCGCTGTCAACCGAGCGTTATCTCGGCTTCCTCACCGTCACCGCCATCGTGCTGGTGCTGTTGCTGGTCGCCGGGTGGGCCTTCATGCGTTATCGCCCGGCCGGACGTGCACTCTACGCAATCGGCGGGAGCCCTGAGGTCGCGCGGCTTGCAGGAATCAAGGTCAAGCAGGCAACCGCCGGCGTATACGTCGTGATGGGCCTGCTCGCAGGCCTCGCCGGTGTTGTCCTGGCCGCCCGTCTTGATTCCTCTCAGCCCAGCGCGGCGGTCGGCATCGAGCTCGACACGATTGCCGCTGTCGTTATCGGCGGAGCCAGCCTCAGCGGCGGCGTGGGCCGCATCCCGGGCACCATCGTCGGCGTCTTGATCATCGGCGTCCTCCGCAATGGCCTGAACCTGCTCTCTGTGTCGCCGTTCGTCCAGCAGATCGTCATCGGTGTCGTGATCGCTCTCGCCGTCATGGTCGACGTACTCCGCCGCCGAGAGGCCTGAGCAATGACGGCCAACCGCCACCATCCACGCGCCTAGGAATTCGCTCTCTGTCCGCTCTCGATCAGCCAAGAAAGGCATTTCCATGAAGTTCCGCAAAACTGCTGCCCTCAGCTTCGCTGCCCTCGCCGCAATCAGTCTTGCCGCCTGCAACCGTGGCGGCAACGCACCTGGCGGCACCGGCAGCAACGGCAAACCAATCGTTCTCGGTCTCGCTGTGGCGAACCTGCAAGCTGACTTCTTCAACCAGATCAAGCAGTCCGTCGATGCCGAAGCGAAGGCGAAAGGGGTCACTGTCCAGGTGTCCGACGCTGGTGGCGACTCCGCCACCCAGGTCAATCAGATCCAGGACTTCATTACCCGGGGAGTGAGCGCCATCATCTACATCCCCGCGGGCGCCACCGCCGCCGGCGTTCCGGTGAAGGCGGCCGAGCGGGCCAAGATTCCGGTGATCAACGTCGACCGTAATGCTCCTGATGCACCCGGCAAGACCTTCATCGCGACCGACAGCGTGGCGGCTGCCAAGACCCTCGGCGAGTACGTGATCAAGGAAAACAAGGGGAAGGGCAAGGTCGCGATCCTGCAGGGTCAGATCGGCACGACCCCCCAGGTAGATCGCGAGAAAGGCTTCCGCGAGGCGCTCCAATCGGCGCCGGGCATGCAGATCATCGCCGAGCAGCCGGCCGAGTGGTCTCAGGACAAGGGATTCGCCAAGGCGCAGGACATCATCCAAGCCCATCCTGACGTCACGGTGTTCTGGGGCCAGGCCGACGCGATGGCACTCGGCGCCGCGCAGGCGGTCGCGAACGCCAACATGCATCCGAAGCCGATGGTCGTCGGGTTCGATGGCGACAAGGCCGGACTTCAGGCGGTTCGTGACGGCAAGATCGACGCCACCATGGTGCAGAAGACCCAGCTGATGGGTCGCATGGCTGTCGACTCCGCGATCGACATCATCAACGGCAAGGACGTTCAGGCTCAGCAACTGCAGGAAGCCACCCTCCTGACAAAGAACGACAAGGCGAAGGCGGACGAGTACATCGCCAACCACCCCTGAGGTTTCGACCCATGACAACCCGGCCCTGGCTGTTCGAGGAGTGCAACCATGACATCCACCACCAATGAGTCGTCCGGCGAGCGGCGCGGACTGGTCGTCCAAGGCGTCTCGAAGCGATTTGGTGCCACCCAGGCGCTGCACAGCATCGACCTGGAGGTCCGACCCGGTGAAGTCGTCGCGCTCCTAGGAGAGAACGGGGCCGGGAAGTCCACCTTGTCCAACATCATCGCCGGCGTGTTTCCCTCCGACACCGGGGAAATGTGGTGGGAGGGCCAGCCCTATGCACCGAAGTCGCCTGGCGACGCGCTCGATGTTGGGATCGGCCTGATCCATCAGGAGATGCGGCTCCTTCCAGATCTGTCGGTTTCGGAGAATGTGTTCGTCGGTCGGCAGTTGACCAGCGGGGGGCGGGTAGACCGAAAGGAGATGGATCGGCGAGCTCAAGAGCAGCTGCACCGGCTCGGCCTCGACATCTCCCCACGACGTCTCGTCCGGACCCTGAGAGTTGCGGCCCAACAACAGGTCGAGATCGCCAAGGCGCTTACCTTGAAAGCCCGGCTGCTGATCCTCGACGAGCCAACCGCCGCCCTCGGCGAGGAGGAGACCGACCACCTTTTCGAACAGGTTGATGCGCTCCGCGCCGAGGGAGTCTCATTCATCTACGTCAGTCACCGCCTGGAGGAGATCGCCCGGATCTGCGACCGGGTTGTCGTCCTTCGCGATGGCGAATGGGTAGCCTCGCACGACAGCGCACAAGTGCCGGTACGGCGGCTGGTCGAAGACATGGTCGGTCGCAGCATCGAGAGCGTCTTTCCCGACCTCACAGCGCCAACCAACCGTGAAGCGATCAGCGTCGCCGGCCTCACGTCCCATGACGGCTCCTTCACCGACATCTCCTTCACCGTCCGCCGAGGTGAAATTTTCGGTATTGCCGGCATTGTTGGTGCCGGGCGGACTGAACTCGTTCGCGCCATCGCGGGCGCCGACCCAGTCAGCGGCGGAACCGTTTCGGTGGAGGGCAAGACACTGAAGCCGGGCGACAGCCGGGACGCTATCCGCGCTGGCGTCGTCCTGATTCCTGAGGACCGCAAGTCGCAAGGCGTCGTGCTCGACATGTCTATTGCAGACAACGTCGCCATCGCCAATCTGGATAATGTCGGCGGTCCTGGCGGGTTCATTCTGCCTCGCCGGGTTCGGGACGTCGCCGTCGAGGCGTGCCGAATCATGACGGTCAAGGGCCGGCCCGAGCAAGCCGCCAGGACTCTCTCCGGCGGAAATCAGCAGAAGGTCGTCATTGCAAAATGGTTGGAACGCAAGCCAAAGATCGTCATCCTGGATGAACCCACGCGGGGAATTGACGTTGGCGCGCGGGAATCGATCTACGACGTCATCGTGGACCTGGCCAAACAGGGCATGGCCGTCATCGTCGTCAGCTCCGAGCTCGAGGAGGTGCTTGGACTCTCTCACCGGGTCCTGGTGCTAGCCCGCGGACGAGCAAAGGGAATCCTTGATCGCGGCGAGGCAACCGACGTCGCCATCATGCATCTCGCCACGGCTTGACCACCCAACGCAACACCGGACGGTCCTCAGCCAAACCGCAACGTCGAAAGGCCTCCTGCCATGACTATCCCTAACTTCCGTCTCGATGATCAAACAGCGCTCGTAACTGGAGCCGCCAGCGGAATCGGCCGCGCCATCGCAGTTGGACTCGCTGCCTCCGGCGCCAACGTGGCGTGCTTCGATCTTCCCGGGCCGGGTCTAGAGGAGGTCTGTGCCGAGATTCGCGAAGCGGGTCGCCACGCGACCGCGGTCCCAGGTGATGTCACCGAGGCCAGCAGTCTGGCCGATGCGGTCCAGCAGACCCAGAACGACCTCGGTGCCCTCACACTCGCCGTCAACAGCGCAGGGATCGCCAACGCAGCTCCGGCCGAGGAGATGTCCATCAGCCAGTGGCAGCGGGTGATCGATATTGATCTCACGGGCGTTTTCTTGTCTTGCCAGGCCGAGAGTCAGGCCATGCTCGAGCACGGCAAGGGATCGATTGTCAACATCGCGTCCATGTCCGGCGTGATTGTCAACCGCGGACTTCTACAGGCCCACTACAACTCGTCCAAGGCCGCCGTCATCCATCTCAGCAAGAGCCTCGCTATGGAATGGGCTCCGCGCGGGATACGGGTGAATTCCATCAGCCCCGGCTACACGGCCACTCCCATGAACACAAGGCCGGAGGTTGCCGACCAGGTGCGACAGTTCGAAGCAGACACCCCGCTGGGTCGGATGGCCACGGTGGATGAGCTCGTCGGACCCACCATCTTCCTGCTCAGTGACGCAGGCAGTTTCTGCACTGGAGTCGATCTACTGGTTGATGGCGGCTTCACCTGCTGGTGACCGGCGTACCGACCCATTTGATCAAGGAGGACACATGACCACGCGCCGTCCGATCATCGTCGGCAACTGGAAGATGAACCTCGGCGGCCGTCAAGGCCTCCACCAGGCGCGAAGGCTCATCAGCGAGACCCGGAGCGTCGAACCCGATGCACCCCAACTCGTAATCCTGCCGCCTTTCACTGCGCTGCCGTATGTCAAAGACCTCGTTGAATCGACAGGAAGCGGCCTGGAATATGGCGCCCAGGACATTTCAACTCACGACGAAGGCGCGTTCACGGGCGAGATCTCCGGGTCGATGCTGGTCGAGCTTGGCTGCACTTACGCGCTCGCAGGCCACTCGGAGAGGCGGGACCGCCAGAGCGAAACGAACCAGGCTGTCAACTCCAAGATCACCGCCGCACTTCGGCACCAACTCAGGCCCATCCTTTGTGTCGGCGAAGAACTCGACGTTCGCCGTGAAGGTCGCCAGGTCAGCTATACCCTCGACCAGGTCGACGAGGCGCTCACCGGAGTGCAGTCGTCCGACGTCGCAGACCTGCTACTCGCGTACGAGCCTGTGTGGGCAATTGGCACCGGACACGTCGCCACGCCAGACGACGCTCAGGAAGTGTGCGGGGCAATCAGAGCTTGGCTTGCCGACCGATACGAGGACCGTGTGGCTGAGCAGGTCCGGATCCTTTACGGCGGGTCGGTGAAGTCTGCCACCAGTGCCGACATCATGGCTCAACCCGATATCGACGGCGCCCTGGTTGGCGGAGCCAGCCTGGACCCGGACGAGCTAATTGCGATCTGGCGCTCAGCGCATGAGCCCACTGCAGCCCAGGTCTGATCGAGAGAGCCTTGATCGCTTTCCTTGAGCACAAACAACCAGAAAGGACCAGACGGATGACCGCCCTAGCGCCTGAGCACGTGACCATACCCCTGTCTGCACGGCTGGGACCTGACGCCAGCCGGGCCGAGCGGGTGGCGAGCATCGCCGAAGCCGCACGGCAGATCCGCATCCAGGACCTGAAGCTGGTGCACTACGCAAACGCCGGTCACATCGGCGGCGATTTCTCAGCCATCGACGTTCTTGCGACGCTGTACGGCGCCGTTCTCAATGTCACGCCGGAGACCGTCGATGACCCGGATCGCGATCGCTTCATCTTGTCCAAGGGCCATGTCGCGGGCGCCCTCTACATCACCCTCGCCACGTTCGGCTTTCTGCCACGGGAGGACCTTGCAACCTTCCTGAAGCCGCTGTCCGCTCTCAACGGGCATCCCAATCGGAACAAGGTGCCAGGGGTCGAGGCCAACACCGGGCCGCTGGGTCACGGGCTGCCGATCGCCGTCGGCCACGCCATCTCCGCCAAGCTGGACGTCTCCCGCCGGCGCACCTACGTGCTGACAGGGGACGGTGAGCTGCAGGAGGGCAGCAACTGGGAGGCCATGATGGCGGCCTCTCAGTACGAGCTGGACCGGCTCACCGTGATCGTCGACCGCAACCGGCTCCAGCAAGGTGCCACTACCCGGGAGACGAATGATCTCGATCCACTTGATCAAAAGGCGGCAGCGTTCGGCTTCGCCGTGGTCGAGGTGAACGGACATGATCACAGCGAGCTACTCGACGTGCTGTCGTCCGTGCCGTTCCGGCCCGGCAAGCCCACCTTCGTGATCGCGCACACCCACAAGGGCCACCCGATCTCGTTCATGAGCAACAACGCCGCCTGGCACCACAAGGTCCCATCCGCAGGCCAGCTGCAGCAAGCCCTCGACGAGCTTGGGTCCGCCAAATCTACGTCCAGCAACGGAGGAACGTCAGCATGACCACGACAGCTACCCCGACGGCTGGCGGCTCTATCGCCGACCAGCCCCGCTTCGATTGCCGCAACGCTTACGTCGAGACACTTGCAGATCTGGCTCAGACGGATCATCGAATCGTCGGCGTGGTGAACGACTCGGTCGGCTCGAGCAAGCTGGACGCGTTCAAGAAGGCGTTCCCGGACCGGTTGATCAACGTGGGTATCGCAGAGCAGGACATGGTTGGAGTGGCCGCGGGCCTTGCCAACGGCGGCCGGATCGCCTTCGTGTCCGCCGCGTCCTGCTTCCTAACCGCTCGGGCGCTGGAGCAGATTAAGGCCGACGTCGCCTACTCCAATCGCAACGTCAAGCTCTGCGGCATGAGCCCGGGGATGGCGTACGGCGAGCTCGGCCCCACTCACCACTCGATCGAGGACATCGCCTGGCTGCGGGCGATCGACAACATGATCATCGTGGTACCGGCCGATCCGATCGAGACCGCCGCCACGATGCGCTGGGCCGCCGAGACTGAGGGCCCGGCGTTCATTCGGGTGAGCCGGATGAGCGTGCCCAAGGTCTACCCGGAGGATTACGTGTTCGTGCCGGGCAAGGCCGTCACGCTGCGCGACGGCGACGACGTGACGATCATCAGCAACGGCACCGTCCTGTGGCGGGCACTGGTGGCCGCTGAACAACTGGCGGAGGACGGAATCAGCGCGCGCGTGATTTCCATGCCGACTGTGAAGCCCCTGGACATCGACGCCGTGCTCGCCGCCGCCCGGGAGACAAAGGGCATTGTCACTGCCGAGGAAGCTACGACGGCCGGTGGACTTGGCGGTGCGGTGGCCGAGACCGTCGTGCAGAACCACCCGGTCGGGATGAAGATCCTCGGCGTGCCGGAGTTCGCCCCCACCGGTTCGGCGGGATTCCTGCTCGACAGGTACGGCATGTCACCCGAAGGCATAGCGGACTCAGCTCGTGCACTGACCCGCTAGCAAGTCTTAACCCGCCTAGGTTGCCAACGGCGAACGATTCGGCGGCGTTGAGCGACGGTTTGGTCGCCAAGCGCAGAAGGCGGCTAGGTACACGCAGTCAGCCTTGTGACGACGCGGACGTTCTCGAGCTCTCGCTTACCAAGCACCCGAACAACAGGAGGCAACAGGATGGCTCCGGCCGCCAGACGCACTTTCCCAGCGCTCGAAAATCAGCCGATCGAGACGGTGGCCGTCGACACCATTCGCACCTTGTGTATGGATGCGGTGCAGGCTGCGAACTCGGGACATCCAGGCACCCCGATGGCGTTGGCTCCCGTGATGTACACGGTGTGGCAGCGTTTCTTGCGGTTCGATCCGGATGCTCCGATCTGGAGCAACCGAGACCGGTTCGTGCTGTCGGCCGGGCACGCGTCCACCTTGCTGTACGCGATGCTTCACCTGGCCGGAGTCAAGTCCGTGAACCCCGCCTATGAGACCCTCGGCGAACTGTCGGTGACCCTGGAGGACCTTAAGAAGTTCCGGCAGCTGGACTCGAAGTGCCCTGGACACCCGGAGTACCGCTGGACCGCCGGTGTGGAGTGCACTACTGGTCCACTCGGCACCGGGATCGCAACCAGCGTCGGCATGGCCATCGCCGGCCAGTGGCAGGCCGCGACGTTCAACAAGCCCGGCTACACGCTCTTCGACTACGACGTGTACGCCATCTGCGGCGACGGCTGTCTGATGGAGGGGATCAGTGCCGAGGCGGCCTCGCTGGCCGGTCACCTCAAGCTGGACAACCTGTGCTGGATCTACGACAGCAACCAGATCACCATCGAGGGCAGCACCGACCTGGCGTTCACCGAAGATGTCGCCAAGCGATTCGAGGGCTATGGCTGGGCCGTGCGTCACGTGGACGACGCCAACGATCTTGATGGTCTGACTGCGGCGCTGGATGCCTTCAAGTCTGAGACCGGCAGTCCAACGATGATCATCGTCAAGAGTGTGATCGCCTGGGGGGCGCCGACCAAACAGGGCCACCACTCGGCCCACGGCGAGCCGCTCGGCGTGGAGGAGATCGCGGGAGCGAAGCGGTTCTACGGCTGGCCCGAGGATGAGACCTTCATGGTGCCGGAGGCAGTCAGGGAGCACTTCGCCGAGATCGGTGGCAGGCGAGGTGCTGAGGCTCGACAGGCGTGGGATGAACTATTCGCGGCGTACGGCAAGGAGTACCCGGAACTTGCCGACCAGCTCGACAGCATGCAGCGGCGCAAGCTGCCTGAGGGCTGGGACGCCGATCTTCCAGCCTTTGCGCCGGACGCAAAGGGGATCGCCGGGCGTGACGCCAGCGCTCAGGCTTTGAACGCGGTTGCCCAGCGGGTGCCCTGGTTGATCGGCGGTTCGTCGGACCTGGCGCCGTCGAACAAGTCCCGACTCACCTTCGAGGGCGCCGGTGACTTCTCCGCGATCGACCGCAAGGGTCGCAACCTGCACTTCGGCGTACGGGAGCACGCGGCCGGGGCAGTCGCAAATGGCCTCGCGCTGTGCAAGATCCGCGCCTTTCAGGCCGGCTTTTTAATCTTTTCCGACTTCCAGCGGGGCGCGCTGCGGCTGTCGGCGCTGATGGAGCTCCCGGTGATCCACATCTACACCCATGATTCGATCGGGGTCGGGGAGGACGGCCCAACCCACCAGCCGATCGAGCATCTCGCCTCGATTC
>Ga0081539_10002201_pt1 | contig 28507 bp, 24 predicted proteins | sample TabmetS4T2R2_FD_71023 | JGI IMG/M metagenome (GOLD analysis project Ga0081539, IMG submission 71023) | Tabebuia heterophylla rhizosphere microbial communities from the University of Puerto Rico - S4T2R2 | ecosystem: Host-associated > Plants > Roots > Rhizosphere ... | reverse complement strand
CGCAATAGAGCTCGCTCACTTCGCAGCCGAGGCGCCGGTAGAGCCGCGCGGCCAGCATGCCGGCGACGCCATTGCCGCAATCGATGGCGATGCGCATCGGCCGCGCGAGCTTGACGTCGCCGGCGATGCGCTCGACATAGGCATCGAGCACGTTGCGCTCGCTTCGCTTGCCCGCGCCTGATTTCAGCTCGCCCGCTTCGATGCGCGTGCGCAGGCGCTGTATTTCGTCGCCGTAGAGCGTGGTGCCGGCGACCACCATCTTCAGGCCGTTGTATTGCGGCGGGTTGTGGCTGCCGCTCACGGCGACGCAGCTGTCGCATTTCAGCTCATACGCGGCGAAGTAGGCGATGGGTGTCGGCGCCATGCCGACGTCGATCACGTTGCCGCCGGCAGCGAGGATGCCCTCGCTCAGCGCGGCGACCAGCTCCGGGCCCGAGAGGCGGCCGTCGCGGCACACGGCGAAGGTCGGCGCATTTTGCTCTCGGCCGAGCGAACCGAGGGCGCGGCCAATCTCGCGCACGATCGGCGGCGTCAGGCTGCGGCCGACGACGCCGCGAATATCGTAGGTGCGGAAAATTTCGGCGGGCAATTTCACGGGCGGAAGAACTCCAGCAATCGTTTGGTCAGCCATTCGCCGTGAAAGCCGACGTGGCCGCCTGCGCGCGGCAGCACGAGCGTCACGGCGCTCGAGGCATTGCGCGTCGCCGCGAGGAGCGCCGGCTCCGGCAGGAAGGGATCGTTGCGCGCGTTGATCACGAGCGTCGGCACGTGAATGTGCGCAAGCCAGGGGCCGCTCGAAGACGAGCTCCAGTAGTGCTCGACGTCGCGAAAGCCGTGTAGCGGCGCAGTGAAGACGTCGTCGAACTCGCGGAAGGTGCGCGCGCGCCGCAGCCGCTCGCCATCGAAAAGCGTCGGCGAGGCGGCGAGCTTGGCGAGCGATTTCGGCTTCAGCGTCGCGAGAAACATGCGCGTGTATAGCAGGCGGTTGAGGCCGCGGTCTAGCGCCGCGGCGGCCGCCGTCAAGTCAAGCGGCGCAGAGATCGATGCCGCGCGGCGCACCACGCTTCGCGCCGCGTCGCCCCGCTCACCGAGCCACTTGAGGAGCGCGTTGCCGCCTAGCGAAACGCCAATCACGTCGACCTCGCGGCCAAAGCGCCGCAGAATCCAGTCGACCTCGGCGCTGTCGCCGGAGTGATAGGCGCGCGGCTTGCGATTCGGCTCGCCCGAGCAGCCGCGCCAGTGCGCTATCGCGACGCGCCAGCCAGCAGCCGGCAAATGCTGCGCGAGCTGCCGCGCATAGTGACTGTTGGAGCAGCCTTCCAGGCCATGGAGCAGCACCGCGAGCCGGGGCAGATCCTCGTCGCCGGCGAAGTCGACGTCGATGAAGTCGCCGTCGGGCGTCTCCCAGCGGCTGCGCGCGAGCGTCACGCGCGGGCCCGGCGCGAGCGCGGCGGCGATGGTCTGCAGGTGGCCGATCAATGCAGGAGCTTTGGCTGCGGCTCGGCCGCCGCCGGTTCTTTTTCCGCCGGCGCTGGCGAGGCGTGGTGCACGATCATGCGCCAGCCCGCCGCGGTGCGCAGATAGACGTTGGTGGCGACGATCGGCACCGGCCGCGCATCGGCCTGACTCTGCCCAGGCAGCACGAAGTTCTCGTGCACGCTGTGCACTGCGAGCATCATGCCGCTGATCGCCACCTGGCTCGTGATATGGATGCGCGCGCGGGGACCGCCGGAGAAGATGCGCATCCAGCTTTCGCGGATCTGCTCCGGGCCGCTCAAGCGCGGTCCGGTCGGATGTACGCAGATGATCTCCTCATCCTCGGCCCATACCGCCATCATGCCGTCGAGGTCGCAGCGCTCGAGCGCCTCATAGAAGGCGTTCTCGGCGTCCTGCGCCGTCGGGAAAATGCGGCCGCTCACAGGCGCGCGAGCTCCGTGAGCACCATATCCACGCTGATCTCGCGCATGCAGCGAAAGTGACCGAGCGGGCATTCGCGCTCGTAGCACGGGCTGCATTCGGGCTTGAGCCACAGCACCCGCGAGCGGCCCGCTTGTGGCGGCGTCTTCTGGGGGCTGGAGGAGCCGAAAAGCGCGACCAGCGGCCGGCCGAGCGCGGCGGCGACGTGCATCAGGCCAGAGTCGTTGGTGACGACGCGCTCCGCCCCGGCGATGAGATCGATCGCCTCGTCGAGCGTGGTACGGCCGACGAGATTCGTGCCGGCGATGCCGGCTGCGGCGCCGGCGTCGTTCGGCGACCCAAGCAGCACCACCGGCTTTTCCAACCGCGCAGCGAGCTCGCCGAAGTACGGCCAGCGCTTTGCCGGGCCATACTCTGCGCCCGGGCACAAGGCGACATAGGCATCTTTCAGCCCGAAGCGCGCTCGCGTCGCCGCGACCTGCGCGGCATCGGCGCGTAGCCTCGGCTGAAGCAGCGGCGCCGGTGCGGTGCCGGGGGCGTCTGCGAGCTGTGCGTAATGCTCGCGCATCGGGACGCTTGCGCTGCGGTAGCGGAGGTTGAGCAGCCCGTAGCGCGATTCGCCTACGTAGCCTCTCCTTACCGGTATGTGCGCGAAGAACGGGACAAGCGCCGCTTTCCAGCTGTTGGGCAGCACGATCGCCTGCGCATACCGGCCCTTCAGCGCGCGCCCCAGACGCCAGCGGCGTCCAAGATGCAGCGCGCCGTGGCGAAACGGCGCGGTGATTACGTCGTCGACTTCCGGCATGCGGCGCGCGACCGGCACGACCCACTCCGGGGCAAGCACGTCGAGCTGGATGCGAGGCTCCTTCTGGCGCAGGCGCGCGAGCAGCGGCTGCGCCATGAGCGCGTCACCGATCCAGTTGGGTGCGACAACCAGGATGCGAGGCAAGCGGCCGTCAGTGTCCCTTGACCGGCGCGCCTTTGTAAACGTAGAGCGTGCCGCAGTAGGGGCAGCGCGACTGGCCCTCCTTGGCCACGTCGAGGAACACGCGCGGATGCCGCGCCCAGAGCGGCGCGCCCGGCAGGGGGCAGTGCAGCGGCAGCTGCTTCTCGGTCACCTCGACCTCCTTGGCACGATCGGGACTCATTTGCCCTTGCCCTTCACCGGCGTCAGCCACGCGCGGCGCTTCTTGTCCTTGCCGGTGACCACGTCGAAGAACGCCTTCTGGATCGCGAGCGTCATCGGACCCGCTTTTCCTTCGCCGATCTGCCGGCCGTCGAGCTCGCGAATTGGCGTCACCTCGGCGGCAGTGCCAGTGAAGAACGCCTCGTCGGCAATGTACACGTCATCGCGCGTCAGGCGCTTGGCGCGCACCTCATAGCCAAGCTCGGTCGCAAGCTCGATGACCGAAGAGCGCGTGATGCCGGTGAGCGCCGAGGTGAGCTCCGGCTCGTAGAGGCGGCCATCCTTGACGAGGAAGATGTTTTCGCCCGCCCCCTCGGCGACGAAGCCGTCGACGTCGAGCAGCAGACCCTCGTCGTAGCCGTGCTGCGTCGCCTCGAGGGTGGCGAGCACCGAGTTCGGGTACGTGCCCGACATCTTGGCGCGCGCCATGGTGACGTTGATATGGTGGCGCGCGTAAGACGAGGTCTTCACGCGGATGCCCTTGGAGAGCGCGTCGGGACCGAGATACGCGCCCCAGGGCCAGGCGGCGATCGCCACGTGTACCTTGGCGCCGATCGGCGAGACACCCATCTTCTCCGAGCCGTAGAAAGCGATCGGCCGGATGTAGCAGGCCTCGTGGCCGTTCTCGCGCACCACCTCGAGCTGCGCCTCCATCAGGCGCTCGCGCGTGAACGGAATCTTCATCATGTAGATGTGCGCTGAGGCGAACAGACGCTCGGTGTGCTCCTTCAGCCGGAAGATCGCCGTGCCGATTGCCGTCTTGTAGGCGCGCACGCCCTCGAACACCGCGAGGCCGTAGTGCAGAGAATGCGTGAGCACGTGCGTGGTCGCCTCGCGCCAAGGTACCAGTTTGCCGTCGTACCAGATCCAGCCGTCGCGATCGGCCATCGACACCGGCGCGCGCGGCGCTTTCTTGCCTTGCGCCATCGGACATCTCCCTGCGGGGTGGAGCGGCGCATTCTAATGACTGGCGCGCCGCGCACAATGATTTAACCGATTAGCGAATCGGTTAACATTATCCGATGCAGGCCGACCGGGTGTTCGACGCGCTCGCGTCCGGGGCGCGACGCCAGCTGCTGCGCGCGCTGGCGCAGGGCGAGCGCACCACCAGCGAGCTCGCGGCGCATCTCGGCGTGAGCGCGCCCGCCGCCTCGCGCCACCTCTCGCTGCTCGAGCACGCGGGCGTCGTCACCAGCCGCCGCGAGGGCCAGCGCGTGCTCTACGGCCTGGTGCGCGACACGCTGATCGAGGCGCTCGCCGGCTTCGCCGCCGAGCTCTCGGCGGGCGCCCGGTCGGCGCCGGCGCGCAAGCCGCGCGAAGCGATTTAGGCATTTAAATTGCTCAAATGCGGGCGAGATGCGGCCGACTCGCTCGAAGACCTGGTTCACCCGCCTCGCCAAATGGACCGCGAAGATTGCCGGCCGGCCCGTGGCGTTCGCCGCCGCCGTGGCCATCATCCTCGTCTGGGGAATCAGCGGCCCGCTCTTCGGCTTCAGCGATACGTGGCAGCTAGTGATCAACACCGGCACCACCATCGTCACCTTCCTCATGGTGTTCCTCATCCAGAGCACGCAGAACCGCGACTCGGAGGCCATTCAGGTGAAGCTCGACGAGCTGATCCGCCTCTCGAAAGGCGGGCACAACGCCCTTCTCGATCTCGAGGAGCTCGAAGAGAAGGAGCTCGACCAGATTCGCGCCGAGTACTGCCGCATCGCCGAGCAGGCGCGCGAACAGCTGCGCCGCGGCGGAAGCGACACCGACGTGCCTGAAGTCGCGCAGGGGCGCGAGGAAGTGCACGAGCTCAAGCACGCTATCGAGGACGAGCGGCGGGAGCTCTCCAAGCTCAAGCGCTGAACACCGCGCGCCACAGCGCCTGCACCGCGGCGGCATGCTCCGCCACCTGCGTCGGCGGCACGCGCGCATATAGGGCGCCATTCAGCCGCAGGCCGTGCTGGAGGCGGCGAAATTCGCGGTAGGCATTGCGGCACCGCTCGGCCAGGTCCGGCTCGATCAGGCCATGGCCCGCCGCCATCCTGAGGAGCGCGATGTTGCCGAGGTTGCCGGTGAGATCACGGTGGCGGTGCGCGTGCGCTAGCACCAGGTACTGCACCACGAACTCGATGTCGATCATGCCGCCGCGGTCGTGCTTCACGTCAAAGAGACCGCTGCGATTCGGATGCGCGCCATGGAGCTTCTCGCGCATCGCCACAATTTCGCGGCCGAGCGCCTGCTCGTTGCGCCGCTCGATGAGGATGGTTTCGCGAACGCGTTCGAACGCTGCGCCCACCGTGGGGTCGCCCGCGCAGTAGCGCGCTCGCGTGAGCGCCTGGTGCTCCCACACCCAGGCGTTCTCCTGCTGGTAACGGGCGAAGGCGCCCATCTGCGACACGAGCAGCCCCGAGGCGCCGCTTGGCCGCAGCTCGAGATCGGTCTCGAACAGCACGCCCGACGCCATGCGGCTCGAGAGCCAGGTGTTAACGCGCTGGGCGAGCCGCGCGTAGACCTCGGCGGCCTGATCGTGTGGATCGTCGTAGAGAAAGATGATGTCGAGGTCGGAGGCGTAGCCGAGCTCCTTGCCGCCGAGCTTGCCGTAGCCGATGACGGCGAAGCGCGGGGCGTCGCTGCGATGCCGGCGCGGCGTATCGGCCCAGGCGCACTCGATGACGAGCGAGAGCACCTGGTCGGCGAGCGCCGACAGATGATCGGCGAGCCGCTCGACCGTCAGCAGCCCGGCGAGGTCCTGCGCGAGCAGGCGAAACACCTGCGCCTGGTGGAGCTCGCGCAGCACGTTCATGCGCCGCTCGGTGTCGTCCGAAGCCTCAGCGAGGCGCGCCCGTGCGACGCTCGCGAACGCCGTCGGATCGGGCGGCTCGTAGAGCAGCCGGTCGTCCAGCAGCTCGTCGAGCAGGAGCGGATGGCGCGTGACGAACTCCGCCGCCCAGCTCGACGCGCCGATGATGCGCGCGACGCGCTCGAGCGCTTCGGGATGCTCGGCGAGGAGCGCGAGATAGGCGGCGCGGCTCGCGACCGCCTCCACGAGCTCGGTTCCGCGCACGAGGGTCGCCTCGGGATCGCCGGTGCGCGCCGCGGCGCGCGCGAGCGCCGGGATAACGCGGTCGAGACGCCGGCGCGAGTCGTCGGGCAGCGCCGCATAGCGCTGGCTTGCGCGCAACGCCGCCAGGCGCGGATGCTCGGGCCACGGCGCTGCGGCCTTTGCCGAGCGCTCGGCGAAGATGTTGCCGAAATGCTCGCTTACCGCGGCGCGATGGCGCGCCAGCTCGGCGGCGAAGGAGCTCCAGTTGCTGAAGCGCATCATACGCGCGACGCGCGAACGATCTTCGGCATCCTCGGGGAGATCGTGCCGCTGCGCATCGTCCAGGTACTGCAAGGCGTGCTCAATGCGCCGCAGGAATCGATAGGCATCGGCGAGCTCGGCGGCGGCGCGCTCTGGCAGGTGACGCTTGCGCGCGAGTTCGGCGAGCACGGCGAGCGTCGGGCGCACGGTGAGAGCGGCGTCGCGCCCGCCGCGCACGAGCTGCAGCGCCTGCGCCACGAACTCGACTTCGCGGATCGCGCCCGGGCCGAGCTTGACGTTCTGCGCGAGCTCGCGTCGCTCGACGTCGCGCCGCACCTCGGCGTGCAGCGCGCGCATGCCGTCGAGCGTCGCGTAATCCAGATATTTGCGAAAGACGAACGGCCGCACGACGTCGGCAAGCGCCTCGTGCGCATTACCGGTGAGCGCCCGCGCCTTGATCCAGGCATAGCGCTCCCATTCGCGCCCCTGCGTGACGAAATAGTTTTCCAGGAAGTCGAAGCTGCCGACGAGCGGCCCGGCGTTGCCATAGGGCCTCAGCCGCATGTCGACGCGAAACACGAAGCCATCCTCAGTCGTGTCATCGAGAAGGCGGATCAGGCGCCGCGCCGGCCCCACGAGCCGCTGCGCGCCTTCCGCGTCCGGGTGAAGGAACACCAGGTCGACGTCGGAGGAAACGTTGAGCTCTCGCCCACCGAGTTTGCCCATGCCGACCACGACGAGCTCGCCGATGCCGAGCCACTCGAGCGAGGCGCCGATCGTCGCCTCGGCAAGACCGGTCATCGTCTCGCAAACCTCCTCCACGGTTGCCTGCGCGACGAGGTCGCGCGCCATGACGCGCAGGAACACGCGCTCGCGCAAGCGGCGAAGCCGCCGCTTAAATCGAGCCTCTTCTTCGCCCGCGGCGCCGGCGAGGGCGGCCGCCATGTCGGCAGCGCCGATCGGCGCGGGATCGCGCAGCTCGGCGCCGAGCTCCGGGCGCGCCGCCAGGACGCGCGCCGCGTAGCGCGAAAGCAAAGCGAGATCAATCGTCTGCGACATGGGGGCTTTACAATGCCAACCTGAGCTTCAATTCCAACATGCAACGACTTGGGCGCACCCTGGAAGTGATCGCCTGGGCGGCGTTTTTCCTCGTCGCCGGGGCGGTGCTCATTCTGCGTTACGCGGCCCTGCCGCAGATCGAGCGGTTGCGGCCCGAAATCGTCTCGGTGGTAAGCGAGGTCGTCGGCCGGCCGGTGAAGATCGGCGGCATCGAAGCGCAGTGGCACGGCCTGCGGCCGCAGATCAATTTCACCGATGTGCGCATCTACGATGCCGAGGGGCGCGAAGCACTCGTGCTGCCGGCCGTCGAGAACATTCTCTCATGGCGCTCGCTTGTGCAGGCGAGGCTCAGGCTCCATACGCTGCGCATCAACGAGCCGCGCCTCACCGTGCGCCGCGACGCGCAGGGCGCGCTGTATGTCGCCGGCATCAAGCTGGTGCCGACGCCCGGCGAGCCCGGCTTCAGCGACTGGCTCTTCGGCCAGCACGATATCGAGATACGCAACGCGCAGATCGAATGGCGTGACGAGCAGAGAAGCGCCGCGCCGCTGGTTCTCTCGGCGCTCAACCTGCATCTCGTGAACGACGGCAAGCGGCACGCCGCCGGCCTGACCGCGCGCCTGCCCGAGACGATGGGAGGTACGATCGACCTGCGCGCCGAGCTCACGGCGGCCGAGGTCGACGATCTGCGCTCGTGGAACGGCCGCCTCTACGCCGAGATTGGCGCGACGGATCTCGTGGCGGGAAGAGCCTGGTTCGATTACCCGCTCGATCTCGAGCGCGGCCAGGGCGCGCTGCGCGCCTGGGCAAGCGTGGCCGGTGGCACCGTACGCGAGGCGACCGCGGATCTCGCGCTTGCCGATGTGCGCGCGATGCTCGCATCCGAGTTGCCGGCATTCCAGCTCGCCGGGCTGAGCGGCCGGCTGCATGGGCGTCGCGCGGACAACACGTACGAAGTAAGCACGCGCGCGCTGCAGCTCGTGCCGCAGAGTGCCTCGGCATTACCGCCAGTGGAATTCGAGCTCGCCTGGAGCGGCGCCGGCGGTCTGGTGAGCGCCAATGCGCTGGAGCTCGCGCCGCTTGCGCATCTCGGGGAGGCGCTGCCACTGCCGGCGGAGCTGCGCCGGGCGACGCTCGAGCTTGAGCCGCGTGGCAAGCTCGCCGACCTGCGCTACGAATGGCAGGGCGCTCTCGCCTCGCCCACCGGCTACCGCGCAAGCGCGCGTTTCGCCGACCTGGGCGTCAAGCCGCACGAAGCGCTACCGGGCTTTGCGCGCCTCGCCGGCAGGGTGGAGCTGAGCGAGGCGGGCGGACGGGTGCAGCTCGATACGCGCGGCGCCGAGCTCGAGCTGCCGCGCGTGTTCCCGCAGCCGCGCCTTTCATTCGACGTGCTGGCCGGGGAGGCGAGCTGGCGTCGGGACGGCGCCGCCCTCAGCGTCGACGTGGCATCGCTGACCTTCACGAATGCCGACCTGAGCGGCAATGCGTTCGGCACCTATACCTATGATGGAAACGGCCCGGGGAAGGTCGACATGTCGGCCGTGCTCTCGCGCGCCGATGCGAAGAGCCTGCCGCATTACCTGCCCCTTGCCGCGCTGATGGGCGAGAAGCCGCGCGAGTGGCTGGTGAAGGGCATCCTTGCCGGCGAAGCGAGCGATGTGCAGCTGAGACTCCAGGGCGACCTGCGCCAATTCCCTTTCCGGGATCCCAGGCAGGGCCAGTTCCGCGTCAGCGCCCGGGTGCGCAAGGGCCTGCTCGACTACGCGGCGGGCTGGCCGCGCATCGAGGCGATCGACGCGGAGCTGGTGTTCGAGCGCAACCGCATGGAGATCGCGGGCAAAAGCGGCGCGATCCTCGGCGCCGCCGTGTACGACGTGCGCGTCGGCATCGCCGACCTCGGCTCGCGCGCCGCGCACGTGCAGGTCAGCGGGCAGGCCGACGGGCCGACGGCGGAGTTTCTCAAATTCCTCTCGGCCTCACCGCTTCGCACGAGCGCCGGGCGCTTCACCGAGGCGATGAGCGCCAGCGGCAATGGCCGGCTGCAATTGAAGCTCGACCTGCCGCTCGCCGATCTGCGCTCATCCCGCGTCACCGGCGAGTACGAGCTCGCCGCCAATGACATCGTGCTGAGCCGCGTGCTGCCGCCGCTCGAGAAGGCGCAGGGGCGCGTGAGCTTCACCGAATCGACGCTGACGCTGCGCGACGTGCGCGCTTCGGCCTTCGGCGGCAACGTCGCGATCGACGGCGGCACGCGTGCCGGCGGCGCCATGGAGTTCGTAGCGCGCGGCGATGCGCAGCCGGCGCAGCTTGGCCTGCTCCTCGATCCCCGCCTGGGCCGGCAATTAAGCGGCGCCGCTTCGTACGTCGCGACCGTGAACGTGCGAGACGGGTTGCAGCGTGTGCTCGTCGAAAGTCCGCTTCGCGGCCTCGCAAGCGCGCTGCCGGCGCCGTTCGCCAAGGCCGCCGCCGATGCCCTGCCGCTGCGGGTGGAATTCACGCCCGCGGACGGGGGCGCGCGCGATCGCATCAGCGCTTCGCTCGGCCGTGTCGCCTCGGCCGACATTCGGCGCCGTCGGGAGGGCGACACCATGCAGGTGCAGCGGGCGGCGCTCGCGCTGTCGCCGCCGGCGCTGCCGACTCGCTTGCCCGAGCAGGGGCTCCTTATCTACGGCTCGACGCCGGCGCTCGATCTCGATCGCTGGCGGGCGGTGCTGGCCGACGCCGGGACTGGCGGCGGCTCGGGCGCGCTCGCGACAGCGCTCGAGCTGCGAAGCGCGCGTGTCCAAGTCCTGGGCAAGCGGATCCACAACGTCGCCCTGCGAGCCAGCGCGACGGCCGCCGGCTGGTCGGCGGTCGTCGACGCCGACGAGGCTGCGGGCCAGCTCCACTTTCACGCCGACGGCGGCGGCCGGCTGGTCGCGCGGCTCCTACATTTCACCGTGCCGGAAGCGGCCGAGGTTGCTGACAGCTCGAGCAGCAAGGTGGCCAACCTGCCGGCGATCGACTTCGTCGCCGAGAGCTTCAGCACGCGGGGTAAGCAATTCGGCCGCGTCGAGCTGAACGCTGCGCCTGAAGGCGACGACTGGCGTATCGACAAGCTGGCGTTCGCGAACCCGGATGCGACACTCGAGGCGAGCGGCCGCTGGCGTGGCGGTGCCAGCTCCGCAACCGATCTCAATTTCACCCTCAGCGCGTCCGACGCCGGCAAATTCCTCGGCCGTGTCGGCTATCCGGGGATGGTGCTTGGTGCCCGGGCGACGCTGGCCGGGTCACTGCGCTGGCTGGGCGAGCCTGCCGCGCTCGACTACCCGAGCCTGTCGGGCGATCTCAAGCTCACGGCCGAGGACGGGCAGTTCCTCGAGATCGACCCGGGGCTCGGCAAACTCATCTCGCTCATGAACCTGCAGGCGCTGCCACGGCGAATTGCGCTCGATTTTCGCGATGTCTTCTCCAAAGGCTTTCGCTTCGACCGCATCGATGCCACTTCGCGCCTCGAGCGGGGCGCGTTGCAGGTGAGCGAGTTCCACATGATCGGCCCGGCGGCCGATGTGACCATGTCCGGGCAGGTGGAGCTGGCGCAGGAGACGCAGGACCTGAAGGTGCGCGTGGTACCGAGCCTCGGCGGCACGGCTTCTACCGCCGTCGCGATCGTCAACCCGGTTGCGGGCGTCGCCGCAGCGCTCGCGCAGAAAGTGCTGAAAAATCCGCTCGGGCAGCTGTTCGCGCACGAGTTCGAGGTGAGCGGCGGCTGGGCGGACCCCAAGGTGGTAAAGCTGACCGTGGTGCCATCGCCTTCAGAGACAGCGACGCCGTGAGCAAGACGCGCGTCGCGGCCGTGCAGATGGTTTCAGCGCCGGAGCTTAGCGCGAACCTGCAAGCGGCAGGGCGCCTGATCGCTGCGGCGGCGACCGCCGGCGCCCGACTCGTCGCGCTTCCGGAAAACTTCTATTGCATCGGCCGGCAGGAGACCGACAAGGTGGCGCTCGCCGAGCCCGACGGACGCGGGCCGATCCAGGACTTCCTCGCACGCAGCGCTCGCGAGCACGGCGTGTGGCTGGTCGGCGGCACTGCGCCGCTCGCATGCGCGGATCGTTCGCGCATCCGCAGCGCCTGCCTGGTGTTCGACGACGCCGGCCGGCGCGTCGCGCGCTACGACAAGATGCATCTTTTCCGCTTTACCGCCGGCGATGAGCGCTACGACGAGGCGCGCACGCTCGAAGCGGGGGAGCGCCCCGTCGCGCTCGAGAGTCCCTTCGGCCGGCTCGCGCTTTCCGTTTGCTACGATGTGCGCTTCCCCGAACTCTATCGCGCGCTTGGCGCCTTCGACGCCATGCTCGTGCCGTCCGCCTTTACCGTGCCGACCGGTTCGGCACATTGGAAAACATTGCTGCGCTCACGCGCGATCGAGAACCAGGCGTATGTCATCGCGCCGGCCCAGGGCGGCCGCCACGCGGGCGGACGGCGCACCTACGGCCACAGCATGATCATCGACCCGTGGGGCGAAGTTCTCGCCGTGCAGGCCGAGGGCGAAGGCGTGGTGCTCGCCGAGCTCGATACCGCGCGCCTCGCCGAAGTGCGCGCCGCGCTGCCGGCCAACGCCAACAGGAGAATGAATTGATTCTGGAAACCGCGACCAAGACGCTCCTCGCCCCTTTCGAGCTCGCCCCGCAGCAGCTCGAGCGCATCTTCGGCACGCTCGCCGCGCGCCGCGTCGATTACGCCGACCTCTATTTCCAGTATGCGCGCTCCGAGGGCTGGAGCCTCGAGGAAGGGATCGTCAAGTCCGGCAGCTTCAACATCGAGCAGGGCGTCGGCGTGCGCGCCGTCTCCGGCGAGAAAACCGCGTTCGCCTACTCGGACGAGATCAGCTTCGACGCCCTGCAAGACGCTGCCAAGGCGACGCGCGCCATCGCCGTCGCGGGGCAGGCGCGCAGGGTGAAAGCCGGTGCGCGCAAATTGCCCGTTCCGCTCTACGCCGCGATCGATCCGATCGCCTCGCTACCCTCGGCGGAAAAAGTGGCGCTTCTCGAGAAGCTCGAGCGCAAGTGCCGCGCGCGCGATCCGCGCATCACGCAAGTCATGGCGAGCCTCGGCGGCGAATACGAAGTGGTGCTGATCGCGCGCGCCGATGGCCAGCTCGCTGCGGACGTACGGCCGCTCGTGCGCCTCTCGGTGCAGGTGATCGCCGAAGCGAACGGCCGCCGCGAGAGCGGCAGCGCAGGCGGCGGCGGGCGCACCGACTTCTCGCACTTCACCGACGAAGTGCTGGACGAATACGCAGCACAGGCAGTCGCGCAAGCCCTGGTAAATCTGGACGCGCGCCCGGCTCCCGCTGGCACGATGACCGTGGTGCTTGGCCCCGGCTGGCCCGGCGTGCTGCTGCACGAAGCCGTCGGTCACGGGCTCGAAGGCGACTTCAACCGCAAGGGCAGCTCCGCATTCAGCGGCCGCCTCGGCCAGCGTGTCGCCGCGCCCGGCGTCACGGTGGTCGACGACGGCACGATGCCCGGCCGGCGCGGCTCGCTCACGGTCGATGACGAAGGCAACCCGACGCAGCGTAATGTCCTCATCGAGGACGGGGTGCTGCGCGGCTACATGCAGGACACGCTCAATGCCCGGTTGATGAAGATGCCGGTGACCGGCAACGCGCGCCGCGAGTCGTTCGCGCACCTCACCATGCCGCGCATGACGAACACCTACATGCTGGCGGGTTCGCACGACCCTAAGGAGATCATTGCCAGCGTGAAGCGCGGCCTCTACGCCACGAACTTCGGCGGCGGCCAGGTCGACATCACCAATGGCAAGTTCGTGTTCTCCGCCGCCGAGGCCTATCTCATCGAAGAGGGCAAGGTGACGCACCCGGTGAAAGGCGCGACGCTGATCGGCAACGGCCCCGACGCGCTCACCCGTGTGTCGATGATCGGCAACGATCTCGCGCTCGACACTGGCATCGGCACCTGCGGCAAGGAAGGGCAGAGCGTGCCGGTCGGCGTCGGCCAGCCGACACTGCGCGTCGACGGTCTTACCGTCGGGGGAACCGCGGCTTGAGCGGCGTCGACGCCCTCGTCGCGCAAATCCCGGACGGCGCGTTCGTCGCGCTGCCTCCCGATTACTCCTTGCCCGCGATGGATGCAGTACGCGCCCTGATCCGGCGTCGCGCCAAGAACCTGCGCCTGCTCGGCGTACCCGTGCTCGGCCTGTCGGCGGACCTCCTGATTGGCGCCGGCTGCGTCGCGGAAGTGCACTCGAGCGCCGTGTCGCTCGGCGAAGCCGGACTCGCGCCGCGTTTTACCGAGGCGGCGGAACGTGGCGAGATCAAGGTCGTGGACTACACCTGCCCCGCGGTACACACGGCCCTCCAGGCGACCGAGAAGGGCGTGCCGTACATGCCGCTGCGCGGCGTGCTCGGCTCCGACCTCGTCGGCGCCCATAGCGATTGGCAGGTCGCGCAAAACCCGTTCTCCCCCAGCAAAGATCCCATCCTTCTTGTCGCCGCCATCGTTCCCGACGTGGCGCTGTTCCATGCGCGCTGGGCGGACGAGGCGGGCAACGTCTGGGTAGGACGCCGGCGCGAGCTCGCCACCATCGCGCACGCCGCGCGCCACACTTATGTGACGGTCGAGGAATTCCGCGCGGGCGACATGCTCGACGACGAGCTGCTCGCGCCCGGCGTCATCTCCGCAACCTATGTGACCGGCGTGGCGCGCGCCGAACGCGGTGCGTGGCCGCTCGGCGTTGCCGATGTCTACGGCATTGACGACGCTCACCTCACGGCATACGCCAAGGCCGCCCGCACGCGCGAGGGCTTCGACAACTACCTGCGCGAATTCGTGTGGCAAGACCGGAAGAGCTCCTTGCCAGCCTGATCGCGCGGCTGATCGCCGACGCGCACCACGTCGCCGTCGGCGCGGCCTCGCCGATCCCCGCTGCCGCCTGCGAGCTGCTGCGCGCGCAAGGCAAGCCGCTTCGCGTCACGCGCCTGCACAAGCGCAAAGGCAATCCCTTCACCGAGGGCTCGCGCGAGCTCTTCGATCTGGCGGGGCAGGGACGCATCGATTATTTTTTTCTCGGCGGCGCACAGATCGACGGCGAGGCGAACATCAACCTGGTGCGCGCCGAAGGACGGCGCTTCCCCGGCTCGTTCGGCTCGGCCTTCATGTACTTCACCTGCCGCACGGTCCTCTTCCGCGAGGAGCACTCGCGTCGCGTGCTCGTGCCGCGCGTAGAGTTCATCTCGGCGCCCGGATGGAGCCCGCCGGACGTGGTGCGGCGCGGCGGCCCCATCGCCCTCGTCACCGGCAAGGCGCTTTTCCGCTGGCAGGCAAAGGAGCGGCGCTTCAGCCTGCAGAGCGTGCACCCCGGCCACACGGCCGCCGAAGTGCGCGAGGCGACCGGCTTCGACTACGACGCGCAAGACATCGCCCAGACGCCCGAGCCGTCGGCCGCCGAGCTCGAGCTCCTGCGCGGTCCGGTTGCGCGCGCCATTGCTGCTGACTACCCCGAATTCGCGCGCCGCGTCTGGAGCTAGACTAGCGCCATGAACGCCCCCGAAAAGCTCCGGCAACACGACCGCGCTGCGCAAACGGTCGGCAACATCGTGCACCTCGAGCACTTCAACGTCGTGATCCCCGACCAGCGCCTGGCGACGCTCTTCTACGTCGTCGGCCTTGGCGGCACACGCGACCCCTACCTCTTCACCGGCCTCGAGAACATGTGGGTCAACTTCGGGCGCACGCAGTGTCACCTGCCGAGCCGCGCCGTGCCGCCGCGCGCCGAAGTGCTGCGCGGCACGGTGGGTCTCGTGGTGCCGAATCTCGACGACCTCGAGAAGCGCCTGACGCACGCCGGCAATGAAATGAAGCGCGTCGTGCCCGAAGCGCAAACCAAGTTCGCCTGGTCGCGCAAAGGCGCGGTGATCGAGGCGACCTGCCCCTGGGGCAACCGCGTGCGCTGCCACGCGCCGTCGCCGGAGTTCGGCCGTACCGAACTCGGCGTCGTCTATGTCGACTTCGACGTGCCGCGCGGCACGGCGGAGGGCATCGCGCGCTTCTACGATCAGGTGATGCGCGCGCCGGCCAAGGCGGAGAGCGGCCGTGCAACGGTCAAGGTGGGCGCGAGCCAGCGGCTGATGTTCACGGAAACCGATCGGCCGCTGCCGGAGTACGACAACCACCATATCCAGATCTACATCGCCGACTTCTCGACGCCGTACGAATGGCTGAAGGCGCGCGATCTCATCACCATGGAGACCGATGCCAACGAGTGGCGCTTCCAGTGGATCACCGACCCGCGCGATAACAAGGCGCTCTTCCAGATCGAGCACGAGGTGCGCAGCATGAAGCACCACCTCTACGCGCGGCCGCTCGTGAACCGCAATCACGGCATCACCAACATGACCTACCAGCCGGGTCAGGACAGCTTCCGGGGCGTGTACTGAACAAGCCGCTGACCGCGCCGCTCTGGAACGAGTACGAGCGGCCGCACGCCGATCTGCGCGAAGCGATCGAGCGTATCGAGCGCGCCGGCGAGCTCCTGCGTATCAAGGGCGCCGACTGGAAGCTCGAGATGGGCACGCTCGCGGAGATCGTCTACCGGCAGGAGACGCCACCCGCGATCCTCTTCGAGGACATCCCCGGCTACCCGAAAGGCTTCCGCGCCATCTCGGGCACCACGAACTCGGCGAAGCGATTGGCGATCGTGCTCGGCTTCACGCCGCCGGCGCATCCACTCGACGTCGTGCGTGCATATCGCGATCGCATGAAGACGCACAAGCCGATTTCGCCGCGGGTGGTCAGCGACGGGCCGGTGCTCGAGAACATCGTCAAAACCGGAATCGACGTCCTCAAGTTCCCGGCGCCGCTACTGCATGAGCACGACGGCGGCCGCTATCTCGGCACCGATGACCTCGTCATCATGCGCGACCCGGACGAAGGCTGGGTCAACTGCGCGACCTATCGCTCGATGGTCCAGAGCCCCGACCGCGTCGGCCTCTGGATCTCGCCCGGCAAGCACGGCCGGCAAATCCGCGAAAAATATTGGCGTGATGGAAAGCCCTGTCCCGTGCTCATCTCCTGCGGGCACGATCCGCTCCTCTTCCTCGCCGGCGGCAACGAGATCCGCTATGGGCTATCTGAGTACGACTATGCCGCCGGCCATCGCGGCGCGCCTTACGAAGTCATCGAGAGCGAGCTCTACGGCTTGCCGATGCCCGCGCACGCCGAGATCGTGCTCGAAGGCGCCATGCACCCGGGCGAAACGATGCCCGAAGGACCGTTCGGCGAATTCACCGGCTACTACGCCGGCGGGCGCAGCGAGCAGCCGGTGGTGCGCGTCGAGCGCATCTATCACCGTAACGAGCCGATCCTCGGCCTCGCCTGCCCGATGGTGCCGCCCTCCGACTTCTCGTACTCGAAGTGCGTAATGAAGGCCGGGATGATCTGGGACGAGGTCGAGCGCGCCGGCCTGGGCGGCGTGAAAGGCGTCTGGGTGCACGAAGCCGGCTGCGCGCGCATGTTCAACGTCATCTCGATCAAGCAGGCGTTCGCCGGCCACGCGAAGCAGGCGGCGCTGCTCGCCGCGAGCTGCCAGTCCGGCTCCTATCTCGGACGCTTTGTCGTGGTGGTGGACGACGATGTCGATCCCACCAACCTCGAGGAAGTGATCTGGGCGATGTGCACGCGCTGCGACCCGGCGGAAGACATCGACATCGTGCGCCGCGCCTGGAGCGGCCCGCTCGATCCGAGGCTGCCGAAAGGCACGACGTGGAATTCGCGCGGCCTGATCGACGCCTGCCGGCCTTACGACATGCTCAAAGACTTTCCGCCGGTGGTGAAGGCCGCCGCCGAATTGCGCGAGCGCGTGGGCGCCAAATTCGAGGCGCAGCTGAAGGCGGCGAAGATATTCTTAGGTACCTAAGTATTTTCGGGAGCCGAATGAACGCCATTACCCAGCACGACATCGACCGGCAGGTCTTCACCCTCTACGACGAGTATTGCCACGGCGGCATCGACCGGCGCGAATTCCTGAAGCGGGCGAGCGCGCTCGGCGCGCTTACGTTTGCGCTCTCGCTGATGCCGGACTATGCGCGCGCACAGACCATCTCGTTCACCGACACGCGCATCAAGGCCCAGTACGTTACCTATCCATCGCCGGGCGGCAATGGCGACAAGATGCGCGGCTATCTGGTGCACCCTTCCGGGCAAGGCCGATTTCCGGCCGTGCTGGTCGTGCACGAGAACCGTGGCTTGAATCCGTACATCGAGGATGTCGCGCGGCGGGCGGCCGTGGAGGGCTTTCTCGCGCTCGCGCCCGATGGTCTGGCACCCCTCGGCGGCTATCCTGGCAACGACGACGACGGGCGCGACCTGCAGGCGAAGCTCGATCAAGCGAAGCTGCGCAACGATATGCTGAATGGCGCGAAGTTCCTGAAGTCGCACAAGCTCGCAAGCGGCAAGCTCGGTGTTACCGGCTTTTGCTGGGGCGGCGGCACGACCAACTGGCTCGCTACCGCGCTCGGCGCCGACATGCAGGCGGGCGCGCCTTTCTATGGCGCCGCGGCGCCGACCGCGGACGTGCCGAAGATCAAGTCCGCGCTATTGATTCACTACGCGGAGAACGATTCGCGCATCAACGAGATGTGGCCGGGCTACGAGCAGGCGCTGAAAGCGGCCGGCGTGCGCTATGAAGCGCACATCTATCCCGGCACGCAGCACGGCTTCCACAACAACTCGACGCCGCGCTACAACGAGTCGGCGGCGAAGCTCGCCTGGGATCGCACGGTCGCGTTCTTCAAGAAGCACTTGGTTTGAAGCTTGTCGCGCTGTTGCTCGTCGCGGCGCCCGCTTTCGCGCAGGTGGCGAACATGCCGGCGCATGTGCAGCAGCGGCTCGCTGAGGTTGGCCCCGGCTGGGGCAAGGACATCCTCGGCAACCTCGAGAAGACGCTCGAGGTGTACACGCCACTCCTGGCCGTCGCGCCCAAGCAGGGAATCACCGTGCAGCGCGACCTCGCGTACGGAGCGGATGCGCGACACCGTGCCGATATCTTTCGCGCCGACGGCTTGAAGAATGCTCCCGTGATGGTCTTCCTGCATGGCGGCGCTTACGTACGTGGCGACCGCGATGTCAACGCCGAGGTCTATGGCAACGTGCCGATGTACTTCGCGCGACAGGGGATGCTCGGTGTCAATGCGACCTATCGGCTCGCACCCGCGGCGCAATGGCCGGCGGCGGCGCAAGACGTCGGGAGCCTCGTCGCGTGGCTGAAGACGAACGCCGCGCGCTTCGGCGGCGATCCGAACCGCATCTACCTCATCGGCCATTCCGCCGGCGCGACGCACGTAGCGAGCTACATCTATATGAAGGAGCTGCAGCCGCCGGGCGGCACCGGCGTGGCAGGCGTGGTGCTCATGAGCGGCCGGTATCACTTCGATCCGCATCCGTCGGATCCGAACCTGAAGAACTTCCAGGCGTACTTCGGCACCGAGCGCGCACAGTACCCGGCACGCTCGCCGATAACGCATGTGAAAAATGCGGCGCCCGTGCCGACCTTCATCGTCATCGCCGAATACGACAACCCGGACCTCGACACGCAGGGAGCGCTATTGCTGGGCGCGCTTTGCCAGCGCGACCGCGCCTGTCCGCGCTTCACGCGCATGGAGAAGCACAATCACCTCTCCATGGTTTACCAGTTCAACACGGCCGACGACGCTCTCGGCCGCGAAATTCTCGAGTTTGTCCGCCGCGGACGCTGAGCTACGCCCAGTTGCGCGCGCGGCTCACCGCCTCGCGCCAGCGCGCAAGCTTTGCGTGTGCCTCTTCGCGGGACATGCGCGGCTCGAAGCGCCTGTCGAGTTGCCAATGCACCGCGAGCTCGTCGCGCGATTTCCATAAGTTTACGGTGAGGCCGGCAAGGTAGGCGGCGCCGAGCGCCGTCGTCTCCAGCACCTTTGGCCGCAGCACCGGCACGCCAAGCAGGTCGGCCTGGAATTGCATGAGCAAGTCGTTGGCCGCAGCGCCGCCATCGACGCGCAGCTCCGTGAGCGGCTGGCTCGCATCCTTCTGCATTGCTTCGAGGATCTCTGCGCTCTGGTAGGCGATCGATTCGAGCGCCGCGCGTGCGATATGCGCGCGCGAGGTGCCGCGCGTGATGCCGACGAGTGCGCCGCGCGCATTGGCGTCCCAGTACGGCGCGCCGAGGCCGGTGAAGGCGGGCACGAGGAAGACGTCGCCCGAGTCGAGCACGCTCGCGGCGAGCTTCTCCACTTCGGCGGAGCTCGCGAAAAACTGAAGCTGGTCACGTAGCCACTGCACCACCGCACCGGCGATGAACACGCTGCCTTCCAGCGCGTATTCCTTCTCCCTTATCTGCGCGCAGGCGGTGGACACCAATCCGTTCTGCGATTGCACGACGCGATCACCGGTGTGCATGAGCATGAAGCAGCCGGTGCCGTAGGTGTTTTTTGCGGTACCGGGCCGGTGGCACATCTGGCCGAACATTGCTGCCTGCTGGTCGCCGGCAATGCCGCCGATGATGAGCGGCTCGCCAAGAAGCGAGGCAGGCAGCGCGCCGAACGCGTGCGCGGAGGGATGAACTTCCGGCAGGATGGCGCGCGGCACGCGCAGCAGATTGAGCAGCTCTTCGTCCCAGTCGTTCATGTGGATGTTGAAGAGCATGGTGCGCGAGGCGTTCGACGGATCGGTGACGTGCGTGCGATTGCCGGTGAGCTGCCACACGAGCCAGGTGTCGACCGTGCCGAAGGCGAGTTCGCCGCGCTCGGCGCGGGCACGCGCGCCGGGCACGTTGTCGAGTAACCAGGCGAGCTTGGTGCCACTGAAGTAAGGATCGATCACCAGGCCCGTTCGCTCGCGCACCAGGCTCTCGGCGCCCGCCGCGCGCAGGTCTTCGCACAATGGCGCCGTGCGCCGGTCCTGCCAGACGATCGCGCGATGCAGCGGCTCGCCGCTCTGGCGGTCCCAAAGGAGCGTCGTTTCGCGCTGGTTGGTAATGCCCAGCGCGACCAGTTCTTTGAGCGACACGTTGCTATTGCGCACCGCCTCGCGCGCGGTTTCGCGCTGCGTGCGATAGATCTCCTTCGGATCGTGCTCGACCCAGCCCGGCTGCGGAAAGTGCTGCTCGAACTCGCGCTGCGCGGCTGCGATGGCGGCGCCGTGTTCGTCGAAGACGATGGCACGCGAGCTGGTGGTGCCCTGATCGAGTGCCATGACGTAGCGCATTGAAAAAGTCTAGCAAGGGGCGATGCTAGAATCCGCCGGCAATGCCCCTTCCGGTTTCCGAGGTCGAGCGCGAGCTCACCCATACGCGGCGTATTCGCTATGAAGGCTACAAGCGCTCGGACGGTCTGTGGGACATCGAGGCGCATCTCCTCGACACGAAGAACCACGATTACCATCTGAAAACCGGCGTCCGGCGCGCCGCCCAGCCGATCCACGACATGTGGATCCGCGTAACGATCGATCGCAGCTTCACTATTCACGACGCTTTGGCGGCCATGGATGCGGTGCCCTACCCCGGTGGCTGCGAAAAGATTCCGCCCGCGTATCGCAAGCTGGTTGGCCTCAACCTTACGCGCGGCTTTCGCAAGCGCGTCTGGGAGCTCTTTGGCACTGTTAAGGGCTGTACGCACCTCACCGAAATGCTGAACGGCCTGCCGACGGCCGCGATCCAGACCTTCGCCGGCGAGCGCAAGGAAGACGCCGACGATGGCACCAAGCCTTTCCAGCTCGACCAGTGCCATGCGCTCGAGACGAGCAGCGAGACGGTGAAGGTTTGGTATCCGAAGTGGTATAGAGGCAAGGCGGCGTGAAGATCCACGAGTACCAGGGCAAGCAGATTCTGCGCGAGTACGGCGTGCCGACGCCGCGCGGCTTTCCCGCAATGAGCGTGGAGGAGGCGGTCGACGCCGCTAAGAAACTCGGCGGCAAAGTGTGGGTGGTGAAGGCGCAGATCCATGCCGGCGGCCGCGGCAAGGGCGGCGGCGTAAAGGTGGCGAAATCGATCGAGGAGGTGCGCGCGCGATCAAGCGAAATCCTCGGCATGCAGCTCATCACGCATCAGACCGGACCCGAGGGTCAGAAGGTGCGCCGTCTCCTGATCGAAGAAGGCGCCGACATCAAGAAGGAGCTCTATGCCGGCATGGTGGTCGACCGCGGCACGCAGAAAGTCGTGCTGATGGCTTCCTCCGAGGGCGGCATGGACATCGAGGAGGTCGCGGCCAAAACGCCAGAGAAGATCCGCAAGGTGTTTATCGACCCGGCGCAGGGCTTGAGCGACGCGGATGCGGACGAGATCGCCCTCGGCATCGGCATTCCGGAAAGCGCGCTCGCGCAGGGGCGCACGGTTTTCAAGGGTCTCTATAAGTGCTTCGACGCGACCGACGCGTCGCTGGCCGAGATCAATCCGCTCATCATCACCGGCGACAACCGCGTCGTCGCGCTCGATGCGAAGCTCAATTTCGACGACAACGCGCTTTTCCGTCATCCGGACCTCCAGGCGCTGCGTGACCTGGACGAGGAAGATCCGCTCGAGATCGAGGCGTCGAAGTACGACCTCAACTACATATCGCTCGACGGCGAGATCGCCTGCATGGTCAATGGCGCGGGGCTCGCCATGGCGACGATGGATACGATCAAGCTCTATGGCGGCAGCCCGGCGAACTTCCTGGACGTCGGCGGCGGCGCCACCGCCGAGAAGGTGACCGCGGCGTTCAAGATCATGCTGTCGAACAAGAAGGTGAAGGCGATCCTCGTCAACATCTTCGGCGGCATCATGAAGTGCGACACGATCGCGAACGGGGTGGTGACGGCGGCGCGCCAAGTGAAGCTCTCGCTACCGCTCGTCGTGCGCATGAAAGGCACGAACGAGGAGCTGGGCAAGCAGATCCTGCGCGACTCTGGTCTGCCGATCATCTCGGCGGACAACATGGCGGAGGCCGCGGAGAGGGTAGTGGCGGCGGTGAAGGGCGGGCGATGAGCATCCTCATCGACAAGAACACGCGCGTGATGACGCAAGGGATCACCGGCAAGACGGGACAATTCCATACGCAGACGAGCCGCGCTTATGCCAATGGCCGCGCTTGCTTTGTCGCGGGAGTGAATCCGAAAAAGGCGGGCGAGGACTTCGAAGGCATTCCGATCTACGGCACGGTCGCCGATGCGAAGAAGGCGACGGGCGCCACGGTGTCCGTGATCTATGTGCCGCCGCCGTTTGCCGCGGCGGCGATCGACGAGGCGGTGGACGCGGATCTGGATCTCGTCATCTGCATCACCGAAGGCATTCCGGTGCGCGACATGATTCGGACGCGACACCGCATGAAGGGCAGGAAGACGCTGCTGGTCGGCCCCAACTGCCCCGGCGTCATCACGCCCGAGGAGTTGAAGATCGGCATCATGCCCGGCCATATCCACAAGAAAGGGCCGGTCGGCGTGGTTTCCCGCTCGGGGACGCTCACTTATGAAGCGGTCGGGCAGCTCACCGAGCTCGGCCTCGGGCAGTCGAGCTGCGTCGGCATCGGCGGCGATCCGGTCAACGGGTTGAAGCACATCGACGTTCTCAAGATGTTCAACGATGACCCGAGGACCGAAGCGGTGATCATGGTGGGCGAGATCGGCGGCAACGACGAGGAGACGGCGGCGCGCTGGGTGAAAGAGCACATGAGGAAGCCCGTGGTCGGCTTCATCGCCGGCGTGACCGCGCCGCCGGGCAAGCGCATGGGCCATGCCGGGGCGATCATCTCCGGCGGCAAGGGCACTGCCCAGGAGAAGCTCGCCGTGATGGAAGCGTGCGGCATCAAGACCACTCGCAACCCGGCCGAGATGGGCAGGACGCTCAAATCCGTACTCAAGTAATTCGCACTCCGCTGTCAGGAGCGATCCCGTACGCGGCGACGATCTTCCTTTCGTCGTTCCTGCTGTTTCTCGTGCAGCCGATCATCGCCAAGCAGATCCTGCCTTGGTTTGGCGGCTCGGCGGGCGTGTGGACCACGTGCCTCGTTTTCTTCCAGAGCGTGCTGCTCGCGGGCTATGCCTACGCCGACTGGACGACGCGGCTCGGCGCCCGGCGCCAGGCGTTCGTGCATGTCGCGCTCCTCGCCGCGTCGCTCGCCTGCCTGCCGATCATTGCCGCGACCGGCTGGAAACCGCACGGAGAGGAGCAGCCGATCGTGCGCATCCTGCTTCTTCTCGCGGCAACCATCGGGCTGCCCTATTTTCTGCTCTCGAGCACCACGCCGCTGCTGCAGGCGTGGTACTGGCGGCGCTTCCAGAGCGCGGTGCCCTATCGCCTGTTCGCGCTATCCAATTTTGCATCATTGCTTGCGCTGCTCGGCTTTCCGCTCCTGTTCGAGCCGGCGTTCGATTTGAAGCAGCTTGGCTGGGGCTGGTCGTTCCTCTATGCCGGCTTCGCGCTCCTTTGCGCGAGCGTCGCCCTCATGTCGGCGGCGAGCGCGGGCGCCGATGGCGCGGCGGCACGCGCTCCGGCAGCGCCTTTGGCGCTGCGCGAGCAGCTGCGCTGGATCGGGCTCTCGGCGATGGGATCGGTGATGCTGCTTGCCGTCACCAATCACATCACGCAGAACATCTCAAGCGTGCCGTTCCTCTGGGTGTTGCCGCTCGCGCTTTATCTCGTCACCTTCATCCTGGCGTTCGACCATCCGCGCTGGTATGTGCGGCCGCTATTCATTGCAGCGCTGGTGGTGCTCGTGCCGGTCATGGCTTACTACGTGCCGTCGCTGCGCTTGCGTCTTGCCGCGCCGCTCTACCTGGTGGGCCTGTTCGTCGCGTGCATGTTCTGCCACGGCGAGCTGGCGCGCGCGAAGCCCGAGCCTTCGCGGCTGACGCGGTTCTATCTGATGATTTCCCTTGGCGGCGCGCTCGGCGCAGCGCTGGTCGCGATCGTCGCGCCGCTCACGCTGCCCGGCTATTACGAGCTCGGCATCGCGCTGGTCGTCCTCGCCATCGTGCTCGCGACGCGGCTCCAGCGCCGCGCATTGTGGGGCGGCCTAGCGGTCCTCGGCGCCACCACGGTTTTCGTGGGGCGCGGTGCCTACGACTATACGAAGGGCATGCGGGTCATGGAACGCGACTTCTACGGCGTGGTGCGCACCGCCGACCATCCGGACCCGGTGCCGTACCGCTCGATGTATCACGGCGGCATCATGCACGGCGGGCAGCTGCTCGGCGATTCGTTCCGCAACACGCCCGCCGACTATTTCAGCCCCGGCTCGGGCTACGGGCGCGTGTTCGCGTCGCTGCGCGAGATCGATCCGCGGCGCAAGCTCTCGGTGGGCGTGCTCGGTCTGGGCGCCGGCGTGATCGCCGCGTGGATGAACCCTGGAGACCGCCTGGTGTTCTACGAAATCAGCCCGCGCGTCGTCGATATCGCGCGGCGCGAGTTCACCTTCCTCGCCGACACGGCGGCGCGCACGGAGGTGGTGCTCGGCGACGGCCGGCTGTCGCTCGAGCGCGAGCCGCCGCGCGGCTACGATGTGCTCGGCATCGATGCATTCTCGGGGGATTCGATACCGATGCATCTCGTCACGCGTGAGGCGATGGCGCTTTATGTCAAGCATCTCGCGCCCGACGGCGTGATCGTCTTCCAGGCAACCAACCGTTACATCGATCTGCTGCCGGTGGTGAAGCGCCTCGCCGCCGAATTCAACATGGAAGCGGTCAACATCGCCGATCTCGCGCCCGGCATCGATGGGCCGGAGTACTGGTACTCGGCCACCGACCAGGTGATCGTGACGCGCAATCGCAAGCTCCTCGAGTGGCCGCGCATCGATGAGGTGGCGGACGATATCGACGAGCGTCCGGAACTGCCCACCTTCACCGACTCGCACCACAACCTCCTTCGCATCCTCAAGTAGCATTGCGCATGCGGCCCGATCCCGCAGTCGTCGAAACGTTCCTTCGCTACGCGCGCCTGCTCGCCGCGCGCGGCTATGTGCACAACACGCTAGGCAATATCGTGCTGCGCGTCGCGCACCCCGATTTCCCACACGGCGTCGCTTACACCAAGCACGCCGAGCTTTCGCTCGAGGAGATGACGGCCGACAACATCGTCATTACCGATATCCCGACGAGTCGCGTGCTCCACGGCGGTCGTATGACCAGCATCGGCCACAACCTCTCGCGCGAGATCCTGCGCCTGCGGCCCGACATCAACGCCACGATTCATGTGCATGACGACGCGCTCATCGCCTTCCTGGGAAGCGGCGCGCACAAGGAGATCGGCATGTTGTCGCTCGATCCGCCGTTCGTGCTCGGAAAGCCGATCCACTACGTCGACGCGCACGTCGATGTCGAGGCCGATGTCTCGAGCGTGAAGGATTTCATCCAGAACACGAACAGCGTGGTGCTGGTCGGCCACGGCGTGACCACGCTCGGGCGGAACGTCTCCGAGGCCTATCATCGGCTGAACACGCTCACCGCCGAGGTACGGCGAAACATCACGGCGGAGCTACTGGCCGCGGCGGCGGGTACGCGCCCCGCGTACCGCAGCGACGCCGAGGTGCAGGCGATGTACCGGCACGCCGAGACGATCATTTATCCGAAGCGCGCCGAGCGCGTGATGCACGAGGACTGATGCGGCGCTTCAAGCAGATCGACGTCTTCACCTCGCGGCCGTTTCTCGGTAATCCGGTCGCGGTCGTGCTCGACGCGGAGGGACTTGAGACGCCCGACATGCAGCGCATTGCGCGCTGGACCAACTTGTCGGAGACGACGTTTTTGTTGCCGAGCGACAAGGCCGATTACCGCGTGCGCATCTTTACGCCAGCGCACGAGCTGCCGTTCGCCGGGCATCCGACTATCGGCAGCGCTTATGCGGCGATGCGCGCCGGGCTCGCGACGCCGCGCGACGGTGCGATGGTGCAGGAATGCGGCGCCGGACTGCTCGAGTTGCGGGTAGAGGGCGCGAAGATCTACGTGCGCTCGCCGAAGCCGAAAATCAAGGCGATGAAAAACGTCGCCGGCGACTTTGGCATTCCGCTCGCACCGCCGGCGCATCTCATCAAGGTCGACGTCGGCCCGGTGTGGCTGGTGGGTGAGATGCGCGACGCCTCGGCGCTCGCGGCGCTGAAGCCGGACATGACCGCGCTCGCCGAATGGACAACCTCGCTTGGCGCGACCGGCGTTACGGTATTCGCGTCTTCTGGTGAGTCCGGCTGCGCGGTGCACGTCCGTTCCTTCGCTCCTGCGGGCGGCGTGCCGGAGGATCCGGTGTGCGGCAGTGGCAACATCTCGGTCGCCGCGTACCTGCGCCACTTCGAGCGCGCGCAGCCGAGCTACATTGCGCGCCAGGGCATGCAACTCGGGCGCGACGGACGCGCGTACATGCGGGTCGATGCGAGCGATATCTGGCTTGGCGGCGAGGCGGTCGCCTGCCTCGAGGGGATGCTCGCGGCTTAGGAGAGATCGGGCTCGCCGCAGTGCTTGAGGATCTCGGCGCGCACGCGCTCGCGCAGCTTGAGCGCCGCGCTCCAGTCCGTGCCTTCAGGCGCGACCGGCGCGCTGATCGTCACCCTGATCGGCGCACGGCGCAGGTACCACGTGCCGTCGCGCAGCACCGAGCGCACGCCGCGCAATGCCACCGGCACGACCGGCACCTGCGCCTGCGCCGCCGTCTGGAAGGCGCCCATGCGAAAGGCCATAAGGCCCGACTGGCGCTTGAGCGTGCCTTCGGGGAACACGATCAGCGTCGCGCCTTGGCGAGCCGCGCCCGCCAGCTCGTCGGCATGCTCGGCGCTTTTCTGCACCTCGAAGCGCTCGACGAAGCGCGTGCCGATGCCGCCGAAGAAGATGCGGGCGACGAAGTGGTTGCCCAGCTCGCGCTTGGCGACGAAGGCGCTCCGGCGCCAAGGCAGGATCGACAGGAGCACGGCGGCGTCGAGATAGCTCGTGTGATTCGACGCGACGACATACGGACCGGTTGCGGGCAGATTGTCCAGGCCGCGCACCGCCACCGGGATGCGGCAGAGGCGAAAAAGGAGGCGCGCGCACGCCTGGCCGATCCGCCAAGTGCGCTCGCCGGGCACCACCGCGGCGGCGGCGAAGATCACCAAGAAGAGAAGCGCGCAGACCACCCACGCCCATACGGCGAAGAGCAGGCCGCGCGCCACGCGCAGGCCGCGGCGCGCCTGCGGCAAGACGCCGGCCAGCACCAGGCGGAGGAACTGCAGCCATACGGCCTGCGGCTTCACTGACGACGGCCCGCGCTCGTAATACTCGCGTGCGGCGACGCGGCGGATCTTGCCGCTGGACGTCTTCGGCACCGTGTGTGGCGGCGCGAGGACGATATCGTCGACCGGCGCGCCGATGAGGCCGAGCGCGAGCTCGTTGATCTTCGTTTTCAGCTCGCCATGGCGCGCGGCGTCACGCTCGCGCGTCTCCGCCAGCACCACCACGCGCTCGGTGCCGCCCGCCGGATTGGCGGCGCCGAACACGGCGACGCAGCCGCGCCGCACGCCCGCAAGGTCGCCTACCGCTTCCTCGAGCTCATACGGGCTGATGTTGCGGCCGCCGCGGATGATGATGTCCTTCTCGCGGCCGGTGAGGTAGAGCCGGCCTTCGGACAGGTAGGCGCGGTCACCCGTGTTGACCCAGTCGCCGGCGAGCAGGCTCTTGGTCGCCTGCGGATTGCGGTAATAGCCGCGCGTAGCCGACGGGCCGCGAAACTGGAGCTGTCCCTCGTTGCGATCGGGCAGCTCGAGCCCCGCCGCGTCCACCACGCGCAGATCATGGTCCGCGAGCACCGTGCCGCACGAGACCACTTTGAGCGGCGCCGGATCGTCGGGGCGCGCCTCCACCGCTTCCGCGCTCAGCGAAAAGTGCTCGCGGTCGAGAACGTCGACCTGCCAGCGTTCGCCCGGCGGCGTGAAGGCGAGGCCGACCGAGGCTTCGGCGAGCCCATACACCGGCGCCATGACGTTCTTGCCGAAGCCATATTTTGCGAAGCGCTCCTCGAACTGCGTCATGGTTTCCGGGCTCACCGGCTCGGCGCCGTTGAACGCGAAGCGCCACGACGAAAGGTCG
>Ga0081539_10002200_pt1 | contig 28511 bp, 22 predicted proteins | sample TabmetS4T2R2_FD_71023 | JGI IMG/M metagenome (GOLD analysis project Ga0081539, IMG submission 71023) | Tabebuia heterophylla rhizosphere microbial communities from the University of Puerto Rico - S4T2R2 | ecosystem: Host-associated > Plants > Roots > Rhizosphere ... | reverse complement strand
ATTGGGCGGAAAGTCTTTTGGATGAAAATCGTCTGCGCGGGGAAGGATATCTAAACCCGGAACCGATTCGAAAAAGATGGACGGAACACCTGCAAAAGCAAAAGGATTGGCAGTATCCGTTATGGTATGTGTTGATGTTTCAGGACTGGCTGAGCCACGCTAACAATCATGATCTCAACTGACACGAGTGGTGATACCAATCCTTATCGCATCGCAATCTTCTTTCATGATCTTGGGATTGGCGGTGCAGAAAGAGTGATGCTTCAACTTGCACAGGGATTCAGCGAATCGAGTCATCCTGTAGATTTAGTGCTGGCATGTGCCGAAGGTCCACTTCTCTCGGAAGTGCCTTCAGGGGTGCAAATCGTTAATCTTAAAACTAGACGGCCCATAGAGATGTTTCTCGGGCTTATTAAATACCTTCGCGCGAACAGACCCAGCGTGTTGTTATCTCCCTTTGAAGTCACGAGTGTGATTGCGATTCTGGCGAAAAAAATATCTGGCATGCCGACTAGGGTCGTTATACGAGTTTCCGTGCATCTCTCACGTAACAAGCGTACAACGAAGTGGAAGAAAATACTTGAACAATTTGTGATCTCAAGAGTGTATCCTTTGGCAAACGGGATCATCACTGTATCGGAGGGGGTGGCAAAAGATTTTGCTCTTTATACAAGAATTCCGCTTGAGCGGATAAAAGTCATCTACAATCCTGTTATCTCAGAGCAGCTCCTGAAAGCCGCGGACCAACCTGTAAGGCATCGTTTTTTTATCGAAGGTCAATATCCTGTTATTCTTGGTGTGGGGCGATTGGCAGAACAAAAGGATTTTTCTACTTTGATTAAGGCATTCGATATCCTTCGCAAAAAGATTCCATCGCGATTAATTATCCTAGGTGATGGCGAGGAAAGATCTTCTCTGGAAGAATTGATTCGCTTACTTGGTTTACAAGATTTCGTTGATCTCCCCGGATTCGACGTCAATCCTTTTGCATTTATGAAGCAGGCTTCCGTGTTTGTGTTGTCTTCCAAATGGGAGGGTCTTCCAGGTGTATTAATTCAAGCCCTGGCTTGTGGTTGCCCTGTTGTCAGCACAGATTGTTTGAGTGGGCCCGCCGAGATCCTAAAAGATGGAGAGTATGGGTATCTCGTCCCTGTGGGAGATGCGAGGGCAATTGCAGAGGCAATGGAGGTGATCCTCAGGGGAAATATTCGCAAGTCGCCTCAGAGCTGGCTGGAGCAATTTACAATCGATGCAGTCATCCCACAATATAAAGCAGTCTTTGGTATTTAACCGTGCAAGTTGCTCTATAAATGGAATGACCATACACCTCCTTGATAGTGAAAAAAAACGGTTTTCAATCCTCCTCATCGGCACACAGATGGCAATCGGGGGAGCACAAAGAGGCTTGTTCGATCAGGCGCGCTGGTTTAGATCACACGGCTGCAAAGTCGTCGTTGCCTTTTTTTATGACAAGGAAGGGTTTCATGAAAAATGGAGGCAATCCGTCGATTTTCCTGTTTATAACCTTGAAGCCTATGAGCGCGGTGTAGGCTTTTTACGTCAAGGGCTGTTTTTGATAAGAGGGCTATGGCGATTATTAATCCTGTTGATTCGTGAACGATTTGATGTTGTAGAAACCTTTACTCATGATAGCAATTTACTTGGCTTACCGCTTGCCTGGCTGGCGCGGGTCCCTGTGCGAATTGCAACCCATCGCGGAAGAATCGAGGCATTTCCACGATGGCGGCAGGTCTTACACGGTGTTTTGATCAACATCCGAATTGCACACACGTTGATCGCAGTCTCAGAGCAGACGCGGCAACAAGCTATCAACGAAGGTATCTGGGAAAGTAGGATTGCCGTCATTCCAAATGCAGTCAATCCCCTTGATACTTCATCGATAAATAGAACTGCGGTTCGAAGCGAGCTGGACTTAAACGACGATGATATATTCCTCCTTTCCATTGGCCGGCTTACTTACCAAAAGGGACATGAATTTCTTGTGCAAGCCATGTCCAAAGTAGTGAGCCAATTTCCGAATGCAAAGGCGGGGATTTGTGGAGATGGTCCTTTACGCCCGCAGTTGGAAACACAGATTGCAGAAACCGGCTTAGCGAGTCAGGTAAAGCTTCTAGGAGCATGGGAGGATATTTCTCCCCTCCTGGCTTCTGCCGAAATTTTCATCCTACCCTCGCGCTGGGAGGGATTATCAAGAGCACTAATGGAGGCAATGGCGGCAGGTCTTCCGGTAATTGCAGCTCAAGTGGATGGCATCAAAGATCTCATCACGCATGGTGTGAATGGCTTGCTGGTCCCTTCCGAAGATGCCGAAGCGCTGGGAAATTCCATATTACAATTAATTAATAACACAGAGATGAGGAAGCGATTAGCGGCAGCAGGGCGGGCGCATGTCTTACAAGTCCATTCGGTGGAAGACATGTGCAGGAAATATTATGATCTCATGCTGAGTATTCTGCAAAGAAGATAGTTTGCCATAACTACTTCTTCATTACATCGATATGTCAATCACCCAACCCTCACGTCTCACATTTTGGCGGCTTATCTTTGCATTTACTGCACTTGTGCCTTTCCTTTCCATCGTACAGCTGATCGTACTGGCGCCTAGTTATGGTGTGGATATTTCTGCCAGCCGTTCGTGGACGCAGCTGCTCGTCGGGCTTAGCTTGATAGGGATGCTGCCACTTCTTCTTCTGACTTTAACCTGGTCCCGTTATCAAGAGCGACTCCTCTCTTTGGAAGAATTCCCAGAGCGTCTACCCAATACAACGCGCTGGATCGGGGTTTTGGTTTTTCTTGGTTCAGTTGTCGGATTTACACTTGTGACCAAGCTTCCTTTCCTCAGTTTCCTGATTTGGGTCGGTTGGTTCCGTGTTTTGGTTTTCTGGTTCGTTACTCTGGTAGGTACATTTGCACTGAAATCCATCCGCCACGATGTGCCCTGGCTGACCGCTTTACTTTCTGTAGCACTTTGTCAGGCGGTTTTTCACTTATCGCTCTTTTACTGGACGCGGGTCACGGATTATCCCTTCGCTATGGGATGGTCGGAAACCAGCCGCTTTTATCACCCTTCTCTTTTTCTCTCTGAAAGCGTGTATGGTCAGAAATATGCCTGGCCCGTTTTGCATCCTACGTTGCATTTACTCCTCACGCCACCCTATCTATTCAACGCGCCGCTCTGGGTCCATCGATTTTGGCAGGTGGCGCTCATGTATGGTTTGCTCGCGGCCGTTGTTTTTGCGTTGATGAATCGGCTTTCGCTCCAAGGCATTGGCACACGCTGGCTAGTCGGGATGTGGATGTTTCTTTTCCTATTTATGGGACCGTTTTATTACCATCTCACAATTCCTGTTATTTTGGTTCTCTTAGGGTTTTCTGCTCAAGATAATAAGCGAACTTGGCTTGTCGTTATTTTGGCCTCTATCTGGTGTGGGTGGAGTCGCGTGAATTGGTATCCCATGCCAGGGATGCTCGCGGCCGTCTTATATCTATTAGAAGTGTCCCTCAATGGAAAAAATATTTGGCACTATCTGCTCAAGCCCGCCATCTGGTTTGTGGTCGGTACACTGATCGCGTTTGCGTCACAGCGCGTTTACATTGCTCTCTCTGGCGTGACAGACAGTGGTCTCTTTTATTCAAGCTTTACATCCAATTTGCTTTGGTACCGATTACTGCCCAACGCGTCATATTTTCTCGGAATCCTGCCTGCGGCGATTCTGGCATCGCTTCCTATATGGCTGTCGATGTATGTTGTGATTCGTGCACGAAAAACGGATTGGCATCCATTACGATTGACTTTTATACTTGCCGCCCTGTTCGTTCTATTTGTGGGAGGGATAATAGTGAGCTTGAAGATTGGTGGGGGCGCGAATTTGCATAATATGGATGCCTACATGAGCATGTTATTGATCGTATTCGCGTATTTGATCTTCGCGCGTTATCGCACCGAACATGGCGAATCGGCTCAGCCTGTTCCCTTGCCGTGGATCCTGGCAGTTGCATTGATTATTATGCCCGCATGGTCGTATTTGAAATTCGGGATTGACTTTAAATCCTATGATACGGTCAGAACGCAAAAGATTATGCGATGGCTGCAGGAATATGTAGATGAGGTCAACGCGCAGGACGGTGAGGTGCTTTTCATTACGCAGCGACAGCTTATCTCCATGCATATGCTGAAAAATGTAACGCTCGTCCCTGAATATGAGCGGGAGGATCTCATGGAGATGGCGATGGCAGATAACCTGGCCTATCTTGCAAGGTTCAGGGATGATATCGGGAATCGACGCTTTGCTTTGATTGTTGTAGACCCGTTGAACGACACGATCATGAGAAGAGACCGTGTTTTTTCGGAAGAAAATAACGTGTGGGTCAGACGCGTGGTGAGAACGATTCTTTGCAATTATCGTGAGGAAGCTGTCTATCCTGTGCATGAGATTGCTCTGTATGTGCCACAGGAAGGCGAACGGCGCTGTCCTTGAGGATGTAATGCTGGATTTTGTAAAACCTGACTTGAAATCGCGTCGAGCGGAGGGGATGGTAAGCATCCCCATAGACGAGAGATAGTATTTTCAAGAAATGTGCGCTTCGTCTGTGCTACTCTCCGCTCCGCGCGAAAAACTTTTATCAGAATTAATTTTTTGAATCTTCAAAATCTGGTGTTATGCTAATGATACAATCACCACAAGAATTTGATGCTGCACTTGATTCCTCTATCGTCTGAGTGAAATTTGAATTTCATAATAAAGGTATCTACATAAATGCCAAAACCGGTCATCTTCACCATTGATGATGATGAATCTGTATTGAGTTCTGTCGAGCGCGACTTACGCGCGCGCTACGGACAGGACTATCGTATCCTTCCCATCGATTCAGGACAGGCCGCTCTGGATTATTTAAAGAAGCTGGAACAACGCAATGAGACGGTGGCGCTTTTCTTAGTCGACCAGCGTATGCCCGAGATGGACGGTGTGGGCTTCCTTGCCGAAGCCATCCACGCATATCCGCAAGCCAAGCGGGTTCTACTCACAGCATATGCAGATACACAAGCTGCGATTGATTCCATTAATGAAATTGGGCTGGATTATTATCTAATGAAACCCTGGCATCCGCCAGAGGAGCGGCTGTATCCCGTTCTAGATGAATTGCTTGAGGATTGGAAGATTCACGTTCGGCTGCCGTATGAAGGCATTCGCGTCGCGGGAACGTTATGGTCATTATCAAGCCATGAAGTGAAGGATTTTCTCACACGCCATCAAATCCCTTATCAATGGCTGGACATCGAAAAGGATGATCGTGCGCGCCGATTAGTTGAGGGAGTTTCGTCTGAGTCATCGACAAAACTTCCCGTCATATTTTTTCCTGATGAAAAGATATTGATTGACCCGGATTTAAAAGAATTAGCAGAAAAAGTTGGCTTGCAAACGCGCGCTGCTCTGCCATTTTATGATATGGTGGTCATCGGCAGCGGACCTGCGGGACTTGCCGCGGCAGTATATGCCGGTTCAGAAGGGTTGAAATGTATTGTGATTGAAAGAGCTGCTCCAGGTGGGCAGGCAGGCAGCAGCCCGAAGATCGAAAATTATCTGGGTTTTCCCACAGGCATCTCTGGGGATGACCTCGCCCGACGCGCGGTCTCGCAGGCTAAACGCTTCGGGGTAGAAATCCTTTCGGCGCAGGAAACCAAAAAAGTCTTTGTTAGAGATTCCTATCGAATTGTTCAGTTATCCGACGGGTCGGAGATATCTTGTCACGCGGTATTGGTTGCGACGGGCGCGTCTTTCCACGCGTTGAAGATGCCGGGCGCCGACTCGCTTACAGGCGCGGGAATTTATTACGGCGCGGCATACACCGAAGCAATGCACTATAAAGATCAAAATGTATTTGTGGTTGGTGGAGCGAATTCCGCGGCGCAAGGCGCAATCTATTTGAGCCGCTTTGCCAGCAAGGTGAGCGTCTTAATCCGAGGTCCTCAACCTACCGCGTCGAAATATCTTGTGGATGCGATGAACGAAAATGAGAAAATCGAAATTTTGTTGAATACCGATCTTCTTGAAGTGAAAGGAAGCAATGTGCTCGCACAGATCGTCATCAAAAATACAAAGACTGGCGAAGTACAAACGCTGGACGCCTCGGCTTTGTTTGTCTTCATTGGGGTGAGGCCGCAGAGTCAGATCGTTTCTGATTTAGTACTGTGCAGTGACAAAGGATATATTTATACTGGTCCTGATTTAATGGTGGATAAAAAACCGCCTTCAGGCTGGACCCTTGAACGAGATCCCTTTCTCTTGGAAACCAGCGTCCCTGGCATTTTCGCGGCAGGTGATGTGCGGTATGGGACCAATCACCGCGTCGCTTCGGCAGTGGGTGAAGGCGCGATTGCCTATGCATTGATCAAGGAATATTTGAAGATGTTGTGATGCTCTGTTGGTCGAGTAGGCGGCGTTCGCCCGTCGTACACTTGCACTAGCACGCAAGTGCAGGTGTCGAGACCAACGATTATAGGAAGTACTCTTACAATAACGTGGTCTCGATACGTTCCTCGTCTGCGAAGCGGCTCGGAACTACTCGACCACCAATAATTGATATGAACCTCAACGACCTCCGCAAGTCACCTCTCTTTCAGGGCTTATCTGATGAGGAGCTCAATCGACTCATGGACATGGCTGAGCCTGTCTCATTGCACGCCGGTGATGTCCTTATCAAGCAGGGTGACTTGGGCGATTCCGCCTACGTGATCCTATCAGGTGAGTTTGAGATTCAAAAACAAACGGGACAGTCGCTGATCAAGATCGATGTGAGGAACCCAGGTGACGTGGTCGGTGAAATGGCTCTACTTTCACGCGGTCCGCGTAATGCAACAGTGATCTCGAAAACTGACAGCGAAACCTTGCGCATTCCCCAAGAAGCATTCGAAAAGTTGTTGGAATCCAGTTCGACTGCTGCAATAGCGGTCCTGCACTGGGTGATCACGCGTTTGACTCAAAATGAGTCTTTGCTGCATCAGCAGGAGAAGATGGCAGCGTTAGGAACCATGAGTGCCGGGCTGGCGCATGAATTGAATAATCCTGCCGCGGCAGCACAGCGTAGCGCGGCAGACCTCAACAAATATTTGATGAAATGGCAGACCTTAACGCATCAGATCATAGCGACTGCTTATCAAGAGAATCAAACGGGTTGGTTGAATAGTTTCATGAACGAGGCAACACGTCACTTTGCAACGCCGCTCAAACTTAATGCTTTAGACCGGATTGACTTGGTGGACCAACTTCAGAGCTGGTTGGAGTCGAATAATGTGGCTTCGGCTTGGGAGTTGGCACCCGCCATGGTTAACTTTGGCTGGAGCATCGAGTCGCTTGAAAGGTTGAAGGGCACAGCCTTTTTCAATCTCTCTATTCAATGGCTGGGAACAGGAAGTTTGGCGATGGGATTATTGTCTGAAGTCCAGCATGCGACCGAACGTCTTACACAAATCGTTCACGCCATGAAGTCTTATACGTATCTCGATCAGGCACCTCTGCTCGAAGTGGATATTCATGAGGGATTGGAAAATACGCTCGTTATCATGCAGCATAAACTCAAAAAGGGTGTGACGATTAAACGTGATTATTCTGCGAACCTGCCGCGCATCGAAGCCTACGCCAGTGAGTTGAATCAAGTGTGGACGAACATTATTGACAATGCTATCGACGCGATGAATGGCAAAGGGGAAATATCCATCCGGACCTACACAGAAGATAATAAAGTGGTCGTCGAAATTACGGATAACGGTCCAGGCATCCCTGAAGAGATTCAGGCACGCATCTATGAGCCATTCTTTACGACCAAGCCGCCTGGAAAGGGAACGGGATTAGGCTTACACATCTCGCATGATATTGTGGCGAACCGTCATCGTGGACTCTTGCTGGTTGAATCAAAACCTGGAGAAACAAAATTCAAGGTGATACTGCCAAAGCAAATTAAAGGAGAGAGCAATCATGAATAACGATCAGATGATGAAGGAAATCCTTATGTCCGCAAAGACCATAGCAAGTGTTGGTCTATCTTCCAATCAACAAAAGGAAAGTTTTTGGATCGTTTCTTATTTGAAAGATCAGGAGTATCGAATTATTCCTGTAAACCCAACTGCAGATCAGATTTTGGGTGAAAAGGCGTACCCAGATTTGTCTTCTGTTCCTGAAAAAGTGGACGTGGTACAAGTCTTTCGGCGACCAGAAGATGTGCCACCTGTTGTAGATGAAGCCATCAAAATTGGGGCGAAGGTTGTCTGGATGCAGGAGGGAATTGTCCATGAAGAAGCCGCGCAAAAGGCCCGTGAGGCAGGATTGCAAGTGGTGATGGATGCCTGTATGCGCGCCACTCATCGCAGGTTGATTGGACCAAAGCTGATTGGGTTGTAACTAAAAAAAAGACCCTACAGGTCTTAAAGACCTGTAGGGTCTAATCTATCTTATTTGAAGACTCAATCGAATCGCACGCGAATCACGTCCAAATGCCAGACGCTTCGCCCAGGTCGTCGGGATGGACCGCAGCCCTTGCGCGTCCAGATAGAAGCGTGATTTCATTTTCCATCCAGCATCATTTAAGACGCGCTCGATCTGATCTGCACCCGCTTCCAAGTTCCATCCTGCTGTTGACAATGCCTCTCCGTTAATATGGATTTCCATCTTTGCACAAGGTCGCGTTATCGCTAAAAGTCCATTGAGCAAACACGTATCATTGTTCAACAAACTTTCCAGCAGACTTCCCCACGGGAAGTTGATGGTAATGTGAGATGCCAATCCATTCAGTTCCAATGGCAAAGCCTGCGCGCTGGCAATGACGAACAGTACATTTGGAAATTTTCTCTGAGAGTTGGCGCGCAGATTCTCACGGCAGGCATCAATACCAATGAAAAAGTACTCTCTCTGTTTTTCTGCCATGCAGCGCACGAAGCGTCCGTCGCCTGTACCAAGATCAAGTCCTATTTCGTTGTAGCCCGCGAGCTGTTCCGTTAATTCAATCAAGCCTATATGATGGGATCGTCGACCCCGAATTGTTTCCATAAGGAACCTCCATTCTGTCGTGTGAATTGATTGAGACAGAATGGAGCGGGGCGGACCACGCGAGCGGTACGCTTCGACTTCGTGACGCCAAGGCGCCACTCCGCTCAGCGCGAAGAGATGGCTTCGTCAGGCGCCATCGAGATCATCAGGTGTAGGTTTTTTACGAGTTTGGGAAAACAGAAAACAAGCCCGTTGGGCTTGGCGAACGATGAATGATCGTTCAGAGGAGACTTAACAGGGTGGTCGAGCGAGGAACTTCTTCAGATCATCAGGTGTAGGTTTTTTACGAGTTTGGGAAAACAGAAAACAAGCCCGTTGGGCTTGGCGAACGATGAATGATCGTTCAGAGGAGACTTAACAGGGTGGTCGAGCGAGGAACTTCTTCATGCTCAAAATTATAGCACCATATCAAGGAAAGTCGGATCAAACTTAATAGAGTGCTTTACCTTATCCAGTATGACAACCCGGATTGAGTAGATTTTACTTTTCTACAAGCATCTTAGGAAACTGTTGTGATCAGTGTCCGTTTTGCTCCAGCCGTCATCAAAGCAGATGCAACTTCTTCGGCTTTCTCATGCTCTACCAGCGCAATCATATTGCCGCCGCGGCCGCCTCCACTGAGTTTTGCTCCCGCAGCCCCTGCATTTCGCGCAGCCGAAACGAGCTGGTCAAGTTCCGGTGAGGAGACCGTCATTTCCTGCAACAGCGCGTGATTTTTGTCCATCAATGTGCCAAGCATTTCGACCCGGCCTTCCTCAAGGACTCGGCGGGCAGAGAAGGAGATATCCGCGATTTCATTGAATATCCCCTCGAAGCGTTTCGTGTTATTCATCCACAGTTGATGCACATCTGCAACGGATTCCTTCGTCGGTGCGAGAATTCCTGTATCGCCGATGACAATGGTGAATGGCTTGCCTACTTTGAACATTTCAATAGGTTGTCCTTTTACAAAATAAACAGGCTGTCTATAAGTGACTACCGTATTATCGATCCCGGACGGGGTGCCGTGATAAAGCTTTTCGATTTCGTATGCAAACGCGCTGATTTCCTCATCATTCATTTCGTGCTTGAGATGAGAGGATAACGCGCGAGTAAGGGCCACCGTCACTGCTGCGCCGGAGCCAAGCCCAGAGGCAACAGGGATTGTCGATGAAATTTTTATGTCGAGATTCGGAAATTTCCCCTCACCCCTAACCCCTCTCCCCTGGGGAGAGGGGAAATTGCGGGCGATGAAGAGAAGATTATGAATAACGGAAGCAATAGGATGGTCAGAAGGAAATGTATTCAGTTCCGCGTCGAGGTTGACATCTGAGGCGCTGATCCAAATCCCAGCGCGGTCTGAGTCCAGGACTTCGACATCTACATGGACCTGAGTCACGGGAACCGCCAATGCAGGCCGTCCATAGACGACTGCGTGTTCGCCAAAGAGAATGATCTTGCCAGGGGTAGAGGCTTTGGTCATGTAGGACAAAGTGCCAATTTGTCCTACGAGAGATAGAACACAGCGATCACAGCCAACCCCCATAACAACACGGTGATCTGTAAAGGACGGTCCTTAAGGGCGACCTCATCGGGCGCGCCCGCGGCATGTCCTGTTTGGATGAGTTGTAGATAACGGAAAATGCCATATACCACGAATGGAATCGTGAGCATCATGCTGTGATTGACAGGCAAGTTTGGTGCAGAAAATGTGTACAGAGAATACGCCACAATGGTCATACCGGAAACAATCGTGATGTATTGATCGAGCAAGGGGATCGTGTATCCATCCAACACTTTGCGGTATGCACCTGCTCCCTGTTCAAGCATATTCATCTCTGCGCGGCGTTTGCCCAACCCGATATAAAGAGAGAACAAGATTGTGATCATATACAGCCACGGGGAGAATCGTTCGACTGTAATCAGTGCCACACCTGCAGCCACCCGTAGAACAAATCCTGAAGAAATAATCAATACATCGAGAATGGGAATATGTTTTAACCAGAGAGAGTACAGGATATTGAGTGTGAGATAAATGCCAAGAATGCCTGCGAAGATAGGAGCCAGCAAATAGCCAAATATCAACGCGACCAAAGATAAGAGTATCGCTGTGCCGAACGCGACGCCAACAGGCAGTGCCCCGGATGCAAGCGGCCTATTTTTCTTTTCGGGGTGCTGACGGTCGCCTTCGATGTCAGCAATGTCGTTGAATAAATACACAGCACTGGAGATCAGGCAGAACAAAAAGAACCCTTCCAGTGTCCGTAAAAATGGCCCGGGCAGAAATAATTGTTTATCAAAGATCAACGCAAAAAAGATGAAGCCATTTTTCGTCCATTGACGCGGACGCATGGCTTTGATAAGGGCTGAAAGCATTTGGATATTTTACCTTTTTTGTGTTCGGACGGGGCAAGCGTATAATTGTTTTATGCCCAAAGTTCGTTTGGATGTATTACTCGTCGAGCGCGGACTCGCGGAATCGCGCGCCAAGGCACAGGCGATGATCATGGCTGGGCAGGTACGCGTTGCCGGTCAAGTCGCGCTCAAGCCTGCCACTGCCATCTCAGCCGATTCTATTCTGACAGTTGACGCGGGTCCGCGCTTCGTCTCACGTGGTGGTGAAAAATTGGACGCGGCACTCCACGTATTTGGAGTGGACGTTACTGGATTGATTTGTGCTGATGTCGGCGCCTCGACGGGAGGCTTCACAGATTGCCTGTTGCAGCGCGGCGCGGCGAAAGTCTATGCTATTGATGTGGGTAAAGGAATCTTGCATTGGAAGTTGCGAAACGATCCGCGGGTGGTCGTTATGGAGGAAACAAATGCCCGGTTCGTAGAGTCTTTGCCGGAGCTGGTTTCACTCGTAACAGTTGATGCGTCGTTTATTTCGTTGAAGATATTGCTGCCGATGGTAAGAAAATGGATCTCACCCTCACCCCCGGCCCCTCTCCCTCAGGGAGAGGGGAGCATAATCGCCCTCATCAAACCTCAATTTGAAGCCGGGAAGAAGGATGTGTCGCGGGGAGATGGGGTGATCCGCGATCCGGAAATTCATCGGCAGGTGTTGGTCGATGTTTTGGGCTTTGCCCAGGGAGAAGGTTTCTGCGTGCGCGGGCTGATCAAGAGTCCGCTTTTGGGGCCAAAGGGAAACGTAGAGTTTCTGGCATGGCTGAATCAGGATTCCGTTGGAAAAGAAAGAGGAGAATTAAGTTCAATAATAGAGCAGGTTCTGCAACCAAGCAGAATTTAGTGCATTATTCGCTCTGGTACAATTCATTCATGCCTCCACTCACCGACACAGAATTTAATATCCATTATCCACAGCCGTTGCTGATTGTTATTTCTGGTCCATCCGGCGCGGGCAAAGATACCGTGATGCAGCGCATGAAGGAACGCGGGCTGCCGTTTCACTTTGTTGTGACTGCCACAACACGACCGAGGCGTGCAAACGAAGAGCACGGCAGAGATTATCTGTTTATTTCAACGGAAGAGTTTGCGCGCATGATCGACGAAGATGAATTGATCGAACATGCCATCGTTTACGGCGATTACAAAGGCATTCCCAAGCAACAGGTGCGCGAAGCCCTGGCCAGCGGCATGGATGTGGTGATGCGACTCGATGTGCAGGGTGCGGAGACGGTCCGTAAACTCGCGCCAGAGGCACTGATGATCTTTATCACCACTGAAAACGAAGAAGCATTGGTGAATCGCCTTGAGACCCGCAGGACTGAGACCGCCAATTCACTTGCCATCCGCATTGCCACTGCGCGCAAGGAACTCAACCGTGTGGAGGCGTTCGATTACGTGATCGTCAACCGCAATTTTCACCTGGATGAAACTGTAGACATTATCCGCGCCATCATTGACGCAGAACATCACCGCGTGAGGCCAAGAAAGGTATCGCTGTGAACGACGATCCATTTCGCCTCCCGTTAGAACCCGCTGGAGATGCACAAGACAGGCCAGCTCCAGACGGTCAAGCTGCCCGCGTCTCTGTGCCCCAAGCTGCTCCGTATGTAACCTATACTATTATTGCTATTACAAGTTTGATCTATGTTCTTCAATTAGCTACCTCAGATCTGCCCATTGCATTTCTTGCCAAATCGAATGAATTGATCCGCGAGGGACAATTTTGGCGTTTGCTTACGCCGGTTCTTGTGCATGGATCTTTACCGCACATATTGTTCAATATGTATGCCCTACTTTCTTTTGGCACAGGTCTCGAACGTCACTTTGGGCATGGACGCTTCTTTTTGCTTTATCTAGTAGGCGCGTTTGCGGGAAATGTGATGTCATTCCTTCTCACAAGAGGAATTTCAGTTGGTGCATCCACCGCGATCTTCGGGTTGGTTGGCGCAGAGGGAGTCTTTCTGCTCCAGAATAGAAAGTTATTCGGTGGACAGTTCAGGAATGCCATTGGAAATGTGATCTTCGTAGTGGCAATCAATCTCTTCTTTGGGCTGCAGCCACAGATCGACAACTGGGGACACATCGGTGGTTTGCTGGGCGGGTTGATCTTTACTTCATTCGCAGGTCCAGTGTGGGAAATCGAGGGGATTCGGCCCATGTATCACCTTGTGGATCGGCGCGACGTCAGCGGGATAATCATCGGCGCGATAACAGTTCTATTTATTTTTGGAGGGTTAGCGTTTTGGGGGATCGTGAGGTAGAAAGAGGATGTGTCTTCTCTTGTAAAGAACATAATACGTCTTATTAAGTATTTCGTTATTGGGCAGGTCTAAATTGTCGGAATAATGTTTCGATTACGTATCCACACATCCCAAATCCCAGGATCGTAAAAGGCATATGCCAGGGAAGATAATTCATGTGCGTGTGGAGGAAAGCCAGGGACTTGAAAACGGTATACCAGCTAAGCGGCGACAAAAGTGAAAACCAAGTTGTGGTAATTAAGGCTGTTGCCGTGGAGGTCTGGTTCGGATCCCCAGGACGTATTCTGTTTGATAAGAAATAAATTGCGGTCATACCCGCGAAAATAAGAATCAGGACATAATAAGGCACATAAAGATCATTGAGATAAGATTCCAATAAATAAACTTTCAGGACCGACCAAACACTCGCTTGAGCAGCAATTGCATAGATTGGGGAAGGGTCTTGGCCACCATCCATTAATCTTCTATTGAAATTCTCCGTCATAAAGCGAAATGCCTCTTGAAAACTCTCTGACGCCAACATAACTTGAACAGATAAAATTATTAAGCTTAAAATTATAGCGATCAAAATTGCAAAAGCGACCGTAATGGATCGCTTGATAAATTGTTCTTTATTCCACTTGCCTGCTATGCCATAAAATATTATTGGGCTTGCTATCATACCTAGTGTTGGCAAGATAAAATCATAGCCATTAAACAGGCATTTGAACAAAGTGAGCGAAAAAGCCAGCCAAAAAAGTTGTTTATCCGAGAGTTTATTCCCTTTCTTTTCACATTGCAGACGAAACAACAGGATTACCATAGGAAGATAAAAGATCCAAGAAAAAAAGAAAAGGTTTCGCCCGAACAACGTCATCCATTGCGATACGATGATTGATACGAACGCAAATAACGCGGACAGCCAGCCCAGCTCCTGATAGAACCAGACGATCAAGCCTGTTAATGTTATGGCAAACAGGCTCGAGGCAAGCATCCTGAATATTCGCAAATTGTTTGTTGGGGAAAACGGACTCAGACGATCCAAGATACTGAAAAAAATACCCTGAAAGCCCGGATGGGATTTCTTGAACCAATACGTCTGAAATGATAAACCTTTTAGGTAGGTATCATATTGATTTTGATAGTCTTCTTCGTTAATATCATTAGGATTAACATCTCCCCAGCCGAGAAGTCCGCCATCAGAAAACAGATGACTTTGCCGTGTCCACACCATTCTTGCAATCACGTATCCTTCAACATCCTTTTGAAATAAACTGAATTTTTTAGCATGAACCATTTGCCATTGGTTCCGATAAAACCCCAAGAATAATAAACTGAATGCGAGTGCAAACAAAAAGAGGGGACCGAATCGGGTCAGAAATTTGATACTTACACGGTTTTTCATTGGAAACGTGCGATCAATCAATGCATTCACGATATGTCCGTTTGAGGCTTAACCTCAAACACTGTGCCCCCACTTGTGCCTTGTACTTTGTTTGGGAAAGAAGGATTGCCAGGCATATGCGCGATATTTTCCTGTCTACAATAGGAGGAGACGCCTCAGGGGCCTAAAAAACCTCTTGCCAAACGGCGGATCACCTTTGCAATCTCTATTGCTTCTTTCGCGTCACGCAGCGCAGGTTCTTCACCAGGGTAACGTGTTCGTACAGCATAATCAGTCAGTATATTTAAAAGTCTAGGATCAATTTCCATAAATATCCCTGTGCTCGAGCAAAGGTTATTAAGCATTAGGAGATCGTGTGTCATCGGAAAGCCTGCACCCCTGGAAACCAGCAAGGCTTTCATATATTTCTCGGCACACTGTTGAGCATGGAAACACGCTCCTGCAATTAGAGGCTTCTTTCGTCGTAATGCAGATGTGGCTAGCGCGAAATCTTCTTCTGCTTTTTCCACCCAGGCATTGGGATTATTTATCCCGCTCATAGAGTACCTTGCCGCGTGTGAGAATCTCTTGCACGAAGAAATCTCCTGACTTCAACGCTTTTTCGATTTCCTTTGGTGTCTTAACCAATATGTCAACAGGAAAAGGACGCGGCAACAGCAAACGCGAGACTTTCCAACTTCGTTCCTTCAACGATGCTCGGGTTTTCAATACAACCAGCAAATCTACGTCGCTGTGAGGAGTGGGTCTGCCGTAGGCATATGATCCAAACAAGATGATCTTTTCAGGATTAAGTTTATCCACGATCTTTTGTATGGCGGGGCGCAGTGACTTGCCCACGGACACCTTTAGCCCAATGGGTATTGTTTGTGGATGACGCAAGCCGGAAACATTCACAAGAGAATTTGTTGTGGTCATGTTGATTCGATTTTATATCACATTATTTATAGAATCAATCACTACCTATGGTTTAATCTCAAACACTGTGCCCCCACTTGTGCCCTGTACTTCGGGGAAGAAAGATTGCCAGGCATGGGCGGGTAAGACGCGATACTCGCCAGCTTGCAATGGGATAAGAGTATAAGTCAATATGTACGTTCCGGCAGGGAGGTAATCAGCTGAGAATAAGATGCTGTCATCGCGAATCTGGGGATCATGGAAGAGCCACCAACCCCAGCCATTTGCGAATGGATCTTGCTCATCGAATTGAATTTCTGCCTGCACATCTGTTGATTCGATCCCCTGTTGGCTGGTTTTGAGGGCGCGATTCAGGATCTCCGTGCCTGCAGGGACAAAGTCTTCGACCATCACATAATATGAATCGTGTGGGAGGGTCAACGTCAGTTGAGCAGTGATAGGTTGATTCGATGCAAGTTGAAGTGAGGAAAGAGGCGTACATCCCTTTGGCTGTGCCCCTCGCGGCGCAGGGCTGCAATAAGCACGCTCGATCTGCATCCCCGAATCCAAAGGTTCTACATCTTCCACCGGACGATTGACTTTCAATGTGGCATTGTAATAGAGTCGACCGAGACCATCGTCTCGGGTAATTGTCAACAGGTTTGGTGAATTGGGAGAAAGGAACTCCAGAGGCACGGGTGAATGAACAGGTGTCAGCACCTGATTGCCAGCTACATCACCGTTCGCCAGAGGACCACCATTCAATGTGGCATGGAATGCGAAATCCGCATTGAGGTCGCCAAAACCAACCATGGCTTCATTGAGGGCCATCATTGCCCAGGCGTTATCGTGACCAATGCTCCACAGTCCCTGCGCATTGCGATGCGCGGCGAGGTAACGCACTGCGTTGAAGACCACTTGATTGGCGGCATCAAGCTGTGAGAGCGCATAGACCACAACAGAGGTTGTGTAAATCGTCGAGCCTCTGGTCGAGATGTTCTCTCCCGGCGTTTCCCAGTGCGCGCTGGATGACGTGAGAATGGCAGAGGATTCAACATTGGAGACTAGCTCGCGCACGCGTGAGTCAGCAGGGTTGAGCGCGTTGAGAGTCAACGCGAGAAACGCCTTACTCGCGGGGCTGAGTCGGTCACGTGCGTCGTACAGTTGATTGACTGTCGCTTCATCCGCGCTGTTCACCTGTGACAACACATATTGGATGAATGCAATATCATCCAGCTCCGCCCCCTTCGTGACGTTCGTAAAAGGGGGCTTTAAATCACGCAGATAGACTCCGGCACGTTGAAGTGCCTCCTCGTCCACAGGGACACCTACGTTACGGGCGCGCAGCAACCCGAAGAATACGTACGCCGAGATATAGGGATCGGATTTGCTCTCCACCACTTCTCCCTCTGGAGAAAATACAGGGGATGTGCGCCACCAACTCCAGCCACCATCCTGGTTCTGCAAAGAGAACAACCTGCTGACACTTGAATTGATATTCTTTGTAACACGCTCCGAAAGTTCGGGGTCGCTTAAGCCCGCGTCATTGAGGGCGCGATAGACTTCAACGTTCGGCAGTATGTACGAAAGTATTGATTCTGCGCTCAAATCAACATCCGGGAGTTCCATCGCCTCCAACGCGGAGAGCAGGCTGCCGGCCAGCGAGGGACTTAACTCTACATCTAGCCCACCGCCGTTTGGCGTGAACGTGCGCGGAAGCGAGATGACCTCCTGCTGAGATGCGGCGCCGCGCAGTACTCCACCTGTGACAAATGCCTGTGGCGATGTATATTGAATAATGGGAAGTTCCCCCCAAACAGGACGCGCCGAATCCTGCAACGACGTCCCGCCAGATGTTGTCTTTGCAGAGAAAACGAGATCCGCTGAATCAGAAGATCCGGCTGTGCCCCACCATTCCACGCGTGTCCGTCCATTGGCCGGGATGTCGAAATTGCGTGATGCCGTATCAGGCTCATCCAATACAAATCCTTCGCTTTGCAGATTCACTGCCACACTCAATGGATTCGATGTGTTGTTGTTGATGACGGCTGCCATCAACACATGATCACCAGCAACCAAAAAGCGCGGCGTTATGGGGCGAACCAGTAAGGGCTTTGTCGAGACGATCTGTGTTTCGGCCTGGCCGACGCGCGTATCTACTGTGAGTCCGCGCACATCCACCTGCCAGGTGGTGAGAGTATCGGGCAGAATCATTGTCACCTGCCCGCGCCCCTCAGAATTGGTAATCAGTGATGGATTCCAATACGCGGTATCGGGGAATTTTTCACGAACAACGGTCGGAATCTCACCGCCGCCCCCTCCACCGCCCCCGCCTGCATTGGGCGCATCTCGTCCACCGTAGGCAACCAGAGAGAGTCCCGTCTCGATGCCCAATGGTTGAATACTATAGAAAGCAGGGAGAATATCTGGCGCATTTGGGTCGGCAAGGGCGAGCGCAGCGAGATCGACCACTGATAAAGAAAATTCTCCTTCCACAGGCTGACCGTTATTATCGGTCACAGCTACATCGAATGTGACGTTATCACGAGGTCCCGCTTGTTCCGGGCTTTTGGTAACTTGCACGTTCAACGCCTGCGCGTCAGGCGCGACCGGAAGATTGACGATCCCATGGCGGAAGTTATTGCCCTGACCCAAAACAGTGACACTCAGGTACACATTCGGCGCGTCATCTACGGTGAGCGGCAATGAATATTGCCTTCCATTTCCGTTCAATTGAATGACTTCTGCTTTGGAAACCACGCCGCGTTCCACCGTCACCAGCGCGAGCGAATTGGTGACAAACGGATTCGGAATGAAAACATTTGCCGTGTCACCCGCCTTATATGACTCGCGGTCGGCTATGAGTTGGAGTCTTTGATTCGGCACATCAGGCCATGCGGCAGTCCCGGCCCCTCCGACCCATACCAATGACTGAGCATGGGCACCCAAGCCTTGAACATCCAACATGTACGTCCCGGCGGTTGGTGGTACAAACGAAAGCCTGGCCTTGCCATCCGGTCCTGTAGCAAGGTTGCTGCTGCTGACCGGCGTGTAAACGGGTGTATACGTTGCGAAGCCAAACTGATCTGTCTCTTTTTCCCATCTCACCTGATTGAACTCAGCCACCAATGTTTTGTCACCAGACGGGTTCTTTGCCCAATCGGTTGTCAGCACTTCAAAGTCTATTGGGGATTTTGCAGTGCCAAACCATTGATCGGGACGAATGCCAATATAAAAATCTGCAGGATGGACGCGCATCTCCGCGCGCGCGCTCACCGGCAAGCCTGATTCATCGATAGCGGTGACTTCCAAGGTGGCAAGTTGCGGTACACGTACCCCCGATTCAGGCTCAGGGATGGCAGGCAGGTCAATGGACAGGGTTCCCTGCGGGGTAGTGTGACCGGTTCCCTCTTGAATCAGATTCCCTAGGAAATCGGAATCAAATCCACCTGAAATGCGGAACGAGTCCAGCCAGGAAGTATCCAATAGGCTTGTTTCATAATTCGGCAAATAGAAAAAGTCGGGCCTCGCATAGAGCGCCCAGTGAACTTCCACATTTCCCGCAGGCGCATCAAAGAAATATTGCGTGCTCACATTCGCTTTGGATGAATCACCGAGTTTGATCTCATCGGTTGAAAAATCCACACTCAAATTAATTTCGGGCTTGCGATACTCTGCCACCTGAAAAGAAAAATAAAACTCAAGTGTGCTATTCTCAAGGCTGTAATATCCGGGCACGGCGTTATCGGGCAATTCAAATTGACCATTGAAGGTACCGTAGGGTGAAAGCTGCGCGTTGATCGTCGAAAGCTGCGTGCCGCTTGCATCTCTCAAAATGAGCGGGAACTCATTGATGGGCGGCAGTTCATATCGCCCATTGAATGCCTGTCGTGCTACGCCGCGAAAATATACGGTTTGCCCGGGACGATACATAGGACGGTCTGTGTACATGTAAATTTGAGTGCGTGAGAACTGCACATTCTGTGAATATCCAAAATCCCATCCGCTGATCCACCAGCCCCAGTTGTTGACCGCAAGCGCGAAGTTATCGTCTCCCGGTTGACCGAGCATCGCGTACACCTGACTATAGGGAAGCCGTTCACTGACCGCGCCTTTCCATAATCCATCTTCGTCTGTCACGCCTGAACCGAGTTGATTGCCCGTACTATCATAAATAATGATTGGCGCATTGGCTACGGGGGTTTGTGAGGGAAGATCCACTGCCCAAACGAGTGCCTCTGTGGCACCGAGTTTGAACGTGAGGTTCACCTGGCTCGAGACGGCAAAGGAAACGTTCTTGAATTGCTGAGGGAGTTGCGGCGAAGAGACATTTATATAATACAAGCCTGATGGAAGTTGATTATTTTGCTGCGTAAGATTTAATTTCACCTTCTGCGATTCACTGGACGTCAGGTCAAAATTTTGTGTGTACGTGCTTGGGCTGGTGGGAGCATACGTTTGCTGTGTATCGTACGAATTCTGAAGTGTGAAATAATCCTGCGGCGATAAGGGCGAAATCGTCACATTGGCAGTTTCTATGTTCACTGCGTCTGCATATAACACCGGCTCATCAGGGCGTACAAATGCAGTCGTTGAAAATGAATTCATCATCAGGGAGGGCTGTAAAGGTGGTGTACGGAAATTCAAAATGAATGAATCACCCAGTGACTGACCCCAGCTATCTCTGATCTTTGCCGATAGCTCGATTTGATAATTCGTTTCGGGAATGTATGCACCGTAAACAGTCAGGGTCAAACGGTCTTCAGAGATCCCTACGTCAAGATTATCCAGTTCAGGGGTCACGGTCACTGATTTGTCGTAGTCACCCTCGCTGAGGGGTGAATTGAACTTAAATTCGACCAATCCCAAACCTGGATCTGTCGCGGTTACTGCAAAATTATCGTATGTACGTAACGCGGCGCCATAATCTGTGCCGAGCGTGATCTCACCGCTTTGAGCGCGCGCGGCTGCACCCACATTCAGGATATAACCGACATTGCGTAGTAGCTCTTTTTCAGGAACGAAGGTTAATTCTGTTGCTTTATCGTTCCATGTGAATTTTCCATTCAGTGTGCCTTCAGTCCCGCTAAATACAAAATTGGATTCCACACTTTGTTTATCCATGGGCTGGTTGAACGTCAGTTTAAGTTCCGGTTCAATTGGAAGCAGTTCATCGGTGGCGGGTTCCAAAGAGACAACGCGTGGCCTGGATGTGGTGAACGTCCACGAATTCCCTTCCCCGCCTGCATCTGGCAAACCGACACTTGTCACCGTTTTCAAATCCGGGTTCAAGCTGACGGTGTATTCCGTTCCACCTGCCATGGATGGATCGGGGTAAAAGACATACGTGCTGGTGTTAATCCATTCGCCATGCCCTACGACGGACGGTTGAATATGGAAGGCAGGAGGTTGAGATCCTGGATCGGCGTCGAGGGCAACGACTGGTTGGTTGAATGAAGCTGCGATCGCGGCGTTGACGATCACATCCTCTGCATTTGCTTTTGGCAGGATGTTCGTGGTACGTAAATAATCTGCCACTGGAAACATAAGCCCAATAGGTTCAGTAATTCCAAATCCACTGGCTGATTGAATTGAATTGGCTATCGTGATATTCAGGGTTGTACCTGGTTGATAAGGTTGTGTAGGATTAAATAGTAGAGTTGCGTCATCATTCCATGTGAAGGTTCCTTCGGGCAACCCGCTCAAGGCAGATTCTGCCAAAGGTTTGTTCATCGCCTGGTTGAAATAAAATGTGATGGGGGATACATGCCCGATAGTGCTGTTTTGTGGGGGGATAGTTTCGACCAGCGCCAGGGGAAATGCCTGTGGAACGCTTGTGGGTGCGGGAGTGGTAGTAGGTGTGGAAGCGATGAGTGCAGATAAATTCGGAACGCCACCGCACGAAGTGAGAATCAAGGCGATCAGGAGCAACCAATTCAGGCCGAGCCTGGGTGAAGCGAAGCGATTTCGATTCATCGTTTCTCCATTGAAATAATCAATTCTTCACTATAGTAACGCAAACTTGAACCGCGGAGTTCGCAACAGTTGCAAAAATTTGGATTTTCGTAGGAGGACTATTTCATTATACACTTGTTGCTTTCGCGCTGAGCGGAGCCGTAGTCGAAGCGCGGAGATTGCCAGGCCGCCTGGGTCTCGATACATCCCGCAAAGATCATGCGGGACACTCGACCAGCGGCGGCTCCTAATGACATGTAATCAAGAATCAAAAAAGGACACGGAGCAATCCGTGTCCTGCAATGGCACATGACAATTAGGAGGGCGCTGCAGCGATCTCGTTCAAAATTGCTTCGAGTTTCTGTTGGAAGGTGCTGAATGGCTCTGCCCCAGTGAACGCGTCTGTTTTCGTCTCACCATTGACAGTGTATGTAATAATGAAACCAGGAGTGGCATTGACACCAGCCGCAAGAGCATCTTTCATATCCTGCTGGACCTGGTCCGCATATTTACCGCTGTTATAGCAGTTGTTAAATTCAGCCATGTCTAAGCCAACACTTTCGGCAATCGCCGCAAGTCTACGGTCGGTGAACGAGCCAGCATCTTCTCCAAGCACGTTCGTGAATAAAGCATCGTGCATTTCCCAGAATTTGCCTTGGTCGGCCGCACAATAGGCAGCCGCCGCGGCATCCTGTGATTCAGTCCTGGCTCCACCAATATTGCCGCTGACAAAGTTGCCCATCGAACGATAGACGAATTGCACTTTGCCGGTCGCGATGTAGTGTTCCAACAATAATGGTTCGGTCTGTTCAAAAAAACGCTCACAGAACGGACACTGAAAATCTGCGAACTCTTCTATCTTAATTAGCGCGTTTGGGTCACCGGTGGTATTGCGGTCTATCTGTGGGCGCGAGAGGGGCTGTGCGGTGACAACTCCGGCGATCGGCTTGATCTGGGGCCAGACAACGGCAAAGACCAGAAATGCCGCGACGATGGTAATAATTCCTATTGTGAGCAGGCGGTTTCGTCTCTCCCGCTGCTGCATTCTCATTCGTCTTTCCTGCCTTTTACTTCTCTTTTCCTGACTCATGAAAGCTCCTTGATGTAAATGATTTAGACGCCGATTTTCCCATGCCCAAATTGTTTTGTCTAGGAAAAAGTAAGGCGTGTTTAATAAAAATGAACTTTTCTTCAGAAAAAAGTGACGCTTCAAATCACTGGACTTTATTCCCCGAGCTGCTCTTCTTAATCTCTTCTATTGCCCATTTTGCATGTTCGCGCACCAGGGGTTCAGGGTCTTCAAGTGCTTTATTGAGGACAGGCAATGCGTGAAGATTTCCTGTATTACCTAATGCCACCGCGACATTTCGCAGGTAGCCGCGTCGCTTGGCGCGCTTGACCGGAGTTCGCTTGAAACGTTGATTAAACTCTTGAGGTGTAAGAGTCATCTCATCACTCAGAGAAGGCGACGGGCTCTTATCACCAAAGGCTGGATCACCATCCATTGCAAATCGATTCCACGGGCAGACCATCTGACACACATCGCATCCGAAGACCCAATCTCCCATCAAAGAGCGAAGCTCGGTTGGCGTGTCATCCTTGAGCTCGATGGTGAGATAGGAGATGCAGCGACGCGCGTCTATGGTACGGTCTGGCAGTATGCATTGCGTAGGGCAGGCTGTGATGCAGCGTGTGCAGGTGCCGCAATGATCGGTGACAAATGGCGGATCAAATTCGAGCTCGAGATCGAGAAAGATTTCGGAGAGTAATAAGTAGGAGCCCTGTTTGGGGTTAATGAGACAGGTGTTTTTTCCGATCCATCCGATGCCGGCACGCTGGGCGAGATCGCGCTCAAGGATCGGGCCTGTATCCGTGTAATAGCGGTTCTTTACCGGACCTCCCACCTGTTCCTCGATGAATTGGATCAGTTCTTTCATCCGCGCGGGAAGGATATTATGATAATCTTCGCCCCAAGCGTAGGAGGCGACTTGACCCCTTGTTTTCTCCCTCACCCCTAACCCCTCTCCCTCAAGGAGAGGGGGACTATAAGGAGTAGCCAGTACAAGAATAGATTTGCACTCAGGGAGGATTTCGCGAGGGTCGGCACGCCGGGCACGTGCAGCTTCCGTGGCGAGATAATTCATCGTGCCGTGATGATCGCGGGCCAGCCAATTTTCAAATGTGAGGTAATGGGGAGGCGGTTCAGGAGTTGTTACGCCAGCCAGGACAAATCCCAGCTGGCGCGCTTTATCTTTGATTTGTTGTTTTAAGTCTTGTAACACAAATTTTATTGCACAACGATTTTTACAAAGATAATCTCTTCAAAAGTAACGCCTGCGGGGTTGCGCATCTGCCAGGCGCTCAGGTAGGTGCCTGCCTGGGAGGGGGCCTTGAATTGAACGGAAACTTCCACTTCCTCACCAGACTGGACAACATCCGTCAGGGCCACGAACTGACCAGACATTTGTTCCGAGTACCCAGCATACGCGAGAACGTAACCCGCTCCCCATTCGCAGATACCGTTATTTCTCACTCTCCATGTTTTAATGAAATCCTGCCCAGGTGACATAACCGTATTATCAGGAATATTTACGTCTGCAACATAAGCCAGGCTGTCACATAATGCCTCGGGTGTCCCCGATGCGTTTGTCACTTGTGCCACGACTGCGCCTGTTGCCGTGGCAGTCGCAGCCGCCGGGACGGTCGCTTCTGGTGCGGTCGTATTTGTGGGAACGGATGGGGTCGGTGTGAATGCTGCAGCTGTAAGTGTGAATTGAGATACAACCGTACTCGCTGCGGAGGTGCGCACCAGGGCTACATCCGGCGTAGGTTCAGTAGGTGCATTGGGCGATCCACATGCAACCATCAACATGGCAATGAACATGGTCAAAGCGATGAGTTTTAGATTCATAGGACCTCCAAGCCGTTCAGGAAATTATTTCTTGACCTCGAAGACTACGGTGAGCAGCGTGCCAAAATAATAGCCTGAGTCGCTCCTCATTCGCCAGGTACCCTGATATGTACCTTCCTGGAGAGGAGCAGTCAGTGGAACGTCGAAGTCTGTGATTTCACCCGGCTCGATAAAATCTGCTTTTTTGTCTGTGGGTTTGAATACAATATCAACCGGGTCAATTGCTGTATCACCGCCGATGAATACCAGAGCATATCCTTCATCCCACGTGCAGTTGCCTGTGTTTTGCACCTGCCAGATCTTTACGAAATCCTCCCCAGGTTTCAACACAGTCCCATCCGGAATAGTGAGGTCGGCGATGTAAATGCTATTGTTACAGGCATCTCCCAAAGATGCAGTGGCACCAACAGGAGCCACAGGGGATGCCAATTGCGTAACTCCCGGTAGCGGAGTGGTATTGAATGATACTGTCGGAAGCGCTCCCGCGCCTGTAGTCGGTGACGCGCCAGCCGTGGGCAAGGATAACGTTGGAACTGAAACAGGTGTGTTGGTTGGGAGCGGTGATGTGGGTGAGGGTGCCGCAAGCGCGGTCTGTGTGAACTGTACTGACAGTTCTGCCATCACAGTTTCCGCCGCGGCAGTACTGATCGCGTTCACATCAGCTGTTGGGGCAGGTGTGGCACCCCCTCCACATGAGGCCAGGAAGAGAGCAGCTGTTAATATGCCTAAAAGGGTCTGCCGCGGAAATGTTCGAACAAACATAATTTACCTCCGTGGTATACGGTGATGAACATGGACTGGAAGTACGTAGGGTGTAAGTGCCTTCGGCGTCCAGTTTGATTATATCGCAGTATCCAGTGTGCCGTTCACTTGTCTAGGGGATTATGAAATTCACGGTGTTGGGGTAGCCGTTGCGGTAGAAGTAGGAGTGGCGGTCGAGGTTGCGGTCTGTGTGGCTGTTGGAGTAGCGGTGGCCGAAGGCGGAGTGGAGACCGTGGAGGTGAAAGTCGCTGTGGGTGGCTGCGAGCTTTGTCGCGTGATGCGCGGAGACATCCAGAGTGCAAAGTCCTCGTGGGAGTTGCCGTTTGTAAACACGGTAAGAATGAATTTCACTCGCTGCCCACGCAATGAGCTCAAGTCGATATTGACCGTGTAAAACTGGCCTTCGTATATTTCGCGCCACTGACCTAGGGTTCGGACCTGGCCATTTCCGATCTGATAGGAAAGCCGGAAGGTCGCATCACAATCGTTTGCCTTGTACATGCAGTTGATCAGCGCCTGGAAGCGATCACCCGATTGAACGTCAAATCCCCGGTATGTACCGCTGATCCAGCCCGTGTTGGATTTAGGCGGATAGGTTAACAATGCCTTTCCCTGTGTGTTGCCGTTCTCCATTTGAGGTGAATTAAGGACTTGCACAAATCCTTCGGCGTCTCCCTCCACACCCGGGCATGGCAGAGCCTGTGACTGGTTCTCCCAGGAGGCCTCACAATAGTTGGCAATGAAATCGAATGCCGTGACTGTATAACCGGTAACACTGACATCCACATAGAAATTGGAATCGGCTGACGAACCCACCCCGAACAGAGTGCCAGAGGCGTTGCGGAGTTTCCAATCGCCGCGAAAGCGTCCGTTAGTATTTGGAGCGGTCAAATTGATAGAAAGATCGATTGTCTGACCCGGCGCCACACTGCCTGGCAATGAAATGGCAGCGGGAGCTCCAAACCGTTCTCCGCTCACAAAGACAAGCGAGTACGCACTGGTCCAGGTGCATGTGCCTACATTTTGCAGGCGCCACGTTTTCGTGAAAGCGCCACCCAGACTTACAGCCGAACCATCTGGATAGCTGACATCAGTGACAAAGGTTGCTGCATCGCATCGGCTGACAGGTTGGATGGGCGGCACAGTTGTAAATGTGGAGAAAGGCGTCGCACTGGGCGAAGAAATGAAAAGCGTGCCTGTGGACTGGGGAGTGAGTGTCCCTGCGCCTTGTGTGGACATCGCCTGCAACGTTTGAGCAGCCGCTGTATATAATGCATCCAGCGTGGCGGCTGGCTGGGGAGTGGCAGCCGCGAAACGACTGCACGCCATGAGGGTTGCCAACACAAGCGTAAGGAACAGAAACTTTTGAGAACGGGTAATATGCATACGTGCCTCCAAGACGATAATAGACCATTTTATTAGACGACTAAAACGGGCCTTGGGTTCCCAAAATAAAACTGCCGAAGCTTGTGCCTCGGCAGTTCAGGGAGATGTTATGGACAGGTATTCTCAAAACTTGCCTTTTCGTATTCTTGCGCGTGTGAACCCGTGACAATGATCTGCATCCATCTCGTATTCGGGCTATCTCCTTTACCTACCATCCATTCTCGTGCAATGGTTCTTGAACCTGCTTCGGTAAACACCATAGTTTTGATCGCGCTTTCGTTCCCATCGCTCTGATCCCAGTAATAACTAAATTCAACCGGACCGTTCGTCGTAATGGTGGCCTGAACCGTATACAAGACATTGGTTGGACAACCTGTCGGCGGGTCGCGCACGATCTCATAGGTAACGCTGGTAATTCCATAGCCAGGCCGTTTATCACCGGATACAACGACCTGTACGTAGAATGGATCTTTAGATAGGCCCACCCCAAAATTGGCATTCCAGGGAGTTTGGAGTTGCCAATAGCCTGTAAATGTCCCTTCGGTTTCTGGCGCTTTCAGATAAATAGAAATATCCTTTTGCTCGTTGGGCAAAACTTCTACAGGGAGTGGATATGAAATTAAGCCCCCCATCAGTTCACCGCTCGAGAATACCAGTTTATAAGAAGAGTCCCAGGCACATGTGCCGGTATTGAGCAACGTCCAGGTTTTCCAAAAATATTCACCGGGCCGCAAGATTGCCCCGTCAGGCGGGCTTTCGCCGACCAGATTTGCACCGACACAATTCGGGTCAGCTGGCGCGGAGACAAGCGTAGGCTCGCCGGTGGGAGTAGCCGCAGGCCAAAGGGTGGATTCTATCGTGGCTCCAGGTGTAACCGTTGGCTGAATTGCAACCTGTGTTAATGATTGGCCGGCTTGTACAGTTTCAGCGACTGCTGTCGAAATGGAAGCTTCAGTTTGTGCAGGTGAACCACACGCAGATGCAATGAGTACAAAGCTAATCAATGTGACGAGTGCTCTGTACTTTGTAAAGACAGACATTGAAATTCCTTTCCTATACGAGAAAGTCGGCATGTTAACTTTATTCCAGGCAGGAATTTTAGCTTACAAATAATTTCAAATGTTAGTGATTTATGAGACAAGCTTAATGTTAATCAGTGACCTCACACACCATCACGCTCCCGCAGGGTCTCCCCTAGTCGGGGATAATAATCTGACCCTGCGATTTCCTAGTAAAAGACGGCGGTCGCACATCGTACCCTTCAGGGTAGACCGCCTCGTTCCGTTGGAGCGGAACTGCGTAAGTTGAGTTGATCAAACTAACTGAAACTATTATCGGTTCAATAGATAAAACACCCGACTCGCATCGGGTGTTTTATCTATAAAACTGGACTCTGGCGAAAAAAAGGCGAAGTTGAACAGGGGAAGCCTCCTGAGTAGAATGGCAGAAAAGCCAACTACCTGTTCGAACAGGAGGACCTCCCATGCTCACTCGTATTGTACACAATT
>Ga0081539_10002199_pt1 | contig 28524 bp, 29 predicted proteins | sample TabmetS4T2R2_FD_71023 | JGI IMG/M metagenome (GOLD analysis project Ga0081539, IMG submission 71023) | Tabebuia heterophylla rhizosphere microbial communities from the University of Puerto Rico - S4T2R2 | ecosystem: Host-associated > Plants > Roots > Rhizosphere ... | reverse complement strand
ACTGACACCGTGTGCTCCAGCCGCCGTTTGCATCTCTTCGCGCGTTGGGTCGAAGAACCTTGAATCGGCTCCAGTGAAGGGAAGATTTAGTTCTTCAAGCGCCCTCACGACATCGATTCCTTGATAATCCTGGTCACCTTCGCTATCATCATTTTCATACCCTTCACAGAGGTTCAAGTAAATATCAAATTCTTTACGAGCCTCTAAAGAGCGCAACACTTCCATCACGGGATCGGTCATGGTTACCATCTCCCAATCATACCCCTGCATAAAAGGAGTGGGATTAAAGTCGGTAATTTCTTCATCAGAGAGAACGCAAATACGCATGATTCACCTCAGGAGGTACGTTTTAAAATGATTATTACATAATCTTGTTTAATTGCAATAGTGAAATAAATTTATTAAGATTAATATCATCGAGGAAAATTCACAACACAAAACATAAAAAGTATAATCACAATATGACAAAACAAAATGCACCTAAACGTTCTTATACAATTTTCATGATCCTTGGGATTGCCTTTCTAGCTATTGGCATTGCCACTGACCAGACTGCGTTTACCTGGATCGCAATCGCTTTCCTCGTAATATCCCTTGTTCGAAGTGGCCGGTGGCTGAGACCGAGAAAATAAGTCTTCAATGTTCTGTCAGCAGTTAAACTGCTGTACGAACCCATCACAAAACTGAAAGAACCAAGCCGCAACCCTTGACGCGGCTCTTTTTTTCGTCTAAAATATTTAGGTAAGCCTAAATTATACTTTAGTTATGGATTGTGGAGGATATTATGAGCGCAAAAATTACCAGAAGAGACTTCCTAAAAGCGGGAGGGCTGACCGTGCTAGGCGCGGTCGGAGCCAATGCCCTTACCAAGACTGCTCCTGACCACAGCAAACATACAACGAAGACTCTTGCTCCTCCAGCTTTCCAGCACGATGGTCATGAGGGCACGTTGCCCGGTACTGTCGGCGAAGTAGATCATGAAAAAAATGGCTTTAACCCCACAGAAACGTTGACAGACTTCGATTACGGTGAGGTCTCTACATTGCCAGACGGGAAAACATTGCGTGAGTATAAAATCACTTCTCTAAATAAGAATATTGAAGTTGTGCCAGGGATCGAATTCCCTGCCTGGACCTATAACGCTCGCATCCCGGGTCCTACCCTTCGCGCCACTGAAGGTGACCGCATTCGTATCCATTTCAGCAATGGGAGCAATCACCCACACACGATGCACTTTCATGGCTTCCACCCAGGTAACATGGATGGCGTGCCTGGCACGGGTCCTGGAGGAAACGTTCAACCTGCCGACTCCTTCATTTACGAGTTCGATGCGGAGCCATTCGGCTTGCATCTATATCATTGCCATGCGTTCCCCCTTGCACGTCACATTGCCAAGGGACTCTATGGCGCATTCATCGTTGACCCCAAGGAGGGACGCCCACCTGTTGATCACGAGTTCATTATGGTGATGAGCGGTTTCGATGTGGACTTCGACAATGCGAACGATTTTTACGCGGTCAACGCGATCCCATTCCATTTTCAAAACCACCCCATACAAATCAAAGTCGGCGAGACGGTTCGTGTTTATCTTGTCAATATCCTTGAGTTCGATCTTATCAATTCATTCCACCTTCACGCAAATTTCTTCAATTATTACCCCACTGGCACAAGTCTCACGCCTTCCGAATTCACCGATACCATCATTCAAGGTCAGGCTCAGCGAGGCATTCTTGAATTCTCTTACAAGTATCCCGGCATGTACATGTTCCACGCTCATGTGACAGAGTTTGCAGAACTCGGCTGGAACGGCGCGTTCGAAGTGACGGAATAGAGGCGATCATGACCCAGCAAACTGCTCAACCTTCTCGCTTCACTTTCAGGACTCTCCTTCTGCTCCTCATCCCGATCATTCTCCTCGCTGGAGTGATCGCGCTTTTCCTCTCGACCGGCGGAGGGCTGGATCTCCGCTCTGCCGCGCCCGTGGAAGACCTTAGCATCGAGCGTTACATCCTCAAGCGAGGCCTGATCGAGCTTCACGTTCGTAATACAGGGCCCGAAGAACTTACCATCGCACAACTGACAGTCAACGAAGGGATCATGCCGTTTACTGTCACGCCAGATGCAACAATCCCGCGCCTCGAACGGGCTGTGATTCATATCAATTATCCATGGTCATATGGGGAAGCCTATGGCATTACAGTATTCACTACGAACGCGATTGCATTTGGCGTGGATATCCCTGTTGCATTTGAAACACCTCAGCCTACAAGGAGCACCTTCTGGGGCTTTACGCTCATTGGCTTATACGTCGGTGTGATCCCCATCTTTCTTGGCATTTTTTGGTTCCCTGCACTTCGGACTCTGGGGCGACGCACCATGACCTTTCTCATGGCGGCAACCGCAGGATTGTTGATCTTCCTTGGTCTCGATACGATTGCCGAAGCATTGGAATTTGCAGCCGAAGTACCTGGTCCTTTTCAGGGCATCGGCTTGATTGGTATTGGTGCGGTGGCGACGTTCCTATTGCTCGACGCAATTTCAAAGCAACAAACATCCATAGCAGGTAATGAATCAGACCGGCGACTCGCTGTCGCTTTTATGATCGCAGTCGGCATTGGTTTCCACAACCTCGGCGAAGGCCTCGCCATCGGCGCGGCTTATAACGTCGGTGAGATCGCGCTGGGTACATTCCTCGTGGTTGGCTTCATTATTCAGAACATTACGGAAGGTTTAGGCATCATCGCTCCAGTCTTACGAGATCGCCCGACTCTTGGACGGCTTGCTCTTATGGGACTCGTCGGCGGCGCGCCTGCCATCCTTGGTGCATGGATTGGTGGCTATTCACCGTCTCCATTTCTTGCAGTACTGTTTCTTGCCATCGGCACAGGGGCAATCTTTGAAGTCGTATATGAAATTGCCAAGCTCATTCAAAAAGATACTCAACGTGAAGCCATGCCAATGACCGTCTTTAGTGGCGTGGTGACTGGCATGTTATTGCTCTGGGTGACAGGATTATTGATAAAGTAATGTCGCCCAAGGTGCAGGCTTCACTATCGCTTTGGAACGGATGATATATGGAACAAACACTCACGATCTCAATTCAAGATTACTTAAAAAATATTTATGAGCTGACTGAGAACGGCGAAACTGCCAGCACAAATGCACTGGCAAAAAAGCTGAACATCAGTGCTCCTTCTGTCACAGGCATGGTTCAAAAGCTTGCGTCCGCAAAACCTGCATTGGTTGAATATCAAAAACATCAGGGCGTAACCCTGACGAAGGATGGAAAGAAAGCCGCGCTTGAAGTGATTCGGCATCATCGTTTATTGGAAGCTTGGCTGGTACAAACGCTTGGCTATTCGTGGGATGAAGTCCACGAAGAGGCCGAGCGACTCGAGCACGTCATCTCGGAAGATTTCGAGAGGCGCATCGCCGCGGCAATGGGGCATCCTATCCGCGATCCGCATGGAGAACTTATCCCCACTGCAGATTTGAAAATGCCGATTGATGATTCGACTCCGCTCTCGGCGCTGCGACCTAACCAAATTGCCACAATCAAACGCGTAAAAGCCGCAGACCCAGACCTGCTTCGCCATCTTGAGGAATTGGGTCTCACTCCTGGAGCACAGATCGAAATAAAAAATTATTCGCCCTATGACCACAACCTGACTATCAAAGTCGGGCGCAAAACGACTGTGCTCGGGCTCAACGTAACAAGTAAGATCTTTATAGAGCAAACGTAGATCACACTTGAAGCGTGACCATCATGTGGATCTCACAGGGTCCGCGACCTTACAAAGGCAGAAATGAAATTTAGAACGAATGCAAACTGAAACCATTTTCAGAAACGTATTAAAAGTTGATTTAGATTTAATAGAAATACAGTGGTTGAGTGTCCCGCACGCCTTCCGCGGGATGTATCGAAACCACCCATTACAAGTAAATAAGAAACTACACGATGTGGTTTCGGTACGCCCTCACTGTGGTTCGGGCTACTCAACCACCCTATGAAAACAACAAAAGAACAAACAATGAACGAAAATGTCTTTCGCATTTTGGCCGGCCTCATCTTTTTCACAGGGATAGGTATTTCTAGTTACTTCCGCCGCAAGGCAGATAGAGATACCGGCGAAAAAATCTCCCGCAGTGTGGACGGCTCGGTAATGATGAACTTTATTAGAATAGTCGGCTTGCCCCTTTGGTTCAGCCCACTGATCTATCTCATCAATCCATCCTGGATGGTCTGGTCAAAGATTGGCTTACCAGATTGGGCACGCTGGCTTGGAGTCGTGATTGGAATCTTGTGTGTATTTGGAATCTACTGGTTGTTCAGCAGCATTGGGAGCAGTATTACGCCCACCAGTGGGACACGCAAGCAGCACAAACTCGTTACCAGCGGACCGTATCGCTGGGTGCGTCACCCTCTTTATACAGTTGGCTCATTCCTTTTTATCGCATTCGGCATGATGGCCGATAACTGGTTCATCGCCGCGCTCGGCGTGCTGGCATTCATTGGCATGTCAATCCGCACCCCAAAAGAGGAAGCCAACCTGATTGAAAAATTTGGCGATGAATATCGAGACTATATGAAGCGTACCGGACGCTTCTTTCCAAAGCTTTATTAATTAATGTAGGAGCACGAAATGAAAAAAACAATTCTCTTTCTTATTATTCTGCTGGCGCTGACTCTCAGTGCTTGTCAGACCGGCGGGCCCTCCACGGAACTCAACGTCGAGATGACTGATTTCGCGTTCACGCCGAATCACTTCACCGTCCCTGCCGGAAAAGAGATCACAGTGAATATCGCACATCACGGCAGCGTAGTACATGAATTCATCATCATGAAGCTCGGCACGAACGCAGGCGAGAGTTTCGACGAAGATGACCAACCCAATGTTTATGAGTTGGTAAAAGTGCCACCCGGCCATTCACAATCGATCACATTTACTGCGCCCGCCGAGGCTGGCGACTATCAAGTCGTTTGTGGAATTGCAGGTCACATCCAGTCTGGCATGACAGCAACGTTAACTGTAGTTGAATAACAGTTCGGTTCAGTCACAGTTATTCTTTACCGCGCCTGAAGTAATACGTTTGCTTCCAACCGTTATCTAACGCGTCCACTTTTATTAATTCCCAACCATCTTCGCTCAACTCATTTAAGTAAACCTGCAATCTATCTGTGGATATGTTAGAAAAAATCATCCGATAATTAGCTGAAACAAAGGCAATTCTATTTTTATGTCGATAGGAAATATTAATGACAAGATATTCACTTTCTGTCATAGGGCTTCTTCTGGAATGAGTTTTTACAATTTGAAGAAATAGTTATGGACACTTAAAGTATATCATCACCAAATATGATAGGTTAAGATGCTTCAAGAATATCATCCTTGATGGGCCGGCAGATGAGAAGCCGTTTCTTTTATTGGTAACAGGCTTTCCTGCGAAAGACGCGCAGGTGCTGGTCACCGAGAAGAAGGCTCTGCATGAGATTGCAGAATTCATACGGCCCAAATTAACTAATTACTGTTTTATATCCCATTAATTTTATGGATTAAAATGAAGATAGGTACTAAACTGGAAAGCTGCATTATTCGTGTTGGCGCAGGTGTTATTGCGTGCAAGATTGATGTGAGGCACTTCATCAAGTAAGGCAAGCAAATTAGGTCATGGGCGGCATTGGGTCAAAGATGATCGACCACCTAGAGGGCAACCTAAGAACAAACTCAGCCTATATACTTTTCGTACAGTTGCTGCTCGCAGAAGCTCATAAATTCAGCTTTGTGAAAAGTGAGCGCAGTTGGGGATTGAGGAGAGAAAAATAAGGAGGTTTATCGGTATGCCTCATCAATGTATTGTTATCAGCGCTTCCGGAGGCGGTTTTGAACCACTAAAAGAAGTGGTCGCTCGGCTTCCGGCAAATTTACAGGCGCCAGTTTTCGTGGTGATGCATGTGGCCGCGTATCAGCCCAGTTAGCTACCAGAGATTCTGAGTAACACAGGTCCCCTACCTGCCATCCATCCGGAGGAGAATAGAAGAACAGAACCTGGTTTGATCTACGTTGCTGCTCCTGATCATCATCTGCTGATCGATGATGGCTATATGGCAGTCAAGAGAGGTCCGAAAGAAAACGGCTTTCGACCCTCTATTGATGCTCTGTTCCGTTCCGCTGCCTACTCTTATGGACCTGCGGCGATTGGCGTTGTGCTATCAGGCGCGCTTAGTGATGGCACATCAGGCCTATGGAGTATCAAGCGCCTTCGAGGTACCGCTATTGTTCAAGATCCCCGCCAGGCGTTATACCCATCCATGCCTCGCAGCGGCTGGGATAAACGTTACCGAGGAAAGCATCCTGGAGTTGGGCCGTTGACGCAGTTCACCTGCCCAGAATGCCGAGGGAGCGTGATACAAATTCAAGAAGGCAACCTGTCACGGTTCCGCTGCCATACCGGGCATGGTTTACTGCGGATGCGTTGCTGGAAGAGATGATGAAAGTTACGGGTGAACTCATCTGGCAGGTTACACGCGGCTTGCAGGAAACCGGAATGCTGCTCCAACATATGGGACAGCACTTTCTGGATGCCGGAAAACGCGTCGACGCAGAGAAATTTTTTGCCAAGGCACGCGACTTAAGTGTAAAATCAAGCCGTTATCAGCAGGAGTCCCTGGATCATGAAGCACTAAGTTCTGAGAAATTGGAGCAAGAAGATCCTATAGATTCACCGCAAGAATCGGGAACGGCTGATTAAGCCCTAATGAAGGACAAGTTACCAGGTTTTTGCTCTTTCGACTAATAATATTCCTGAAGACTATTTATGTCCAACGAGAAATCGCTGACGCGACATCACATCCCTCAAGATTTTTCAGACCGTGTTGCCCTAGCAATTACCAAGCTTGCCCGCTTCGTCGCGGACACTTTTTTTGAGGGCCGTTATGGACACCGCGCAGTCGTGCTTGAAACGATTGCTGCTGTGCCAGGTATGGTCGGCGGTGCACTTCAGCACTTGCGCTCCTTGCGCCGCTTGGAAAGCGATCACGGCTGGATCAGCACTCTGCTGGACGAAGCCGAAAACGAACGTATGCATCTGATGACCTTTGTCAAAATTGCTCAGCCGACACGGTTGGAACGTTTGATCATTCTATTGGCACAGGGAATTTTCTTCAACGGGTTTTTTCTGCTCTATATGATCTCCCCGCGGACTGCACATCGAGTGGTGGGTTACTTTGAAGAGGAAGCCATCATCAGTTATACGGAATACTTGGATCATGTTGACAAAGGTATACACCCCAACGTTCCTGCTCCCCAGATTGCCATTGATTATTGGAAGCTACCACCCGAGGCAAAATTGCGTGATCTGATCGTAATCATCCGCGAAGATGAGCGTCATCACCGCGACGTCAACCACGGTTTCGCAGACGAATTATCGGCTTCCAGTGACCCCAACAAGGGTTTATGAGTTGGGAGAAAAATACAAAATTTTGTAGGACGGATCCCTCATCGCAAATGCTTACGGCAGAACTTCATATACTTGAAATGAACTTTCGCGGCCTTTGAGGGTCACCGCCCCAATACGTTGGGTAGGATATTTATCGACGATCGCAGCTACAGTTGCAGGACCAACGACAATCCGATTCGGACGAGCATATTCCTGCATTCGATAAGCCACGTTGACCACATCTCCAAGTGCATTGAACTCAGCCCGCTCACGCGTACCAATGTATCCGACCATGGCAACGCCTGTATTAATGGATATTCCCATTACAATTCGCTGGTCAAGGATCAGATGACCGGTGGTTTTTGTTCGCACTAGTAACTCGCGACCAGATAAGATCGCGCGTTCCTCTGGTGCAGACTCACCGGGGACATCAACGAATATTGCCATCACGCCATCTCCCAGATACTTTAACATGCCATTATGTTTGAAAATGATATCAGCAGAGTCGTTATAGAAATGATTGAGTACTTCAGCAAATTTCTTAACCCCCATCTTTTCTGCCATTCCAGTTGATTCGGCGATATCTGCAAACATGACCGTGACCTTCTCCTCATGCAATGGAGGTAGTTCACCGGTGTCGAGATAATTCTTCAGAAGTAATTTGACTTCCGATGGGGAAACAAAACGTGTAAACAATTGACGGATCTGCTCTTCCCTACGAACCTTTTCTAACAAATTCATGCGCTGAATGGTTAAGGATGCCTGATGACTGATCGCAATCGCAATTTGCAGTTGGTTTCGAGTGAACGCGCGCGTCCCAGGACGCTCTTTTTTCAGGATCATCAATGCCAGAACTTCATCGCCGCTGAGGATGGGAACATACATTTGAGTTGGTGAAACTTCAGCCGAGCGATTTTGGATGGCACGAACTGCCAACCGGGAGCCCCCTGATCCATCAAACTCATCGAACTTATCTTTCATAATGATCTCACAAGATTGAACCCCCATCGAATGTTTGATCAGGTCGGTCAGTGCATCAACGACCATTCCAAGATGTGTGGCAAAGTTTAATTTACGCGCCACATCATAGAGCAGGACTGCATGCTGGTCAAGCGATTCAAGCAGCAGCTCTCGTGTAAAGAGATGCGTTCCAGATGCACCAAATTTTATTTCATTTTCATCGCCCGGAGAACTAAGATTAAAGATGACCTGCCCAATTCGGATCACATCGTGTGCCGTCAATACACATTCGCCGGTAATTCGCACGTGATTGACGAAGGTGCCGTTGGTGCTATCCAGATCCACGATGGAAATCTTTTTTCCTGCTTCATCCACGCGGAACTCAGCGTGGTTACGCGACGCAGCGGCATCTTCCAGGACAATATCATTTGTTACGGCGCGCCCAATCGACGTTTTTCCATCTTTTAGTTCGTAGGGTTTGGGGAAACTGTCTGGAATGTGAACGATGAGATTCCACATACGCAACCATCAGCCACTCCCCATGAAAACATGTACACAATGAAGAGGGCATCAAAAGCCTTTGGAGTATCCGTTCAAAACCGATTATAACCCGTATCGAGGAGGGGTCTTCTAGTACGGCTGATTTTAGTAGCCTATTTTTCTCTTTTCCTGTTCTTGGAACTTTGCGAAGATACCGGTGCGCGTACTAAACCCCCACCACTTTTTTCTGGGAGGGTATTTCAATAAATCGCCTGAGGTTGTCAATTAAGTACTTGATGGCATCTCGATACGAAGACCGGGGACAATAACTACGCAGCGACTGTGCTTCTTCGGGGGTCATGATAATACTTTTGCCTTCGCGTGCCAGGTCCGCATTCATGAGCGAGACGATTTTGTCAAAGAGAACATCCATATCCTTTTCGGATGGCGGCGCGACGATAATCGGATTGCCAAACTGGTGAATCTTTTGCCGGATCGATAGATCATCTTCATCCGCGATCGCCTTCTCCCAAACGGCCTGAACTGCAGTGACAACAAAAAGGATTTTGGGGTTAGTAAATTCGGACAATTTTTCGACAATAGGCAACAGAGCAGTTGGGGGCTGTTTTATATTGAAATCATCCACCGCCAGGATCAACAGCTTACAACCCACATCCCGCGCCATGGATGATATTGCCCTGATTACATCCAAAGGTTGGGCAGTGCCTTGATACGAGCTTAGGTCTGTGAACAATGCCCGGTTCAATTCAGAAATTGACAGACTATCGCTTCGATTCTCAAGGTAATTCCGCATAAAGGGATTCACTTCGCGGGCCCTCAGGAATTCTTCAAAAGATTCACGAATGGATGCAGCAGTCACATTCTTTTGCAATTTCAGAAAGGTCTTCTCCAAAGCCGAGACAACTGAATCCGTTTCATCTTCGCTCAGCAAACTGCTGATCTGTTCGTTATAGGTGTTAAGCTCCCTTTTCAGCACAGATTGGGGCCACCATGCTGCAAGGCGCACCTGAAAGGGCAATTCATGGTTGGTAACAAAATCATGGATGATTCTCGCAGCAATTAAAGAATAGGTTAATTTGGATGGCTCATAGATCGAGCGCTTTAAGCTCTGCGCTAACCGTATGCCAATGGAATTTTGATTGGCATCATTGAGGGTAATGTGCGAAAACAGGACAGTGAATTTCGCTTCAACCTCCCCGCTTTCGGTCCTCATCAAATTCTTGTTGGATGCCTCGAACATCAGGGTGTTATTCAGGAGCGTTTTGCCATTGCCGTTTGGACCGAGTATCAATTGCAGATGAGAAGGTTTCGTTCCATTCAACATCGAATTCAGACTTGCCGAAAGATAGGCCCGTTGAACGGAAATGTTTCCCACGACAAACCGATCAAAGTGAGCATTCGGGGCTGAGGGCTGGCTATTCAGATATTCATACAGGGGGATTTTGGCCATGATTTTTGCCTGAACATTACCAAGATTTTCCGCTTGGAGATTTCGGAGTAATTTCATCCTTTTCTTTACTGGCGTTGATCTCCAACCGAAGGGCAGTGATAGCTTCAGAAATCTCTCTGATCCGCACATCAATACTGGTGAGCAGCGAATTCAACTTGGATGCTCCTTTTGAAACCTCCTGCGCCAGTCGCGATAACAAGATACCAATCGTCAATGTACAGATCAACAATACGATCGTCAGGCTTGCGAGCAAGACCTCTGTGACAGTCCAATCTTGAACAGACATTTCTTCTCCCTGAAAAGTAGTTGACTAGTTAGGAGTATTTTATTAGCAATTGGCTCATCCGTCTATCCTACGTTAGGCATTTGACCAAAATTCAACGGCGATATGGCTGATTGACCTCTTCGATCTTCTGCATCAGCTCATCCTTCATTTCCAGAGCGAGAGAGGGCTTTGCGGGATAAAGATCCCTCAACTCATTGGAGTCTCTATTTAAATCATAGAATTCAAATTTCTCGTAATCATCTTTGGGAAAACTGTAATGGATAAACCGATGATTATCACGTGTAATTGAAATCGAATAATTCCTAAGCAGGGCAAATGATGAGTTGTATTTGGCATCTACCGAGAAAATGCTGCGATGCTCATCCTCCAGGCCGCCCAACCCTGGGAGCACTTTTCCTTCGGTCCATGGAGGAATGGGATGCCCAAGCAGGTTTGCGATTGTTGGCAATATATCCACGCTGCTTGTCAAAGTGTGAACATCCTCACGCCTTGTTTGACCCGGTCGTGAAATAATCAAAGGGACGCGAATAAGCGGGTCGTAGATAAGTTTCGTAAAATGTCCCTTTATGCCGCGCTCGAATAACTCTCCATGATCGGAAGTGATGAAAATATAGCTGTCGTTAGTCAGTCCCGATTCGTTCAGGTAATCAAACAATCTTCCAATCTCGCTATCCCAACTGGCAATAAATTCATCATAATACCGGCGGTTAAAGTGAAGTTCCTTGGCATCCAGCTTTTCTTCAGAAAGATCGTGGATTGGTTTCTCCGGGGCTTTCCAATCATCCTTAAACTTCTCGAAAAACTCCTTGGTTGGGCAGTATGGATCGTGGGGCGGATAAAAGTGAAAATAAGCAAGCATAGGGGATTGAATTCCTCTAAGAGTTTGTATAGCTCCTTCGACCACATCCTCGAGCAAATACATTTCATCCGATTTCGGCAGCCCCAGCGGGTATTCCTCACCGTAAAGGTCAGCATATTTTGCGCGGTTGCGAAGAATATGCAGGCGCAGCAGAGGACCAAAAAACATGGAAGCATCGTTACCCTTTAATCTTCTAATCAAATTGTCTTCAAAGCTGGCAAAGGCAATACGTGGGTTCTTATCAAAAATGTGATTCCCATACGGGTTGCTGTTTTGTAGGTTGAAATCCCAATTAGGAACGTGTGTCTCCAATTCCGCGCCAAGTGCGTAGAGGAGCTGATCTGCATATTCATTCTGAGCATACCCCAAGGTGGAATGCGTGTCCGCAAGCAGGGAAAAAATATTATGTGTGGCATGACGTGGTGTAACCGCTGCGCCCAAATGTAAAACACGATGCGACCAGGGATATAGACCCGTCAACAGCGAGGCTGTCCCTGAAGAAGTGAACGTCCCAGCGGTGTAGTGCTTGTGGTAGACCGTTGCTTTTTCGGCGAACTTCTCGAGGTTCGGCATGGTCTGACGTGGATATCCATATAACGAGACATGATGCTGAGACCAGGCATCGAATACCAGGATGATAATGTTGGGGATATCTGAATTTAGGGTCCGAGTTAACTTTGAAATAGGACGGGAAAAGATCCCCACTGGCATCAAAGAAATTAATTTCAGGAATTCACGTCGAGTTAGCCCAGTGAATTGATGCATAAATTCCTATAAAAGAATTCTAAATACTATAACCATAAGCGAAAGAAACCCAATCGGAAGATAAAGAAAGAGCATAATCGACATACGTTCTGCAATTTCCCGCAGAATACTTTGAACTCGGGGACTACGTTGTGCCAGGATGATGAAGACCGAGGCCCATACCAACGGTGTAAACCAAATCAAAGTCAGAACTGCAAGAGTAGGCAAATCTCCCTGCATCGTTCTCTGGAGAATAATGGATGCAAGGCTCATCATTCCTACAATGATCAAACCCTTGTAGATAAAACCATCCCTGAGCCAATTCGATGGCAGCATCGCACTCAGCAGTACAAGAACGCCTGTAACTAAGAGGCTCTCCAGGAATGCGAATGCCATCATGAACGCGAAAATCTCGACAATTTCCGCAAGACGAAAATAAAGGCTGAAAGATGAGAGTCGGTTGAAAAAACCCAGAAGGCACCAGCTATGACAGACAAACAGGACGATGCCCAGAATCGTAAGTATTTCACTACGCGGAGGAAATCGATTACGAATGAAGCTCAGGCATTCCCTAGCCTTCTTGCAAGAAGCGAGTCTTACTCTTCCCCAGTCAATAATTTGATCCGTTCCCACGGCTTGAGCGATTCATCTTCAGCCAGCAAATTCTTTAATTCATAAAGTTCATCACGGAGTGCCGCTGCTCGTTCGAACTCCAAATTCTTTGCGGCTTCCTTCATCTGCTTTTCCACTTCGAAGACGATCTGTCTCAATTCGTTACGCGGGATGCCAGCTACGGTCTTGACGCGGTACTCACCTTTTTCTTCCCCTACCGCTTTCACGGTCAACTCTTCGGTCAGATCGTGGATCGCTTTATGAATGCTGATCGGTACGATGCCCTTCTCGTCATTATATTTAATTTGCTTGGCGCGGCGTCGGTTCGTTTCCTCAATGGCGCGTTTCATCGAGTCGGTCATTTTGTCGGCATACATGATGACGCGTCCGTTCACATTGCGCGCGGCCCGTCCAATCGTCTGGATGAGGGCCGTCTCCGAGCGCAGGAATCCCTCTTTATCCGCATCCAGAATCGCGACCAAAGATACTTCTGGCAAGTCAAGCCCCTCGCGAAGGAGATTGATTCCTACAATCACATCGAACACGCCCAAGCGCAGGTCGCGCAAGATACCAACTCTTTCTAGGGTCTCCACTTCCGAATGCAGATAATGGACCTTGAAGCCAAGCTCCTGCAAATATTCAGATAGATCCTCTGCCATGCGCTTCGTCAATGTTGTGACAAGGACGCGCTCGCCCTGTTCGACCCTTTGCCTGATCTCACCAACCAGATCATCTACCTGCCCCTTGGTTGGGCGTACTTCCACGTCGGGGTCAACGAGACCTGTCGGACGAATGATCTGTTCGACGACCTGTTCCGCATGTTGCATTTCATAGGCGGCCGGGGTAGCAGATGTGTAAATCGTATGACCCATCACCTGTTCGAATTCATCGAACTTCAAGGGACGGTTATCCAGCGCGCTTGGCAAACGGAATCCATATTCAACCAGAGTCTCCTTACGTGAACGGTCTCCGTTATACATGCCGCGGATCTGGGGCACGGTCATATGACTCTCGTCAATGACCAGCAAATAATCATTCGGCAAAAAGTCGATCATCGTCCACGGATGCGTTCCCGGTGCGCGATGGTCCAGATGACGTGAGTAGTTTTCGATACCCGAGCAATAGCCTACTTCCTTCAACATTTCCAGGTCATAGCGTGTACGCTGTTCGAGTCGCTGTGCTTCGAGATGCTTCCCTGCTTCTTTGAAGAATGCCAGCCGTTCTTCGAGCTCTGCTTCGATATTGTGAATGGCATCTTTTAGCCTATCGCTATCGGTCAAGTACTGTTTTGCAGGATACACAGCAACTTCATTCTGCTCATTGAGGATTTCACCGGTCAACGGACTGAACTGGGTGATGCGTTCCACTTCATCGCCGAAGAATGTGATACGAAAGCCACGCTTATCTTCATAGGCAGGGATGATCTCCAATGTATCCCCGCGCACACGGAAGGTGCCGGAACGCAACTCCATGTCGTTGCGCTGATATTGTGATTCGATCAACTGTCTCAACAGTGCATTGCGGCGATATAACTCTCCTACCCGGAGTCTGACAGTTCCTTTACCAAATTCTTCGGGACTGCCCAAGCCATAGATACAGGAAACTGATGCAACAATAATCACATCGCGGCGCGAGACCAGTGCTGTGGTCGCAGCCAGACGCAATCGCTCGATCTCTTCATTGATCTCTGTTTCCTTCTCAATATAGAGGTCGTGCCGCGGGACATAAGCCTCAGGTTGATAGTAATCATAATAAGAAACAAAATAGGAAACCGCGTTCTCAGGAAAGAATTCCTTGAACTCGGCATATAACTGCGCGGCAAGAGTCTTGTTGTGCGCCATGACGAGGGCAGGCATCTGCAACTGCTCAATGGCAGAAGCAATTGTGAAAGTCTTGCCGGTGCCTGTTGCGCCAAGCAAGACTTGATGTTTCATGCCTGAATTCACGCCATCCACAAGTCCACGGATGGCTTCGGGCTGGTCGCCCATGGGTTGAAAGGGTGCGTGAAGTTTGAATTCCATAAGATGTTTGAGAGAATATTCTGAACGGGTGTTCTATTATAACACTAAAGGCGAACGTAGCCTCAGCTGGGCGTGTATAATTTCATCATCAAGTTTCAATGCAAAAATGAAAATCACAATTCAGATCTTCAGCGTTCTGTTGTTTCTCACAGGATTCGTCTTTTTCCTACAGGGGATTAACGTGCTACCCGGCAGTTATATGACGGGTGACCCGCAATGGGCGATCAACGGTGGAGTCACCATGGCAATTGGGATAATTTTATTGATTTGGTCAACTCGCTATAAGTGATTTTTGGAGTGGACATGACAGACAAAAAAGCAAAACTTGAAAGCAAGGCAAAGAAATTCATTAAACAGGAATATGTTATCTGGTTGACAACAGTGGGATCGAATCTTGCACCTCAGCCCAGACCTGTCTGGTTTATCTGGGACCAAGACTCATTCCTTATCTTTAGTCAGCCGCACGCACACAAGCTAAAGCATATCAACGAGCACCCCAATGTTTCACTTCATTTCAATGCGGATAGAACCGCGGACGAAGATGTGATCGTCTTTTCGGGAACGGCAAAAATTGACATGAACGTTCCGCCTGCACATAAAGTTCCTGCGTATCTCAAAAAATACAAGGCAAGTATCCAAGCGTTGGAAGCAACGCCCGAACAGTTCAGTCAGGAATATTCAGTTGCAATACGAGTCACCCCGACATCCCTGCGCGGCTGGTAGAAAGATTGATGGCTGAATCCATACAGGTCGGCGATCGCGTAAAAGTCTTTCTTGATTCCAAATTTTGGAAGAGCGAAGGCTGGTTTGAGGGAACGGTCCTCCGCATCGACCCCTATTCTGAACACCGAAGTTTTTACTGGGTACAATTGGATGAAGATGTGGTGGCTAGTATTGGAACGGGCACGAAAATAATCTCTGTACTAAATCCCAAAAACATACAAAAGACATAGGTCATCACGTTAATCAGGATGAAGCCTTTTACGGTGCAAGTTTTGTGACCTTTCAGATAACTTGCCAGGATGCGTGATTCTGGCTAAAAAGGAGTAAAATTTCAGTAAGAATACAAACAGCGAAGAATTACGTATTTAATCACAGGGATTTAATATTTGTGTGCTATTCTGAGTGAAAATGTTTTTAGATTTAGAGGCACTCTTATGAAAAGAAAAACCTTTATTTTTCCCTTACTAGTGATCGTCAGTATTATGTTATCGGCGTGCATAGGGCTAATCCCGCTGGATGAAAACCCAACCACAGGAACTTTTGGACCCTCCTACTCACCCAAGGAACATCAGACCCGCGTCTTCGAGGCGTTGTGGACACATTTGAAGGAAAATTACATTTACTATAAGACCGCAGATGTGGATTGGGATGCATTGAATAAGAAGTATATGGAGCGGATCAATTCTGGATTAACAAACGAGCAGTTTACTGCCCTAATTCAGGAACTGGAAGTAGAACTCCCAAGTGGAAGCATAACCTATCAGTCGCGCACCGAACGGATCGAAGCGGAGACTTCAGATCTCTCCACCTATGATGGAATCGGCGCTTTTATCGGCTTCAGCGAAGAGCCCACTCCTCATATCATTTTGCTATCAGTCATCAAAGGTTCGCCTGCGGAGGAAGCAGGCTTGAAGGCACATGATAGCATCTTAAAAATTAATGGTAACCCAATCCAATTGGAGGAAGGCGTGAATGCAGTGAATCGCATTCGCGGTCCTGCTGGCAGCTTGGTCACCCTTGATGTCCAAACCCCTGGCAAACCTGAACGGTCGATTGAACTTCAGCGTAAGAAGCTGACAAGCACTGGTACCCTCGAATCCAGGCTCATCCCCGGAACAAATTACGGATATCTGCTCTTCCCGCCGATTGGTTATGCCAAACTGATGGAAGATGTTCAGAAAAGTTTGCAGTCGTTTACTACCAATCGTACATTGGAGGGCTTAGTCCTTGACCTGCGAATTGCAGGTTCTGCGAGAGGCTGGCCGCTTGAAGAGTTATTCACATTATTTCATACTGGCACCGTCGGTGAATTCTATAATAGCGCGCAACAGACGCAGGTCCTTACCATCAAAGGGCAGGATCAATTCAGTTCGCAATCTGTTCCACTGGTTGTATTAGTTGGGCAGAATACCACTGGCTGGCCAGAAATATTGGCGGCAAGCCTGCAAGCCGGTGATAGAGCAGAGATTGTCGGCGCGAAGACGCCAGGGGCAGTTGAAACAACTGCTTCTTTCTATCTTCCAAATGGATCACGAATTTTCATCGAAAGCGCATCTTTCAGATTGCCAAACGGCGAAGAACTTGGTAATAGCGGCGTCACGCCTGATGTGGAAGTTGAAGAGGGTTGGGATGAAGTCCTGCCAGATTCGGATCCTGTTCTTGACGCCGCAGTCGAATTGTTGAGCTCACCGAAATGAAAACGTTAACCATATTCACACTGGTTTCATTATTGATAACATCCTGCCTGCCGCGTGATGTACAAATTCCTCAAAGCCCATTGCTCTCCACCTTGGAGCGCAAATCCGGGTTGATTGCTTACATTGGTGCAGATGGTAATATGTTCGTATCTGATCAGGGTGGTGGGAACCTCAAGCAACTAACTAAGGATGCAAAATTGCCGACAAGCCAGTCCGACCCATATAGCCTCTATCAATATCCTACTTGGTCGAAAGATGGAAAGCAACTTGCATTCGTCCATACGAGCAACGAAAACTCCAAGCCCAGATCTGAATTATTGGTAGCGAATATTGATAATGATAAAGTAAGTCAGGTCTACGAGAGCGAGAGCGAACATCCCTTTTATCTTTACTGGTCTCCAGATAATGCGAATGTGAGTCTGCTAACGACTTCGGTCGCGGGTCAATCTTTAATTCTGCAAAACATCCCTGCGGATGGTAGCGAACGCACGATCATTGACACAGGTTCACCTTATTATTGGTCATGGGCCCCCGATGGGAGCACGATGATCGTTCACACAGGCGGGGCCAATTCGACCGCACCCCAGCACCTTGCCTTCCTCAGTATGAACAATGAAAACCAGGCTGAAGAGGTGATTGAGGATGGCCTGGATACAGTCCCCGCTTCCTTCCAGTCCCCGGCCTGGTCGCCAGATGGACGCCACATCTTGATGACGCGCATCAACGATCAAGGCGAAAACGAAATCATCCTCACAGATGGCACTGGCACATTTGAAAAAATCATCGGGACGTTTGAAGTCAATGCTGCTTTTGCATGGTCACCGGATAGCACAAAGGTTGCCTTTATTTCAGGGCAACGGACAATGAACGCAGGCGCCCTTGGGCAACTTCAGGTTGTAGATATTGAAACGCTGCAAGAAACGGTGAAAGATGAGGAGGTATATGCCTTCTTCTGGTCGCCCGATAGTGAGAAAGTAGCATATTTCATCCCTTTGGTTGCCAATCAAAGTGCTGAGGGATCACAATCTCAGACTCAACAGCTTATCCTTCAGTTGAACATGCTGGATGTAAAAACAGGCGAAAGCCGCGAGCTGTTTAAGTATCAGCCCACAGAACAATTCGCTACCATCCTCCCTTACTTTGACCAGTACCATCAATCCGCTACGATCTGGTCACCAGATAATAACAACCTGGTCTTGTCGTTTGTCAATAGCAATGGAGGCTCAGGCATTGCCATTGTCGCGGCTTCAGGCCAATTGGAACCACGCCTGTTGGCGGAAGGATTCCTTGCCTTCTGGTCGTGGAAATAGATGTTACCAGAAAACAAGCAAAACATTCCTATGGGGGATTACTATCGCTGGGTTGAGGACTTGGCCATTAAGCACCGCGCCAAGGCAGCTCTTCGAGGCTTAATGGCTGTGGGCTCTCTTGCAACGCCGGCTCTATTGGAGGGTTTGCGTCATCCTGAACCAGCCGTCAGGATCGGTTGCTGTCAGGTTTTGGATCATCATATGGATGAAGCCGCCTTACCCGACCTCCTAGAGAACTTGCATCATGAGAATGAGATGGTAAGAGCATGGGCGATGCATGCACTTGCTTGTGATCGTTGTAAAGAGGGAACTTGTCGCCCCGGTGAAGATCAGGTTCTTCCTATCGCGGCGAAAATGTTGATTGAAGACCAGAGCCGTCGTGTTCGGCAGATGGCGGCTGGCGTTCTCGGCCCAAGCGTTCATCGTCGTCCAGATGTGATGCGTGCACTTGAGTATGCTCGTGACCACGACCCGCATCCCGTAGTTAGAAAAATCGCCGGGTGGTATACACCGGGAGGACCTATTTATAAAAAGTTAACTCCTAAGCCATCGCGCGAGAGAAGCAGCGTTGATTCCAAAAACAGTATTTAGAATGCGTCAACCATCAAAGCTAACGAATTTGCCCTAAAGTAAATTAAAGAACAAATACGACGTGTCTAGAACGTCGAATTTCTTCTTTTTTAACGATGCCATTTACACTTACCCTTTCAACATCTCATCGTGATTCTCCCCTTCTTCCTCCGGATTCGCCAGGGATGGCATTTCAAGGATCGAGTTCAATCCAAAGTGTTGTAAAAATTCGGGAGTGGTTGAATATAAGATCGGTCTCCCAGGACCATCTGCGCGGCCTGATTCCAAAATAAGACCTTTATGCAACAGGCTCTTCATCATGCTGTCGCTATTGACACCGCGGATGGCATCAATTTGCGGGCGCGTAACAGGCTGTTGATAGGCAATGATCGCGAGTGTTTCCAGTGCAGCACGGCTGAGGTGAGTCGTCGCTTCGAGTCCAAGAAAACGTTCTATCAATTCAGCTAGTTGTGGCGCAGTTGTCAGTTGGACACGTCCCGCGTGTCTTTGTAGGCGCAGGCCACGGCTGAAGAGCGAGGCGTCCAGTTCGTTGAGGCCGCGTTCGATAACAGAAGGCGCGACGTCCAGGGCGGTTGCCAGTTGTGCAGTTGCCACCGGTTCTGCCGCGACGAAGAGCAGCGCCTCCAATTTTACCGAAAGTGGCAAATCGATTTCGTTATTTTGCTCTAATGAAGCCTGCGAATCGCTCATGCTATAATTGCTCCGCTATACTTTATAAATTACGGATTAAAAGGATGAAACTAACCAAATACGCGTACCAAATTTTATTCACGTCCCTGATATTCACATCAATCGCATGCACCATATTCGTTGGCGGTCCCGATACCTCAACTCTTCCATCCATCCCAGTTTCTGCAGAGGCAGCTGAAAGCATCAAAGACGAAATGAAACGAGCATTTGAAGCAGGTCTTGAAACTGGCGTTGTCACCTTTAACCTCACCGAACCACAGATCACTTCATATCTGGCTCTACGTTTGCAAACAGATCAAGCTCTACAACAATCCGATAAGACGCCATTAATTAGTGATCCGCAAGTCTATTTGCGTGATGGCCAAATGCAAATCTATGGCAAGACACAGCAAGGTATATTCGCCGCGAACATTGGTATTATCGTCAGTGTCGGTGTAGACGAAGCCGGTCAGCCAAAGATCGACATTGTCTCCGCCGATTTCGGCCCATTCCCGGCGCCCAAAGGTCTCAAAGATGCTATTTCCGCAATCATCAGAGAAGCCTATACAGGCTCGTTAGGACCTGTTGCTACAGGGCTCCGTATCCAAACCATTGCCATTGCAAATGGCGTGATGACCATCACGGGCCGTATCAGATAGCGCACGGATTATACATCGGATTATCGCGCTGAGCGGAGGCTCTGAGTGCAAGCTGAAGAGCCGGAGACGAAGCGCATCACACAATATGCATCACATCTCTCTAAGTCTCAAATTGCTCGCCAGCATCTTGACCCTCACCCTACTGACGAGTTGTCGTTCTCCACAGGTGGCAAGTGCAGATATTATGATCAAGGTCACAGCAGATGGTGAAACGCGCAATGTGACTGTCCCAGCGGGGAGCACAGTGAGTCAGGTACTTCAATCGGCAGGGATTAAGATCGAAAGTCTCGATCGAGCGGAGCCTCCGCTTTACACGGTCATGAATAACGGTGATGAGATCAAACTGACACGCGTCAAGGAAGTCTTTGAAACCGAGCAACAGATCATTCCCTTTGAGAGACAGATCGTGCGCAACGAGTCTTTGCCTGAAGGCGAAACTCGACTTGTGCAAGCAGGTGTGAACGGATTACAAGAACTCACTTATCGCCAGGTTCTTGAAAATGATATCGAAATCAGCAGGTCTGTATTCAAGTCTGTGATTCTGCAAGAGGCCGTACCAGAAATTGTGATGATCGGCGCACAATCCTCGTTTGCGCCGTTGCCGATCCCAGGCAAACTGGTCTACCTCGCAGGCGGCAACGCTTGGATCATCGACACATCCACTGCAAATCGCACTCCGCTTGTGACTACGGGCGATCTCGACGGGCGCATTTTTGAACTTGCTCCCAACGGCAGCTATTTGATTTACACGCGAAAATCCACAAAACCTGCTGATAAAGAGATTAATACCTTGTGGGCGGTCAGGGCGGCGACCGGCAGCAAACCATTCAGCACAGGCATTTCAAACGTTGTCCACTTTGCGGATTGGATTCCAAATACCAGTTCAATCGCCTATTCAACCGTTGAGCCGCGCAGCACGGCGCCAGGCTGGCAAGCAAATAATGACCTCTATCGTTACAGTATTTCTACTGGTGAGAAAAGAAAGATTCTCGATGCCAGCAGTGGAGGCGTGTATGGCTGGTGGGGCATGACCTTCGCCTTTTCAGCGGACGGCCGATTGGCGTACGCACGCCCTGACGGGATCGGCCTCGTCGACCTTGATGGTAAATACTTAAAGCCGCTGCTGGATATTACTCCACTGAACACGCACAGCGATTGGGCATGGCTTCCCGCGATCAGCTGGGGTGCGGATGGAAAGACGCTCTACTACACCTCCCACGCGCCGCCAAATAGCTTGGTCAGTGAGGAGGATTCCCCATTCTTTGATATCAGCGCCACATCCTTCGAGAATAATGCAAGGATTCAGATCGCTCAACAGACCGGAATGTTCGCCTATCCTTCTGCTTCGGCGTTACAATCAAGCTCCAGAGAACGACAATATCAGGTCGCGTACCTACAGGCGACCTTTCCCGAGCAAAGCGAGACGAGTCGCTATCGCGTGGTTGTTATGGATAGAGATGGATCGAACCGCCGAATAATTTTCCCTGCAAACGACGCGCCAGGACTCGAACCACAGACTCTCGCCTGGGCACCTGATCCAATTGATGGGCAAGCGGGTGATTTCCTGGCAGTTATTTATCAGGGGAATCTTTGGCTGATTGATAGTGGCAACAATCAGGCGTATCAAGTGACGGGTGATGGCTTGGTAACAAGAATCGATTGGCGGTAATAGTGTCACGCTTGCACTGCAAAAGCAGCGCCTGTAGTGACATACGAAATTTTTACAGAGAGGAAACATACAATGCGCGTCTTAATCACTGGGGCAGCCGGGTTTCTCGGTTCACACTTAAGCGACCGACTTCTTGCCGACGGACATGAAGTCATTGGGTTGGATAATTTTGTCACAGGCAACCCGGAGAATATCGCACACCTAATGGGGAACGGGAAGTTTTCGTTTCACAGGCATGATGTTTCAAACTATATATTTGTTCGTGGCAAAGTAGACGCAGTACTGCACTTCGCCTCACCAGCCAGCCCAAATCCACAATCGCCGTCGGGGTATTTCAACCTTCCGATTCAAACCATGAAGGCGGGTGCGCTTGGGACACATAATTGTCTCGGCGTGGCGCGTATCAACAATGCGCGTTTCCTGCTTGCATCTACGAGCGAGATTTATGGTGATCCTCTTGTTCATCCACAAAAGGAGGATTATGCCGGTAACGTAGATCCCGCGGGACCCCGCGCTGTTTATGATGAGGCCAAACGTTTCGCAGAATCGTTGACCATGGCCTATCACCGCGCGCATGGAGTAGATACTCGTATTGTGCGTATCTTCAATACCTATGGTCCGCGCATGGATCTGGAAGATGGCCGCGCTCTTCCAAACTTGCTAAAGCAGGCATTGCTCGGCCAGCCACTTACCGTCTATGGGGATGGAAGCCAGACTCGTTCTTTCTGCTACGTGGATGATCTGATTGAAGGTATCGTTACATTGCTCTACTCGAATGAACACCTGCCTGTTAATATCGGTAACCAACACGAGATGACGATTCTTCAATTTGCTGAAACGATCAATAGAATTGTTGGCAATAAAGGTGGCATTACCTTCGTCAAAGATGCGCGAAGTGTACGTGATCCGCAACAACGCCAGCCAGATATCACGCGCGCGCGCGAAATTTTGAAGTGGGAGCCGAAGGTCACGCTTGACGAAGGTATCCATAAGACCGTACCGTACTTCAAGAAAAAACTGGGACTCGAGTGATTTTTAACGACGATAAAGAACGTATCCGGTTTTTAAAGTTTGCCACAGTTGGTGCAGTTGGCTCGGTACTTGATTTTGGAATCATGAATATCCTAACCCGTCTCTTCACGATGAGGCTGGTCTATGCAGGGACGATTTCTTTCATCTGCGCTGTGATCAACAACTTCACCGGGAACCGCTTATGGACTTATCCCGAATCGCGCTCACGGCATATCCTCCACCAACTAGGCATGTTTGCTGTGGTAAACGCTGCCGGCATTATGATTCGGATTCCTATCCTGCATTACGTCGAGCCGCCCATGGAAAACGTATTTCGCAGGATGACGGACTGGCCCACAGATACCGCGCAAATTGTGGCCAAAAACGCCACTCTTGGAGTCGCGATCGGTTTTGTATTGATCTGGAACTTCTTCATAAACCGCTATTGGACGTATAATGATATAGACTAAACGCAAGAGGGATCGCCTATGTCACAGAATCAACAACGCATTATTCCCATTTATTCCTCGAATGGTGAAGCTGAAGCATTTTTGACATTTCCCTATTTGTTCAATCGCAACGGCGAATGGATTGGCTGGGTCACTCCACAACGGGAAGTCTATTCGGTTATGGGTTATTATGTAGGATACCTGACAAATGACCCGCGCATTGTTCGGAAACGCGCAACCAATGCGCTCAAACCGCGCCTCAAACCGCCGCCATCTCCCGGCAAGATCTCCACGCCAGCCTCGGTCCCATTGGCACGGTTGATGACCGATCTAACTCATAGCCTCATCGATGTCTTGGCAGATGAACCACAGCGACTCCATACTCTGGATAGCGGCGAGCTTCGAGAAGATATGGACTGACAATTTACGATTGACGATTTTTGATTGACGACTTGCGATTGCAAAACAGTATTAGCAATTACTAATAACACATTCCCTACGTCTTCAACCTCTAGCCTCTGCTTCCTGAGTGACACACGAAATGACTCAATCCCTGACCCCCAAACCCATCAGCGCCTCACGCGTTACATTATCACAGTTAATGCATCCAGAACATGCCAACTTACTGGGAAATGTACATGGTGGCTGGATTATGAAACTGGTGGATGAAGCCGCTGCTTTGGCCTGTATGCGCCATGCACAGAAAAAGGTCGTTACTGTTGCCATTGATTCGATGACGTTCCGCCGTCCCATCCGCCTTGGCGATCTGATTATCCTAAATGCAGAAGTCTCTTATACAGGGCGCACCTCAATGGAAGCCGAAGTGCATGTGGTGGCGGAAAACCCAATCACTGGTGAACGCACGCATACGAATACTGCCTATCTGGTCTATGTCGCTTTGGATGATCACGGCCGGCCCACCCAAGTGCCACCTTTGCAGGCAGAGACTGAAGAGGAAAAGCAGAGAATGGAACAGGCAGCCGAACGGCAGAAAAGAAGATTGGAAGAGAGGTAAATTCATCTCTCGCTACCACTCGTCACTCCGCCCAACGCGAAAGTTAACATGACCGAACCAGAACTCACCCAACAAGAATCGAAAGAGCGAATGGCACATCCCATTCGCAGTCTGCGCGAACTGGTGGATTTTGTCGCGGGCAAATCTCTTCCGCCGCTAACGCCAGAAGAGGGGCGCATCACGGAGGTTTTGCCATTTCCATATCTGGCAATAGTTGGTCAACATGAAATGAAACTGGCCTTATTGCTTGGGCTGATCAACCCAAACATTGGCGGGATACTTCTTATCGGCCCGCGCGGGACAGCAAAAACTACAGCGGTCCGCAGTCTATTGGATCTTCTGCCGCAAGTTGAACGAAGCACCTGTCCCTATGGATGCCTGCCTGAAGATATTGAAGCGGGTGGTATCGACGCGGTCTGCCCGGATTGCGCGAAAAAATATGGTGAAGGTCAACCGTTGACCGCGCCGGATAAGGTCCGCCTGATCGAATTGCCGCTCAACGCGCGTATTGATGACGTGGTCGGCAGTATTGATGAGCGAATCGCATTGCACGAACGGATGCGCGTCCGCCGGGGGATTTTGGCACAGGCAGATCACAATCTACTCTATATTGACGAGATCAATTTGCTTGGTGACGACATCATTGATTCAATCCTCGATGCCTCCGCGCAGGGCTCGTATACAGTGCGCCGAGGACCCATCGTCGCGACCTATCGTTCCCGCTTCGTGCTGATCGGCTCGATGAATCCGGAAGAGGGCAGATTGCGTCCCCAGATTCTAGATCGGTTTGGTTTGCGCGTCCTCGTGCGCGGGTTGGAAGACGCGTCCGAACGGTTGGAGGCGTATCGAAGAGTGCAAGCATATCTGGCGAATCCGCGTCAGATGATCGGACAGTTCTCAGCAGAGATGGAAGCGGCGGCGTCCGAAATCATCAGCGCGCGCGAACGAGTCAAAAAGGTCGCGATACCAGATAAGGTCGCAAATCCCGCAATCAAGTTGGTACAGCGAATGGGAATCGATTCACTGCGCGCCGAGATCACATGGTTTGAATCTGCACGCGCCTATGCCGCCGCGGATGGACGTGACGAAGTGATCACCGCCGACCTCAAAGCAGTGGCTCCGATGGCTTTGAGATTGCGCCGCTCACAGTTCATGAATGAATATTTCAAAGGACAATTGGGGGAAGAAAAAGAATTGACTCTGCTGTTGGGTGGTTTTGGCAAAAACTCTGCATCGAAAAAGCGCGCAAAGCAAGCATCGAAGAAAAAATGACCGGTCCTGCAATTTCAAAACCTGCTTATCGCATCGAAACAAAGCGACTCGTTCTGCGTTGCTGGAAGCCTGAAGATGCGCCACTAATGCAGGAAGCGGCCACCGTAAGCAAGGAACATTTGCTTCCGTTCATGCCCTGGGCGGCGAATGAACCTCAACCTATTGAAGCAAAAATCAATCGTATACGACACTTTCGCGCCAACTTTGATCGCGGTGAGGATTATGTATATGGTGTTTTCGACCTCGATGAATCTCGCGTGCTTGGAGGATCAGGTTTGCACACTCGGATCGGCGAGGAAGGACTCGAAATCGGATATTGGATTCATAAAGAATTCACAGGGCAAGGGCTTGCGACAGAGCTCAGCGCCGCCTTGACGAAAGTGGCATTTGAGCTTTATTTCGTTCAGCGCATGGAAATCCATTGCGCAGTCGAGAACCTCGCCAGCGCTGCCGTGCCACGCAAACTTGGTTATGTGCATGAAGCCACTCGTCGACGGCTTGCGTTTGCCCATGGCCGCAAAAGCGACAGTATGATCTGGACCTTGTTTGCGGACGAATATCCAAATTCACCCAGTGCATTGGCTGAAATCAAGGCTTTTGATATCGTCGGCAACAAGCTACTATGAGCTTCCATCCAAAATGGATTATTGAAAAGCCGATTTATATTCTATTAGTCGTCAATGTCATCATTGGCGTATTTATTTTCCGCGATTATGGACTCTCGTGGGATGAACCCCTTTTTTATAATTACGCGGATGCACTTGGATATGCCTATTCCCCAAAAGAATGGTTCAGTGGACATTTCGATCTAAACAACTCCTATGGCAGTAGTGGGGATGACCACAAGACGCGCGGTCCTGCTTATTTATTTCTGGCGCGCGAATCAGTTTATTTATTGGAAGCATTCGGGCTGGACTCCGCCTCGGCCTGGCATTTGATCAATTTCCTGTTCTTTCAATTGGGGGTTTACTTTCTCTACGGCCTTTCCACGCGTTGGATAAGCCCTAACGCGGCGTTCGCTACATCTGCCTTTTTTTCCTGGCAACCTCTTTTATGGGGACATGCTTTTATCAACCCTAAGGATCCACCATTTCTCGTATTCTTTCTTGGCTCAGTTTGCCTTGGCTTTGAGATGGTAGACCATCTTGTTAGCGATACAAAAAGCACTCGGCGAAAGTTTGCCAGTGTAATCATTCCAGCAATTCTCCTTGGAATCACAACTTCCATTCGTGTGCTCGGTCCATTGGCCGGATTACTTGTTTTTGTTTACTTTCTCGCTGAAATAATTCAAAATAAAAAACTCCGCGTCTCTGCGACTCCGTGGCTCTTATTTATTGGTTACGGCGTCACTGCAATCCTTGTTATGTTCTTTACCTGGCCGTATCTCTGGGAAAATCCAATTGCGCGTTTTATAGAAGTTTTGAAGTTAATGTCTGATAACCCGACAACGCTTTCCGTTTTATTTGGCGGTGAAGTCTACCACGCCGGTGAATTGCCAAGGCGATACTTCCCTTTCATGCTTGCTACTACGCTTACTGAGCCAGTATGGATTCTCTTTCTAATAGGGCTCATCATAGGCTACTGGAAACTGACCACTGATCATTCATCACAGAACCTCAGTCAGCTAACCACAATCACACTCACATTGATCTGGTTCGTCACTCTCCTTGCTTATGTGCTGCTTCGCAGACCTTCGATGTATGATGGTATAAGGCATTTTCTGTTCATTATTCCTCCTATTTTTATTTTCATTGGTTTTACATTTGAGCTTCCGTTTCAATATATCGCCTCCATGTGGCTACGCGCAGGACTGGTTTTTGTTTCGATTCTGCCAGGATTAATTGGAATCGTTAAACTACATCCATACGAATATACCTATTACAATTCATTTGTCGGCGGAACGAGCCATGCTTTCCGAAATTATGAAACAGATTATTGGCTTACCTGCTATAAGGAATCTGTCCAACAGCTTGAAGAACATATCAAAAAGCCTCTTGATCTCTACGTTCATCGCGAAGGTTATATTGCAGAATATTACGCGACCCCTGAAACACGTGTCCATGAACTGCGCGGCGCGATAAATGAAGTAAAGTCGGGTGATTATGTTCTTGTCAATACACGTACAAACGAAGATCGCAGAGTTTTCAGAGATGCCACCACTATATTGCAAATCGGTCGCGGTGACGCGGTCTATTGCATCATCAAGGAAATTCCATGACCACACATCGTGAACGTATCCAAGCTGCCATTAAAGGTGAAGTCCTAGATCATCCACCCGTCGCATTATGGCGACACTTCCCAGTCGATGATCAATTCCCTGAGACGCTGGCAGACGCCACGCTGCACTTTCAATCTAATTATGATTTCGATCTTGTGAAAGTCACGCCAGCCTCATCGTTCTGTGTAAAAGATTGGGGTGTGCAGGATGAATGGGTCGGCGATACCGAAGGAACACGGCGATACACAACACGCGTGATCGATGATCCGCGTGATTGGGAAAACCTTCAAGTGCTTGACCCAACCTCCCCGCATCTCGCGGGACAGTTAGCTTGTCTCCGTTTAATCCGCGCGGGCCTCGGCCCAGACACT
>Ga0081539_10002198_pt1 | contig 28563 bp, 9 predicted proteins | sample TabmetS4T2R2_FD_71023 | JGI IMG/M metagenome (GOLD analysis project Ga0081539, IMG submission 71023) | Tabebuia heterophylla rhizosphere microbial communities from the University of Puerto Rico - S4T2R2 | ecosystem: Host-associated > Plants > Roots > Rhizosphere ... | reverse complement strand
AAGTTTCAATTCAGGCGCCTCCTTGGGGTGGGGCGGCCGGGCGCCGTTTTGGTATCGAGGATGCGCGATCGGGGCCAAAGCGGCGCCAGGCCGCCGCACTCCAAGGAGGCGCCCACCAGGTATGACACTGCGTTTGACATGAACGCGACGCATAGTTTAATGTCCGCACTTCCCGGCGGTTGTAAGTGACTTTAACCCCCAGGCCTCACGCAACAACTCAAAACACAAAAAACAATACCCGATAGAAAACTTAACAGCACCCGCTTGCCTCATCGGCGGTGGTGTTAACAACAAGGAGCCTCGTCGAACTATGTCTGTTAATCATTCTGGTCGTAGTGTGACCATTTCGGTATTCCTGACTTATCTGCTTCTCATCGGGCTTTTTAAGCCCTTCGCTTCATCTGCAAGAACACACGTTGCAAAAACACCTCAAGTCCAGACAGCCGGTAGGTGATGTTGTTAAACCCGTAGACGGAATTGCCGTTCGCGTTGACAAAAAAGAAATTCAGGTTAACTGTAACGAGTCCCTGTCCCACTAACTGGGTGCTGAAGATCACGTTACTCGCGCCGTTACCACAGTCTGGCGGACCACCATTGAATACGCACGCGCGAAGGTCACCGACAAACGTAAACGGAGCGGTTATGGAAATGTTTGTTGTAGCCGCAGGTATGACAGCGGACGCAATAAACACAAAGGTGCCTCCAAAAACCAAATTAGTGAACGTGGTGCCGTTGATAGTAAGAGTGCCTCCGCCAGCGCCAAGGGTCGCACCACCGGCATAGAAACCATTCAGGCCGATCACGTTGCCACTCGCACATGGGAAACACGCCACAGCCTGAGTGGATCCTGGTTCGCCGCCACCGGTAACTGAAAAGTTTTCACCAGAAAGACCGTAATGTGGTCCACCACTAATTCCTGTAACTGAAAGCGAACCGCCGGTTATTACGATGGGGTCGGCTTTTACAGAGGGTGTGAGAGTCAACAGCAGGAAAGCGCATAAGACGACGACTATTCTGGGCATAGAATTCTCCTTTAACACCACAGGTTCGATTGGGAGGGCAGGGGGGCAACAATACGAAAGCCGAGAGGAGACTGTCACGTAAATGTCGAAGGGAATGAGTTTACTGGAGGCGGCGATCGGAATCGAACCGATGAATAAAGGTTTTGCAGACCTCTGCCTTACCACTTGGCTACGCCGCCGTACCGGAGAGCATAAATTATGAAGGCGGAAAGATGAAGCACCACCTGCTCGAAAACCCTCAGGCTTTCGTCCTTCATCCGCCCGCCTTCATCATTTCGTGGAGCGGGAGACGAGATTTGAACTCGCGACCCTCGCCTTGGCAAGGCGATGCTCTACCACTGAGCTACTCCCGCTTCCTAACAAAAACCGCCTCTTTCAACGAGGCGGAGCCAAATGTACCCCTAATTGTACCCCTCCGTCAAACTTACATAGATAGTCGAAAAATGTACTCATCTCAATGCTAATAACTTGCTGTCTGCTTGAAAACTTGGGGAGGTACGCCACAAAGGATTGACACCGAAACATGAGGATGCAATACTCCGCGTCTCCCCGATAAGAACGTATTGGTTGACGCATTAATTGGCTCTTGGTTCACGGCCTCGCGCCTCCAAGTATCCAAAACCATGCAACTTCTCAGAGTTGCTTGGGATTCTCGCAAGGGGTTACAACATATACTTCCATTTCAACAGGCCAACGGCCTGAATGGCGGTAGCCCGCGCGCCTCACGTCATAGAAAAAAATCGCAAAGTTAAGTTAGAAATCCAGGTTTCTTCGAAACGAAATTCACGTCGCCTCCGCGTTTCTGTTAACGCACGCACGCATGCGGTTGCGCCCCTGCCCTTCGCTCGTGAGTTTCACTTCCAAGCCAAACGCAATCAAGGAGACTTCTGATGTCAAACGGTCAACATCTTGACTGTGTTGTTATAGGCTACAACGAACTCCCGTTCGACAGGTACGAAACACTCCTACGACAATACGGGGAAGAGTCTGAAGCTTATCGAGACTTGAAGTTCAGCTTCATCAATTTCGGTGATAAAAAGCTGAACTACGTCGGACTGCTCAATCACGTTCTCGAACTCGCCGGTCATGGGAACGGTGGCGGTCTGCGACCCTTCGAGTCAGGTGACATACCCAATCTCGCAGCCGTGTACCTGACTAACTTTCTGCGGAAGCGCGGGCATCACACGAAGTACATCAATCTCTTTCAGTATGAGAAAGACAGGCTCGCAGAATATCTCGCCGAAGATCCTTACTGCGTTGCCATCACCACCACGTTCTACGTGCTGAATTTTCCCGTCACCGAAATGGTGGAGTTCATCAGAAGCCATAACTCAAAGGTCAAGATCGTCGTCGGGGGGCCGTTGATCGCCAATCATGCCAGAAACTATCAGGGCGACGAACTGCAATCTGCGCTCGACGATATCGGAGCAGATATTTATGTGATCGAGGGACAGGGTGAGATAGCCCTCTCGCAAATCGTCCAGTGTCTGAAGGAGAACGGCGATCTCAGCAAGATCCCGAATATCGCTTACTCTGAAAACGGAACCCTGCGCCGGACACCGCAAGTAACCGAAAACAGCTCGCTCGACGAGAACCGCATCGACTGGCTCGATTTCAACAATGAAAATCTGGGACGCACGCTGCAAACCCGCACCGCGCGCAGCTGCGCCTTCAACTGCAGCTTCTGCAACTATCCCACTCGAGCCGGAAAGCTCACGCTCGCCGGGCTCGACACACTCGAAGAAGAGTTTGATTCGATGCACGCCCTCGGCAACACCCAAAACGTGGTCTTCATTGACGACACCTTTAACGTGCCGCTGCCGCGCTTCAAAGAACTCTGCCGCCTGATGATCAGGAAGAATTACAACTTCAACTGGTTCTCTTATTTCAGATGCAGCAACTCGGATGAGGAAGCCATCGACCTGATGGCGCAGAGCGGCTGCAAGGGCGTCTTTCTCGGCATCGAATCAGGCTCGCCGCATATTCTCAAGCTCATGACCAAAGCGGCGACGATTGAAAAGTATGCCGACGGAATGAAAATGCTGCGCGAGCGCGACATTCTCACCTTTGGCTCTTTCATCGTCGGCTTCCCCGGTGAGACCGATGAGACGGTGAAGGAAACCAGCGACTTCATCAAAGAGAATAAACCCGACTACTGGCGCGCGCAGATGTGGTATTGCGAGCCCGGCACTCCGATTGAGAAGCGACGAGATGAATTCGGTATCAGCGGCGAGGGTTTTGTCTGGCAACACAATACGATGGACAGCCTCGAAGCGATGGACCACATCGACAAGATGTTCTTAACAATCAACGAATCGACCTGGTTGCCGCAGTGGTCCTTCGACTTCTGGATCATTCCTTACCTCAACGGCAGGGGCATTTCGTTTAAGCAGTTCAAAGACTTCATGGCGATCGCGCACAAGATGCTGGAAATGGAGATCGCTTTCGTACCGCCCGCGCAAAAGAGCAAGGCGCAACAGGAATACCTGCAGTCGCTGGTCACGATGGCCAAGGGCTGGCGAAATATTGCCTGACTCAACAGGGCTTTGCCTCAGAAGTCGGAAGGGGAGCGCCAACGGCGCGATATATAAAAGCCCAGGGCAAGCGCGAAGCGCGTCGCCCTGGGTTAGCCACGAGCACGCGAGCTCAAGGCCTGAAAGGCCGAAATACACAGGGATTGCGCCCTTTCAGGGCTGGAACGCGTTTGTTGTTGTTACCAGGGGCGACGCGCTCCGCTTCGCTGCGCGCTTGCCCCTGGCTGTCATATTCCGCGCCGTTGGCGCTCCGTTCAAACTTTTGGAGGCAAAGCCACTCAACAGCTCAAAACGGTGTGAAATCGCCGCGTCCTGCCATAAAAATGATTTCATTTGAGAGGAGTATTCATGTTCATTTCCGAAATCAAGAACGTCCTTGATGCGAAAACGATTAGTAAGGTTTTCAACGTCATCCGCGAAGCGAAGTTCGTCGATGGCCGGATTTCAGGAGGTACGCAGCGAAACAAATATAACCAGGAACTGCTCCCTGAGTCGCAGAAGTACCTGGAAGTGCTGGAAATCATCGAGCTGGCTGTGCGAGAGAACTACGAATTTAACCTTACCGCCTTCCCGCGCTATATGACCCGACCCATCATCAGTCGTTACGACGTCGGCATGTTCTACAAGGGGCACGTGGATAAGCCGGTAATGCACTTCATGGACACTAAAATCGGCCTGATGCCATTCGGAAGTAACTATGTCAGAAGTGACCTGTCGATGACGCTGTTCTTAAGCGATCCGGCCTCTTATGACGGAGGGGAATTGTATTTTGAGGCGCCGCTCAACACCGTCAAGGTGAAGTTGGAAGCCGGGTCGGCCGTAGTCTATCCCACCGGCAGGAGGCACCAGGTCCTGCCCGTCACGCGAGGCGTCAGATATGCAGTGATCTTCTGGATACAGACTCTGTTTCCGGTCGAAGCGCACCGGCAAGCTGTTTACGACGCGCATCAGCTCACGCGTTTGCTTCAGGCCAGCGGCGCGGATTCGAAGATAAACGAACTTGCCGAGGAAAACTTCTTTAACCTGGCCCGCATGCTGGCCGAGGTCTGAAAGTTTTGCGCGGCTGATCGACCAACGGGAGGAGTAATCATATGACTACGGAAAAACTTTGTTTCAGGCAAGATGTGATAGTCGAACCGCTATACGATCAATGGTATGCCTGGTCGTATCTCATCTCTCCGGCGACGGCGGCGATGTGTATAGCCAACTCACATCTGAAGAAGATGCAATCATTTGTCGCCGCGCCGCAAATGCATGTGGCCGCTCTTAAAAATCCGGCGATGCTCGGTGGTCCATTCATCAACCACGAGCCAAGCCGAGCTGACGAAATCAAGGTGCTGGTGGAACGCACCACTCGTGAGCATGCGCATATGCTGAAATTCGCGGCCGCTGTTCAGGAACTCGATCACCTGTTGGCGACTGAAGCCGCCGGCCTCTCACTCGAGCCTCTCTATCAGAAAGTGCCGGACGTGCTCAAGGGCTACGTCGAGTTGGTCTACGATCTGAACAATCAGCCTTCAATGCGCTTTATCGAAGGGCTTCTCTACAAGAGCGAGTATTACAACACCACGGCACAGAGCATCGAGCTCTCCACCGCTAACGGTAATTCTCGTTCCTTCGTCTTCAGTACTCCTCGTCTGCACAACGAGGGGCACCTGCGCCTGAACTTGCCGTTCAACCATGAAGGCTTCGATGAATTGTTCAAGATGAAGTACGTTCCGCAAACGTATGACTACATCAAAGACAAGCTGCAGATCAGAGACGAAGACGATGAGGTGTTTCGCAGTTTCTTCACGGAGGAAGTTCCGCTGCCGTGCGTTGGTTATGCAGGCGATGATGTCAGGATTCGATATTTCGGCCACGCCTGTCTGTTGATTGAGTCAAAGGAGACGAGCATCCTGTGCGATCCCGTGATCAGTTATAAACAGGACATCGGCAGAGACTATTACACCTACACCGACCTGCCGGAGAGCATCGACTACGCCCTCATCACTCACAATCATCAAGACCACTGCATGTTTGAAACCCTGCTGCAGTTGCGACACAAGATCAAGCATGTCATCGTGCCGAAAAATAACGGCGGCTCGCTGGCCGACCCGTCACTCAAATTCGTCCTGCAAAATATCGGCTTCAAAAACGTCGTCGAGATCGACGAGCTGGAAACGATAGAAATCGAAGGCGGCGGGATCACGGGTGTCCCGTTCTTTGGCGAACATGGAGACGTCAACGTCAGGAGCAAAATCGCGTATCTGATCAACCTGAAGGGACGAAAGGTGATGTGTGCGGCCGATTCAAACAACATCGAGCCGAAGCTCTATGCACACTTGCGCCGTTTGATTGAGAAGATTGATGTTCTGTTCGTCGGGATGGAGTGCGACGGCGCGCCCCTGACGTGGCTCTACGGGCCGCTTCTCACGCGGCCGGTGGCGAGAAAGATAGAGCAGTCCAGAAGGTTTAGCGGCTCGGACTACGAGAAGGCTATAGACATCGTGAGCAACCTGAATCCGCAGCAGGTCTACGTCTATGCGATGGGCCAGGAGCCCTGGTTAAAGTATCTCACCTCAATCCAGTACACGGATGAGTCGCATCCGATCGTGGAATCCAACAAGCTCGTTGCAGCGTGTCAGGATAAGGGCATCGAGTCAGAGCGTCTGTACTGCCATAAGGAGCTCTTTTTATCCGCTCAGCCCGTAACCTCCCGACTGGCCGCGGCATCCTGAACTGTCGCACAACGACGCAGGCAAGTCAGACCGCTCCTCATCCGTTACTCGTATCGCAGTGACGTCAGTGGATCCACATTCGTGGCCCGACGTGCCGGAATGTAACAGGCGAGTAGCGTCACCGTAAGCAAGACCACCGATACGATTATAAACGTAAGAGCATCGGTGGGAGTCACCTCAAACAACACGGACCTCATCACGCGGGTGAGTGCCAGAGAGGCGACCAGGCCAATTGCCATTCCAACGAGCGCCAGACGCATTCCTTTGCCAACTACTAATTTGAACACGTCCATTCTGTTCGCACCTAACGCCATACGGAGACCTATCTCCTGCGTCCGTTGGGTTACCAGATAGGACATTGCCCCATAAAGACCGACCGCAGCCAGACCCAACGCCAGCACAGAGAAGGTGCCCAGCAGCAACATCACAAAACGATTCGAGGCGACCGATTTGGCAAGCCGCTGGTCCATGGTCATGATGTCGAAGACCGGTTGGTCCTTATCTATAGTGGAGACCTGGCCCCGTATCGCCGGAATCATACTCATCGGATCCGAAGAAGTGCGCACGACAACGCTCATGAAATTCTTCGGCAACTGTTGATATGGGAAATAGACTTCCGGCTTTGTTTCGGTGTCCAGCCCGAAATGCTTAACGTTTCCAACGACACCAACGATCTCGCGCCAGGACTGTTTGCTCGGGTCCTCTGCGAAGCCGAGTCGCTTGCCCATTACGTCTTGATTGGGCCAATACCGGCTGGCCAGCGCTTCATTCACAATAATGACGTGCGGAGTGTTATCACGATCCTGCGCTGTGAATGATCGGCCTTTTAAGACGGGGATGCCCATCGTCTCAAAGTAGGTAGGCGTAACGGCCCGCTGGCCGACGTCCGGACGGTCCGACAACGGCACCTCCGGCGCTCCTTCGACGACAAAGCCGGTTGACACATTGCTATTGCTGAAAGGAAGCGGATCGGCGCCGCCAACCGATTTAACGCCCGGTAGAGTTTTGATGTGCTCAATAAGTTGATCGAAGAAAGCGTTTGACTGCTGTGCTTCCTTATACTTCTGGCGGGGCAAAGCGATGTTCATGGTTAATAAATTGTTTGGCTCAAACCCCGGGCTAACTTGCTGCAAGCGCATGAAGCTCTTAATCATCAACCCCGCGCCGACTGATAAGAGCAGCGCGAGCGCCACCTCTGCAACGATCAGCGGATTTCGTAAGCCGCCACGTTGAAACCCGCCCTGATTTCTTCCGGCACTTTTCTTGAGTGCGTCGTTCAGATCTGGCCTTGAAGCTTGAAGCGCTGGAGCGAGTCCAAACAGCACTCCCGTGAATATCGAAATCGCCAGTGTCCAGAGGAAAACCGGGACATGTAAACCAATCTCATGAAGTCGAGGCACATCTGGTGGTGTTAAGGCCACCAGCAGTTTAATTCCCGCGTATGCGAAGAGCAGGCCCAACAAGCCGCTCAGAACGGATAGGATGATACTCTCCGTCAACAACTGGCGGATGATGCGCCAGCGGCTAGCTCCGAGGGCAATACGGACGGCAACTTCTTTGTGCCTCGCCGTGACGCGAGCCAGAAGCAAGCCAGCAACATTCGCGCATGCAATCAGCAAGACAAACGCCACCGCGCCAAACAGTAGATAGAGATATGACTGAACTTTTCCCACCAGCTGTTTGCGCAAAGGAATGATATTGACGCCCTTCTGTGCATTCGTTTCCGGATACTGCTGTTGCAGCTGAGTGGCGATAAGGTTCATATCGCTTTGCGCTTGATCCCGCGAGACACCAGGCTTGAGTCGGGCCAGTGCGTAGAGAAAATGATTGTTGCGGTCAACATTAGCCGGGTCGATGCGCAGCGGCAGCCAAATATCCACGCGTGTATTGCTTGGGAATTGAATCTCAAAATTCGGAGGCATTACGCCAATCACAGTAACTGGATTGCCGTTAAGCGTAAGAGTCTTGTTCGTCAGGTTCGGATCAGAACCTAACAGTCTTTCCCACGCCGGATGACTGAGAATTACTACGCGCGGGCTCCCTGGCTTTTCCTCTTCCGGAAGAAATGAGCGGCCGATCATGGGTTGGACGCCGAGCACTTGAAACATATTGGTAGTGATAACACAACCCCTAATTCGTTCAGCCTCGCCAACTCCAGTTAGATTCACATCAGCAGTGAAGAGTGAACCGAGTTGCTCGAAGACCTGATTACGTGACCGAAAGTCGCGAAAGTTACCCATTGCGACTTCGTTTTTGTCCCAATTTTCAGGGCTCAACTGCTTATTGGTTTCCCACACAGCCACGAGGCGATCCGGATCCTTGTAGGGAAGTGGGTTTAGCAACACGGCATCGACGGCGCTAAAGATGGTGGTGTTAGCACCGATACCCAAAGCCATTGTCAAGACTACTATGATTGTGAAGCTCGGTCGCTTGATTAGCATCCGCAATCCGTAGCGAATGTCTTGTAATGTGTTCATATATTTCCTCTGTAACTATGCGGCATTTCTTCCGTGAGAGATACTCGAAAACAATACGTAGTGCTTCAGTTTGAAATACGCCGGAGGCGTTGGCTGATTAATACGCCGGAGGCGTTGGCTAATTAATACGCCGAAGGCGTTGGCTAATTAATACGCCGAAGGCGTTGGCTAATTGATACGCCGAAGGCGTTGGCTAATTGATACGCCGAAGGCGTTGGCTAATTGATACGCCGAAGGCGTTGGCTAATTCCAGCCCAGCGGTTGGAGCGTAGCGACAACCCTGGGACAGAACATCAGATAGTCCCTTGAACCCTGAAAGGGTTCGCCAACCACGTAACCCTTTCAGGGTTTGGTCGCAATTAAAAAATCATTCCCAAGGTTCTCGCCGTGCTCGAACCCTGGGCTGAAATTAGCGAACGCCTTTGGCGTATTTCAAACGACACTACGAAACGATTGAAGGTTGACACGAACTTTTGGAGGCATCTATATTTCCCACTCAAATAGGTGCTCACCCAAACTGATTTGTTGCCCAGCCTGAAGTAGCTCAGCCTCACTGTCGTTGCCAAAGAGTGCGTGTTGGTACCTGAGCGTTCTCGAGTATCTGAGCCGCCATAATCGCATGGTCGTTTAAAATCATCAACGGGTAAATACAACTGAGAGGTAGGCTGGATTTCATCATGTCTGCTGTAGCATTACATAGTTATACATTTAGCAATTTGCTGAATCGTTTACCCACAAGCGAATTACAGCGCTTGCTTCCGTATTTCGAAACCGTCCCTTTAACTCGCAACAAGGTTCTCTTTGAGGCAAGAGACGAGATCAGGCACGTCTATTTCCCACTGAGTGGGTTAGTCTCATTGCTCGGTACGACTCGCACCGGAGAAGTTATCGGAATCGCTCTGGTGGGTAACGACGGAATGATTGGCGTGCCGTTGGTATTGCGAGCCGCAGTAATGCCTTACCAGGTTGTGGTGCAGATACCGGGTGAAAGTGTGAGAATCAATGCGGAAGTGTTCAAACGTGAATTGAAACTCAACAGGGAGTTTGAGAATCGATTACTAAAGTATTCGAATACTCTGCTGGACCACCTCGGACAGTCGAGAATTTGCAATCAATTTCACTCGATCGAAGCCAGATTCTGTTCTGAACTTCTCATCAGCCGCGACCGAGTAGGATCGGACACACTGGAGTTAACTCAGGAGATCATTTCCCAAATGTTGGGTGCCCCTCGTACCGGCGTAACCAAGGTTGCTAACGATCTGCGCGACGCCGGCATAATTCGTTACCGTCGGGGAAAGATCACCGTTTCTAACCGCGAGGCTATGGAAAGGCTGGCCTGCGAGTGTTACAGATGGTCAAGCCAGAACCTAACCCATATGGCTGCCAGCGCATAACCACTCTCGCCGACTCCGACAATGTAACTTTTAGACAGAGTGAATGTCAGACACTGTCTACTTTAGAACGACAGCTACGCCTCAAGCGCGGTATTCTGCCGCAGCTATCTATTGAGTAACACGTTGCTCAGAAACAAGTCGGACGCGGCACTGCCTCGACAGACATGGCTGCATTGAGAGATGCCGCCCACCGTGCCGTAGCTCGAACTTTCTCCCCAACTCAAAAGAAGCAAATCTACAGGAACGCGCGAAGCAAGGTTGTGGGTTTACGCGCGCAGAGTGCGGCCTCAAAGGAATCGCTAAAAGAGACTCTATGATTGGCGCTGATAAGCCTGACGCTATGCGCTTGTACGCCATACATACCAAAGCGAAACAGGAACTTCGTGCGATCTGCAACGTTGAAGCTTGGGAGCTTCAGGTAGGGAAAGTCGGTTAGGTTCTGGAGGTTAGTTGCTTCTGATTACGAGTTACTGTCGGAAGCAGCTCCAGCCTTAAAAGTAAAAACAGCATCAAGCGGCCACGGAAGTCGGCGCGTTAAGGGCGGTAGCCTGTCGTAATAACGAGCAAGGCCGATTTCAGCTAATTTCTCCCCTCCATCATCCCACTGTTGTTCACCGAAAACGATGGCCCAGATTACTTCGAGCATCACTCCGTACATCGCGGTCCCAACTTTTAAGCGCGATGTTATCGTCAGTGTAGCGATCGCGATTTTCCTTGGGCTCTTCGTGTGGCTCAGCGTTCGTCGTTCGAGTCCCCCGGCGGCAATCGCTCCGGACGCAGCGCCCAGCGTGTTCTCTTCCGGACGCGCGCTGGTCCAGTTGCGGGCAATTACTCAGAAGCCACATCCAGTCGGCTCACTGGAACATGATGTAGTGCGCGACTACATCCTGCGAGAGATCTCCGCGCAAGGACTTACACCATCTGTACAAAAGACGACTGCGGTGAACCGCCGTTGGGGCGGCATATTGCGGACGGGAACGGTAGAGAACCTGGTCGCGCGGCTCAAAGGGACCGAACCGGGCAAGGCCGTCCTGCTGGTGGCTCACTACGATTCCTGGCCGCAAGCGTTCGGCGCGAGCGATGACGGCGCCGGTGTGGTCACGCTGCTCGAAACACTGCGCGCGTTGAAAGCCGGATCACCGTTGAAGAACGACGTGATCTTTCTCTTCACTGACGCTGAAGAACCAGGTTTGCTCGGCTCGTACGCATTCAGCGAAGAGCATCCATGGGCCGCGGACGTTGGGGTGGTATTTAACTTCGAGGCGCGCGGCAGCCGTGGTCCATCGGTTATGTTCGAGACCAGTGAGCAGAATGGGTGGCTGATCCGCGAGTTTGCCAAAGCCGCGCCGCACCCCGTTTCGCATTCGCTGGCTTACGAACTATATAAGCTGCTGCCGAACGACACCGACTTGACCGTCTTCAGGAAACGCGGTTTAGCCGGTCTGAATTTCGCGTACATCGATGGGCTGTCGAGCTATCACACCCAGCTTGATAGCGTAAGCGAACTGGACGAGCGCAGCCTCCAACATCACGGCTCCTACGCGCTCGCGCTGACACGTCACTTTGGCAACCTCGACTTGCGCCAGGTGCAGGCGCCCGACAACGTCTACTTCGATCTCTTGAGTACGAAACTAATTTATTACCCTGTGTCCTGGGCGCGCTGGCTGAGTGCGATGGTTGCCATACTCTTGACCGGTCTGGTCGTCTTTGGCTTGAGGCGCGGACGACTCAATCTAAAAGGTTTGGCCCTCAGTGTTTTGGCTTTGGCCGTCAGCGGCAGCGCCGCCGCGGGAGTGACGACACTCATCTTGCGCATGGTCTACAAGCTCGACCACTCATCTAACACGAGCCTGGAAGGAGGGGCCTACCACAGCGATATTTATCTGCTCAGCTTTATCGCTCTAACGATCGGTCTGACTGCGGCTGTCTACGCGCTGTTTAGCAGATACGTGAGTGTTGAGAACTTAACGGCCGGGCCACTGCTCTGGTGGATGTTTCTCATGATCGCGACGTGCGTTTATTTACCGGGTGTGACTTATCTGTTCACCTGGCCGCTGTTGTTTATGCTCGCGCCATTTTGGTTGATCTTGAAACGGCGCCCTGCTCAACATTCGTTGGACCTCCTGATCATTCTATTGATTAGTGCATTGCCGGCCGTCGTCCTGATGACACCTTTGTTCCGTCAGATCTTCAGCGGATTCGGTCTCAACAAAATGTGGGCGATAGCTGTGCTCCTCGTGTTGCTGCTCGGTCTACTCGTTCCGCATCTTGCCCTCGTAGCGCGTCCTAACAAATGGGTGCTGCCCGGCGCGTCCGTACTCGTCGCGGTCGTGCTACTCCTGGTTGGGATCGTGAGAACTGACTTTGATGTTGCACATCCCAAGCCTAATAGTCTGTTTTACGGTCTCGATGCTAACGCTGGGACGGCGATTTGGGGTTCGTTTGACAACCAGCCCGACGAGTGGACCGTGCGTTTTTTGACGGGACATCCTGACAACCGTCCTTTGCCGGTATTTTTCTCTTCGACCACCGTTCCGTACCTGCAAACGTCAGCAGCGGTTGCACCACTTGAAGCACCGCAGGTCGAGCTCCTGGATGACAAATCAATCGGCGATGTGAGGACTCTACACCTGCACCTTACCTCACCGCGACGGGCGAACGTGCTGACGTTTTTTCTGGATTCCAAAGTCAAAGTGCTGCGGGCAACAGTAAATGGAAAACTGATCGATAGCGACAACACACCGGCGCTGGGGAGTTTTACAAACCGCTGGACGCTGCGTTACTACGGGCCGCCTGCTGAAGGTATCGACGTTAATGTCGAAGTTAAAACGTCAGAACCTCTCAAAATCAGACTGCTGGATCAGTCATACGGCCTGCCGCAGTTGCCAGGCGCGCCCGCGACGGACAGGCCCGCTTACATGATCCCGGCTTCAATGTCTTCGAACCACTCAACACTCGTCAGCAAGTCATTTACTTTCTAAACAGCCGCACAATTTCACGATGAATCTTCACGTTGCCGAAGATCTAGTCACCCTGCTGCGTCAGCGGGCGCAGGACCAGGCCGAGCGCCGCGCCTACACCTTCCTCTCCGACGGCGAGCAGGAAGAGGAGACATTCTCCTGGAGCCGGTTGGACCAGCGGGCGCGGGCGATTGCCGCCCGACTGCAACGCACAGTCGCACCGGGTGATCGCGTATTGCTGCTCTATCCACCGGGATTGGAATACATCGCGGCTTTCTTTGGCTGCATGTACGCGGGGGCTGTCGCCGTGCCTGCGTACCCGCCGCGGCACAACCGAAATCAACTGCGCTTGCAAACGCTCGTCACAGATGCCCAGGCACAAACGGCGCTTACTTCAACGCACGTTCTCGCCCGAATGTCTGACCGTATGACGAGAGACACAAACCTGGCCCGACTCAGTTGGATCTCCTCAGACGAGATTGCAAACGAAGAAAGTGACGGCTGGCGCGCACCCTACCTCAGCGGAGACAACCTGGTCCTGTTGCAGTACACGTCCGGTTCTACTACGGCGCCAAAAGGCGTCATGATCAGTCATCGTAATCTCATCGCCAACGAACGACTCATCGCGCACGCCTTCAGTCAAAGCAGTGAGTCTGTAGTGGTAGGTTGGTTGCCCCTCTATCATGACATGGGGCTGATAGGAAACGTCATTCAACCGCTGTTTGTCGGCGCGCCGTGCGTGCTCATGTCGCCGCTGGCGTTTCTGCAAAAGCCTTTGCGTTGGCTGCAAGCCATCTCGCGTTACCGCGCCACGACCAGTGGTGGACCAAATTTCGCGTACGACCTGTGCGTGCGAAAAATCGGCGCGGAACAACTCACTGCACTCGACCTCAGCAGTTGGAAAGTGGCCTTCAATGGCGCGGAGCCGATTCGCGCTAACACGCTCGAGGCATTTGCGGAGAAGTTTGCACCGTGCGGGTTTCGTCGCGAAGCGTTCCGGCCTTGTTATGGTTTGGCTGAGGCCACGCTCATCGTCTCCGGCAGTCCGGAGCCCCGATCGCCACTCGTCAAGCATATCTCGAAGAAGGCACTTGATGTACACCGCGTTGCCAATCCTGAGGGAGTCGAAGATCAGTATTCACTGATTAGCTGCGGGCGCGTGCTTCCGGGTGAACAAATCCGTATTGCCAACCCCGTGCAATTAACCACATGCGCGCCGGAAGAAGTGGGCGAGATTTGGCTTCAGAGTGCGAGTGTCGCGGCCGGCTACTGGAACAACGAAGAGCAAACAGCAGAGACCTTCCGTGCCTACTTCGCAGATACCGGCGAAGGTCCCTTCCTGCGCACCGGCGATCTTGGTTTTCTGGCTGACGGAGAACTCTTCGTTACCGGAAGACTGAAGGATCTAATCATCATCCGCGGACTGAATTACTACCCGCAGGACATCGAGTTTAGCGTTGAGCGTTCCCATACCGCGCTTCGCCCCGGCTGCGGCGGCGCGTTTTCCGTGACGCTCGAAGGCGAAGAGCGTTTAGTGGTGGTGCAGGAGTTGGAGTTGCGGCGCGAAGCCGAAGCAGCCAGTGCCATCGACGCCATCGCCGACAGCATCACTCAAGAGTTTGAGATCGCGGCACACAGCATCGTGTTAGTCCGGGCGGGAAGCATCCCCAAAACTTCGAGCGGCAAGATTCAACGTCACGTCTGTCGTGCGATGTTCCTCGAAGGCGGCCTGCACGCGATTGCGGAGTGGCGTGCCGCATCTGTTTCAGTAAGCCAGGCCGAGCCACCTGATGCAGCGCAACCAGATACCGATGGAATCGAGGAGTTGCTCCGCAGGGAATTAGCTGCGACGCTGAAGATCAATCACGCAGAGATCGATCTTAACAAGCCCATCTTGCGTTATGGTCTCGACTCATTACTCGCGATCGAGCTCGCGCATCGTGTCGAAACGGAACTGAGCGTAACTCTGCCGCTCAGCGCGCTGCTCAGTAACCAGAGCATCGTGCAGCTCGCGGCGCAATTACGTAACCAACTGGATACGATTGAAACGCGAACGTCAGCAGTCAGCACCGAGCTGGAGTATCCGCTCTCACATGGGCAGCAGGCGCTGTGGTTTTTGCATCAGGTGGCGCCCAACAACACCGCCTACAACATCAGCCGTGCCGTAGTTATCCACTCACCTCTGGACGCGGGCGCCCTGCGGCGGGCACTGCAGAAGCTGGTGGATCGTCACACGGCACTGCGAACGTCTTTCTCCTCACAGGACGGCACGCCTGTGCAGATAGTTCACGAAGGCGTTGAGGTTTCGCTGCACGAAGAAGACGCGTCGGGGTGGAACGAAGACGTGTTAACTGAACGGCTCAATGCAGAAGCCAACCGTGCCTTCGATCTCGGGGCGCACTCGCTAGTGCGCACACATCTCTTCACCGTCCACGCGCGCCGTAGCGTGTTCCTGATGACGATTCATCACATCGTCGCGGACTTGTGGTCGCTGATGTTGCTGTTGGATGAGCTGGGTGTGCTGTATAAGTCGGAGCTCGAGGGCTTACCGTCGCCGTTGCCACCGTTACGACAGAGCTATGGAGATTATGTGCGTTGGCAGGCGGCGATGCTCGAGAGTAACGAGGGTAGTGGGCACCGTGATTTTTGGCGCGATCAACTGGCGGGAGAGTCGCCCGCGCTTGATATACCGACTGATCGGCCACGTGCTTCTCTACGGACTTTTACCGCGTCGTCTCATTCCTTCCAGCTCGACGCGAAGCTGGTCTCCGAACTGAAGGCGTTTGCTCAACAGCGCAGCGTGACGCTCTACACGACACTGCTCGCTGTTTTTCAGCTCTTGCTCGCACGCTATACCGGACAGAACGACATCATCATCGGCTCGCCAACGGCTGGTCGTCATCGTGCCGCTTTCTCCGCCCTGGTTGGCTACCTCGTCAACCTTCTTCCTCTGAGAACAACGTGCGATGCGAAGGCAACGTTCGATGAGTTTCTGCAGGAAGTACGAGGCACGGTGCTCGCGGCCATCGAGCACCAGGACTACCCACTGTCATTACTTGCCAAGCACGCGCGCGACGGCAGAGACAGCACGCGCTTACAGCTCTTCGAGGCAATCTTTGCCTGGCAGCAAGCTCATGTCTTAAACGAAACCGAGTGGGCCGGCGTCGCTCTCGGTGAGGCCGGAGCGCGCATGCGGTTGGGTGACCTCGAGATCGAATCACTCGCCTTGAAGCGCCAAGAAACAGAATTTGTTTTGACCCTCACGATGGCCGAAACGAACGAAGGCGTGCTGGGCACCCTCGAGTACAGCACGGAGTTGTTCGACGCGGAGACGATCAAGCGGATGAGCGGACACTTCATGAAATTGCTCGAGTCCGCAGTCAGTGAGCCAGGGCGCCGGGTATCGGAATTGGAGCTGTCGACAATGGCAGAGCGACAGCACCTGCTGGGGCAGGGTAATGAGATCCGGAGCTACCCGACCGCGTGCCTGCACGAGTTGTTCGCAGCGCAGGTAGCCCGCACGCCAGAAGCCGAGGCAGTCATCTGTGGTGCTGAGCGACTCAGCTATCGAGAGTTGGACCAGCGCGCGCAGCAACTGACGCAGCAACTGCGCGCACTCGGGGTAGGACCAGAGTCGCTGGTGGCAGTGTTGCTGGAACGCTCGATCGAGATGGTGGCTGCGTTGCTGGCGGTGCTCAAGGCCGGCGGTGCATATGTACCGCTGGACCCAGCCTATCCGCAGGAGCGCCTGCGTTTCGTGCTGGCAGCCTCAGGTGCCCACGTGTTGTTGACCGACCGGCGGCTGGCCGACCTGCTGCCGGAGCACGGCGCGAAGGTCGTATACGTGAATGACGAGCCGGCAGTGTTGCCGCAGACGAGTGAGTTACCGGCTCGGGTGGACCCGCAATGTTTGGCTTACGTGATTTACACATCGGGCTCAACCGGAGAGCCGAAGGGCGTGGCTATCACGCACGCAAACGTGAGCCGGTTGCTGGCCTCCACGGAAAAGGCCTACGGCTTTGGCAATGCTGATGTGTGGCCGCTGTTTCACTCCTATGCTTTCGACGTTTCGGTATGGGAGATGTGGGGCGCGCTGGCCCACGGCGGCAGATTGGTAGTGGTGCCTTACTGGGTGAGTCGCAATCCCGAGCAGTTCCTGAAGCTGCTGAAGGAAGAAGGGGTGACGGTGCTCAATCAGACACCATCAGCCTTTTGGCCATTGATGCAAGCGGAAGGGGAGACAAAGCACGCGTCGGCGCTAAAGAGTCTGCGGTTGGTGATCTTCGCGGGCGAAGCTTTGGACGTGACGAAGCTTAGTGCCTGGTTCGAGCGGCACGGTGACCAGCGTCCGACATTGGTGAACATGTACGGCATCACGGAAACCACGGTGCACTCGACATTGCAGGTGGTGCGCCGCGAGACGGAAGCTGGTCAAGGCAGCCAGATTGGAGAGCCACTCGGCGATCTGCGTATTTACATCCTGGACCAACGACAGCAACTGCAGCCGTTAGGCATCTGGGGTGAGTTGTATGTGGCCGGCGCCGGGTTAGCGCGTGCGTACTTGAATCGTCCGAGTCTGACCGCGGAGAGATTTGTTCCTGATCCGTTTTCACTTGAGCCGGGTGCGCGGTTGTACCGCTCGGGAGATTTGGGACGCCGCCTGGCGCGAGGCGGTCTGGAGTATCTGGGCCGGGCGGACCATCAGGTAAAGATTCGCGGTTTTCGCATCGAGTTGGGAGAGATTGAGGCGGCTCTGCGTGACTGTGCTGGCGTGCGTGAAGCAGCCGTGTTGTTGCGCGATAAGGAAGAGCGCGCTCAGCTAGTGGCTTACGTCGTGTCCGACGGTGCGGAGGCGGGTGGGATCGCATCCTTACGCGCCGCGTTGCAGCAACGGTTGCCTGAATACATGGTGCCGGCGGCCTTCGTGCAACTGGAACAACTGCCTTTGACGGCCAACGGCAAGCTCGACCGCTCTGCGTTGTTGGCCCTTCAGCCCGAAAGTGCAGTTGCGTCCGGAGAGCAAGCGTCGCCGCGTTCGGCTGTCGAGAAAATAGTGGCCGAGACCTGGCAGCAGGTATTGGGCTTGGAGCGAGTTAGTATTTACGACAATTTCTTCGCTCTCGGTGGCGACTCGATCTTGAGTCTTCAGATCGTTTCCAGGCTGAATCAGGCAGGCTTAACGATCACGCCGCAAGATCTCTTTCAGCATCCAACAGTCGCTGCATTAAGCGCGGCCCTCGAACACACGCAAACAGCGGTACATGCCGAGTCAGGCCCGGTCAGTGGTCCAGTGCCATTAACACCCATCCAGCATTGGTTTTTCGAGCAACAGTTCGCAGACGCACACCACTGGAACCAAGCGGTGATGTTTGAAGTGCGCGAAGCTCTGGACCGAGCGGCACTGAAACGAGCAATCAGCCGGCTACTCGAACAACACGATGCGTTACGCCTGCGTTTTGTCCGCGACGGTGATGGTTGGCATCAGTTCAATGCAGAGCAGGAAGGCGATACACCGCTCACTATCGTGGAGCTCAACGGACTCAGCGAAGCGGATCAGAGAAGGACCATCGACCTCGCCGCGTCCGAATGGCAGACGAGCTTGAATCTTTCGGAAGGGCCGCTCGTTCGCGCAGTTTATATCGAGGCAGACTCGGCAAACGCCAGGCGCCTGCTACTGATCATCCATCATCTGGCGGTTGATGCTGTGTCATGGCGAATCCTCTTTGAAGACCTGGAGAAGGCATACCGCCAGGCGGCCAGCGGCTTGGAGATCGCATTAGGTCGCAAAACGACGTCGTTCAAACAATGGGCGGAGCGGCTGCAAGCTTATTCGGCAGCAGACGATGCTCGCGCAGAGTACTGGTTAGCGGATCGATGGCTCAAAGCCGAGCCGCTGCCAGTCGATTTGGATCCGTGGTCCAACGGCGAAGCCAACACTGAAGCTTCAGCGAACACGATCCGAATCGATTTTGAAGTCGAGGAGACAGACGCGCTGCTGCACAAAACCGCGCAGGTATTTCGCACCAGAGTCTTCGAAATGCTCCTCGCAGCACTCGGACGTGCCTTGTGGCGCTGGTACCGAGCGCACTTCGTTCTGCTCGATGTTGAGTCTCACGGACGTGAATCGATGTTCGACGGAGTTGACGTGTCACGCACGGTGGGCTGGTTCACGACCATTTACCCGGTGCTGCTTGAAACAGGAGGAGCAGATCGTGACGAAGTCGACGTGCTGAAAAGTGTTAAGGAGCAACTACGCGGGGTTCCTCAGCACGGCATCGGTTACGGAGCGCTGCGAGCGCACCCGCGCGCCCAGGTGCTTTTCAACTATCTCGGGCAGCTAGACCGGGGATTGCCGGAACACGCGGTTTTCCGGATTAGCACTGACCCTGTCGGTCCCGTGCGTAGTCCGCGGGCGCAGCGCAGTCACTTATTGGAAATCAATAGCTACATTGCCGGTGGTCGACTTCGCGTCGAGTGGCAGTACAGTCAAGACATACACCGCCGCGTTACGATCGAAAGGCTCAGCGAATCCTTCAAAAACTCGTTGCGCGCACTCCTTGCACACACTCAGGCGCCGGGAGTGTTTGAGTTGACTCCAGCCGACTTTCCCATGGTCCAACTCAGCTCCGAGCAACTGGAGGGGGCGTTGGCCGAGGTGACCTTCGATGATTGAAACCCCAACATTGGAAAAGAAGATTACCGCTGCAAACGTAGCAGACGCCTATCCCGCATCGCCAGTGCAGCAGGGACTGCTCTTCCACAGTCTCTACCAGCAGGGCTCGGGCGTTTACGTTACGCAGATCGTCTGTTCGCTAAGCGGGCTCCGCCCGGAGTTATTCGAAGAGGCGTGGCAGCGTGTAATTGAGCGTCATGACGTGCTGCGCACTGCCTTCGTGTGGATGAGTGTCGAAACGCCCTTGCAGGTGGTAGGCCGGCGTGTGCGTGCACAGATCAAGCAGATGGATCAGCGAGGCGTCTCAGCCGCAGAGCAGAAGGCGAGATTCAAGACCTACCTGGCAGACGATCGGCAGCTCGGTTTTGACGTTGCCAAAGCGCCTCTGATGCGCCTCGCCCTGTGGCGCGAGACTGACGATCAATACAAGTTCGTGTGGAGTCATCATCACCTGCTCCTTGATGGCTGGGCCGCAGCCATCGTCCTGAAAGAAGTGCTTCTTGCCTACGACGCTTTGTCTCGTGGCGGCGAACCCGCGCTCGGACCAGTTTGGCCCTACAAGAACTACATCGCCTGGTTGCAACAACAAGACCTTCGCGCTGCCGAAGCCTACTGGCGCGAGACGCTTGCAGGCTTTCGCACGCCGACCACATTGAATGTCGATCGCGTGCGCAGAGCAGGCACTGACGGTTACGGCACGCGGACGCTGCGACTGGATCACTCGACGACGGCGAACCTGCATGCTCTCGGCCGTAGCCGGCAGTTAACGCTGAACACTTTGGTGCAGGGCGCGTGGGCCGTGATGCTGAGTCGCTACAGCGCTCAGAAGGACTTCTGTTTTGGCGCCGTGGTAGCGGGTCGTCCAGCGGAGTTGACCGGGGCCGACGAAATGGTCGGACTCTTCATTAACACGCTGCCAGTGCGGACACAGCTTGCGGGTGCGGTGACAGTTACTGATTGGCTGCGTGAGCTGCAAGGGCAACAGTTGCGAGCGCGAAACTTCCAGTACAGCCCACTCTCAGAGGTGCAACGCTGGAGTGAGGTCGAGGCCGGTCAACAACTCTTCCACTACTACATCGTTTTCGAGAACTACCCGATTGATGAGAAGCTGAAAGGCCGGCTCAACAGTCTCACCATTCATGACGTTGAGAGCATTGAGCAGTCGAGCTACCCATTAGTGCTTGCGGTCTTGCCCGGCGAGCGGCTAGCCCTGCAGATCCATCATGATCGTGGCCGGTTCGACGATGCGTTGGTAGACCGCCTGCTTGGTCATGTGGCGATGCTGCTGGAAGCGTTCGTTGCTAATCCCGAGCAGCGCCTCAATCAACTGCCGGCGTTGACCGATGGCGAGCAACAACAGTTGCTTCGCGAGTTCAATCAGCATGGAGGCGGCGCCGAGAGAACGGCCGCTTGCATACACGACCTGTTCCAGAGACAGGTAGCCCAGACACCGAATGCAGTCGCAGTCGTCGCTGACAAACAACGGCTGACTTATGCCGAGCTGGATGCTCGCGCTAACCAACTTGCCCGCCACTTAAGAACACTTGGTGTGGGCCCGGAAGTTCGCGTTGGACTTTGTGTGAAGCGCTCTGCGGCGATGGTCCAGGGGTTGCTCGGCATCCTCAAGGCCGGTGGCGTCTACCTGCCACTCGACCGCAGCTATCCTCAGGACCGGCTGGAGTTCATGATCGATGACGCGGGTATCGAGGTACTCGTGACTGACTCGGATTTAAACGAGCTGCTGCCACTAACGAAGCGAAGCTTGCGCGTGGTTTACCTCGACGCGGCGGAGGTGGCAAGCCAAAGTGCAGAAGCGGTGGCTGTGCCGGTCTCGCCTGCCAACCTTGCGTATGTGATCTACACCTCCGGTTCGACCGGTAAGCCCAAAGGCGTCGCCGTAACTCACGAAGCGGCGGCCGCTCACTTGCGCGCGATTCAGGAAGTATTCGCTGTTACCAGCGAAGATCGCTGTTTGCAATTTGCCTCGCAGAGCTTCGACGTTTCTGTTGAACAAATGCTGGCGCCCTTGTTGACTGGGGCGAGCATCGTGTTACGCGGCGACGAAGTGTGGAGCACTCGCAATTTCCTGAAATGCCTGTACGAAGAGCGGCTGACTGTAGCCAACTTCCCGCCGGCTTTCTGGCAGCAGATCACGCAAGACTTACTTGCCGATGACGAGTTAAGCGAGTTGAGCGATCGCGGCGAGCTGCGACTCGTTATCGTCGGTGGCGACTTGTTGACTGCTGAAGCCGCGCGGCGGTGGATGAGTACATCCCTGGGCCAGGCGCGTCTGCTCAATGCCTACGGGCCGACCGAAACGACTATCACGGCAACCACATTCGACGTCACGAAACAGGCTGTAGCTGAAGCTGACGAGGCTTTACCGATTGGGCGTGCAGTGGGTTCGCGCGTTCTCTACGTGCTGGACCATGAAGGTCAGCCTGTGCCGCTCGGGGTCTTCGGCGAGTTGCACATTGGCGGGCCTTGGCTTGCACGCGGCTATCTGAACCACGCGGCGCTCACCGCAACGGCGTTTGTGCCTGATCCTTTCTCGGGTGAGAACGGTAGACGTTTATACCGCACTGGTGACATGGCGCGCTGGCTCGCGGACGGAACTATAGAGTTCGCTGGACGCGCAGATCGACAGGTAAAGATCAGAGGCTTCCGGGTCGAGCTCGGCGAGATTGAGGCAGCGCTTCGCCGCCATCCCGCTGTAAACGAAGCGGTGGTGCTTGCACAGGATGACAGCACTACCAAAAGCAAGCAGCTCGTTGCGTATGTCGTTACCAGGAAGGACTCGGCGCAGGGGCATGAGCACTGGCGGGAGTTCCTGAAGGAATGGCTACCCGATTACATGATTCCCGGCGCGTTCATCAACATTGAGACGTTACCGCTGACTCCGAACGGTAAGGTCGATCGGAATGCGCTGGCGCGGCTTGAAATGTTGAAACCGGCCGCGAGTGATAACGGTTCTGGGAGTGATAACGGTTCCGCAGCAGCGTTAACAGAGACGGAGAGAGTGATTGCGGATGTTTGGGCTGAAATACTGGGAGTCGAGCAGGTTGGCCCAAGCGACAATTTCTTCGAGCTGGGCGGTCACTCCCTCGTCGCGACGCAAATCATTTCGCGGCTCCGTAAGAAGTTCAAAGTGGATTTGCCATTCCGCATTATCTTCGAAGAGCAGACCGTGCGCGCCATCGGACAGAAGATTGAAGAATCCCTGGCGGAGAAAAATCAAAACACCTCACAAACCTCAACTCCAGAGGTAGCTAAGCCTGCATCAAGTTTCACCATCAAGCGCGCTCCGAGAAACGGTACGCTGCCGCTCTCGTTCGCACAGGAACGTCTCTGGTTTTTGGAACAACTGGATCCGGGCTTGCCTCTTTACAATGTTCCGGCGTTCGTCAAACTTTCCGGATCGCTTAACGTACCCGCGTTCAAGCGGGCGCTGAACGAGCTGGTGCGCCGCCACGAAATACTTCGGACAAGCTTTGTCTCCGTTGGCGACGGACTATCACAACATATCTCCAACACCCTTGAACTACCACTGCCCCTCACGGATCTCTCAAGCTTGCCCACGGATCAACGCTGGTCTCAGGCGCTGGACCTGGCTGCCGCGGAAGTCCGCCAGCCCTTTGATCTCACCCACGCGCCGCTGTTGCGCACGCAGCTATTGCGACTCGAAGAGAACGAACACGTGCTGTTGCTTACAATGCACCATATCGTCAGCGACGGCTGGTCCCTCGTTCAATTGATCAAAGAGATAGGGGCGCTGTACGAAGCATATTGCGCGGGACGAGATGCGCAGTTGCGAGAGCTGCCGATCCAATACGCAGACTATGCAGTGTGGCAGCGCGAGCAGTTCACAGGTGAGGCGGTGGAAGCTCCGTTGCATTATTGGCGTGAACAACTGCGCGGAGCCAGCGTCCTGGAATTACCGACCGATCACCCGCGCCCGAGCAAGCAGAGCTTCTCCGGCCACAGCCATCGTTTTAGCGTACCGCGTCGACTCGCGGACTCATTGTCGGAGCTCAGCCAGCGCCAGGGCGCTACGCTGTTCATGACCCTCCTGACCGCTTTCCAGGTGCTGCTTTCACGCTACTCGGGACAAAGCGACATTTCGGTGGGCACGCCGGTAGCGGGACGCACCCATACTGAAACCGAAGCACTGATTGGTCTATTCGTGAACACGCTCGTGATACGCGCGCACATTGATGCGAACGAAAGCTTCCTGCAAGTTCTCGATCAGGTACGCAAGACGTCCCTGGAAGCGCAATCCCAGCCGGAGTTGCCATTCGAGCGAGTTGTAGACGCCCTCCAGCCCGACCGCGCACTCAATCGTCATCCGCTCTTTGACGTGATGTTCGTGATGCAGAATTCACTATTGCCCGTTCTGCACCTGCCCGGTTTGCAGTTGAGTCCACTACCTGTCGAGACCAACAGCGCAAAATTCGATCTCACTCTGGAAATCGAGCCGGCGGACGACAACCTGCGCGCTAACCTGGAATACAGCACCGACCTGTTCGAGCCCGAGACGATCCAACGTCTCGCCGGCAGCTATCTGCGACTACTCGAGGCCATCGCCGCCGATCCTACTCGACGCATTGCGTCGCTCCCGCTGCTCGATGAAGAGGAGCGGCAGCGCCTGGTCTACGACCTCAATGACACTGCACATGACTGGCCGTGGGCCACACTGCCTGAGCTGTTCCGCCAGCAGGCGCGGAGTACACCGAAAGCAACGGCCGTCGAAGACCAGCATGGCGCACGGTTAACTTACGCGGAGTTGGACCACCAGAGCGAGCAGCTAGCGCGCCGTCTGCGACAGGTCAAGGTTGGTCCCGAGTCAATCGTGGCCGTGCTGATGGAACGTTCCCCGGCAATGGTTGTGGCTTTGCTCGGTGCTTTGAAATCGGGCGCGGCTTATCTGCCGCTCGATCCAGCGAATCCGCCGGAGCGACTGCGGTTTATGCTGGCCGACTCGAACGCGCGCGTGATTCTGACTAAGCGAAACTTTCTCGAGGTGCTGCCGGAGCACGAGGCAGTCGTGATCTGCGTTGATGCAGACGAGGAGAATATCGACACTGATGAACGAGTTCCCGAGCTCGCGCCTGAGAACCTCGCCTACGTCATCTACACCTCTGGTTCCACAGGTGCTCCGAAGGGAGTGATGGTCACGCATCGTGGGCTTGCGAACTACCTGCGCTGGTCCACGGAAGCGTACGAGTCAAAGGCAGGCGCCGGCGCCGTGGTTCACTCACCGATCGGTTTCGACCTGACGGTGACGAGTCTCTGGATACCGCTACTCTCCGGCACGCGCGTGTTGCTGCTTGGCGAAGGCATGGGAGTGATCGAAGAACTCGCCCAGAGTTTAGTGCGGGACGAGGAGTTTACGCTTTTGAAGCTGACGCCTGCGCACCTGGAGCCGTTGGCGGCAGAGCTGGCGCAGAGATCCGCGGCGGCGGGCGGCGTGAGACGTCTGGTGATAGGTGGCGAGGCCCTGCATGCCGAGCAGTTGCGTTGGTGGAGTGAACACGCTCCTGAGACGCAGGTGGTCAACGAGTATGGACCAACGGAAACGGTGGTCGGCTGTTGTGTTTACGAGCAAGCGGCGGGCGAGCTCTCAGCCGGAGCAGTGCCAATCGGCCGGCCCATCGCGAACACGAGTCTTTACGTGCTCGACGCCGCGATGGAATTGGTTCCTGAAGGTGTGTATGGGGAACTGTACGTCGGAGGTGCTGGAGTTTCGCGTGGGTACCTGAACCGCGCCGGTCTGACTGCGGAGCGATTCATGCCCGACGCTTTCTCGAACATTCCCGGAGCACGTCTATACAAGACTGGCGATATCGTCAGGTGGACGCTGGCGCAGCAGCTTGAGTACGTGGGCCGAGCGGACGGGCAGATCAAGATACGCGGTTACCGTATAGAAACGGGTGAGATCGAGGTTGTGTTGCGCGGACACTCAGACGTCCGGAATGCCGTCGTCGTCGTCCGTGACAACGCTGACTCCAAACAACTGGTGTCTTACTTAGTCGCGGAAGACGGAACGGAGTTAAGCGCGGGCGAGTTGCGTGAGTACCTGAGATCCAGGCTGCCGGAGTACATGATCCCGGAACGTTTCATGACACTCGACGAATTACCGCTGACCGTCAACGGAAAGGTGGACAGACTGGCGCTGGCCCAACTCGAGGCAAAGGACTTGTCAGCAGTCGAGACGTCTGCGCCGCCGCAAACTGTGACCGAAGAAATCGTCGCCGGAATATGGCGAGAGGTGTTGCAGGTTGAGAGTGTCGGCGTGAACGAGAACTTCTTTGAGAAGGGTGGTCATTCGCTGTTGGCGACGCGAGTTGTTTTGCGTTTGCATGAGGCGTTTGATCAGGAGTTCACATTGCAGAACTTCTTCGAAGGTCCGACCGTGGCCCAGGTGGCTGCGCATTTCGACGCCTCAAAGTCTAATGGCCAGGCGAAGCACACAGAACAGATAGGACGCTACGAACGGACGACAGAAGCACCGCTATCGTTCGCGCAGGAGCGGCTCTGGTTTATTGAGCAGTTACAGCCGGGGAGCGCGCTCTATCACATTAAGCTGCGCGCATCTTTTAAGGGCTACCTGGATGTGGTGGCGCTGGAGAAGACACTGAATGAAATCGTGCGCCGGCACGAGGTGTTGCGCACGAGCTTTCGAGACCTCGGTAATGCACATGTGCGGCAGCATATCTCTCCAATGCTCTCACTGGAACTGCCAGTTACAGACCTCACGCATCTTCCGATCAATGAACGTACAGAAACTGCGCAAAGGCTTGCACATGACGAGGAGCTCCAACCTTTTGACTTGACGCGCGCGCCGTTGCTGCGAGCGCGGTTGTTCCGCTTTGCGGAGGATGAATACCTACTCGTTTTGACCATTCATCACATCGCCGCGGATGGGTGGTCCATGGGCGTGTTAGTGCAGGAAGTCTCGGAGCTCTACCGCGCATACAGCGAAGGGCATGAGTCGCCACTCGAAGAGTTACCGATGCAATACGCCGATTACGCAACCTGGCAGCGGGAGCAGATGGCGTATCTGTTTATGGAGGAGCAACTGGTTTACTGGCGCGAGCAATTGCGTGGCGCAAGGCCCCTGGAGTTGCCGACCGATCGACCGCGCCCGGCTGTCCTCTCTCGCAAGGGAGCAGAGGTGCCGTTCGCACTGTCTGAGGAGTTGTCGCGTGAGCTGAAGAAACTCGCGGATCGTGAGGGCGTAACGCTCTTCATCCTGATGCTGGCCGCTTTCCAAATACTGCTCGCACAACGAGCCGGTCACTACGACATCAGTGTCGGCACAGACATTGCGAACCGTAACCGGCTCGAGACAGAGAGCTTGATCGGCTTCTTCATTAATCAACTGGTATTGCGTACTGACTTGAGTGGCAACCCTTCTTTCAGGGAAGTCCTTAAACGTGTGCGTGTGGTAACACTCGGGGCCTATGCCCATCAGGACCTGCCGTTTGATCGCCTGGTAGACGCGCTGAAGGTCGAGCGCAGCCTGCAGGTTACGCCCTTGTTTCAGGTGAAACTGATCTTTCAAAACGCTCCGATACCTCCGATCGAGCTGCCGAACCTGGTTGTCACTGTGCTCGATAATCCGATGGAGTTTGCCCGGTTCGATTTGACCTTGGCCCTGCTCGAAGAGGAGGGAGTTCTCAAGGGCCGGTTCGAATACGACACGGAGCTGTTCAATCCCGCGACTGTGGTCCAACTTGGCGCCAGCTACATCAGCCTGCTGGAAAACATTACTGGGGAACCGGACATCACGGTTGACGATGTGTCGAGAGCGATCGCCGAATCACACCTTCGCGATCGGATCGCACGCGAGCGAGAGACGAGGAAAGCGATTTCGCAAAAGGTCAAGACGATCCGCCGAAGTCCAATCAATCTTTCCGATGAGAAGCTGGTCACAGTTGAACCACAAAACGGTGCAGGTCGCCTGCCGCTGATCATGAGGCCGGCGACGAATGGCGTGGACCTCGCCAGGTGGGCCGAAAAGAATCGAGCGGTTATCGAAAACCGGTTACTGGATCACGGTGCACTACTCTTCTCTGGTTTCGACCTCGGCACGGCAACGCAGTTCCGTAGCTTCGTGAAAGCCGTATCTGGTGATCCGCTGGAATATCAGGAGCGTTCATCGCCCCGCACGGGCGTTGGCGATCAAATCTACACGTCGACAGACTATCCCGAGGATCAGAGCATCTTCCCGCACAACGAGCACTCGTACTCGCAGACGTTTCCATTAAAACTTTTCTTCTTCTGCGAGACGCCCGCCTTGAGCGGTGGGCAAACGCCACTCGCTGACACGCGGAAAATTTACGCACGGCTGAGTCCGCAGTTGCGCGAGCGGTTCATCGAAAAGAAATGGCTGCTGGTTCGTAACTACGGTAATGGTATTGGACTGCCCTGGCAGACCGTGTTTCAAACATCGGACCGCGCGGCGGTCGAAGAGTACTGCAAGCGCGCCGCGATCAGCGTCGAGTGGAAGCCGGATGGTGGATTGCGGACACGGCAGGTGCGTCCGGCGGTTATCAAACACCCGCGCAGCGGTGAAGTCGCGTGGTTCAATCACGCTACTTTCTTTCATGTCACAACGCTTGAGCCGTCGCTGCGAGACGCTCTGCTGGCGGATTTCAGAGAAGAAGACCTCCCGACCAACAGTTATTACGGAGATGGTTCACCGATCGAAGCTTCCGTGCTGGAAGAGCTCCGGGAAGCATACCGGCAGGAAATGGTGACCTTCGACTGGGAGGCCGGCA
>Ga0081539_10002197_pt1 | contig 28566 bp, 31 predicted proteins | sample TabmetS4T2R2_FD_71023 | JGI IMG/M metagenome (GOLD analysis project Ga0081539, IMG submission 71023) | Tabebuia heterophylla rhizosphere microbial communities from the University of Puerto Rico - S4T2R2 | ecosystem: Host-associated > Plants > Roots > Rhizosphere ... | reverse complement strand
AAGCTCGAAGCCCGTGTGCACAAGGTAAGGCGGCTCTCGGTTGTGGATCCACTTGACGAGACGGGTGACGCGTCCGTCTGGATCGAACGCCAGGCCGAAATGACGCTTGATGGCATCTAGATCGCCAGCATCCAGGGTGTAGACCAACGCGAGCTCGGGATCTTCATCGGCCGCCGCGCCGAGCAAGCCCTGCAAGTCCTCCAGGCGCTCGACCAAAAACATCGTCTCGAACGCAGGATGGCCATAATCCGGATCGAAAGCTTGCAGGATGAAGCGGTGCGGCTGCATTCTGCAGCAGGGAGCACCTTTTGGCTCGTTGGGGAAGCCGTCGATGCGGGAAATCGGCAATCGCGAGAGTGACGCAATCCTCGCCGCCATGCGCCAGGTCGCGCTGGCCGGCGGTCATCCGATCACTTACGCCGACACCACGAGCGTGCTGGCTGCTGCACGCTACCTGCTGCGCCGCCGGGACCTTCTGGACATCGGGACATTGCCGGCAGTCGAGCCAACCGACCTGGTCTCGATCCTGCGCGGCAAGCCGGAGCTCGCGCGCGAGGCGGTGAAGTATCTTGCCATCATGGCGATGGTCGACGGCTCCCTTGATCACAAGAAGCTTGCCCGCGTGCTCGAATACGCCCGTGCCCTCGACGTCGAGGCCGACTATCTCACCGATCTCGTCGAGGCGGCATCAGGCCATCTCGCCTGGGCTACGGCCGACATGTGGCGCAAGAACTTCGACAGCGTGCTCAGCCGTTCGTCGGAAGGCCTCGATCCGAACGTCTGGATCAGGCCCTACGAGGGCGCGAACGCCGATCCCGCGCTGGTGGCGCGCTATGAGGCGCTGGGTAGGCTACCGCAAAACACCTTCGGCAAGGCCTTGTGGGACTTCGACAAAAGGAACGGCTACGCCTTTCCGGGCGATCCGCAGGCGCTCAACGCCGCCTTCGGGACAGCGCACGATTCAACCCACGTGATCTCGGACTACGACACCAGCGCGCGCGGCGAGCTTCTCGTCTCCACGTTCACCGCCGGCATGCATCCGATCAATCCGATGAGCGGGCACATCCTGCCGGTGATCTTCTTCTTCCATTTCGGCGAGCAGCTGAACGACGTCGGCCACGCCGGCACGGGCGGCCTCGACCCCGACGAGTTCTGGCACGCCTGGGCGCGCGGCGCCGAAATGACCGTCGATATCTTCGATACCAAGTGGACCGTGTGGGACTGGGTCGAGCGCGATCTCGAGGATTTGCGGCGCGAGTGGAACGTCACGCCGGCCGGCCGGCAGGACTGACGGTCAACTCTTGCCGTCAGGCTTGCCGCGGTCGCGCCCGAACATTGGTTGGCTGGCGGCGGCCTGCCTCTCCCGCGTCTCGGGGTCTGCCGTCGAATCCTTGCGGTAGAGGTGCCAGGCAAAACCGCCGGCACCAGCCATCGCGACGAGCACCAGGGCTTCATAGATCGACATCGACAGCCGTCAGACCACCGGGCTCGCGCCGCCGTCGACGTTGATCGCGACGCCGGTGATGAACGAGCCCGCGTCCGAGCACAGGAAACAGGCCATGCGGGCGAACTCCTCGGCCTTGCCCATGCGGCCGAGCGGGATGCGGCCCTTGGCCATGCCGGCCAAGAACTCCTCGTAGGTCTTGCCTTCGCCGGCCGCGGTCTTGTGGCGGCGCACCCACTGGTCGCTTTCGATCAGGCCGACCAGCATGGCGTTCACCAGCACGCCGTGCGGGGCGTTCTCGTGGCTGAGCGCCTTGGTGAGCGCCATGCCGGCGGCGCGGCTGACGCTGGTCGGCGCCGAGTTCCCGTTGGGCGCCTTGGCGCCGATGTTCAAGACGTTGACGATGCGGCCCCACTTGCGCTGGCGCATGCCGGGTAGCACGGCGCGGATGGTGCGGATGGCGGCGAACAATTTCAGGTCGAGATCGCCCTGCCAGTCCTCGTCGGTCACCGTCTCGAAGGGCTTGGCGTGGCTGATGCCGGCGTTGTTCACCAGGATGTCGACCTTGCCGAAGTCGGCCTCGATCTTCTTGAAGGTGTCGCTGATCGGCTGCGCCTTGGAGACGTCGCAGGAATAGGCCTCGATCTTGGCGTTGGTCTTGCCGGCGGCCTTGGCGACCTCGGCCTTGGCCGTGGCCAGCACGTCGGCCTTGCGCGCCAGGATCGCCACCGAGGCGCCCGCGGCCGCGAATTCCTTGGCCATCGCCAGGCCAAGGCCCGTGCTCGCGCCGGTGATCGCCGCCACGCGGCCGTCCATACGTACGTCCATCTCGTCCTCCCCGTTCACGGAAGGCCGTCACCTTATCGTCCGTGGCGCGGGAGTCGAGACGTTACGATGATTGCGGCGTCTTGAACTGGGCGGCGTATTCCGGCGTGGGTTCGATCGGCTTGATCACGTCGATCGCCACGCCATTGGGATCCTCGGTGATGAAATGCCGCTGGCCGAACGGCTCGTCCCGCAGGGTGACATGGATCTTCAGGCCGGCCGCCACCGCCCTGGCGTATTCGGCGTCGACATCCTCGACCTCGAAATTGACCAGCAAGCCCTGGGCCTTGCGCTGGAACGGCGCCGGCAGGGAATCATGGCGGTAGTCGAGGATCGCAAGGTTGGCCGAGGGCGAGACGTCCGAGGTGAGATGGACGTACCAGTCGGACCAGAAGGCCGGCGTGAAGCGGAAGTGGTGCTGCCAGAAGGCGGCGGTGCCGGCCACGTCATCGGTGCAGAGGACTGTGTAGAACTGGTTGAGCTGCATTGCCCGTTCCCTCCTTTCAGAGTTACATACAATCAGTATGTAACTCTGCCATTTAGATACAGGCTGTATGTATGTCAAGACCCCGGACCCAGGCCGCCCGTACCCAGGTTGAACGCCTGGCCTCCACGCGTGCCGCGCTGCTCAAAGCGGCGCGGACCATCTTCGCCGAGCAGGGCTACGCCGCCGCGGCCACCGAGGAGATCGTGCGGCGCGCGAAGGTGACCAGGGGCGCGCTCTATCATCACTTCGAGGACAAGCGCGCGTTGTTCGATGCGGTGGCAAGCGACGTGGCACGCGAGATCGCCGAGAAGATCGATGCCATGACGCCGATGGACGATCCGTTGCGGGCTCTGATCGTCGGGACCGGAGCCTTCCTCGATGCCTGCCTCGATCCCGCGGTGCGGCGCATCTACCTGATCGACGCGCCCGCCGTGCTGGGCTGGCATCGCTGGCGCGAGATCGACGCGCCGCATGGCGTGCGCTCGTTGCGCGAAGGCGTCACCGCGATGCTGGCCGCGCAGCCCGACAATGCCTTGGCAATCGAGCCCACGACGTTCCTGCTCGCCGGCGCCTTCAACGAGGCGGCGCTGTGGATCGCCGAAGCCACGGACGAGAAGGCGGCGCGGCGCGCAATGGATCGGTCGCTTGCCGCGCTTATCGAGCGCCTGTTCGTGCAGCCCGTCGGCTCTGCTCGATCGCCGCGAGCACGCGCTCGGGCGTAGCCGGTGCATCGAGACGCACTGCAGCGTTGTTGCCAGTCGCCGCGCCGATCGCATCCTTCAGCGCAGTCCATACGGCTGTTGCGAGCAACAAAGGCGGCTCACCGACCGCCTTGGAGCGGAAGATCGTCGCTTCCCGTGACGGTGCGTTGTCCAGCATGCGCACATTGAACACCGCGGGCACGTCGCGGCTGCCCGGGATCTTGTAGGTCGAGGGCCCGACGGTGCGCAGCCGGCCCTGCTTGTCCCACCACAATTCCTCGCAGGTCAGCCAGCCCTGGCCCTGCACGAAGGCGCCCTCGATCTGGCCGAGGTCGATGGCGGGATTGAGCGAGGCGCCGCAATCCTGGACGAGGTCGGCGCGCAGCACGCGGCTCTCGCCGGTGAGCGTGTCGATCGCCACCTCGGCCATGGCGGCGCCGAAGGAGAAATAGAAGAACGGGTGGCCGCGCATGGCGGCGGCGTCCCAGTGGACCTTCGGCGTCTTGTAGAAGCCGGTCGACGACAGCGAAACACGGCCCAAGTAGCAGAGCTTGGCCATCTCGCCAAAGCTCATCACCTGATTGCTGCCAGGCTTGGCGATGCGGACGTTGCCGTCGGCGAACTCGATGTCGATTGGAGCGACGCCGAAATGGTCGGCGGCGAACGCGACCATGCGCTGCTTGATGGTGTTGGCTGCCTCCCACGCCGCCCAGCCGTTGAGGTCCGAGCCGGTCGAGGCCGCGGTCGGCGAGGTGTTGGGCACCTCGGCGGTCGAGGTGGCCGACGGCCGGATGCGGTCGATGTCGACCCTGAAGACCTCGGCCACGACCTGCGCCACCTTGATGAACAGCCCCTGCCCCATCTCGGTCCCGCCATGATTCAGGCGGATCGAGCCGTCGGTGTAGATGTGCACCAGCGCGCCCGCCTGGTTCATGTGCGGAATGTTGAAGGAGATGCCGAACTTCAGCGGAAACAGGCCGAGCCCACGCTTCAGCACCGGGTTGGCCTTGTTGAAGGCATCGACCTCGGCGCGCCGGCGTTCCCATGCACCGAGCTGCTTCACCTCGGCCCAGCAGCGATCGAGATGGTTCTCGTCGACCGTCTGGCCGTAGGGCGTCTCGTCGCCCGCCGGGCCGTAGAAGTTCTGCGCACGGATCTCGTTGGCGTCGCGGCCGAGATGCCGCGCGATGCGGTCGATCGCATCCTCCATCACCAGCACACCCTGCGGCCCGCCGAAGCCGCGGAAGGCCGTGTTCGACTGCTTGTTGGTGCGGCAGGAGTAGCCGACGGCGCGGACATGCGGGATGAAATAGGCGTTGTCGACATGGGTGAGCGCGCGCGCCACCACGCCCGGCGTCATGTCGAGGCTCCAGCCGGCATCGGCCGCCAATGAGGCATCGAGCGCCAGCACGCGGCCGTCATCGTCGAAGCCCACCGTATAGCGATAGTCGAAGCCGTGGCGCTTGCCTGTCGCGATGATGTCGATCTCGCGCGGCAAGCGGAGCTTTACCGGCCTCCCGGTCTTGGCGGCCGCCAGTGCCGCGGCCGCCGCGACCCACGAGGCGTTGCTCTCCTTGCCGCCGAAGCCGCCGCCCAGCCGGCGCACCATCGTGGTCACGCGATTGTATTCGCAGCCCAGCACTTGGGCGCAGACATGCTGGACTTCGGTCGGATGCTGCGTCGAAGAATGCACGATGAGGTCGCCGTCCTCGCCCGGCAGGGCGAAGGCGATCTGGCCTTCGAGATAGAAATGCTCCTGGCCGCCGACGCTGAACTCGGCAGTGAGCGTGTGCGGCGCCGCTTTCAGCGCCGCGTCGGGATCGCCGCGCAGGATGGTCGACGGCGCCTGGACATAGGCCTGCTTGGCAAGCGCCGTCTGGATATCGAGGATCGCCTCGGTCGGCTCGATGTCGAGTTTGGCGCGCTCGGCTCCGGCGCGCGCCGCATCAAGGGACTGCGCCACCACCATGGCCAGCGGCTGACCGGCATGCTCGACCTTGTCCTCGGCAAACAGCGGTTCCTGCTTGCCGGGACTGGCGATGTTGTTGACGCCGGGAATGTCGCCCGCGGCGAACACGGCGACGACGCCGGGCGACGATGCCGCCAGCGAGAGGTCGAACTCCCGGAGCCGCCCACTGGCGATCGGGCTCAGCACCAGGGCCGCATGCAGCGCGCCAGGCGGCTCGGCGATGTCGTCGATGTAGAGCGCCTGGCCGGTGACGTGCTTCAGGGCGCTGTCGTGACGTTGTGCGGTATGGACCTGGCCCTTCATAGCGCCTCGACCTCCACAGCCTGACCGGGTGCGCTGACGCGCAGCTCGAGACGACGCAGGAGGTTCTTGGCGGCCTGCAGGCGATAGGCCGCGCTGCCACGCCAGTCGTCGATCGGCTTGAGTTCCTTTTCGACGGCGGCAGCGGCGGCGGCAAATCCGTCCTTCTCGAGCGCCGCTTCGACCGCTGTCGCACGCTTGGGCGTCGCCGCCATGCCGCCGAAGGCGATGCGTGCCTCTTCGACGCGGTCGGACTTGAGTTTTAGCCGATAGCCCGCCGCGACGGTCGAGATGTCCTGGTCGCGGCGCTTGGAGAGCTTGTCGCAGAAGAACGCTTCGTCCGGCCGGAGCTTCGGCAAGGCGATGCTTTCGATCACCTCGTCGGCGGCGAGCGCCGTCTTGCGATAATCGAGGAAGAAATCCTCCAGCGGCAGATCGCATGAGCCACGCGCCGACGTGAGCCTGAGCCTGGCCTCGAGCGCGATCAGCACCGGCGGCATGTCGCCGATCGGCGAGGCCGTGCCGATGTTGCCACCCAAAGTGCCCATGGTGCGGATCTGCCGCGAGCCCAGCCGTGCGAGATAAGTCTTGAGCGCCGGATAATTGGCAATGAGCACAGGCATGGCCCGCGCATAGCTGGCCGCGGCGCCGATCGTCACCTGTTTGTCGTTCTCGCTGACGGCCGTGAGCTCGGGCACGTGCACGACATGGATGACGGCGGCCGGCGGCTTGCGCGAGCGGCTGGCTAAGAGGCCGAGATCGGTGGCGCCTGCCAGCAGCAGCGCCTCGGGATGCGTTGCGCGCAAGGCCAGAAGCTCGGCGAGCGAACGCGGCGCATGGAAGCTGCCGGCGAAGCTCGCCGATCCGGCGCGCGCCGACGGCTGCGGCGCGGGTTCGACGGCGACGCCCGCAACCTTGGTCATGGCGTCGACGATCGGCCGATAGCCGGTGCAGCGGCAGAGATTGCCGGCCAGCGCATCGTGGATCGTATCGAGATCGGCCTTTTCGCCGCCGGCGGCAAAGGCGTAAGCCGACATCACGAAGCCCGGCGTGCAGAAGCCGCATTGCGTGGCGTCCGACTCGGCCATCGCCACCTGCACAGCATGCGGCGCGCCGCCCGGGCCGTGCAGGCCCTCGACGGTCCGCACCGCCTGGCCGTCGATCTGCCCTAAAAGCGCGATGCAGGAATTCATCGCCTCGCGATGGCCGTCGGCGCGCTCGAGCACGACGGTGCAGGCCCCGCAATCGCCCTCGGCGCAGCCCTCCTTGGTGCCCCTGAGGCCGCGATGGTCGCGCAGCCAGTCGAGCAAGGTCGTCATCGGCGACAGGCCGTCGAGCTCCACCGGCTGGTCGTTGAGGACAAAACGTATGCGGTCCGCCATGCGAATGACTGTGGCCGTGGTGTTCATTGTGCGCAAGCGGTTGCTCTGTCGCCCGGCGCATGATGCACTTCGCCGGCCACAGCAAGAGCGCAAAAATGGACCCCTACCGCTTCAGCTACTCCCCCGTCGTCGAGCGACCGAAGCTTTCCTGGCCGAACGGCGCGCGGGTCGCCGTGTGGGTCTGCCCGAATATCGAACACTACGAATATCTTCCGGCCGAGGTGAGGGTGCGCGATCCGTGGCCGCGCATGCCGCATCCCGACGTCTTGGGCTATGGCGGTCGCGACTACGGCAACCGCGTCGGCCTGTGGCGCATGTTCGAGGTTCTCGACAAGCACAACGTGCGCTGCACCGTGTCGCTGTCGATGTCGGTGATCGAGATGTACCCGGAGATCCTCGATGCCATGGAGGCGCGGCGCTGGGAGTACATGAGCCATGGCTACTTCAACACGCGCTATCACTGGGGCTACAGCGAGCAGGAGGAGCGCGAGGTCATCGAACACAGCAAGGCGACGCACCTTCGTCTCACCGGCCGCAAGCTGCGCGGCTGGTTCTCGCCCGCCATCTCCAACACGCTCAACACCCCTGACCTCGTGCGTGAGGCCGGCCTGGAATACATCTGCGACTTCTATCACGACGACCAGCCGACGCCGCTCGCCACCCGGCACGGCACCTTGATGCACGTGCCCTACACCATGGATCTCAACGACGCACTGATCTATCGCCAGCCGGTCGAGGCCGAGGAATTCGCCCAGATGATCGTCGACCACTTCGACACGGTCTATCGCGAGGGCAGCGAGAACGGCCGCGTCATGTGCATTGCGCTCCATCCCTACATGATGGGGGCGCCGCACCGGCTAAAGCATCTCGACCGGGCGCTGGGCTACATCCGCAAGCACAAGGATGCCTGGGTCGCCACCGCCGAGGAAATTCTCGACTGGTATGTCGCCAACGGGCTGAAACCCTTCCAAGAGCACCTCGGGAAGGAGGCGTGACATGGCGACCGTTCCCAAGAACCCGCCGCCGCTCAAGCCCGGGATGGACAATCCCTGGTACGACTACGTGCCCTTCCCGCAACGGCCCAAGCTCACTTGGCCGCGCAATGCGCGCGTCGGCTGGTTCGTGCTGCTGCATCTCGAATACTGGGAGCTGCTGCCCGACGAGAAGAGCCATCGCGATCCGCGGCATGCCGGCGAGTTCGGCAGCTTCGTGCCCGATTACCGCACCTGGACGCAGCGCGAGTACGGCAACCGAGCCGGCATCTTCCGCGTGCTCGACGTGCTCGACCGCTACCAGGTGCGCGCCGGCGCGGCGGTGAACGCGCTCGCGGCGGAGCGCTATCCCTATCTCATCGAGCAGTTCAAGAAGCGCAAATACGAATTCATCGCCCACGGCCATTCGGCCAACCGCATGATCACGTCGAAGATGAGCGAGGCCGAAGAGAAGGCCGAGATCGCCGAGGCGATCGCCGCCATCGAGAAGGCGGCAGGCGTGCGGCCCAAGGGCTGGCTGGGCCAGGACTATGGCGAGAGCCAGCGGACGCCGAAGCTTCTGGCCGATGCCGGGCTCGACTACGTGCTCGACTGGCCGAACGACGACCAGCCTTATCCGATGAAGGTCGGCAAGCCGTTCGTGTCGATGCCCAACCAGCCGGAATGGGACGACGTGCAGCAGCTCCTGCTGCGGCGCATCCCCACGCCGCGCTATCCCGACCTGGTGGGCGAGGCCTTCGAGCTGCTGCACCAGGAAGGCGGCCAGGTGTTCAACCTCTCGGTCCATCCCTGGCTGATGGGTGTGCCGCATCGCATAAAATATCTCGACGAGGCGCTGCGCCGCATCGAGCGCTTCGGCAATGTCTGGCAGACGACGCCCGGCGAGATCGCCGCGCACTACCGGGAAACGATGATGGGTTGAGGGGAGCGCGGGCGTCCGGCCCGCATCATGATGATGAGCGGGCCGGAGGCCCGCGCTCCCTTACACCGCCTCGCCGGCCGCCCAGCCGCTCGACCAGGCCCACTGGAAATTGTAGCCGCCCAGCCAGCCGGTGACGTCGACGGCTTCGCCGATCACGAACAGGCCGGACACCTTCCTGGCTTCCATGGTGCGTGACGACAGCTCGTCGGTGTCGACGCCGCCCACCGTGACCTCGGCCTTGGCGTAGCCTTCGGTGCCGGTGGGTACGATCTTCCACGCCTTCAGCCGCTCGGCCAGCGCGTCGAGATCGCGGTCGCGCAAGTTGGCCATCGTGCGTTCGGCCGCGAGATGTTGCGCCAGACGGTGCGGCAGCAGTTCGGCGAGCACGGTGCGGAGTTCTGCCTTGGGTCGCGCGCGCTTGCGGTCTTTCAGGAAGGATCCGGCATCGGTGTCCGGCAGGAGGTCGATCACGATCTCCTGCCCGGCGCGCCAGTACGACGAAATCTGCAGGATCGCCGGCCCCGACAGGCCGCGATGGGTGAACAGCATGGCTTCGCGGAAGCTTGCGCGGCCAAGCCGCGTCACCACCTCGAGCGACACGCCGCTCAACTCCGGCACCTTCAAGGTGAGCGGCACCAAGGCGGGCCGCATCTCGGTGAGCGCAAGGCCGAAGCGGCGAGCGGTGTCGTGTGCGAAGGCCGTTGCGCCCATCTTGGGAATCGACAGGCCGCCCGTCGCGAGCGCGACCGATTGAGATATGAACGCACCGTGGTCCGTCGCCACCGTGAAACGGTCGGACTTGTCGATGCCGGTGATGCGGTGCGCCACCTTCACCTCGACTCCGACGCCGGCGCATTCGGCCAGCAGCATGGCCACGATCTGCCGCGCCGAGCCGTCGCAGAAGAGCTGGCCCAGCGTCTTCTCGTGCCAGGCGATGCGATGCTTTTCGACCAAGCCGATGAAATCGTGCTGGGTATAGCGCGCCAGCGCCGACTTGCAGAAATGCGGATTTCTGGACAGGAACGCTTCGGGCTTGCTGCCGAGATTGGTGAAGTTGCAACGCCCGCCGCCCGAGATCAGGATCTTCTTGCCGACCTTGTCGGCATGCTCCAGTACCAGCACGCGCCGGCCGCGCTGGCCGGCGCGGAGCGCGCACATCAGGCCAGCGGCGCCCCCGCCCGCGACGATGACATCGTAGCGCTGGGCGCTCACGCCAGCAGCGTCTTCACGATCCAGAGGCCGACCACCAGACCGGCGATGGCGCCCGCCACCGAGCCGCCGACATAGAGCGCCGCCAGAAGGTGCTGATGGCGTTCCCACAGCAGCACCGCGTCGAGCGAAAAGGCCGAGAAGGTCGTGTAGCCGCCCAGGATGCCGGTGGTGAGGAACAACCGGATGTGGCCGGTGGGATCCGAGCGCTCGATGAACCAGCCGGCGACCAGGCCCATCACCAGCGACCCCGTGATGTTGATCAGGAAGGTGTGCCATGGGAAATGCGTGCCCAGCTGGCGTGCCACCCAGATGTTCATGCCGTGCCGGACCGCCCCGCCGATGCCGGCCCCCAGGAACACCACCAGATATCCCATCATCACCGGCCGCCTCCGAAGCGCGTCTTCCAGTCGGGCACCGCGGCCTCGTAGGGCAGCGCCGTCGCCTCGTACACGCCGCGCGCCACCGCGCGGGCGACCAGGACGCCGGGCACGTCGGTTATCAGGTTCCTCACGTCAGGTGCTCACCGCCATTCACATGGATGGTCTGGCCGGTGATGAAGGTGCCCTGCGGCCCGACCAGCAGGCGCACCATGGCGGCGATCTCGTCGACCGTGCCGAAGCGCTTCAGCGGGATCGGACGGTTCATGCGATTGGGCGGCGGCGGTCCCGCCGATGCCGCGCGCGCGGTCTCGATGGCGCCGGGCGCCAGCGCATTGCAGGTGATGCGGTGCGGCGCCAGCTCGACGGCGAGGGCGCGCATCATGCCTTCGAGACCCGATTTCGATGCCGAGACGTGGCAGCGGTTGGGCGTGCCGACATGGGTCGAGACGCCGGAGATCGCCACGAAGGCGCCACCCTGCCCTTTTGCCACCATCTGAGGAATGAAGGCCTTGCCCAGCAGGAAGGCGCCGTCGAGCGCCACCGACAGGATCTCGCGCCATTCCTCGAACGACATGTCCAGGAACGAGGTCTGGCGGCGCAAGCCGGCGTTGCTCACCAGGATGTCGACGCCGCCGAACGCCTTGTCCGCCTGATCGGCGAGCCTTGGCGGCACCTGCGGATCGGAGACGTCGCCCATGGCGGCGGCGGCCTTGCCGCCCGCGGCGACGATCTCGCCGACCACGGCATCGACTGCCGCCTTGTCGGCACGGCCGTTGACCAAGACCGCTGCGCCGTCGCGCGCCAAGGTGAGAGCGATGGCGCGACCGATGTTGCGGCCCGCGCCGGTGACCAGGGCAACCCTGCCCTGCAAGGGAAGTGAATCTGATGGCATGGCGGGCAAACTGCCAGTCTGCCCGCCGCCTGTCGACTAGGCGTCAGCCGGCCACAATGTAAGCTTTGAGCGCCTCGGTCTCATGCTGGGTCTCTTCGAGCCGCGCCTTGACCACGTCACCGATCGAGACCAGCCCCAGAAGCTCGCCGCGATCGACGACGGGCAGATGGCGGAAGCGGCCGTTGGTCATGGCCTGCATTACGTCCTCGATCGAATCGTCGGGATGGCAGGTTATGACATCGCGAGTCATCACCTGACGCACCTCGAGGTCCATCGCCTTGTCGCCGTGGGCTGCGATCGCGCGCACCAGATCGCGCTCGGAGACGATGCCGACGACCGAGCTGTGCTCGTTCAAGATGAGAACCGAGCCGATGCGGCGGACGCTGAGCTGCTTGGCGACTTCGGCCACGGTGGTGCTCGGCATCACCGAAAAAACGAGAGCGCCCTTCTGCGAAAGAATGTCGGAGACGAACATGGTTCCCCCTCCGCGAGTGTGGTCGAACGGTAAGAACAGGAACGAAGTACCGCGGAGAAAGGTTGCGGGCCGAAAGCCCTTCCAAGACGACGCTCGTTAGCCCTCGTCCTTCCCCGTCCCGTCGATTCCATCACGTGTCGCGCCATGGCGCCAGCGTCGATTTGTGCATTCCAGATGGGCTTTTCCCCCGCTCCCGGGCCTGCTAGGAGCGCGCGCAATGACGCCCGAACCCTCGCTCTCCTCGCCCCGGCAAAAGACCGAGGCGCTGGTCTATCTCCTGGCCTTCATCGCCTGCATCCCGGTCGCCAACTGGATGATCGGCAATGTCGGTACGGTGTGCGCGCCGCCGCACGGCCCCTGCCTCGTACCGGTCTGGCCGTGGGGGCCCAAGGGAATCCCCTTGATGGCGCCGTCGGGCGTGCTGCTGATCGGCCTCGCCCTGGTGCTGCGCGACATGGTGCAACGCAGGCTGGGGCGTGCCGCCGCGCTCACCGCCATTGTCGCCGGCGCCTTGCTGTCGGGCGCAGTGGCCCCGCCGCCGCTGGTCTACGCCTCCGCCGCGGCGTTCCTGTTGTCGGAGCTGGCCGACTTCGCCGTCTACACGCCCTTGCAGTCGCGCGGTCTGGTGCTGGCCGTGCTGGCCAGCAGCCTGGTCGGCCTCGTCGCCGACAGCATCCTGTTCCTGTGGCTCGCCTTCGGCAGTCTCGATTTCCTCGCCGGCCAGATTTTGGGCAAGCTCTGGATGGTGCTGGCGGCACTGCCGTTCATTCACTGGATCAGAAGGCGCGAGCTCGCCCGATCTGCGGCGTGACGCGACAGGCGAAAGTCTCGGCTTGCATGCGAGCCGCCGGACCGTCTTAATCGCGTCCGTTTGATGGGGGATGCCTAGATGTTCAAGTCTATCCTGGCCGTGTCCGAAGGCGGACCGGATGCCGGCATGTCGTTCAAGCTCGCGGCCCGCGTGGCCGGCTTGTTCGACGGCTGCGTGGACGCCTTGCACCTGCCGGTCGGCCCGGCCGGCGGCATGGTGGGTGGCCTGGCGATGAGCGGCGAGGCGATGCCGCTGATCATGAACATCGACGACGAACGCCTGGAAGCGCGCGCCAAGGAGAGCGAGCGCATCTACGGCGAGGTCCTGGCGGCGGTAAAGGGCGCCACCTATACCGCGGCCAAGACCGCCACGCTCGACACGCTGGTGGCGATGGGCCGCTGCTCGGACATCATCGTGCTCGGCCGGCCCGGCGCCGATCCCGAGAACGTGGCGCCGGCGACCGTCGAGGCCGCCATCCATGAATGCGCCCGCGCCGTCATGATCGCGCCGCCCAATCCCGGCAGCGGCAACTTCGGCAACGTCGTCGTGGCATGGAACGGCAGCTTCCAGGCTGCCCGCGCCGTCGAATATTCCCTGCCCTTCCTCGCCAAGGCGACGACCGTTACCATCCTGGTGGTCGGCAGCACGCCGGACGATGTCGGCGCCGCCTATCTCGCACGCAATCTCGGCCGGCATGGGCTGAAGACCACCATCGATGCCATCGATCCCGGCGCCGTGTCGGGCCGCGCCCGCGGCCGCGCGCTGCTCGACTACACCCATGGCAAGGGCGCCGACCTTCTGGTGATGGGCGCCTATGGCCGCGGCCAGGTGCTGAGCTTCCTCGGCATGGGCGGCGCCACCGGCAAGGTGATCTCGTCCTGCCGCGTGCCGTTGTTGATGGCGCACTGAGCGGGCCACGCGACCGCTGTCTCCCCGAGCGTAGCGAGGGGCCTTTGAGGCCGCCGGAAGGGTCCCTCGCTACGCTCGGGATGACGGCGGAGTCTGCGGGAGCGACTCGCCGATCTTGTCGAGCATCGAGGCCAACCCTTCTTCGCGGTTGGCCTGATTGTCCTTGCCGTCGAGGAACACGACCTGCTCGATGAGCAGCAGACGTGTGCCTGCGCCGTCAGGCGACATCTCGACCGTCGTCAGCGACACCGAGACCGGCTCGCCGCGGCTGGTCATCGAATAGCTGAACACGATGCGGCGCTGCGGCACGATGTCGAGATAGAGCGTGTCGGCGACGAAGCGCGGATCATCCTTCGGGCCGAAGCGCTTCAGCTCGCGACCACCCTCGCGGAAATCGAAAGTCTGCTCGGCAATCACCCAGCGCCCCGGCACGTCCCACTGGGCACGCGCCTTGGGCTCGGCCCAGGCGGCGAACACGCGGGCCGGCGCCGCCTTGTAGCAACGCTCCAGGCGGATCGTGCCGTGCTGCGCCAACCGGGCCGTCATTGCATCTCCACGAACCTGGCGAGCTGATCGAACAGGCCGCCCGTGCCCTGCTCGCGGCTGCCGGCATCGTCGTGGCCGTCGAGGAAGACGGCCTGCTCGGTGTAGACGAGGCGCGTCCCGCTGCCGGCCGGCTTGAACTCAGTGGTACCGAGCGACACCGAGATACGCGTCTTGTCCAGGTGCATCTCGTAGGTCAGCACGATGCGCTCGTCCGGCACGATGTCCTGGTAGATCGCATTGTAGGTGTGGACGGGACCGCCCGGCGGCCCGCCGCTCACGCTCTCGTGGCCGCCGACCTTGAAGTCGAGTCTCAGGTTCGACTTCTCCCAGCCCTCGGGTCCGACGAACCAGCGCGCCTTCGAGCTGACGTCGGCATAGGCCGCGAACACGCGGGCGGGCGGCGCTGCGAAGGTGCGCTCGATGGTGAAGGTCGCGTGCTTGGTCGATCGCTCCGTCATGACGTACTCCTACGCTGCGCGCTGCTGCTTCAGTTGGCGCTCGAGGTTGTCGAGGCCGATTCGCGTGCCTTCCTCGCGGCCGGCAATGTCGTCGTAGCCGTCGAGGAACACGCCCTGCTCGGTGAGGACGAGCCGCGTGCCGCCGGCCACGGCGAAGAATTCCAGGGTCGCGAGCGAGATCGAGATGCGGCGCTCGTCGAGATGCATGTCATAGGCGTAGACGATGCGCTGGTCGGGAACGATGTCATGAAAGACCGCGTCGAAGACGTGCCGCGTGCCGCCGGCCGGGCCGGTCACCAGATGCTCGCGGCCGCCTTCGCGGAAATCGAAGACGTGATCCGACACCGGCCACTCCGGATGGCAATAGGCCCACGCGGTCTTCGCCTCCTTGCTCGACCAGGCGGCGAACACGCGCGCCGGCGACGCCGGATAGACGCGCTCGATGGTGAAGGTGGCGTGCTTGGCGTTGCGGACGGTCATTTCCTTCTCCGTGGTTCGCTGGTGGGGTCGGTGTCGGCGAGGAACGTGCCCAGCCGATCGAGGCGCCGCTCCCAGCTCGCGCGCCGCTCGCTGATCCAGCGCTCGGCCGAGTGCAGCGCCGTGGGCTCGATCCGGCAGGTGCGCACGCGGCCCACCTTCTCCGATCGCACCAGGCCGCTCGCCTCGAGCACCGCGAGGTGCTGCACCACCGCCGACAAGGTCATCTCGAGCGGTTGGGCGAGCTCGCTCACCGAAGCCGGGCCCCGGCTCAGCCGCTCCACCATGAGGCGGCGGGTCGGGTCGGCCAGAGCCTGGAAGGCGAGATCGAGGGGCGCTGCTTGATAGTTAAGCATACACTTAACTATTGTGTTTGAGCCGGGATTTCAAGGGGATGACAGATGTGGCTCTACGGGCAGGCGCCGGCGGACTGGGTCAGGACGTCGGGATTGCTGCAGGCCGAGCAGGCATTGCCGTAGGTCTTGCGCGTGCCGTCGCGGTGGAGCCCGCAGGCCGGCCGGTAGTCGCGGGTGCACGTCTGCGGCCGCGGGTCGGCGCACGGGCCACCCGCCACCGGCAGCGATTCGGGTGCGAGCTCGCCGCGGGTCATCATGAACATGAAGGGCTGCGGCTTGTAATCGCTCAAGGTGCCGACGATGGCGATCTTCGATCCCAGCGCCGGCAGCGGCGCGAGCGGCCGCGCCATGGCGATGTGCAGGTCGGCGACGTTGCCCGCCTGCGCCTCGTCGGTGATGGCGGCCTCGATGACGTCGGGCGTCGCCGAGATCACCTTGACCGGGATCTTTATGCGCGTGCCGCCGCCCTGCTGCTTGTCGACGATCGCCTTCCACGTCTTCTCCGCCACCGCGCTGTTGGCCGGCGTGCTGTCGCGATGGCGCAGGATCAGCGCCCAGTCGGCAAAGGAGAGCGTGCCGGGGTCGTTGTCCTCGACCAGCTGCACGGCAAGCTCGGCTGGCGTCAGCGCGCGCGGGATCGACTTCACGAAACCGCCGGGCGGCGCCTTCTCGCCGGCGACGACGCGGGCCAGCAATTCGTTCCAGCCTTCCTCGCTGCCGCGATAGAGGCGGTAGCGCGAGCGCACGTAGCGGTCGATGTCGTTGGCCGCGGTATCGTTCTTGGCCGCGCGCGCGATGGCGATCGAGCGCGCGGCAAACCAGAATCCCAGCGCATCGAGCGGCGTGCCTTCGAGCTGCGACACGGCAAGCTGGTAGACGTCCTGCAGATTGTCGGGCTCGGCCGCCACCGATTCGCGGTAGTAGCGCCGCGCCTTGTCGTAGTCCTTGGCCTGCAGCGCGGCGTAGCCCAGCGCGCCGTTGAACACCGCGCTCATCTGCTCCTTGGTGCGCATAAAGGTGGCGTCGTCGAGCGACGCGGGCTTCTGCCACTTGGCGAGCGCCGCGACACCACGCTCGGCACCGGCGACCATCGGCTCGATCGCAGCCTTGTCGCCCTGCACGGCGCGTGCACGTGCGGCGTAGACGCGATGGGCGAGCGCATTGACGTTATCGGGATCGATCTGCAGCAGCTTGCCGGCCATGACGTCGGCCTTGACCGGATCCTTGGCCGCCATCCACGCCGCCATCGCGTGCTCCAGCGATTCGGTGCGCAGGATGCTGTTGGGATACCAAGCGGCGAAGACCTCCATCGCCGTCGCGCGCTTGGCCGGATCCTGTGTCTTGAGCGCGGCCTGGAAGTTGTCGTACTCGGCGGGATTGGCGAAGCTCGCGCGCCCCTGCGCGGCCGCGTCGACCGACTGGACGGCAAGCGCCAGCGACAATGCAAGAACAACCCAACGCAACACCGCCACTGCAGCTCCTTTCTCCACCGCGGTCCCGAAAGGCCGTGACCGCATTGTCGAATTAAGGCAGTGTTCGTAGGTTACTACGGGCGGGGACGAAGACAATGTTTGAACGGCGCTCAACGATCGCAGCGCTCGTCGCGGCCTGTTTGGTCACAGCTTTCACCGGCGGCAGCTTCGCACAGCAGGCCGCGCCGCCGGCTGTCCTCGTGCAAGCCGCCGAGCTGACGCCGGTCGCCGGACAGTTCGAGTTCATCGGCCGCGCCGCCGCCGTCGACAAGGTCGAGCTGCGCGCCCGGGTTAAGGGTTTCCTCGGTCCCCGCAAGTTCAGCGACGGCGACATGGTGACGAAGGACGAGGTCGTCTTCACCATCGAGCCCGAGACCTACCAGGCCGCGGTCGACCAGAAGGTCGCCCAGCGCGATTCAGCCCAGGCCGCGCTCACCAATGCCGACCTGCAGCTGCAGCGCGCCACCGAACTGCTGCGCACCAACACCGGCACGAAGCAGACCTACGACCAGCGCCTCTCCGAGCAGCTCCAGGCCAAGGCCAACCTCGAGGACGCGCGCGCGCAGCTGCGCGACGCCGAGATCCAGCTCTCCTACACCACCATCACCTCGCCGATCGCCGGCCGCATCGGCCGCGCCGCCTTCTCGCCCGGCAACCTGGTCAGCCCGGACTCCGGCGTGCTGGCGACGGTGGTGAGTGAAAGCCCGATCCGCGTGCTCTTCCCCGTGACCCAGCGCGAGCTGCTCGATGCCAAGCGCAATGCCCAGATCGGCGATCCGCCGCAGGTGCGGCTGAAACTCGCCGACGGCAGCTTCTACACGGAGCAGGGCAAGATCGACTTCATCGACATCACGGTCGATCCCAAGACCGACGGCCAGATCGTGCGCGCGACCTTCGACAACAAGGACAATCTCCTGACCGACGGCCAGACCGTCCGCGTCGTCCTCGAGGACAGCAAGCCGCAGACCGTGGTGACGGTGCCGCAGCAGGCCGTCGCCCTCGACCAGACCGGCCCCTATCTTTTCGTCGTCGACGACAAGAACGTGGTGCAGCTCAGGCGCGTCAAGACCGGCATCGTGCGCAACGGCATGCTGGTCGTGAGCGAAGGGCTGAAGGCGGGCGAGAAGGTCGTCATCCAGGGCCAGCAGCGCATCCGCGACGGCATGACGGTGACGCCGACCACGGCGCCGGCCCGGCCCAAGCAATAGTCCAATAGTAACGCCATGACGATTTCGTCGCTGTTCATCCGCCGGCCGCGGCTGGCTTTCGTCGTCTCGACGGTCATCACCATCGCGGGCCTGCTCGCCATCACCGCGCTGCCGGTGGCGCAGTTCCCCGACATCGTGCCGCCGCAGGTCCGCGTCACCGCGACCTATCCCGGCGCCTCGGCCCAGGCGGTCGAGGAGAGCGTGGCCCAGGTGATCGAGGGTCAGGTCAACGGCGTCGAGAAGATGATCTACATGAAGTCGACCTCGGGCGGCGACGGCAGCTATGCGCTGACCGTGAGCTTCGCGGTCGGCACCGATCCCGATCTCAACACCGTCAACGTCACCAACCGGGTCAACGCCGTGCTGGCGCTGCTGCCGCCCGAGGTGCAGCGGCTCGGCGTCACCACCAAGAAGCAGTCCTCCTCGCTGCTGCAGGTCGTGGCGGTCTACTCGCCCAAGGGCAGCCGCGACGGCCTGTTCCTGTCGAACTTCACGACCATCACCTTGCTCGACGCCTTGCGCCGCGTGCCGGGCGTGGGCGACGCCTCGCTGTTCGGCCCGCTCGATTACTCGATGCGCATCTGGCTCAACCTCGACCGCATGTCGAGCCTCGACATCACTGCCGACGACGTGGTCAAGGCGGTCCAGGCGCAGAACGTGCAGGCTGCGGTCGGCCTGGTCGGCGCGGCGCCGCTGGTCGACGATGTCGGCTTCCAGCTCAACATCACCACCCAGGGCCGCCTGGTCACCACGGGCGAATTCGAGGACATCGTGGTGCGCGCCAGGCCTGACGGCGGGCTGGTGCGCATCAAGGACATTGCCCGCGTCGAGCTCGGCGCCAAGACCATGGATTCGATCGGCCGCTACAACGGCAAGCCGGCGGCCGGCATCCAGATCTACCAGCTGCCCGGCGCCAATGCGCTCGCCACCGCCCAGGGCGTGCGCAAGGCCTTGAAGGAGCTCGAGCCGCGCTTCCCCGACGACGTCTCCTACAACGTCATGTACGACACGACGGTGTTCGTCGAGGCCACCATCGAGAGCGTGATCCACACGCTGATCGAGGCCTTCGTGCTGGTGGCGATCGTGGTCTTCATCTTCCTCGGCAACCTGCGCGCCACGCTCATTCCCATCATCGCCGTGCCGGTCGCCCTGATCGGCACCTTCGCCGTCATGCTGGCGCTGGGCTTCTCGGCCAACACCATCTCGCTGCTGGCGCTGGTGCTGGCGATCGGCATCGTGGTCGACGACGCCATCGTCGTCGTCGAGGCGGTCGAGCACATCCTCGAGCACGAGCCCGAGCTCACGGTCGCCCAGGCGACCGAGAAGGCGATGGGCCAGGTCACCGCGCCCATCATCGCCATCACTCTGGTGCTCCTGTCGGTGTTCATCCCGACGGCCTTCATTCCCGGCATCACCGGCCAGCTCTACAGCCAGTTCGCGGTCGCAGTGTCGGTGTCGATGGTGATCTCGGCGATCAACGCCCTGTCGCTGTCGCCGGCGCTGTGCTCGCTGATCCTGCGCCATCGCCGCAAGCCCCGAGGCGTCATGGCCTGGCTGCAGGGCGGCATCGACAAGAGCCGCGACGGCTACGTCCGGGTGGTGACGCCGATCGCACGGCGCGGCTTCATCGCCCTCCTGCTGGTCGGCGGCTTTGCCCTCGCGACCGGTGGCATCGGCAGCCTGGTGCCCACGGGCTTCCTGCCCGACGAGGACCAGGGCGCCTTCATGGCCGAGGTCCAGCTGCCCGACGCCGCCTCGACAAACCGCACCCTGAAGTCGATCGAGGAGGTCGAGCAGACGATCATCGGCAAGCCGTGGATGCAGAGCATCTTCACCGTCTCGGGCTACAGCATCCTCGACGGCCTCAACCTGCCCAACCGCGGACTGGTGGTGGTCGAGCTGAAGCCGTTCGCCGAGCGCAAGGACAGGTCGCTGACCGTGTTCGCCGCCCTGGCCGAGGTCAACAAGGCCTTTGCCCAGATCGCCTCGGCCAACGTCTTCGCCTTCAACCTGCCGCCCATCATGGGGCTCGGCAACTCGTCGGGTTTCGAGTTCGTCGTGCAGTCGCTGGCCGGCGCGCCGCCGGTCGATCTCGCCGCCGTGGCGCGCGGCATGATGGTCTCGGCGCAGGACGTGCCCGAGCTCGCCAACGTGTTCACGACCTATGCCGCGACGACGCCGCAGATCAACCTCAAGCTCGACCGCGAGCGCGCCCAGCAGCTCGGCGTCAGCATCTCCGACATCTTCTCGGCGATGCAGACCACGCTCGGCGGCACCTACACCAACGACTTCAACCTGTTCGGCCGGGTCTGGCAGGTCAAGGTGCAGGCCGACGCGCCCGATCGCGGCAACGTCAACGACGTGTTCCGCGTGCGCGTGCGCTCGTCGAACGGCGAGCTGGTGCCCCTGCAGGCGGTGGCCAACATCGACCTGGTGACCGCGCCCTCCTCGATCGTGCGCTACAACAACCTGCGCTCGGTGGTGCTGAACGGCGCGTCGGCGCCGGGCTTCTCCTCGGGCCAGGCGATCGCCGCCATGGAGCGGCTCGCCAAGACGACCCTGCCCGCGGGCTACGGCTTCGAATGGACCGGCACGGCGCTGCAGGAGAAGGCGGCGAGCGGCCAGACCGGCTTCATCCTGGCGCTGGCCGTGCTGTTCGCCTACCTGTTCCTGGTCGGGCTCTATGAGAGCACGGCGATCCCGATCGCGGCGCTGCTGTCGGTCGTGGTCGGCCTGTTCGGCGCGGTGACGGCGCTCTACCTCACAGGCCTCGACAACAACATCTTCGCCCAGATCGGCATCGTCGTGCTGATCGCGCTCGCGGCCAAGAACGCCATCCTGATCATCGAGTTCGCGATGGAAGAGCGCGAGCACGGCAAGGACATCGCGAGCGCCGCGACCACGGCCGCGGCCTTGCGCTTCCGCGCCGTGATGATGACGTCGTTCGCCTTCATCCTCGGCCTGGTGCCGCTGGTCATCGCCACCGGCGCGGGCGCCGCCACCCAGCGCGCCGTCGGCACCGCGGTATTCGGCGGCATGATCGCGGCCTCGATGCTCGGCATCTTCGTGATCCCGGGCCTCTACGTCGCCTTCCAGACCTTCCGCGAGAAGATCAAGGGGATCGGCAGGAAACCGGCAACCGTCGAATACAGGGTCGTCGAACCGGATCGCTAGATCAGTGCCAGCTCAGGATGATCGCGATGTCTCCCGGCATGCCGCCGGGATAGTCGATGACCTCGTAGCGGATGTGATAGCCCTGGGGCTGCAGGCGCCGCTTCCAGAACTCGTAGATCTCCTTGGGGATGCCGCTGAGCGTTTGCTCCCATCCCGCCTCGGCCTGGTTGATGGCCCGGCCGTTGTCGGTGCAGAGATGATGGGGGAACCGGAAGACCTGCACCGACATCAGGCCGTTCTCGACGGCGCGGTTGATGATCGCCGATGCCTTCTCCGCCACCTCGTCATCGCTGAGGCCGGACGCCTTGCTGAGCCGTTCCAGCAAGGCTTTCTTCTCGGCTTCCTCGGCCGCCTGATGCTTCAGCGCCAGCGATGCCTTCTCGGCTTCGGCCTGTGCGATCTTGGCCTGGAGCTCCTTCACACTCAGCAGCTTGGCCATGGGCCCCTCCTTGGTCTCAGTATCTTTCCTTGATGAAATGCCGGCCTTCAAGCGTCGCCTGATCGTCGTACCGTCCCTTCTCCGACCGCTTCGGCAGCTTGGTCTTGGGCCAGTCGACCTGCTTGTAGGGAATCTGCGCCAGGATATGCGAGATGATGTTCAGGCGGGCGCGCTTCTTGTCGTCGGAACGCACGATGAACCAGGGTGCGTGCTCGGTGTCCGTATGCTCGAGCATCATGTCGCGCGCCCGTGAGTACTTGTACCAGCGGTCGAAGGACTCGACGTCCATCGGGCTGAGCTTCCACTGCCGTATCGGATCGTCGATGCGCGCGGCGAAACGCTTCTCCTGCTCCTCCTGCCCGACCTCGAGCCAGATCTTGATCAGCCTGATGCCCGCTTCGACGACATACTTCTCGGCCGCCGGACAGTGTTCGAGGAAGCGCTTGTGCTGCTCCGCCGTGCAGAACCCCATGACATACTCGACGCCGGCGCGGTTGTACCAGCTGCGGTCGAAGATCACGACCTCGCCTGCCGCGGGGAAACGCTCCATGTAGCGCTGCATGTACATCTGCGTCTTCTCGCGATCCGATGGCGCGGGCAGCGCCATGACGCGGAACACGCGCGGACTGACCCGCTCGGTCAGGGCCTTGATCGTGCCTCCCTTGCCGGCGGCATCGCGTCCCTCGAAGACGATGATGATGCGCTCGCCACGATCCTTGACCCAGGCCTGCAGGTGACAGAGCTCGACCTGAAGCTTGCGCAATTCCTTTTCATAGTCCTTGCGCCTGAGCCGTCCGGAGTCAGCGTTCTTAGGCATGACCTCTGCCTCGTTTCCTGCCCTGGGAGAAAGTGTACCACGGGACTATGGGGTTGACGCGAGCATCGGCACGCGACGGAATGGTTGCAAGACGCATCCAAGAGGGCAAGCGATGCAAGGTTCCCTGTCGAGAAGGCTGTTCGCGATCGCCGCAATGCTGACCGTCGCTCCGATGGCGCGCGCTCAGCCGATGCCCCCGCTTGTCGGGCATTGGAAAGGGCTCGTGCCCGGTCTTGGCAATGCGGAGATCATCGTGGCGGCGGTCCGAACAAACGGCCAGTTGGACGGCCGAATGGTGTTTCCAGATCAGAACCAGACGTTCGCATTTGGTGACAAGCTGGATATCGCGAACAGCACCAACCATGGCGTGCTTCAAGGATCGTCCCTGACCATCGAGACGGCCATGGGCGGCACCTATCGATTGACCGTCGGGAGCGGCAGTCTCGACGGCGAGTATGTGCGAGGGAACACCTACAAGGTGGCGGTGACCTTCCAGAAGGCAGGCTGACGCCCTCACCTCGCCTCTCCCCCTGGCGGGGGAGAGGACCTGAGTTGCTGACGATGGGGAGGGAAGCCCTCCCTACACCTTGCCCGCGAGCTGGTCGCGGATCGGCAGGCTGCGGATGCGCTTGCCGCTCGCCGCGAAGATCGCGTTGGCGAGCGCCGGCGCCACCGGCGGCACGCCGGGCTCGCCGACGCCGCCCAGCGGCTTGTCGAACGCCGTCGTGTTCACCAGGTGGGTGCGGATCTCCGTCGGCGCCCCGTCGATGCGCGTCAGCTCGTAGCCGTCGAAGTTGGTCTGCACGGTGCGGCCGTTCTTGAAGCTGATCTCGCCCAGCATCGCGAGGCTCACGCCCTGCACGCAGGCGCCTTCGAGCTGCGAGCGCACGCGGTCGGGACTGACCACGGCGCCGCAATCGAAGGCGATGTCGACCCGCGGGATTGTGATCTCGCCCTTGGGCCCGACTGCGACCTCGGTGACGACCGCCGTGTAGCTGACGAAGCTGCGGTGCGCGGCAATGCCGAGCCCGCGGCCCGCCGGCAGCTTGCGGCCCCAGCCCGCCTCGCTCGCCGCCCTTTCGACCACGGCGCGCAGGCGGCCGGTGTCGAACGGATAGCGCTTGGGATCCTCGCCGTAGAGCCAGGCATCCGACATCGCCGAAGCATCGATCAGGCGCGCAGGCCCGATCAGCTCGAGCAGGTAGTCCTTGGGATCCTTGCCGAGCGATGCCGCCAGCTCCGCCGCGAAGCTCTGGATGGCGAAGGCATGCGGGATGTTGGACACCGAGCGGAACCAGCCGACCCGGGTATGCGCCGACGCCTCCGGGTTCTCGACCCGGAAGTTCGGTATGTCGAAGGGGTTGTCGACCGCCCCCATGGCGAGCTCCAACGGCATCTCGTGGTTGGCCCCCGGCACGAAGAGCGCCCCGATGGTCGGCGCCACGGTGCGGTGCAGCCAGGCCACCGCCTTGCCGTTGGCGTCGACACCCGCTTCCACCCGCTCGACCGAGACGGTATGGAAGAAGCTGTGCTGCAGGTCGTCCTCGCGGGTGAAGGTGAGCTTCACCGGCCGGCCGCCCATGGCGTGCGAGCAGATCGCCGCTTCGCTGGCGAAGTCGGGCTTGGACTTGCGGCCAAAGCCGCCGCCCAGCAGCAGGTTGTTCACCGTGACCTTGTCGATCGGCACGTTGAAGCGCTTCGACAGGTCGGTGCGGATCGCCTCGGCGTTCTGGATGCTGACCCAGACCTCGCAGCCCTCGGGCGTGACGCGGGCGGTGGCCGACGGCGGCTCCATCGGCGACTGCGCGAGATGCGGCACGTAGTACTCCGCCGTCAGGCGCTTGGCGGCGCCGGCCAGCGCCTTGTCGACGTCGCCGTTGTTGCGCACGACTTGGCCGGGCTTGGACGCAGCCTCCTCCAGCGTCTTGCGGTACTGCACCGAATCGTAGCTGGCGTTCGGCCCGTCATCCCACTGGATCTCGAGCTGCGAGCGGCCCTTGATGGCGGCGAAGGTGTTCTCCGCGATCACGGCGACGCCGCCCAGCGGCTGGAACACCACTGGCGGCGTCGGCGGGTCGATCGTGATCACCTTGAGCACGCCCGGCACCTTCATGGTCTTGGCGGCATCGAAGCTCTTGACCTTGCCGCCGAATACCGGCGGCCGGGCAACCACGGCATAGGCCATGCCATCGACGCGGGCGTCGATGCCGAAGGCGGCCTTGCCCGTGGTGATGTCCATGTTGTCGATCAGCGGCACGTCCTTGCCGATGTAGCGGAACTCGCTCACCGGCTTCAGGACCAGCTTGTCCGCTGGCGGAACCGGCCGCGCCGCCGCGCCCTTGGCGAGCGCGCCGAACTCGAGACGCCGGTTGCTCGGGCCGTGCACCATGCCGTGGTTGTCGGCCTTGACCTCGGTGACGGGCACGCCCCACTTGGCGGCTGCCTCCTCGGCCAGCATCTGACGGGTCGCCGCCGCGATGCGGCGCAGCGGCATGAAATGATGGCGCATGCTGCGCGAGCCGTCGGTGTCCATGTTGCCGAACTTCGTCTGGTTGCCCGGCGCCTGCAGCACCTTGACGCGACCGAGGTCGGCTCCGAGCTCGTCGGCGATCACCGTCTGGAAGCCGGTGCGGATGCCCTGGCCCATCTCGGCGCGGATGCACAGCAGGGTGACGGTGCCGTCGTCGGCGATCGAGAGGAAGAGTTTCGGATCGTCCTTGATGCCGCCCGGCATGCCCTCGCCGCCGAACTTCTTCTCCTGCGCCTGAGCCGGCGAGGAAAGCCGGACCGAGAGGACGAAGCTTCCCGCGGCGAGGCCCAGCAGGACCGAACGACGCGCGACGTTGGTGATCTCTGGTGTCCTGGTCATGGTCGTGCCCTCCCTTACGCCGCGCCCGAGGCGCGCTTGATGGCGGCGCGAATGCGCGGGTAGGTGCCGCAGCGACAGAGGTTGCCGCTCATGGCATCGAGGATCTGCTGGTCGGTGGGCTTGGGCGTGTCCTTGAGGAGCGACGCCGCCTGCATGATCTGGCCGACCTGGCAGTAGCCGCACTGCGCGACATTGAGATCGCGCCATGCCTTCTGCACGGGATGATTGCCATCGGGCGACAGGCCTTCGATGGTGACCACCGCCTGGCCGTCGATGTCGCCGACCTGGACCTGGCAGGAGCGCACGGCCGTGCCGTCGAGGTGCACGGTGCAGGCGCCGCACAGCGCGCGCCCGCAGCCGAACTTGGTGCCGGTCATGCCGACGACGTCGCGCAGATACCAGAGCAGCGGCGTCTCGGGATCGCCGGTGAAGTCTTGCGCTTTGCCATTGACGGTGAACTTGCTCATGGCTGGCCTCCAGGAGTGAGGGCGAACGATCGGGTTCGCGATGGTGCTTGCTTTGAGCGCCCCGATCGATCGGATGTCCAACAGGGATCCGCGGTAGAAGGCGGCGATCGAGGTCGCCGCGAGCCTAGCCGACTTGGCAAGGTTTCTCCATCGCCCGTCGCGCCTACCTGCGGTACTCCTCGTCGCCGACCTTCTCCATCCAGTCGACGACCTTGCCGTCGAGGGCTTCCTGGATCGCGATGTGGCTCATGGCCGTCGTCGGGGCCGCACCATGCCAGTGCTTCACGCCGGGCGGGATCCAGACGACGTCGCCGGGACGGATCTCCTCGGCGGGCTTGCCCCATTGCTGCACCCGGCCGAGCCCCGAGGTCACGACCAGGATCTGGCCCAGCGGATGGGTATGCCAGGCGCTGCGCGCGCCGGGCTCGAACGTTGCCAGGGCGCCCCGGGCGCGGGCCGGCGCCGGCATCTGGAACATCGGATCGACGCGGACGGCGCCGGTGAAGACCTCGGCCGGTCCCTTGCCGGAAGGCTGCGCGCCGTTGCGCTGGACTTGCACATCCAGCGCGACAGCAGGAGCCGCGACGCCAAACGACAGGGCAGCGATCACGATGGCGAGAAGTCTCATATCCTTCCTTGCAGTCAGAATGCCGGATACTGGTCGTCGCCGACCTTCTCCATCCACTCGACGACCTTGCCGTTCAGCGCTTCCTGGATGGCCATGTGCGTCATCGACGTCGTCGCCTTGGCGCCGTGCCAGTGCTTCTCGTTGGGCGCCGTCCAGATGACGTCGCCCGGCCGGATCTCCTCGACCGGCCCACCCCAGCACTGGACCCAGCCGCAGCCGGCGGTGACGACCAGGGTCTGGCCCAGCGGATGAGTGTGCCAGGCCGTACGGGCGCCGGGCTCGAAGGTGACGGAGGCACCCGACACCCGCCCCGGATCGCGCGCCGGAAACAACGGATCGATGCGCACCGTGCCGGTGAACCAGTCGCCCGGTCCCTTGTTGGAGGGCTGCGCGCCGTTGCGTTTGATCTCCATCTCGCTCCTCCCGTTATCGCGGGGCCAGGCGCAGCGTCGTCGCCAGGATGTCCGGGTTCACCATGGCCTCGGCGTAGCTGCTCGACCCGTACTTGCGCAGGAACGCCTGGCTCACCCGATCGATCGCGGCAGGCTCGTTTTCCGGCGTCGCCCGCACTGCCAGCCGGCGGCGGCCAACCTCCAGCGTGGCGTCGCCGCCCGTCGCCAGGTCGCGATACCAGCGCCCTTTGGCGCCGCGGAACGAGCGCACGAAAACCGTGTCGTCCACCACCACTACCCAGATCACCACGGCACTCTCGGGGTGCTTCTCGGTCCGGATCCTGACTTCCTTGGTGCTGCCGAGGTCGCTCAGGGCACCGGCGTCGAAACGGGTCATGGCCAAGATGTAGAGCGGCCGGCGGCGGCAACTAGCCGCTATAATCGGCATGCACTTATGAGCAGATTCGATAAATGCAGCGCGGTACCCTGGACGACCTTCTGGCCTTCATGGCCGTGGCGCGGCAGCGCAGCTTCACCAAGGCGGCGGCCCAGCTCGGCGTCTCGCAGTCGGCGCTGAGCCACACCGTCCGCGAGCTCGAGGCGCAGCTGGGGGTCCGCCTGTTGACGCGCACCACCCGCAGCGTGTCGCCGACCGAGGCCGGCGAGCGGCTGCTCGGCACGATCGGGCCACGCTTCGAGGAGATCGACGCCGAGCTCGCCGGCCTCAGCGAGTTCCGCGACAAGCCCGCCGGCACCATCCGCATCAGCGCCACCGACCATGTGACCGACACGTTGCTGTGGCCGAGGCTCACGGGCTTCCTGCGGCAGTATCCCGACATCAAGGTCGAGATCATCGTCGACTACGGCCTGACCGACATCGTCGCCGAACGCTTCGACGCCGGCGTTCGCGACGGCGAGCAGGTCGCCAAGGACATGATCGCCGTGCGCATCGGGCCGGACATGCGCATGGCGGTGGTCGGCGCGCCCGCCTACTTCAAGACACGACAGCGGCCAACCAGGCCGCAGGCCCTGGTCGACCACACCTGCATCAACCTGCGCCTGCCGACGCATGGCGGGCTCTACGCCTGGGAGTTCGAAAAAGGCGGCCGCGAGCTTCGTGTCCGGGTCGACGGCCAGCTGGTGTTCAACGGCACCAACCAGATGCTGAACGCGGCGCTGGCGGGCTTCGGCCTCGCCTACGTGCCGGAGGATTTGGTGGCACCGCATATCGCCAGGGGCCGGCTGGTGCGGGTGCTCGAGGACTGGTGCCCGCCCTTCCCGGGGTCGCACCTTTACTATCCCAGTCGCCGCCAGCCCTCGCCGGCCTTCACCTTGCTGGTCGACGCGTTGCGTTATCGCAAGTAGTGGCCGGTGCAGGCACTGCCATCATCTGCGTAGCCGCTATGGGTTGGGCGTTGGTGGGAATTAAGACAGTTACGCTAGTGTGCTGGGTCATAAGTTCGTCGGCGTGTTTCTGAGGCAGAAGCGCTCAATCGACGCGATGATGTCGTCAGCGGATTTGGTCCATCTGAAGGGCGCCGGATGGGCATTGTGTTGCTCGA